>Ga0116155_10001031_pt1 | contig 20733 bp, 16 predicted proteins | sample AD_UKC032_MetaG_FD_89890 | JGI IMG/M metagenome (GOLD analysis project Ga0116155, IMG submission 89890) | Active sludge microbial communities of municipal wastewater-treating anaerobic digesters from USA - AD_UKC032_MetaG | ecosystem: Engineered > Bioreactor > Anaerobic > Digestate | place: USA...
GCCTAACACTTTGCTATCGGCGATGGCTGCTGCAGAGGCTTCAGCCAGCTCCGCGAAGTCGGCAAATTGCCGGCATGGAGCTCCGTAGCGTCGGGCCAGCTTCAGGATCTCCCGGTCGTCAAACGCTGGTCCCAGAAAAGCACCCTGCATGGCATCAGGCTTTGGGATGCTGGCCCTCTCCTCACCCAGCCAGGTGTGCCATCCTACGTAAGCTGCACCCAGGGCACCGCCTGCATCACCGGCAGCGGGCTGGATCCAGATATCATCAAACAATCCCGACTGCAAAAGTTTCCCGTTGGCCACGCTGTTAAGCGCCACCCCACCCGCCATCACCAGATTTTCGCAACCGGTGATCACTCTGGCTGTGGCAGCAAGTTTCAGGATGATCTCCTCCGTCACCATCTGGATGGCAAGGGCCAGATTCATGTGTGCCTGGCTGATCTCCGACTCCGGCTTCCTGGGCGGGATGCCGAACAAGGCCTCCCATTTGCGCGGATACACCATCAGCAGCCGTGTGGCGTAAGCGAAGTAATCCATATTCAGGAAGAGTGAGCCATCCCCTTTGATATCAACGAGTTTCGTGCGAATCAGTTCCGCAAACCGTAGGGTCTCCCGGGCCTCAGGATCTCCGTAGGGCGCAAGCCCCATCAGCTTGTATTCGCCACTGTTCACCCTGAAACCCAGATACCAGGTAAATGCTGAATAGAGCAATCCCACCGAATGGGGGTAGCGCAGCTCCTTCAGCAGGGTGATATGGTTACCGTCTCCAATGCCAATGGTGGTCGTTGCCCACTCCCCTACTCCGTCAATGGTGAGGATGGCTGCCTTCCGGAAGGGGGAAGGGAAAAATGCACTGGCTGCATGAGAGTGGTGGTGCTCAGGAAACAGCAAGGGTGGCACATCCTTGCCAATATGCCGGAGTTCCTTTCGGAGCATCCGCTTCATAAACAGCTTCTCCCTGATCCACACCGGCATAGCCTTCACAAAAAACTGCCATCCCCTGGGTGCGAAGGCATGAAAAGTCTCCAGAAGCCGGTCAAATTTCAGCAGCGGTTTCTCATAAAACACCACCGCATCGATCTCTTTCAAGGTCAATCCACCCTCCTGCAGCACATAATTCACCGCATTTCGCGGAAAAGAGGCGTCGAACTTTTTGCGGGTAAAACGCTCCTCCTGCGCGGCAGCCACCAGGGCCCCATCCACCAGCAACGCCGCTGCGCTGTCGTGGTAAAAGGCCGAAATGCCAAGTATTGCTTTGGGGTTGCCTGCAGCTGTCATCAGAAAAGGGTGTAGATAAAGGGTGCCACTGCCGATCCACCGGCAAGGATAATGATAAGACCCAACAGCAATAGCATGATGATCAGGGGAACCAGCCAGTATTTCCGGTACTTCCTGAAAAAACCCCACAGATCCTTTAGAAATTCCATCTCGTTTTTAATAGGGATGTTCAATATCCGATTTAGCAAAAGTAATATCCCGGTGGATAAATGCAGTATCTGCCTGTTTTCCGAAAAGCTTCAGGCGCAGCGCATCCTTCCCCGCCATCCTCCGCAACAGGGCAGTTGGAACGATCAGCAGGCTGAACAAAAGGGTGAGGATTACCGCAGACATCACATGCCCCATCACATCGGAGAAGGCATACCAAAACACCGAGAAAGGGTAAAAGACCATTGGAATGGTCATGGCAAGAACGAGAAGGATGAAAGATGGCAGATACCATTGGGGATGGCCTGAAAAAATACCAACCAGCAGTAAGACCAACACCAGCGCCAGCCCTGCATCGCGGTGCTGCGTTTTGTCAAAACGGGTACGGAAAAGCCTCTTACCTTCCATTACCATGTTGTTTTTCAGATGGTTGATTCTTCAAAACAGCCTCAGGAACATAATCCTGCAGTTTTTTCTGAAGGTACACGGCCATGATGCCATAGGCAGAGGCATTGGGATGGGTGTCGTAAGGGCTCAGCCGGTATTGCAGGCTGGCAGGATCCTCCGGAAATATGTCCCTTGCGTCATACAGTTGAATCCCCTGCTGCTGCATCTTTTCAAAAACCCGGTCGCTGCTGCCTGCTGCCCAGTTCCAGACAATCACATGAAATCCGGGATTGCCGAATTTTTGGTCAGCAAGCTGTTTGGCCCTGAGAATCACTGATGCAAACAGGTCTTTTTCGGTGTTGCTCAGGCGGGGGTTAAAACTGCCCAGATACCGTCCGACCGCTGTACGCTTCCTGAACCAGCCCTGGTTTGCCGGGGTTTTAAGTCTGTCGGCATAGCTGCCTTTCAGTTCAGGATATCCCTCTTTGCCAATCTCAAACCTTGGGCTGTGAATATTCCAGTCGTAATACCCAGCTACCCTGTATGCATGGTCGGGGTACAGGATCTGAAGCACGATGTGATCAACGGGTTGCTCCACCACTGAGTCCACCATACCCGACTCCAGCTGAGCCAGCATGTGGTGCGGGCCATAACCCGAAACACCGAAGTTGTACACCTGGTATTCAGCCAATGAACGCATACCAAACTGAAAGGGAAGGGTCAGGCTGTCGCCAACTCCTTCGCCGAAGGTGCATGAGTTGCCAAAAAAGAGCACCGCATGCGGGGCGGGGGCCGTACTCAGGGGGGAAATCCGCATGGCCCGGGTGTTGATGGTAACCCGGGCAGCATACAGCAGCTCCCCGTTCACCTGTTTGCACCACACATGACTTGTGTTTGCTACCGGAACCCAGCCCAGCAGGGGGTGACCAGCCGATTCGTACACATGTTCAAGACTGATATCCGGCTTTCGGCGTTCATCCCTCTGTTCACGGATCCGGAAAACCAACTCGGTCAGCAACATCAAACCGAACAGCACCAAGAGGTTAATGGCAACGAGCCGTACCCGGCTGCCGCTTTTCCCCTTTCCCCCCAAAGACCTGATCTTTCTCACCAGATAATACCAGAAAACCAGCAGACGCTTGCCACGGGTACGGAACAACAAAAACTCCAGAAACCCGAATCCGTGGGCTACAATATTCATACGGCCTGCCTGCCTGAGGTAAATAATCCATAGCAGCTGCATTCTTTCGCGGAAGGTATTGGCTTCAAGGCGGGGATTTTTAAAGTCATACCGGTAAATCATCCGCTCAGCGAGGGTGGTGCGCGATGCTGCCAATTCCTGCAACACAGCGTCGGGGATGGCAACCGCAAATTCCTGCTGCAGAAAAACAAGCGCCTTACGTACCTGGATCAGCACCTTGTATTGCCGGACTTTTGCCACAAAGCGCTGCCAGTCGATGGGCCGGTCTGCTGCACGGAGTATGGTTACCGCATCAGCCACCCAGCGGATCGGAGGCTCCGGATTCCACTTCAGCCCATGCACGAGGGTATGAAGCAAAGCATCGGCGGAGCAAAGCGCTTTCACGTCCATGCCCTTGAATTTCAGATCTGCGGCTTCACGCCAGAAATCATCCGCATCTGTATCACTTACCGATTCGAACAGGGGACTCCAGTGCACGTCGCATTCAAACCCCTCCGCATTGCGGAACATCATGCTTCGCCCATACCTCATATTATAGGCAAGATAATGGGGGAATTCGGCCTCCCAGCCATGGCTCTGCAACACAGCAATGGTCATCTCTGCCTGTGGACGCGGAATCATGATATCAAGATCCGCCATAGGCCTTACCCCCATATCACGGTAATATTCCAGTAAAAGTGCTGTGCCCTTGAGCAGCATTACCTCCACACCAGCATCCTGAATCCTGCGTATCACCTCTGCAGCATCACTGAACAGCTTTTGGTTCCGGTACCAGGCTTGCTTGTAGATCCCTTTCAGCACCGTCATCCCGGGATGTTTCACCATGAGGGATGACAGATTCCGGTACAAAAGCGGAAGGAGCCTGAAAGAACCATGATCCAGGGTCTCCTCCATGTCCCATGAGCTGCTCCAGGTTTCCCAGGCCTTCAAAGCTTCACTCCCCGTGAGCAGGGCTGACTTCAGCAACACCAACTGTTTTTCTGATGGATATGGCACTATGCAATGGTTTCGATGGTCCCTTCCGAATGATGGTTTCCATCCTGTAACATAATAGAAATCAGCATCGGAATCACCCACATATAAAATATATTTCGGCCTTCAAAGGTAAATCCTTTCAGTGCGTAAAAATCGGCTAAATTTGCCAAATATCCCGTCGAATATGATTTCTTCCGCAAAAAAACAGGTTCTTGTCACCGGCTCCGGCGGGCTGATTGGTTCTTCATTGTGTAAAGTGTTGCTAAACAACGGCTATAAGGTCAAAGGGTTCGACCTGAATGCCACAGGTGACGGGTACGGTGATATCAGGAACCGGGAAGCGGTGCTGAAAGCAGTGGAAGGATGTGCGGGAGTAGTCCATCTTGCAGCAGTTTCAAGGGTAATCTATGGAGAACAATTCCCGGAATTATGCAGGGATATCAACGTGGGAGGGATGCAAAACCTGTTGAGCGCCATTGGAAAACAACAGGAATCCCCGTGGCTGATATTTGCCAGCAGCAGGGAAGTGTACGGCAATGCAGAACCATTGCCCGTGAAAGAATCGTGGCCGCTGCAACCCATAAATACTTACGGGGAAACCAAACTGGTAAGCGAGGAGATGATCCTGCAACAATCGAAAAACGAGGGACTTCGGGCGGTGATTCTGCGGTTTTCAAATGTTTTCGGTGGCCTCAATGACTATGAAGACCGGGTGATACCGGCCTTTGTCAATGCTGCGCTGCATAACAGCCCCCTGCGTGTCGACGGGGAAGCCTCCACCTTCGATTTCACCTTTCTGGAAGATGTGGTGGAGGGTATTGTCAGATGCTGTTCACTCCTGGAATCGGGTAAAACACTTCCCAGTCCGGTTCATCTGGTGAGCGGTGTTCCAACTACGCTGGGAGAACTGGCAGAAACGATCCTGGAAATCACCGGCAGTAATTCCCCGATCGAAATCACCCCTTCACGCAACTACGATGTGGGGAAATTTTACGGCGACCCAGACGAAGCCTTTGATGCACTAGGCTGGAGACACACAACGCCACTAAAAACAGGGCTGCTCAGACTTGCAGAAATGCTTCCCGGAACCCGTCTGAGACCCGGGCGGCCCACCTATTTGCCGGAAAACTCTGTTAAACCAATCACTTTAAACCAGGTCTGACATTTATCCTTTACAAAATTAATAACTGATAATTACCGGTAACAATGCACTATACACTGAATGCCCCCTATATTGTCCATGAAACCATTGATGGTGAGACCATTGTGATGAACCTGAAAAACGGGTTCTATTACAGTTTTACCGGCATAGGACCTGCCATCTGGGAACTGATCATGGCCGGCGCCAGCCACGACCAGATCCGGACCATCATGAGCCAGTCCTTCGGTTCACTCATGCCTGACTTTGAAGAGGTTCTCAATTCCTTTATCACAGAATTGAAAACCAACGAGATTATTCTTGAATCGCAGGAACCACTTTTCACCCATACGGATGCCGGTCTGAAATCCCTTGCTTCTTCGGATCTGTTCGCTCCTGAGACTGCCAAACCTCCTGTATTCCACAGATATACTGATATGCAGGATGTGCTGCTGCTCGATCCGATCCATGATGTGGATGAGAAAGGGTGGCCAGAACCGAAAACTCCCCGGAAGTAATGCCCCTGCGATCTGTCAGACGACTTTTGGGCAGCTTTTCGTCGCCGGCATGGCGGTATTACGGAAGCTTCTACCGGCCTGACCGCAGGAAAATTCTATGGACTACCCTGGCCACAGCAGGGCAAACCCTGCTGATTGTGCCTGCACTCTTTCTGGTGAAATATGCCTTTGACCGGGCCATACCGGAAGGAGACACAGCGCTTTTGGTATATATCGGGCTTACCATTCTGATATTAAGGATACTACAGTCGCTGGTAGCCTGGTGGCTTCGTAATATCCAGATCAGGGTGATCAGCCGGGGGGTGTATACCCTTCGCGAATCACTGGTGAAGTCGCTTTTCAGGATGTCGTACACTGAGTACACGGATGCCGACCTGCGCGGACTGCATGTGAGGGTCGTGCAGGATACCGAGAGAATTGCCCATCTGGGGACAGCTATCCTGAGCAGGCTGATGCCATCGCTGCTGATCGGTACTGCCCTTCTGATCATCTGCCTGATGATCAACTGGTATCTTGTGCTGATTATCATTCTCTTCATCCCGCTGCTTTACATCGCTAACCGCTATACGGGCAGAAAGATCAGGGAGCGGGTTTTTACATTCCAGAAAGCCTTTGAAGAGTTCAGCAAAGGGATTGCCTTTGTGCTCAGGTACCTGCCTCTTACGATCCTGCAATCGGCGAAGCGACAGGAAACCGACCGGCAACAAAAGATCCTGCAGGATCTGCAGTCGAAAACCAACCGGATGGCAGGCATTTACTCTTTAAACCTTCAGATACAGGAATCCTTAACCGGTATCACGGCCATTGTGATCATCGTGGCCGGAGGGATTTCCGTAGCCCTGAACCGGATGACCCTCGGTGATTTCTTCTCATTTTACATGGCATCCCTCTATCTCAACAAATATGTAAATACCATCACGGGTTCACTGCCCGATCTGATCTCCGGAAATGTGTCACTGAATACCCTGTATGCCATTGCCTCCAGCCAGCCGGAGGAAGGAGCGCCGGGAGAATTCAGGCCGGAATTTACCGGAAAGGTGGAGATGCGCGGTGTGGCCTTCTCGTATGGACAGAAAGAGGTATTGAAGCAGATTGATCTGGTCATCGGGCCAGGAGAGCGTATCGTGATTGCCGGTGAGAACGGAGCCGGAAAAACTACCCTGCTGAACCTTCTGGCCGGACTTTTGACCCCCTCGCGGGGGGAGATTTTTATTTCAGGATATCCTCAGGGATTGCTGGATCAGGAATGGTTCAGACAACAGATCGGCATCGTAACCCAGCACCCGCAACTGTTGCCGGGTACGATCCTGGAAAACATCGTGTATGGCTCAGACGAAGTGGATACAGCTCAGGCAGAGCGGGTTATCGCACTGGCCTCGGCAGCACCTTTCCTTTCAGCACTTCCTGACGGATGGTCGACCCGGCTGGGTGACGAGGGGTTACGGGTGAGCGGAGGCGAAGGGCAACGCATCGCCATAGCCCGTGCCCTGTACCGGAATCCAAAGCTGCTGATCCTCGATGAACCCACCAACCACCTCGACCCCTTTGCCATCAGCCAGATCCTGGATAACCTCAGGGGATTAAATCCAGGCCCCTCCATCCTCCTGATCAGCCACGATCAGAGTGTTGCCGGATTTGCCGATCATCTGTACCGGCTGAGCAACGGTGTGCTTACCCATATATCCCCAGAATGAACCCCAGACAAGAAAAGCCTTTATGGAACCAACCCCGATAGACAAACCCAGAAGTGAGGTGCCCCGGAAAAGTGAAGCGGAGCAAATCAGCTACTTCAACCAGGGGATGGACCGGTTCAGCGCGGCCATCCGGCAAAAAAGCCCCATCAGAAGATACTACGAAATCGGAGGCACCATCGTTTGCCTGACCTTTGCCGGAGATGCGCTCATCCCTCTCCTTACCCGTGCCCTGAGCCACCTCGAACGTACCGATGATCCGGAGGCGGGTTTTGAGATCTGCGTCTGGGATTCCCGCTCAACTGATACCGAAATGCTTCCCCCGCCCTGCGACAGGGCCTCCTTCACTGAACGGGGCGACTTCTGGGGGTTCAACAGCAAACGGATCAGGATGGCTTTCCATTACAGCGACTTCTCGCTGAATATGATGGACCTTGAAACCCGTACCGGATTTTTCTGGGTGAAAGACGCCGGTTTCCTGCCTCCCTGGGTTTTTGCAGCACCGTTCCGGTCGCTGTTCCAGTGGTGGATGGAACTCAACGGGGGGCAACTGCTCCATGCCGCTGCCGTGGGAACCCCCGAAGGGGCTGTCCTGATTTCCGGTAAAGGGGGTGTTGGCAAAAGCACTACCGCCCTTTCATGCCTTGCCGCAGGCATGCTGTATATGGGGGATGATTATCTGATTGTCAGGAAAGACCCTTATCCTCAGGTATTTACACTCTATAATACCGCCAAGATTCTGCCTGCCGATACCCATCGGTTCCCTGAACTGAAAAAATCCATCAGCGAAGCCGAAGCCGATGACACCTTCGATAAAAAGGTGCTGTACCTCTATCCTGAATACCGGAATCAGCTCTGCAGGTCACTGCCGCTGAAAGCCATTATGAAACCGGAGATTTGCCGGGAGGCATCCAGCATGCTTTCTGAAATCCCCTATACCAGCATCCTGGGTGCCATCTCTTTCACCACCATGACCCAGCTCCCCTATGCCGGTGAATACACCCGGAAAATGATCTCCGAACTGATTGCCAGACTGCCATGCTTCAGTCTTTCACTCGGAAAAGACCTGCCATCCACCCCATCCCTGCTGAAAAGCTACCTGTCCGGAACACTTCCTGTTGAAAACATCCGGGCCCACATACAGAACGAGCATGGCGAAAGGCCCCTCATCAGCATCATCATCCCTGTGTTCAACGGCGAAAGGTTTATCGAAGAAGCCGTAAATTGCATCAGGTCTCAGCAATACCCTTCACTGGAAATCATTTTTGTGGACGACGGATCAACCGACCAGTCTGCCGCAATAATTACCTCACTGAAAACCGATTACCGCTATTTCAGGCAGGAGAACCAGGGCCCCACTGCTGCACGCAACAGGGGAATCAGAGAGGCTACCGGCGATTATATTGCTTTTCTGGATGTGGATGACCTTTGGCCGGATAACAACCTCCATCACCTGATGGACGAACTTCTTGCTGATGCATCCCTCCTGGCCGTCCATGGATATGCCCAGCTTACCGAAAAAGATTCAGCGACAGGCAAGTACGAATATCTTGGAAATCCGGGAGAATCCTTTCCCGGATATCTGGGTGCCGGACTTTATAGCAAAACGATTTTCTCTGTGGTGGGTATGTTCGACCCCCTGTTTGCCTATACCGGGGAAGACGCCGACTGGTTCAAGAGGGCTTCGGAGATGCGTGCCCCCATCAGAAAACTGGAAGAGGTAACCCTGTTTGTCCGCCGGCATGGCGAAAACATCACCGGGGGCAGATCCCTGGTGGAGCTTAACACCCTGAAGGTCTTCAAACGCTCCCTCGACCGGGTCAGAAATCCCTACCCTGAAAAGGGAGTTACCCTGGATGTAAGTGTCATCATTCCGGTGTATAATGGTGAGAAATACCTCGCCGAAGCCCTTCACAGCGTTCTCAGCCAGGAGGAAGGCTACAGGGAGGTGATCGTAGTGGATGATGGCTCAGTGGACCAGTCGCTGGCAGTGGCTGAAAGGTTTTTGCCCCTGGTGAGAATCCTGAAGCAGGAAAACCGGGGGGCAGCGGCTGCAAGGAACACCGGCATCGAAGCTTCGGGGGGCAGCTATATCGCCTTTCTGGATGCCGACGACCTGTGGATGCCACAGCATACCACCCTGTTGATGAACGCACTGGAAGAGCACCCTGAGTATGAAATTGCTGCAGGATCAGTTGAACAGTTCATCTCCCCTGACTGCCCCGACACCCCCCGGCTGAGAGAAGAACTCCGTATCATGCCCGGTTACCACCTGGGTTGTATCCTGATGCGCCGTACTACTTTCGACAGGATTGGATGGTTCAACGAGAAACTGAACATTGCCGAGGTAATAGATTGGTTTTCAAGAATGGAACAATCAGGCATCAGGATTTTTCATATTCATGATGTTGTGTATCAACGCAGAATACATACTACAAATCAAGGGATTACAAAAAGGGACCATTTGACGGAGATTGCATCGGTACTGCATCAGAAACTGCAGCGACATAAAGGGGAACAGATACTTTAAACAGTGGTAATCATCAAGCTTTGAATACAACCCCACCATCACAAATAACTTATCCTGAGGACAGACACCCTGAGAGCCTCCCAACCGGCGTTTATTTTCTGGCAAACGATCGTATCCTGGATATTACGGTTGCCTTTCTGAACAGCTTCAGGAAACACAACCCCGACATCCCGCTGTGCCTGATCCCCTTCCGGTCCGATACCGCGGAACTTGAGAAACTGCAGAAAACCTACAGCTTCACTATCTACAACAACCCGGAAGTTCTTGCACTTGCCGATGAGATCAGCCTGCTGTTTCACCCTTCAGTAACAGGCCATTACCGTAAACTTGCCTGCTGGCACGGCCCGTTTGATAAATTCATCTACATCGATGTGGATATGGCGGTGCTGAAGCCTCTGGATTTTGCCTTCAGGCTTGCTGATCAATTCGGATTTGTTACATCATTGTCTGATATCCCTGAAGCTGAAAAATGGGTATGGAGACCTGAAATCTACCATACTGGAACCCTTACCCCTGATCAGATCAGGTTTTCAGCCAATACCGGCTTTATCATTTCAGAAAGAGGCAGGATTCCTTTACACAACCTGCCGGAGCGGGCAAAGGAAGCTGTCCCTCTGGCAATGCACATGGAACTCAGCTGCAAGGAGCAGCCATTGCTCAACTACCTGATGGTGACTTCAGACCTCACCTGCAGCAGTTTGTGGAACCTGGCCGGCAACAGCCTCTTCCCCGAAAATTATGTCGAGTACTGGGCCGGTAACGGCAAAAAAGGGCTGCAAAAAGGTTATACCACCGAATGCAAAGGAGAAATGCGTGAGGTATTTCTGATCCATTGGGCCGGTGTATGGCAGCTCCGCAAATCAGAGATAAAGGCCTTTGCCCTCTTCAGCACCCTGCGGTTAAAGAAACACATCTGGGCTGTGAGTATCTTCATGCCCCTCAGGAAACTCTGGCGTAAGTACCGGTACCTGCATCAAAACCCTTAATTGCCATGGAAGATTCTGATCCCCATGAACAGCAAATCAGAACAGCTGCAGCTTCTCTGGTCAGGCGTCATCAGAAGCAGATACAGCAGGTGATCCGCGAAAGGGAGATAGCCCAATATCAGGGTGAAGGGGTGATATGCCCTGTGTGCGGCAGCCATTTCAGTGAATTTGCCCCGGTATATCAGGGCAGGTTGCCGGGGGATCAGGCAGGGAATGTCAGGGTGTTGGCAGATCATGCCCGGTGTCCCAACTGTCAATCGCAGCAACGGCAACGGTTGTTGTGGCTATATCTGCATAAAAAGCTACAACTATTTGATGGACAGCACAAATCAGTACTTGAGATCGCACCTGAACTTCCGTTTTTCAGGTTGTTCAGCCAGTCTGATTCTATCGACTATTATCCGTGTGACAAATTTCCGCAACAATTGAAATACACAGATTTTCCCGGTGATATCGTTGAGGCAGACCTGTGTGCCCTTCCCTGGCCGGACTCCGTTTTTGATATGATTCTCTGCAGCCATGTGCTTGAGCATGTGACGGATGATCATCAGGCACTCCGGGAACTGTACCGGGTTCTTAAATCCACAGGCCTGCTGTTGATCCAGGCTCCCGTAAGCTATGACCTGGAATCCACCCTGGAGGACTCCGGAAACTCCACCCCTGAACAGCGGGAAACGCTGTATGGTCAGCAAGATCATTACAGAAGATACGGAAGGGATATCGAAAAGCGCATTCAACGGGCAGGATTTTCGGCGGATACCTTCGACTGCCGAAAAAATTACACACCGGATGAGATAATCCTGTTCGGGCTTGATCCCTGGGAAAAGATCTACCTGTGCACCAAATAGTTAATTGTGTTCACTTCCGGCACCGTAGAGTTTTTCATGAACCCTGGCAATGAGAGAGTCGAGTTCGGGATTGGGTTTGTCGGTAATACACTTGTAATAACAATCCACCGATTCCTTGTACCTGCCCAGTTCAAAAAGAGCCATCCCTCTCACTTTCAATACATCCCGGTTTAGTGGATATATTTTCACCGCTTTGTCCAGGTATTTCAATGCCTGGGCGTACTCTTTCTTCATTACGAGCAATACTCCCAGATCTCCGAGTGTAGCCACGGAATTCGGATTGTTTTCGAGTGCCCGCTCAAGTTCAACCTGTGCCTCATCTGTTTTCCCTGAAGCCAGCAGGGCATGTCCCCGGTACCACCCGTAGGGGTTATTCACGGGATCGAGGTTGCAATAACGGCTCTCCGCCAGGCGAACCGCTTCCTGCACCACATCCCATTGCCCGGATACAAAGGCCTGGTGGGCAAATTTGATGTATTTCTCTGACCGTATCATCTGCAGACTGACGAAAAAGGATATGGCCATGACAATGGCTGCTGCCACAGGAAAAATCCGGTGGTTTCCGGAGGTCGCAACCTCACCTTTTTTTGCCCCCCCGGGAACCACCAGCAGAATTCCGGCAAAAGTCATCATATACAACAACGTCTCAACCCGGTCATACGGGAAGGAGAACATGGAATCCACCAGAAATCCGGCCAGGCCACCCGCCATCAGTACCACCAGCACTTTCCGCTCCGCAGGGATCTCTTTCTTCAGGGTTCGCAGCGCAATGACAAAAAGCGAGATAAAGAAACCGGCATAGAGGATCAGCCCGACAATCCCTTTTTCTGCCATTATCCACAGAAAATCATTGTGCGGGCGACGCCAGTTGTGGTAAAAGCTCTCGTTCGGATCGGGTATATAGTAATCCGGTATGAAAATCTTCCAGTTACCGGCCCCTACGCCCAAAACTGGATGGTCACCTACCATCTCGAGGGTCCGGGACCAGATATCCAGTCTTTTTACCCGGTTCTGGGTGGTTGTGCTGAAGATGGAAGATACCCGCTGGTCCAGATCCTCCATCTTCTCCTTCACTTCCACAGGTTGTTGCTTTTCAGGGTGACTGATGGAATACCGGTTTGTGAGAAATGCCATCAGGAATGCCAGTACCAGAATCCCCCCGGTGATGCCAATAAGCCGGTAAAACGTTCTGCCCCCCTTTTTGAATCGATCGGTGGCCATCCACAGGCCTGCAGCCATTACCAGTACGAACACCACAATGGCCAGCCATACCGAACGGGTCTGAATCAGAAACTGAACCAGGAGGTTCAGAAATAACACAATGGCAGAGATTACCCTGCCGGATCCTTTAACCGTAAGCATCAGGTATATCACCCACGGCATCGTAAAGAACAGGGTAATGGAAAATACATTTTTATGCGACATGAGTCCGTTCACCTTGTAAAGGCTGCTAAGATCGATTGACCTGAAAACAAACTCGTTATACTGGTATAGCCCCACAACTGAAAACAAAAATGAAAGGATCAGCGCCGAAATGGCAAAGGGCATGATCCCACCCTCCTGCACGCTGATCACCATAAACACCATCAGAAATATCAGCATTCCAAAAACCTTCAGCAGGTCAAATGCTCCTTCTGCAGGATTGACGGCAATGAACAAAGACACCATCGTGATCAATGCCAGACCACCCCACAATGCCACAGGCCATTCCCTTAAGCAGGATGCAAATCCGGATTGCCACTTTTTTCTGAACATAAGAATGATCAGCATCACAGTCAGCAACCCTGATAAGACCGTAAACTTCGGCACCAGTGAAACGTCCACTGCGGGTTCGTAATAGAACATCGGAACAAATACCAGAGAAATCAGGGCGAATAACCACACAACCTGTTTCGGGATTTGTTCATCCTTCTTGGCAACCTGTTTCTTCATAATCAATTAATTTTTAATTATTTCAGACTTTCACAAATGGATTAACACACTGAAATCCGGTGATTGGCATGTATTAAAAGGGTATTGCGAAGATACAGATCTCTTTGTTATGGAAATAAAAAAATATGAAATATTCATAAATGTGATCTATTTTTGCGGCTCACCCAGAGAGCCCGGCAACGTGGAACAACAAACCGCAGATATTTCGATTGTCGTAGCCAATTACAACAACGGCAGGTACCTGGATACACTGATCGGTAGTGTGCTGGGCTCAACCCTGCTGCCACGCGAACTGATCATCGTGGATGATGGATCCACTGACCAGTCTGCTGAGATACTGGAAGCATACGCCGGCAATCCCATGCTCCGCACCATCCGCTTTACCGAAAACCGTGGTTTTGCCCACGCCCTGAATGCAGGCATCAGCGCAGCTTCGGGCAGGTACATCGGGCGGGTGGATCCCGACGACATCCTGCTCCCACAGCGGCTGGAATGGCAGTACCGGTACATGGAGGAACATCCTGAAGTGGATGTGCTGGGTGGCAATGTGATGTATTTTCACGGAGAAACAGGCAGGGATATTTTTCCGTCGAACTTCAGGCCCCATCACCACGACATCCTGTCTGCATACCGGCAGGGGGATCACGGGATTCAGCACCCCACGGTACTGGTGAAAGCACCTGTTTACAAGCAATACCAATATTTCCAGGAACATTTTCCCGCAGAAGACTACGATGTGTTTGCCCGGATGATCAGGGATGGCTACCGGTTTGCCAATCTGCCACAACCCCTGAACCGGATGCGGATCCATGCCGGCAGTGTTTCAGCTGGGCTCTGCTTCCTCACGATACGGAAAACCTTTTTACTGCGCGATCAGATCTTCGGCCTTCACTCCACCTCCTGGCAGCAAAAACGGTATTACTATCATATTCTGCTCTACAGGAGATTTCTGTTTGCCCGGAATTATTGCACAAAGATCCTCTGCATCGCTCTTTCCGCAATGATCTACCCCCGGAAGGTGATGCTCAGGCTTAAGGACCGGTTCAGGGCCTGATTACAGATGTATTGAGATTCCGAATCTCAGATCGCTCAGGCTTGCCTGCAACCCAAATCCGGATGTGATGTCCTTGGTATACTCCCCTTCTTTTGGCAGATCGGTTTTTATGGCAACCTGCTCATATCCGATAAAGCCAAACATCATCTCAAAAGAGACCGTCTCGCTGAACATATAGGAAAACCCCGGAGTAATTCCAAAAGTGAACATGTTCAGCTTATCAGTATTGGTTACCGTGGTGGACCCTGTGGTAGTTTCTGTGTTTACGCTGCCAAAACCCAGCCCAAGCTGCAATTGTCCCAGAAAAAAAAGTTCCCGGTCCATTTCGGCATAGTACCGCAAAGTAGGGGAAATCTGGAACATCGATGTGGTAAGCTTTAACGAAGTATTGGGAGCGGTAACCGACTTCGCCGATTCAGATGTATACCCCAAACCCAGTCCTAATGCCATATAATCCGCTACAAAAAACCCTGGCATGGCATAAAAATTTATTTCAGTGGTCGTAGGGCCATCATCTGTGGTAAGAGAATCACCGGTAAAGGTTTCGGTTCTGATACCTGAACCTGCAAAACCAATGCCTCCGGAAAGCAGTACAGTTCCCTGATCTGTCTGAGCCTGAGCATAAAAAAATGCACAAAATGCAACCAACGCTAATACGATTCTTTTCATGGTGTTGTGGGATTAAGAATTAATTTTCAAATAAACTCAATACATAAAAAGATATTACATTTGTTCCTGAAAAATATTTATTAACATTTCCACAATGAGCACTCAAAACCTGTTGATCACCACCACCGATTTTGTTCCCGGATACAAAGTAGCAGAAATCCTTGGCGTATGCCGGGGCAGCACCATCCGCGCCAGAAATATTGGACGGGATATCATGGCCGGACTTAAAAACATTGTGGGTGGAGAGATTGAAGAGTACACCAAATTACTGGCCACAAGCCGTGAACAGGCCATGCAGCGGATGACAGACGATGCCATCCGGCTGGGTGCCGATGCCGTAATCAATGTGCGGTTTATGACCAGCTCCGTGATGCAGGGCGCTGCTGAGATGCTGGCCTACGGAACTGCAGTGAAGCTGCAGAAAACCGAATAAAAGCAGGATTATGTTATCCATCGCTTTGGGGATCTTCTTCACTGCCATCGTAGTGATCGGTGGTTTGGGTATGTTGATCTACGTGATTGTAAACCGCGTCCGGCAAAAAGATAAGGAAAATTTTCCCGACAGGGATAATTAGGCATCTTTCTGAGCATCTGGTATTGTCCCCGGTTAGTGGTACTTGTTTGTGCCATTTCAGGTACATCCATGCCATTCAAAACCTTATCAAACCCACAACCTTTACAATGGGTAGCAGCCACAACCAGGCAAAAGCACCTTATTATCCCATTCCGATAAAACTATGCAATTCAAAACCTTATCAAACCCACAACCTTTACAATGGGTAGCAGCCACAACCAGGCAAAAGCAGCTTATTATCCCATTCCGGTAGAACCATGCAATGCAAAACCTTATTAAACCCACAACCTTAGTAGCAAAGGGACGGCTCCTGTAACAAATAACCTTATTACCTTATTTTCCAGAGAGCAATGCACAAGCGAATTGTTGTTTTTAGCCCTCAACTCATTTTTCTCAAATAGTTTCGACTTAAAAGGGAAACATACCGAGAAATAAGGTAATAAGGTTAAGGATCAACGAAACCACCCTGGCTACTAAGGTTATACAGAAATAAGGTTGTGAATTGCTGAGATTGGCTGGAAATGGATCAGATAATCTTATTACTTTATTTTTTTTAACATTGGAGCGATTGTTTTCTGATAGTACTCCTCAAATACAATCCTTTCACTCTCATAGCTATTCTGCTTATGGTGAACGGGTTGATTCAGAAATGACCTTTGTGATTAATCCATAAACCGCCAGGCTACGGCGAATTTCAGGGCGGGATCGGACATCGGATACCCCGGGAGGGAATATTGCCCGAACCCTGCCAGCCACGCAGATGCATGCTCATATTTCAGCATGAAACGGGTTTTCTTCAGCACGAAAGTAATAAAGGGATCGGCCCACACATAACCGGGTATTTCATAAAGGGTTGTATGGTAAAACACCCTGGTAGCAGGCATCCACTGGTTGGTATAGGCAGCAGTACGGGCATGCCCCACTACCCCGCCGATAGCGTTGATTTTCCCTTTGAACAACCGGAACCTGATGCCTGCCATTGCCTCCCCCAGCAACAGAGGGGGCCTCAGGATGCTGGTTTCCTCCAGGCTTTTCTGCAACCCCACTTTTCCATCGTACACCAGCAGCCCTGCCTCTCCGGAGGTGGAAGCCAGCATCTGGAGCAGCCAAATATCCCCAGGATACTGATTGGGGAGCGCCTGCTGGTTGTAATAAATGATATCGTTCACCTTTGTTGCTGCCAGGGAGAGGTCGAGGGGGAACTTTCCGCGATGGCGCAAAAATGCCTTGCCCTGGAGGTAGCGGGTGTTGTTCATCTGCTGGTTCCATACGAAATGGTTGGATGCCCAGGCCATATCCTGCCTGAAAGGGTAATCGCTCCAGCTTGCTGCCTGTATGCCAGCAACCCAGGGACCCAAAGCCTCCCATGCAATGCCCGCAGAAACCTCATGCCGCTGCCCGAATGCAGGATCCGACCACAGTGAAACGGATGCATCGGCCTTTATCCTTTTCAGCAACCGTATCTGCAGCCGTGCATAGGGCGACCAGGCAGTGCCGCTGCCTTCCGTGTTCAGGGTGTCGAAATACCGGTAACCCTGGAGCCTGATCCCTGCCCTGAGCTGTGCCACCTGCCTGAAATCGGCCCTGTAGGAGAGATCGGCCAGCAAAGCGCTGTAGCTGAGCGAGTCGAAGGTGACGGTGGTATCGTAACGGGTAGTGGTGTACCAGGGATTGAAAGGATCTGCATCGCGGTAGATGAACCATTCGCGGCGCGCCCGGAGGTCAAGCGTAAGGCTGTGGATCAGAGGTGAAGATACTGTATCCTGTTCAGGGATTGAATCGGTTTTGTGTTTTAGATTTAGGTGAAAACGATTGAATTTCAGCTCGTTCACCCACACCACTTCGGTGCTTCGATAGGTATTGGTGGCATAACTGATCCAGATGGGGACAAGCTGCCGGTTGATTTTAACGGTATCTTCAAAATAGGAAGGATCAGAAATTCCGGCATTTTCTTCGTGGGTGATGCCGTTGGAGAAAAAGTACAACTGCGACTTCAGGGGGATTTTCTGGTTCCGGTACTGGGCGTACAGACCGATATGGTTGGTTTTGGCATGTTCGTGCCGGTAGGCGCCCAGGGCATTGATAAATTTCACATCGAGCCCGAAATTCAGCCCTTTGCCGGCATCCTGGGCATGGATGGCCCTGAAGATCTGTTCGCGGTTGGCGCCGATCAGGTAGTACCATTCACTGTAGGGGGTTTCTGAACGGATCAGCTCCAGATTCCCCGCGTTCAGCTGGTAGTTGCTGTAAGGATTCCTGTAGATATAACCGGAGGTTTTCGGATCGAAGTGCATAAACAGATCCATCGCCGGGCGACCGATGGGACCGGTGAGGGCAGGGAAATGGACCAGATGGTTGAAAGCGGGTAACTGATGAAAGTTTCTGATACCCGTATCCACAGGAAGGGTATCGGGGTATTCAGCTAATATATTATTGATTACCAATGCCTTGCATGGCTTTTCCGGTGTACAAACGGTAGTGTCCTGCGCCTTCAGTTGCAGGGACCCCATACAGGTTAAAAAACAAACGATGATAAGGAATAGCTTTATCATACAGATAAGATCAACCACAAAAATACACCAATTAGATGAACTGTATGCTCCTGTTGTAATCCTTAAGTTTTTGCAATAACAAAAATCAGGTGTCGACTTTGCCCGTTAATGAGTTATCTTTGATGGTCAATCCTACGATAAAAGCAGGAGAATATTGTGAAAACTCTGTTGCAGTTAAAGATTTCAGCAAGCCTTTTAAATACCACCTCTATGATCAGACATTCATTCAAGGCATTGATCAGGATCTCCATCCTTTCGTTTATATTTTTCTTGTTGCATCCTGCCACAGGCGCCGGACAAATCAACTTCCCTGATCCGGCAGAAAATCCTTACTGGATTGAGTGGCATTTTTGGAAGCCGAGTGATAATATAATTGATGATGACATTGTGGTCTCTTATGGAGCAGATGTCACAATAGGCAATAAAACCTACCACAAACTTTTTTGCAGTGGTGTCCGGTTAACGGTAAATTTAAGCGGTACTTGGCCCACCCAATACTATTCTACCATAAATAATGACCTATACGCTATCATCAGGCATGATACCTCTGATAGCAAGGTATATCTACTGAAGGACACGACGGAGTATTTGCTGTATGATTTCAAATCTCTGGAAACGGGCGCATACTATCCTAAAACCTATAACAACCTATATGAAGATTCACTTGTGGTAATCTCAACAGATTCGCTGGTACTGAATAACCGCACACACAGGGTTTGGAATTTGGCCAACAGGTACAATGGCATCTATAATGACTCAGCTTTTGTTCGTATTATTGAAGGAATCGGAAGCAGCTTCGGAGTAGTTGGTAAATTTCGCTGGGATAAAAACGAGTCAGGCGATTTCCTGAATTGTTTTAATTCTGACAGTACAGGTATTTATCCTGATAGTTTGTTGGTATGCGACAGAACCTTTGGCGTGGAAGAATACAAACGGTTTAACAAGATCCGGGTCTTTCCAAATCCTGCTGCCCGGTACCTTACCATTCAGGCAGAAAACATCAGCCATCGCATAGAGGTATCCTTATTTGACTTATCAGGAAGATTGTTGATTTCCAATTCATTAACAAGCCAGATCTATTGTTTTGACATCAACCATTTGGAAGATGGGCTGTACATCCTGGTTTTCAGGAGCGAAGGACAATTGCTTGAAACGCAAAAGCTGATTATCAGGAGGTAAATACAGCGGCAAAATAATACCAGTAGCTGCGGAGCGACCTTGGCTGGAGCGGTCACGCCGCAGGCGTGATCATTCCTGAGCCGAAGGCGCAAGGGATGAAGCTCCAGGCGCAGTCGCGGAGCAGCTACGCGGCCTCACGGCCGTGGAGAAAAAAAAAGAGAGCGTCTCTTTTGAGACACCCTCTAATAAAGTTGGCGACGACATATCCGCTGAGTGCGGCGAGGTGCAAGGCCGCAGACCGCAGCAGATCGCCTGCACGAAGGGATCCCGGCTCGTCTGCAAGACGAGTCGGGACTCTCCCCTTAAGGACAAAAAAAACCCGGTGAAAACACCGGGCTTAATAAAGTTGGCGACGACATATCCGCTGAGTGCGGCGATGTGCAAGGCCGCAGGCTGCAGCAGATCGCCTGCATGAAGGGATCCCGGCTCGTCTGCAAGACGAGTCGGGACTCTCCCCTAAAGGACAAAAAAAAAGCCCGGTGAAACACCGGGCTTAATAAAGTTGGCGACGACATACTCTCCCGCGAATGCAGTACCATCTGCGCAGGTGGGCTTAACTTCTCTGTTCGGAATGGGAAGAGGTGGACCTCACCGCAATAGTCACCATCAGATCTTAATCTTTCGAAGAGAAAGATTTGACTTCAGGAGGAAAATACTTTGAATTGAAAATCATCGGGTATCTTACAGAAAGCTACGGGTAATTAGTACTGCTCGGCTTTGATGTTACCACCTTTACACCTGCAGCCTATCAACGTCATGATCTCTAACGACCCTTAAAAGAAGTCTCATCTTGGGCTGAGCTTCGTGCTTAGATGCTTTCAGCACTTATCTCATCCATACATAGCTACCCTGCGATGCAGCTGGCGCCACAACAGGTGCACTAGAGGTATGTCCAACTCGGTCCTCTCGTACTAGAGTCAGGAGCCCTCAAACTTCTAACGCCCACAACAGATAGGGACCGAACTGTCTCGCGACGTTCTGAACCCAGCTCGCGTGCCACTTTAATGGGCGAACAGCCCAACCCTTGGGACCTTCTCCAGCCCCAGGATGTGACGAGCCGACATCGAGGTGCCA
>Ga0116155_10001039_pt1 | contig 20645 bp, 15 predicted proteins | sample AD_UKC032_MetaG_FD_89890 | JGI IMG/M metagenome (GOLD analysis project Ga0116155, IMG submission 89890) | Active sludge microbial communities of municipal wastewater-treating anaerobic digesters from USA - AD_UKC032_MetaG | ecosystem: Engineered > Bioreactor > Anaerobic > Digestate | place: USA...
GTCATTCTGAGGGCTTTGCCCGAAGAATCTTGTTGTATTAATGACATGGGATCCTTCGCTTCGCTCAGGATGACAGTTTTTACGTTCAGGATGACCTTGAAAATTAAACGGTCAATACACTAGCGCTTTGTTAAGTTAAATTTAAAGGTTTTTTATCTACCCATCCCCAACCCCTTCCCTTCAAAGGGAAGGGGCTTTTGTTTGTTTTTGGGTTTCGCTCGCTACGCTCGCTCAACCCAATGAATTAACTTAACAATGCGCTATACTATAGTGATCTGTAAAAGTTTTTTGGAGTTTAATAAAACGCCCTCAATGTAATACCAAGTTGCAATCAAAAGAGTAATATTTTTTGATAAGGTTTTTGCCGGCTACGCCGGCAAAAACCTTATCAACTCTTCTTCCCCTCCCTTGGGGAGGGGGCAGGGGGAGGGAGATTTAATACTACATTGATTGCAACTTGGTATAAAGCTTTATAAAAATTACATTTTCATTTCCCGATTTCTTTTTAAAATAACTATAATCATTAAAAGAAATCGACAAATGAAAAAGATGATTTTTTAGAGATGCCCTAAAATCACTATAAACGATGGTTACTTTTACTTTGCGCTAAAGTTTAAGGGCGCCTCTAAAAACTTAATTTTTTGAAATTTTCATGAAATTTGGTTGGGGTTTGGTGTAGGGACGAAGCCCCTACCCACAAACTTCTCCCCCCTTTGAAGGGGGGCAGGGGGGTAGATATAAACAATAAAATTCTTTTGTTTTTAGAGGCGCCCTTAAGAATATGTATTGTTAAAAATCTATTTTGCTAATAAAATTACATAAAAGTATATTATTAACAGGTGTAAAATATGGCAAATTCAATTTTAAACGAAACAAAAGCTTATAAACTTTCAGAAATTAATCATATAATTGGCGGCATATTGAATTTAACGCAGGAAGATATTGTTATAAAAAGGCTATCTCCGCCTAAAAGTGCTGATGAAGACACTTTAGCGCTTGCGCTTTCAGAAGAAGAAATAGCAAATCTTTCTCAAACCAGGGCGAAAGCCGCTTTAGTTCCGCTGGGAGTTTCTCTTGAGCATATTGCAACCATTGAAGTAGAACGCCCAAGGCTTGCAATGATGAAGCTTCTTCATTTGTTTTATATTCCTGTAGACGCTCCATCAGGAATTCATGAAAAGGCTTGTGTAGACCATACGGCAAAACTTGGAGAAAATGTTTCGGTTGGCGCAAATGCTTTTGTGGGCAGAGGATGTGTTATAGGCAATAACACAAAGATTCTTCCCAATACTTATGTGGGAAAATTCGTTGAAATCGGGAATAATTGCCTTTTTCATCCGGGAGTAAACATTGGAGATTACGCTAAAATCGGAAATAACGTCATAATCAACCACGGAGCAAGTATTGCCGCTGACGGATTCAGTTTTGTTACTGAAACACCCGGAACTATAGAAACCGCAAAACAACAAGGCAAAGTCGACGGTGATTTTACACAGCAAAGAATATATAAAATACCGTCAGTAGGCTCTGTTACAATTTGCGATGATGTTGAAATAGGAGCTAATGCTTGTATTGACAGCGGAACTGTTGAAAATACAGTTATAGGAAAAGGAACAAAGATTGATGATCTTGTTATGATCGGACATAACTGTAAAATAGGAGAAAATTGCCTGATTGTTTCGCAGGTTGGAATTTCAGGAAGCGTTACAATAGGCGACAGAGTAGTTCTTGCAGGTCAAGCTGGAGTTGCGGATCACGTTACAATTGGAGCAGATTCAATTATTATGGCTAAATCAGGAGTAAGCAAGAGTTTCCCTGCAAAAAGCATTGTAATAGGTCAGCCTGCTGTACATAGAAAAGAATTTGTAAAACAATTAAAAGCGCTAAAAGACATGCCGAAAATTTCAGAAGAACTGAAAGCCCTTAAAAAAGAGATTGAAGAACTGAAAAAAGGTCAATAATAATGAAAACAATAAAGAATACAGCTGCTATAGCAGGTAAAGGCTTAATGAGCGGGCTTAACTGCAATGTAAATATTTTTCCCTCAAAAGACGGCGGAATAAAATTCTATGTTGCAGGAGCAAAAGAACCTGTGGTAGTCTGTTCTCAAAACGTTGTATCTACGAATAACTGCGTTGTGATTGGCAATAACGAAAATTCAAAAGTTATCCTTATAGAACACTTTATGTCAGCTTGCGCTTTTGCGGGAATCGAAAATTTAGACGTATGCATTGATTCTCCGGAACTCCCTATTTTGGATGGCAGCGCCTTTGAATGGCATAACCTTTTTATAGAAGCAGGCGCAGACTTAAATTTTGTTATTAAAGAAACATATTTTGACAAAGCGGTAGGATTATCAGACAACAAATCAGACATTACTCTTATACCCGCTGAAGATTTCAAACTAATATACTGCGTAAACTTTGATCACCCTGAACTTAAAAACAGATGGGTTTCTTTTGATTTAACTCAGGATAAAAAACAAATACTTGAAGCAAGAACTTTCGGGTATTTAAAAGACCTTGAAAAATTCCGGCAGGCAGGCATGGCTCTTGGCGTAACTGCTGAAAATGCGATTGGACTTGCGGAAAAAGGTTATACAACTCAATTAAGATCGGAGTTTGAACCTATAAAACATAAAATACTTGATCTAATAGGTGATTTATATCTTTCAGGACTTAATCCTCTTGGTTTTAAAGCTCATATTATCGCAAAAGACGCGGGGCATAAAATGCATACCGAATTTGCGCGGTTAATAAAAGATGAAATAAAAGTTTTAGTTTGAGAGTTAAAGGAGAATGTTTATGAAAATTTCACAACCGGCTGTTACTCTTATAAGAAAGAACCAGGAAAACTGGAAACAACTTCCACCAGCGATAAGACAACAGGTAACCAAGGTTTTGACGCAAACTGAATACGCTAAAAACAATAACAATGTTTTTTTAGGCGAAACGCTTGAACACTCTCTTCTGGCAAATTTAAAAAACGTGTTGCAATTGCCAAGATTAATGAATTTAGCTAAAAAACTCGATTTATTGCAAAAAAAGTAATATTAAACAGGAGAAAAATAAACAATGACAGAAACACAAACCCCACTACAATTTAATATTATGGAAATTATGGAACTTATACCTCACAGATTTCCTTTTTTACTTGTTGATAGAATCACAGAATGCATTCCCGGCAAATATGTCAAAGGATATAAAAATATAACAATGAATGAGGACGTTTTTAACGGACATTTCCCCGGCAACCCTATTTTCCCGGGCGTAATGATGGTTGAAGCTCTTGCGCAAATAAGCGCGGGAATGGTTATGACCATGCCGGAATATAAAGGAAAACTTGCTCTGTTCGCAGGAATTGACGGAGTAAGATTTAAAAGGGTTGTAAGACCAGGGGATAAACTCGAATTTTACTCGGAAATTATTAAACTAAGAGGAGCAATTGTTAAAACAAAATGCGTAGCTTCAGTTGAGGGAGAAATCGCTGTTGAAGCCGAATTAATGTGCGCAATTCAATAATAAAAAGACTGAAATGTATTCAGCATGACAGAAGAGGAGAAATATATGACATCAGGCGTTGAAATTCATTCAACCGCAGTGATAGACTCAGGAGCTGAAATCGCTCAGGGCGTTAAAATACATCCTTACGCCGTAATAGGAGCGGAAGTAAAACTGGGAGCAGGCGCGGAAATTTATCCGCATACTTTCCTTGAACACTGCGAAATTGGAGAAAATTGTATAATTGCCACTGGAGCATCAATTGGCACTGCGCCTCAGGATTTGTCATATAAAGGTGAAAAAACAAAGGTTATAATCGGAAACAACTGTCAAATCAGAGAAAATGCAACGATAAACAGAGGCTCAGGCGAAGGATCAGTTACAAAACTGGGCAATAACTGTCTTTTAATGATCGGAGCGCATGTTGCTCATAACTGCAATATTGGAAATAATGTTAATATCGCTAATAATGTTCTTTTAGCCGGACATATTCATGTTGAGGACTATGTTTTTATAGGCGGAGCGGTTGTTATGCACCAATTTATCAGGGTTGGAGAAATGACGATTGTTGGAGGGTTTTCCGGCTCAAGACAGGATTTGCCTCCTTATGCAAAAATTGACGGCAGACCCGGAAGAGTTGTCGGCATTAATTCAGTTGGACTAAAAAGAAGAGGTCTGTCCGTTGAAGACAGAACCTCAATAAAAAGAGCCTATAATTATTTATGGTTCTCTGAGTTGAATACTCAGCAGGCTCTGGAAAGAATACGGGAAGAAATACCTTCTAATAAATATATAGACCATCTTGTAGAGTTTATGACTTCGAGCAAGCGTGGCGTTACAAAACTTTCCGGCAAACCCGAAGCTGAAATAGGCGAAGAATAATTTGTTAATATATTCCTATAATTCCAAAGCCCATCATTGGATTACGAAGATTTTGATCTTTTTGTCTTGCTGTATCAATAATAGTAAGATATTCATGACCTTGTTCATTAGCTCCAAAGATTCCAAAACCAAATGGGTCCTTTGAATATTGAGTTCTAATAAAATCTTCAAGAGATTCACCGGTTAATTTTTTATAAGATGCGGCTGTTTTACTGACAAATTTGTTATAAGAAGCTTCATCCATAGATTGTTTTGAATCTACCAGAATCGCTTTTAATATTTTATCGTCCGCATTATGCCCATCACCGGCTTCACTAATAATAGCCGCGGCAAAATCCGCATTTTTTGCATTAACGATAATTTTAGCCAATTTATCCATATTTTCATTATGCGAACCGGCGGCAGTGATGCTCATATTGCGTGTCTGCCTAAATAAAAGCCCGGGATCATTTAAATTTGCGAAATCAATTTTGCCTTTCTCGTTTTTTAATCCGCCTTCTTGCGCGCAATATTTAGTCATTGCCGCCAGAAATTTATGTTCGCCTTTTCCCGCAAGCGTATTATTGAGTAAATTTTCAATTCTGTCATTTTCTTTAAATCTTTTGCCAAATATTCTATATTCACCAAGAGTTTCAGCCATAGGATCAATAGTTGAATCCTGATTCATAATGTCATTAGTTTCAAAATTATTGTAACTAAAGTCAAGTTCTCCAAAATATGCGTCCCTATACCGCTGAGGCAATCCCGGGAACAAACTGTTATGATACATTGGACCTAAACCTGCCATCATTCCCAAATGCGAGGCAGTTAACGCGCCAGAACCAAAACTTTGTGATATTGCAAAATCTTCTGCCATTCCCAAACTTCCTTCCAAAATTATGCGAACTAATTAATTTTTTCTTTTTTTAAACTTTTTTCGAATCAACAAATTCTAACCAAAACTTTCCTTCCAATAATATAAAAACTTTGTTTTAAAAATAATTTACTAATTTTATTTAAAATGTAAAGAATTCTTTACGTTTTGTATTGTAGGGCAATTAGAAGCGCCCATTAGAAATGCTCATAAATTTTTCCTTGCAGATTAAAATTCGTTTTACAGATTCATTTATTTTGTCTTCAGCCAATTCTCCTTTTTTTACAGCATCACAAAGCTTTTTTGCAAGTTCAAAAATTTCTTCAGATGAATCTCGATAAATAAACACGTCAATTCCTGCCTGAATTCCCTTTAAACATGCTTCGTATCCGGTAAAATAATTTTTAATTCCACCCATAACCATATCATCAGAGATAACAATCCCTTTGAACTTTAATTTTTCCCTTAAATACTCATTAAGAATTGCATGTGAAAGCGAAGCCGGCAATCCTTCTTTGTTAAAAGCTTTATAATGCGCATGATTCGCCATTATTGCGTTTACACCGTCATCAATTGCCTGTTTAAACGGTTTTATATGAATATTTTCAAGTTCTTCCATATCTAATTCAACTACAGGCATTGTTAAATGAGAATCTTCGCCTGTAGGTCCATGTCCCGGGAAATGTTTGACAACTGGGATTATCTTATTCTTTATGAATGTTTCATAAACAGGTTTTGCAAACTTGATAACTGTATCAGGGTTGTTTCCAAAAGACCTTATGCCTATTATAGGGTTATCAGGATTGGTATTTACATCTATAACAGGAACAAAATTCATATTAATGCCCATAAATTTTAATTCTTTCGACATAATTTCTGCCTGAATCCTTGCAGCTTCAGGATTTTCCCCTGCGGCAAGCTCACCCGGCGAAAGATATTTAATTTTATTTTTAACATTTCCGGTCCGCTCAACTTTTCCGCCTTCCTGATCAATACTGATAAAAAGAGGGATTTTGGCTATTTTTTGCAGATTTTGAGTTAGTTTTGCGGCTTGAGAATATGAACGGATATTTTCAGAAAATAAAATAATCCCGCCAAGCCCTAATCTAACAGCTTTTTGGATATTCAAATTGTCTTTGCCTAGACTTACACCTGAAAAACCAAGTATAAACATCTGAAATATCTTTTGTTCAAGAGAAAGTGTGTCTAATAATTTTTCTATTTTCATAATGTAAAAATTTTATAAATCCTCTATAATTTTTACGCAAAATTGAAAAATATTGCCATTAAAGCTCCTACAATCCAGCAATAAATCGCAAAAACATGCAATTTATTTTTACTGATAAAAATAATAAAATATTTAATGCAAAAATATCCGACAAGTCCTGAAACTAATGTTCCGGCTAAAATTGCAACCCAGTTAAACCCTGTAAATCCTTCTGTCGAGAGCAATTCAAGCGAATGATATATTCCCGCAAGCAAAATTATCGGAATACTTAGCAGGAAAGAATATCTTGCGCAGGTAACTCTATCAAGTCCGGAAGCTAATCCCGCCGCAATAGTCGCTCCTGATCTTGATAATCCGGGCGCAACCGCAAATCCCTGAGCAATTCCGATTATTACAGACCTTTTCCAACCTATAAAAGTATCTTTTTTGCCAAGTTTTTGTGAAATAAATTCTGTGGAAAAAAGCAAAGTTCCTGTAATCATAAGGATTATGCCTACTACAGCAGGGTTATGAACCAGTGATTCAAAATAATCTTTAAAGGGAAAAGCTATAAGAACTGTTGTCATTGTGCCAAGAACAATATAAAGAGGAATTTTAGCCTCGTGATTAGTTTTAAGAGTTCCGTCCTTCAGGCTTGAAATGAAAACAGAAAGCAATTTTGCGATATCCTGCCTGAAATATATTAAAATCGCCACAAGAGTGCCTATATGCAGCATTATGTCAAAAAATATTTCTTCGCTTCCCCCGCTTGAAAGAGGTTTGCCTGTGATAAGTTTATAAATTGAAGAAGTCAAAACAATATGTCCTGAACTGCTTACAGGCAAAAACTCGGTTAATCCCTGTATAACGCCTGTTATTAGAGCTTGCGTTAAATCCATAATTTTATCCTTATCGCCGCGTTAATGTAAATGTGTCATTATCCTGTTGCGATAAACAAAATTTAAGGTTTTTTGTCGTTGTAAATGGAGCTTCTAATTGACCAATCACATTTATGTGATTTTTATCCGGTTTATTTAACAAAAGGTTTTTATCAATAATATCTACTCCCCCTTTAGGACCTCTTGCCCAGGTAAAGGATTTTGGAATTACAAGCATAATTTTGCGTACCTCTTTTAAAATTAACTAATCTTTTTATGGTTAAATAAATTATAAATAAAAAATAAATTGCGTTTTTTATATTAAATTATTTTTATTATATATTAAAAATAATTATAATATGCTTTAAAAAATTGTTTATTAATTAAAAAATAAAATATAAATAGAAAGGGTAGACAAATGTCAAAACCAAATATTGCGGCGCTTGGAGCAACAGGAGTTGTAGGGCAGGAAATCCTTAAAATCCTTGAAGAAAGAAATTTTCCTTATAACAGCATCAGATTTTTAGCAAGCGCAAGAAGCGCAGGCAAACAAATCGAATTTAAAGGCGATAAATACACGATAGAAGAAGCAAAACCCGAAGCGTTTGAAAATCTTAATATAGTTCTTGCTTCAGCGGGCGGAGCGACAAGTCTTGCTTTAGCTTCTGAAATTGCAAAAAGAGGAGCCGTAATGGTGGATAATTCCAGCGCATTCAGGATGGATAAAGACGTTCCGTTAGTAATAGCAGGAGTTAATGACGAAGATTTAAAGCAACATAAGGGAATAGTTGCAAATCCTAACTGCTCTACTTCACAATTAATGCTTGCTTTGAAGCCTCTTAATGATTACGCAAAAATCAAAAGACTTATTGTCAGCACTTATCAGTCAGTAAGCGGCGCCGGAAAAGACGCTATAGACGATTTAACAGAAGGAACAAAAGCGGCGCTGAATAATGAAAAATATCAAGGCAAAAAATTTAAAGATTATTCTATAGCGTTCAATCTTATTCCTCAGATCGACTCTTTTACAGAAAACGGCTACACAAAAGAGGAAATGAAGGTTGTAAATGAAACCAGAAAAATACTTCACCTGTCAGAAGACGTAAAGATCGCCTGTACAGCTATAAGAGTTCCTGTTTATATCAGTCATTCCGAAGCTGTAAGTGTGGAATTTGAAAAAGAAATCTCTCCTGACAAAGCCAGAGAGCTTCTTTCTTCTGCTTATGGGGTTGAAGTAATTGATGATCCCGCAAATTCAAAATATCCAACTCCTCAATACGCCGCAGGAAAAGACCCTGTGTATGTGGGAAGAATCAGAAAAGATTTAGCTCTTGAAAACGGGCTTTCGATGTGGGTTGTTGCTGATAATTTAAGAATAGGAGCGGCTCTTAACGCTGTCAGAATTGCAGAAAAGCTTGTTGAGATGAAGTTATACCAGAGCTAACTCGAATTGCTAATTAATCGAAACGCTGAAATAGCTTGAAATTTTATTTTAATTTTTTATACGGCTCGCAGGCTTTGCCTGCGAGCCGTATGCCTTAAGAAGGCGTAGCGGCTGGCTTTGCCAGCCGCTACGCCAAATATAAAATTATTTATTTAGCAATTCAAGTGAGCTAAATTAATACATGCAAAAATTATTTATTGCCAATTATTCTTTTTAATTTTTTCCAGCTCTAATAAAGCGGTGTATGTTGGCAAAACATATAGTTTTTCATCAGCGTTTACATTACCAAGAGCCTCTAAAAAGGCTGATTTTATGTTTTCTGACACAATTAAATTTTTACTGTCTAATCCTGCATATTTTAACCTCAACGCCATATCCGCAGCCCTTGTTCCGCTAATAACGGCTGGTTTATTATAATTTGCCAATAATTCAAAATTAGCGTCCCATAACCAGGAAACATCTCTGCCATCAGCGTAATTATCATTTATTACAATAAAAAGTTTCCCTTTATCATCATTTTTTACCGTCTTTAATACTTCTGTGGCTCCAATAGGATTTTTTATAAGCTGTATAATTACATCTTTACCTTTTATTTTAAGCGTTTCCGATCGTCCAAAGGTTGTAGCATAATTTTCTATGCCTTTTTGTATATTTTTAATGGAAATTTCGGCTTCTAATGCGGCGGTTACTGCCGACAAGGCATTATAGCAGTTATATAATCCCGGAAGATTAATATTCACAGTAAATTCCTGATTATCAAGAGTTTTTACAAGAATATTTGAGCTGTTAACGCCGATATAAGCCTTTGCGAACACCTTTGTCGCGGGTCTTTTAACGCCGCAGGAACACTCATAGTATCCAAGATGTCCGTAAAAAATTTTTAAGTAACTAAAAGGCTTTCCGCATTTGCAATTTATACTTTCCTGCGGGGAATATATTTTTTCTTCTGAATTTTGATGAATTATTTCTTCAAAACCATAAAAAATTTTGTTTAAATCGGCATCGCTGAAATTATTGCCAATCATTGAAACTAAAGGGTCATCAGCATTTAATATAAGCTTTAAAGGTTCTATCACAGATGTTTTTGCTATAGCGGATTCTATTTTTTTAGCAGTAGCGTTTAATTCTCCGTATCTGTCAAGCTGATCCCTAAAAAGATTTGTTACCGCAATAATATGAGGGTTAAATTCATTAAACGCAAGGTTTAAGTATGCTTCATCTATTTCAAAAATACAGTTATCACTTGTCATATCCGCTTTTATGGAACTGTTTTCAATAGCAGTAGCGGTTATGCCGGTAAGCATATTCGCTCCTCTGCTGTTGTGAACTATTTTTCTTCCGTCTTCTCTAAAAACAGACGCTAATAATCCGGCTGTTGTTGTTTTTCCGTTAGTGCCGGTTATTGTTATGATTTCTTTTTTTGTTTGTTTTACAAGAAAAGAAAGTATATCAGGTGAAAGCTTTCTGGCTATTTTCCCTGGCAAATTCGTTCCTGAACCTGTTTTCAGAGCTTTTATTGCCCATGAAAGAGATTTAACAACACATATTGTAATTTTATGCAATAAATTTTTGATCATATAAAAAATGATTTTTGTTAAGATTTCTTAAAAATGTCCTCTGGATTGGAGCACTTCTTTGTAATCAGGGCTTTTACTTTTCTGGCTCTTCTTTTTAAAGTCCAAAATTCCTTTAATACAATCCAGGATTAACATTAAAGCAACTAAACTACCTGCTCCGGCGGCGGCAAATCCGATAAATTTCGCTTTATATCTATGATTGCTAAGATCAAGCGCGCCGTTAAAATTAGCGTTTATATATTTATTTATTTGTTCCAAATAAACAGATTGTTCAGTTTCCGTAGTTGTTTCACCTGTAAGCAAATATTTTATATCATTATTTTCTTTATCTGCAATTGTTAAATAATACACTTCCTGCCCCAAAATATTCTTTTGTTTTTCAAGCGCAATCAATTTTAAATCATAGGGATTAAAGGCATATTGTTCTGTTTTTCCGCCTAAAAAATCCTGTTTTATAATTTTACAAACGAATTGATCGCAGCGCAAAGAAGTTGTATAAGCTGATTCATATATTTTATAAAGGCATGCCCCAACAAATAATACGCTTATTATTGCTAGGAGTCCCGCCAAGACGATTAATTTTATAGGATTTTTACGCAAATGTTTGTTTAAATATTTTTGAGATTTTTTCATTTTTCACCCATTATTTAAATTAAAGATATATTTTATACTATACTATATTTTTTAAAAAGTTGTAATTATATAAATCACAGGCGCTTTCAATGCCGTTTTGTAAAAATCAAGCAGAAACGTCGCCCTGACCCTGTTTCAGGGACTATACAGCTTTTGCAAAAAATCGTTTTAACTCAAATTGGATAACTTGAATTGCTAATTAATTTTTTCAAGGATTAGCATTACAACTGGGAAACTCTCTGTTTTGAATATTTTACATATTCATTTTCTTTATCGTCAGCTACAGTTATATATTTTTGATACCATTTTTTTGCTTCAGCATAATTTTTAATCATATCGTAATCAACCGCCAGCGAATAATAAGCAATATCCAGACCCTGATCATATTTAACCGCCATCAGGTAATCACTTATCGCAAGGGGGTATTTTTTAAGCTCATCATATACCATGCCACGCTGATAATATATCTCCGCATTTTGAGGATCCGCCATAAGAGCTGTATTAAAAGAAAGTAACGCTTCTTTATATTTTCCCTGATTGTATTCAAGAATGCCTTTGTCAAGAATTCCGGCTGTTTTTAGCTGATTAGCAGACTCGATCGCCTGTTTAATCTCTTCATTGCCTGAATCAAGCGCAAGAGCTTTTTTATAAGATTTTATGGCGTTATCATATTCTTTTTTGCTAAAATAAGCTGTTCCAAGATAATAATAAGCTGTTGAGTTGCTGTTATTAAGGTCCACAGCTTTTTTATAAGCGTATATTGCGTTGTTATTGTCTTTTAAAGCCTGATAAGCGGCTCCAAGATTTAAATACAAATCCGAATCAGGTTCACTTATGGAAATTATACTTTTATATTCCTGTATCGCTTTTTGATATTCACCCTTTGTATGCAGTTGCAGGGCATATTGATACCTTGACGTTGCGGCTTCTGACTTTACAACAGTAAGCATTTCATCAATTTTTTTGTTTTCAGGCATAACTTTTAAAGCTTTTTCAAGGACAGAAACCGCAAGAGGTATTTGGTTTCTCTGCTTGTAAATTGACGCAATATTCATATAAGCGTCAGTATAGGAAGGGTCTGCGCTTATTGTTCTGTGGTAATACTCCATCGCTTCATCAAATCTGTCGATAGAATGCAGGTAAAACGCAAATTTAAATTGAGCTGTAGCATCTTTAGGATTGTTTTTTGCAAATGTGGCAAGGATATTGATAATGTCATTAGGGTTTTTAAACAATTTTACCGTTTCAAAAAGAGCTTCTTTTGCCATAGCGTTTTCCGGCTCCTGTAGCAAAACAATTTGAAATTGCTTAATCGCCTCATTGAGCATCCCGCTATCTCTTAAAACCGTTCCTTTATAGTAATGAGCAAGAATATGATCGGGCTTTACCTGTAAAATTGTGTCATAAGCTCTTGTTGCGGTGCTATATTCTTTTTTTGCCTGATATAATGTTCCAAGATTCAATCTTGTGGTAATATCATTCGGATTTATTGATTCGGCAATTTTATATTCCCTTAAAGCTCCGTCCAGATCATTTTTTTTCTGCAAAACAACTCCAAGATTCATATGAGCAGAAGCATCTCTAGGATTTTGTTTTATTTTTTCGACCCATATATTTTCCAGAGCATTTAATATTTCGGGTTTTTCGTTTTCTTTACTGTTATTTAATGCCGAATTAAATTCTTTTATCGCAAGATCATTGTTGCCGGAATCCTGAAGGGTTGAGGCATATTTTAAATGAAGACCCGGGTCTTGTTTAGCGGTTTTCGCCGCTTCCTGATAATAATACGAAGCCTGCTTGCCTTTTTGGAAAGCCCGATACATATCCCCAAGAGATTCATAGATTTCAGGGTCTGAATCTCCTTCTTTTAATGCCTCTTTAAACTCCACGACGGCTTCTTTAAATTTTCCCTGCCCCCTCAAAGCTTTTGCCATTTTGAGTCTTGAGCCTTTATTCATTTTCGGCTGAATTTTTAAAAGAGTATTTTCAAGATTTTTTTCGGCTATAAGCAGATTTTCTTTTGCCAGTTCAGTATTTGCTTCATAACCATCATATTTTAAATAATAAATAGCGTTTCTATAATCGTTAGCGGCTTTTTCGTATTCAGACAGGGTATTTAAATGATAACTTCCCCTGTTTATATAAATTACTGCGAGATTTACCCTTGTTTTAGTTCGATCAGGGGCTAAGCTAACGGCTTTTTCAAGCATATTAATAGCTTTTGTATACTCGTTAGCCTCATAAAACTCCATTCCTTTTTTGTAGTAAACATCGCTTTCATCAAGATATTGGCTATAATTTTCGTCATTATAATTAATATTTTTAAAACTATTTTCAAAAGGGTCCGGCGTAGATGGATTTAAAAAATTATTACCGTCAAAAGCTTTACAAGCCTGACTATGCGTTAAAAGTATAGCCATAAAAACTGCATTTAGAGAAAATTGAGGGATTATTTTTTTTAATTTCATCTAAAATCCTCGATAATTTATTTTTATTTTGAGTATAACATAAAGAGCAGCTTAATTTTTCTTTTAAATATAATAATAGTAGTTTTTATTTTTTCAAACACAGTAATCTTAAAAAGAATTTATATCAATCAAGGGCACATCTAAAAACAAGGAATTTTTGTTTTTTATATCTACCCCCCTGTCCCCCTTCAAAGGGGGGAGAAGTTTGTGTGTAGGGGCTTCGCCCCTACACCAAACCCCAATCAAATTTCATGAAAATTTCAAAAAATTGAGTTTTTAGAGGTGCCCTCAATAAAATAAACCGGTAAATAAAAAAGAGGGTTTTTATAAATCCTTAATTAGCGGGAGTTTCGGCTTCGCCGAAACTCCCGCTATACCTTTACCCAGCCTGCGCCGCCCTGCGGGCGGCGCAGGCTGTAGATATCAGCTTTTTAAAAAAAATAAAGGAATAAGGAATTAGTCCTTTAAGAGCAACAAACTCTTATTTAATAGCCTATTTATGTTATAACGTATTTTAAATTTTCAAATATTATATAAATAAACCGTAAAAAAATATAAAAATGGGAGAGGTTAAAATTTGCTTAAGCAGCGAGAAAAAAGATTTGGCATAGAAATTTTATCGGATAACAGCATAAATTTTAATCTCTGGGCTCCTGACGCTCATGAAATCAAGCTATGTATAAAACAACCCGACAATTCCTTTCTGGAACTCTTGATGGAAAAGGAAAAAGACGGCTGGTTTTTTATAAATACAAATAAAGCTCATGCGGGATCAGAATACATGTTCAAACTGGACACGGGATTAATGGTTCCTGATCCATGTTCAAAGGCTCAGGCAGAAGATGTTCACGGGACAAGCCTTGTTATAAACCCTGAAAATTTCGATTGGGGAAATGATATTAACTGGAAAGGTCGGGCTTGGGAAGAAACCGTCTTTTATGAAATCCATACAGGGACGTTTACACCGGAAGGAACGTTTAATGCAATAAAGGAAAAACTTGACTATCTTGTTTCTTTAGGAATTACAGCCATAGAATTAATGCCTATAGGAGATTTCCCTGGCAATAGGAGCTGGGGTTATGATGGGGTATTATATTTTGCTCCTGATCGAAGTTATGGAACCCCTGACGACTTAAAGGAGCTCGTAAAAACAGCTCATGAAAAAGGATTATCGGTCTTTTTAGATGTTGTTTATAACCATTTTGGTCCTGAGGGAAACTATCTTTATGTATACGCAAAATCAAAATTCTTTGATTGTAAACATGTAACCCCATGGGGAGATGCAATAAACTTTGAAAACAGAACTGTAAGAGATTTTTTCATTCAAAACGCTTTATTTTGGTTGGAAGAATACCGTTTTGACGGACTAAGACTTGACGCTGTACACGAAATCAGAGATGATTCACCGATTAATATCCTTGAAGAACTTGCGATAACTATAAAAAAAAGAATTAAAAACAGACATATTCATTTGGTTCTGGAAAATGACAATAATATTGCCAAATTTCTTGAAAAAAACTATGTAGCCCAATGGAATGACGATTTTCATCATTGTGTTCATATCCAGATTACAGGGGAAAAAGGGGGATATTATAAGGACTATACAAAAGAACTTACATCAAAAACCCCTGCTTATTTTCTTGCAAGAGCTCTTGCAGAAGGTTTTAGCTATCAGGGAGAAGCTTCTCCTTACAGGGACAATACTCCGAGAGGAGAAAAAAGCTCACATTTAAAAATATCAAGCTTTATAAATTTTATACAAAATCATGACCAAGTTGGAAACAGGGCTTTTGGCGAAAGGATCGGGGTTCTTGCATCAAAAAACGCCATAAAAGCCGCTGCCTGTTTATATTTAATTTGTCCAAATATACCTCTTTTATTTATGGGCGAAGAGTGGGGCTGTAAAACTCCGTTTATGTTTTTTTGTAATCTTGGAAAAAGCTTGTCTGATTCGGTAAGAGAAGGTCGCAGAAAGGAATTCTCAAGGTTTCCTGAGTTTGCAGACCCGCGCAATAGAGAAAAAATACCTGATCCTACTTTAAAAAGCTCTTTTGAAAATTCAAAACTTAATTGGAATGAGCAGGATCAGGAAATGGCAGGGTTTTATAAAACCCTGTTAAAAATTAGGCATGATCACATTATACCGCTTATTTCGCGTATTGATCACTCGAAAAGCACATTTGCAGTAATGGATGAAGGCTTTTTTAAGGTTAAATGGTTTGCGGATAATGGAAAAACATTGGAAGTTATTGCTAATCTCTCTGAAAACAAGTTTGAATATGATATTAAGCAGGATAAAAATGTTCTTGTAAAACAATCAGCGACGGAAAGTCAAGGGGAAATTACAGCTTGGTCTGTTTATTGGTTATTGGAATAAGATAAAATAAAATGGATAAGCATAAAATACTTAAAAAACTTGCCGTATATTATGGATTGATAAATGAATACACTGATAAAGACGGCAGAATGTATAAAGCAGGGTATAAAGAATACCAACAATTTCTTGAAAGCATTGGTATAAATACAGAAAATTCAGACGATTTATTAAAAGAAGTTGATAAAATTGATTTTTCAGAAATTAATAGACTTATTTCTCCTGTAGAAATTGCGTATCAAGGAATAATTCCTGCTATTTCATTGGTTCTCAAGGAAAATGATCTTAATAAATCTTTTGAGTGGTTTCTTCAGGAAGAAGGAGGCAAATTTCACCATGGGGAATTTTATGCGTCGCACCTTAAAATTCTTGAAACAAAACGTGTAAAAAACGTAAATTACGTTAAAATAAGGCTTTCCCTGCCGATTTTTATCGGAATAGGCTACCATAATTTAAAAATAAGAGATGAAACAGGCAAAGAAGAAACAATGAAGCTTATAATTGTTCCAAAAACATGTTATAAGCCTCTTGCAGTCGAAAAAAATAATACAATAAAAGGGATAAAATTCTGCCTTAACAAGAAAAATCCGCAATCAGATTTTAGAATATCAACGTATACGGACTTAAAAACCGTAATAAATTATGCCGCAAGTCAAAAAACAGGCATTATAGGCGTAAATTCATTAAATCAATTCCATTTTTATAATAATGAAGCTTATCCAGAGATACTTTCCAGCAGAATAATGTATAATATTGCCTATATTGATATTGATGAACTGATAAAATTCATAGATGACAGGCAAATTAGACTTAATTTTCTGACAGAAGCTTTTCAGGAAGACTTAAAGAAAATTCAGGAAAGTAAAAATAACCAATATAAGGCTATTTACGAATTAAAAATCAAATTTTTCAAGATTATATACAGCTCTTTCAGGGAAAATCATATAAATAAAAATACTCAAAAAAGTCGAGATTTTTTTTATTACCTTTCAACCAAGCGGGATAGCCTGAGAAAATCAGCTCTTTTTGAAGCCATAAAAGAATATCTGATAAGTCATGACCCTAAATTAGAGGACTGGCAAGAATGGCCTGAAAATTACAAAAATCCAAACAGCGAAACCGTTTTGCTTTTTGAAGAAAAAAACATTGAAACACTGCAATTTTACGAGTTTTTACAGTGGGTAGCGGACTTACAGCTCAGTATAGCAGGCATAACCTCATGGATACACAAGCTGGATGTTGGTATTTACACAGAATTACCATTTTTTATACCGTTAAGCAGTTCGGAAAGTTGGCTAAAGCAGGATTATTATGCTGTAGGAGTAAAAACGGCAACAAAATTTTTTGATGAAAACAGTAATAACTTTGCTCCACTTATTCCTTACAAGTTGAAAAAGCTTGGATATAAATATATATCGGAAATATTAGTTCCAAATATGACACATTCAGGAGCAATAAAGATTAAAGACATTAATTCCTTTGAAAAACAGCTCTGGACTTCAAAAAAAAATCTGGACGCCGGTTTTTTTGTTAAATACCCTGCTGAAGAACTTATTGGCATTTTATCTCTTGAAAGTCATAGAAATAAATGCCTTGTAATCGTTGAAAAAACAGATGACCTTTCTCCTAAAATGCTTGATTTGCTTGAGCGTTACGGATTCTTGCATGAAAATTCTCTTGATATCAAAGAAATAGGGGACGAAGAATCCTCTTCTTTTTTTGAATCAATTTATGCAATTCAAAAACAAAAAGCTGAAAACAAAGAAATCACAGGAAGAATAGGCATTGATAAAACCCCTTTAGCCCTTTACAGACTGCAATTTAACAAAAATTTCACATTTAAACAAGCCAAAGATATTATTCCGTATTTAAAAGAGCTGGGAATTTCTCATTGCTACGCTTCACCTTTACTAAGAGCCAGAGAAGGCAGTATGCACGGCTATGATATTATAAATCACTCTGAATTAAATCCTGAAATCGGCAGCCTTGAAGATTTTTATGAATTTGTAAACACGCTTCATAAATATGATATGGGGCTTATTATGGATATAGTGCCGAATCACATGGGGATTAACAAGGAAAACCTTTGGTGGATGGATGTTCTGGAAAATGGCCAAGCGTCAATTTACGCTTCTTTCTTTGATATTGACTGGGAACCTATAAAAAAAGAGCTGAAAGGCAAGTTGCTTGTGCCTATTCTGGGGGATCATTACGGAAATATTCTGCAAAGCGGGCAACTTAAGTTTCATTTTATTCGTGAAACAGGAAAATTAATGCTTAGCTACTGGGAACATGAATTTCCAATCAACCCTTCTTCTTACCCTATTTTACTTGAACACAGATTAGAAGTTTTAAAATCAAGACTAGGAAGTGCTAACAGTAATTTTATTGAATATTTGAGCATAATAACTGAATTTAAAAAAATTCCAAGCATAAATGAAACAGCATCAGACAAAATTACCGAACGAAATCGGGAAAAAACAATTGCATCAAACAGACTGGCATCATTATGCACTCAAAACTCAGTAATTGAAGACTTTATTAACGAAAACATCATAGATTTTGAAGGAAAACCAAATGACCCTGTTTCATGCAACAGAATCCACAACTTTCTTGAAGAACAGGTTTACAGACTTGCTTACTGGAGAGTATCTATTGACGTAATTAACTATAGAAGATTCTTTGATGTCAATGATCTTATTGGTCTTAAAACTGAAAATCCGTTGGTATTCACAAGCACTCATTCTTTAATACTTGATTTAATCCAACATGGTAAAGTTGATGGACTTAGACTTGATCATCCTGACGGACTGTTAAACCCTTATAGCTATTTTAAAACGCTACAAGTCGAAGCAGGAAAAAGATTAGGCGTTAATTTTGATGCATCTCAGGAAAAATTGCTTGGATCGGAAAAACTGCCTGTTTATGTTGTTGCGGAAAAAATCCTTGCGCCTTTTGAGAAAATCCCTAAAAACTGGGCAATAAGCGGCGTTGTCGGGTATGAATTCCTGAATCAGGTCTGTAAATTGTTTGTTGACAGCAGAAATTCCAAAAAATTCTCCAGAATTTATCAACATTTTATTGATGAAAAAGTAAAATTTAACGAACTTGTTATTGAATGCAAGAAACTTATAATGAAAACCTCTCTAACAAGCGAATTAAGCACCCTTGCAAATCATTTGAACAGGATTTCTGAAAAATATTACAGCACAAGAGATTACACACTAAATAACCTGAGAGATGCACTTTCAGAGATAATTGCCTGCTTTCCTGTTTACAGGACATATATTTCAGAAGACAAAAAAGGCGATAAAGCTTTTGATTATATTAAATGGGCTATTGGACTCGCTAAAAAAGCCGCAAGACACACAGACCCGTCAATTTTTGATTTTCTGGAAAAAATTTTACTTGCTGAATGGGAAGAAGACAAAAACTCTCCACAATACGTTGATATATTAAGATTTGCGATGAAATTTCAACAATATACTGCTCCCTTAATGGCAAAAGGACTGGAAGACACTTGTTTTTACAGATATAATAAGCTTATCGCATTAAATGACGTTGGTGGAGAGCCGTCAAAATTTGGAATTTCAGTGAATGAATTTCACAATGACAATACAAGGCGATTTAAACGAACGCCACTAAACCTTTTAACAACTTCCACCCACGACACGAAACGCTCTGAAGATTTACGAGCTAGAATTTGCGCGCTTTCTGAAGTTCCGGAAAAGTGGCAGGAATGCCTTAATAAATGGTCTGCCGTTAATGAATCCAGAAAAACAGAGATCGAAACAAAGTTAGTGCCTGATAAAAATGATGAATACCTTTTTTATCAAATACTTTTAGGCTTATGGTCCCCAAAAATCATTGAGGAGAAAGAAAAACAGGATATTATACAGAGAATTGAAGCTTATATGGTAAAAGCGTTAAGGGAAGCCAAGGTTCACACAAGCTGGGTAAATATTAACAAGCCCTATGAAGATGCAACCTGCGGTTTCATAAGAAAAATTCTTACTGCACCTGACATACATCCATTTTGGAAAGAATTTATACCGTTTCATGCAAATATAGCAAGCTCGGGATACTTAAATTCATTGTTTCAAACGGCTTTAAAGCTTACTTGCCCTGGAATTCCTGAAATTTATCAAGGAAATGAGTTGTTAAAATTTAATCTTGTAGATCCCGATAATCGAAAACCTATTGATTACAATTTATCAAAACAAAAATTCGATGAAATAAAACATCTTATAAATATTGAAAAATCCGAAAATATTAATTGGCATAATGAGCTGCTGCCGCTGGATTCAGGAAAAATGAAACTGTTTTTAACATCGTCAATTCTTAATTTTAGAGGAAAACATCAAGATCTTTTCAGGAAAGGGAATTATATTCCTTTGGAAATAAAAGGTTATAAAATGAGAAATGTGGTTGCTTTTGCCAGACAATTTGACGACGAGGCAATTATAACAATAGTTCCTCGATTTGTTTATCATTTTCTGTCAGAAAAAACGCCGCTTCCGGTTGGCAAAAAAATCTGGGAAAATACAAATATAGTTTTGCCGGAAACTTTGAGCAGTTTTAAATGGAAAGATATTTTGACAGCGCAGGTTCTTGAAGTTGCGCAAAATAGCATTGAAGTCGGAAAAGCCTTAAAAACCTTACCAATCGCAGTTTTATATTCCACACAATGATTATTTTTTGTTATGTAACTTGAATTGCTAAATAAATAATTTTATATTTGGCGTAGCGGCTGGCGAAGCCAGCCGCTACGCCGTTTTAAGGGCATGCGGCTCGCAGGCTTTGCCTGCGAGCCGCATAAAAAATTAAAA
>Ga0116155_10001048_pt1 | contig 20541 bp, 21 predicted proteins | sample AD_UKC032_MetaG_FD_89890 | JGI IMG/M metagenome (GOLD analysis project Ga0116155, IMG submission 89890) | Active sludge microbial communities of municipal wastewater-treating anaerobic digesters from USA - AD_UKC032_MetaG | ecosystem: Engineered > Bioreactor > Anaerobic > Digestate | place: USA...
AGCTCAATGGCCTGATTAACTGCGTCTGATCAAGCGGCCGGCGCCAGAAGAGTCTATCATTAGCAAGATCTATGTGATCAGGGGATTAAAGGTTATGATAGACAGTGACTTGGCGGAGTTGTATGGTGTAGAAACCAGACGACTAAAGGAACAGGTAAAGAGAAACATAAGAAGATTCCCTGAAGACTTTATGTTTGTTATTAACCAGGAGGAACTTAAATGTTTGAGATCGCAAATTGCGACCTCAAACCGGGGTGGAACCAGATACCTGCCAATGGCATTTACTGAACAGGGAGTTGCTATGCTTTCAAGTGTTCTTAACAGTGATCGGGCAATCGCAGTCAACATTCAGATTATTAGAGCATTCTCAAGGATGAGGCAGATGATGTTATTCCAAATTGTTTGCTGGTGATACAGTCTGGCCATATAGTAATCGGCCAGCTGGAATCCCTGTGGTTCACCATCGAATAAATATGGTTTGTCGGAGTTTGAATTATCAGATCCGACGTTCCAGGAGAGGATCAGCATATTGATGGCATTTTTGTTATTTGTCATACCGGCATATGCAGGAGCCAGCCTGACCAGTGCGGTTCCTGATTCCCTGCCGGATTCAGGAACCAGTCCCGAAAGGTTGCCATATTTCTCGAAAGCGCCGACGGCGTACCAGGCAGGTTGTTTTCGTTCAGCCGGTGACATTTTTGCGAGTTCCGCCTGCAGCGAAGCAAGAAGACCGGCTGGAGCGCCGGCATCCTGATCCTTTGCCATGTCAGCCCTGAACTTTTGAATCTCAGTTTTGAATTCAGCAGCAGCCTCAGTATCCGCTTTAAGGAGCTCTTTGTATGTTTTCTCCATCTCGGCAAGTATTATTTCAGAATCGCTTTTCTGCCCGCTACCCTCCTGCTTATCCTCTCTGGCTGATTCTGCCTTTATTAACTGTTGGAGATATTCTTCCCGGGTCACAGGGACGAATAAAGGAGCTTTGTTTTTTGATATAACAGTTACCTCCTTATCCGTATTCCGGTAAACGGGGAAGCCATAAAAATCATCAGCCTTTTCCGGCCGGAGGAAGATATTTTCCGCCACAGGCGAACCCAGAACCCTGATCGGATCATTTATGTGAAAAGTAAGTACGGACCCGGATTTTGTTGTTTTTAAGCCGTCCTCCTGAACATAAGCTGAGAAGGTGAGCTGAGCATGGTTGTCACCGGCGTTAAAGCTGATTTCAAATCCTTTCGGCGGGTTCAGGCTGTCCCAGGAGATGATGGTCTGAAAGATTTGCTCCATCAGCGCAGTCTTATCGCCCCCGATATTTTTAAGAATCCTTCCCCGGGTGTATGGGAAAAATTCATCTTCGCCGAAGGCAACGATTTGGTCTGAATATGTATTCTGGGCTTTTACCGGAGCCAGCAGTCCTGATAAAACAATCAACAGCAGCGCCTTCTGAAGGAGAGAAGCTCTGCTTAAAATTTTACTCATGAGTCTCAAAATATCATATTCGTAAAAATGCTGATTTTTTATGATATCCGGACTTCGGCTTATCATGCCCTACAGCAGATTAAACAGGCCGGTATCCGGTTCCGGCCTCTGTGCAAGCATCGGGAACAATAGTATAACTTGCACAACGATCGGAGCACAATCACGTTATTACTCTATACACAGTAAGTACCCATGCGATATATTTTCTTCCTCGCAGCGTTGACTGCCTCCTCCCTGGTCCAGGCCCAGTGGCAACAAATTGCTCCCGGGCTGGAACACCGTGTTCTGTCAGTGACACTGCAGGAGTACAGCTACCCCATCGAGATCAATGCCATCAGGATTGATCCGCAGAAGTGGGACCTGGTTTTCAGGGGCATCAGCCAGGAGAGTGAGGGGCTATCCAGGACTCCGAAAGAGTGGTGCGAAGAATACGATCTCACTGCGGCCATCAATGCCGGCATGTACAACGAGGACTATAAGACACACACCGGGTATTTACGCGACGTGGATCATATTAACAGCAGATCGCGGAACAGCTATAAATCACTCCTGGCTTTCAATCCCAGGAAAGGCAGGCAGGTGCCACCGGTGAAGATTTTTGACCTGGATCAAGCCGGGGTGACAATTGACAGCGTGCTTAAGGACTACGGAACCGTCATCCAGAACCTGCGCCTGATCAAGCGGCCGGGCATCAACGTCTGGGCTCAGAATGAAAACAGGTGGAGCGAGGCCGCACTCGCAGAGGACAAACTGGGACGGATATATTTCCTGTACTCTGCGGCATCAGTATCCATGCACGATTTCAATAAAATACTGCTCTCCTCCGACATGGGCATTGTAGCTGCCCAGCATCTTGAGGGCAATGCCCCGGCGCAGCTGTACCTTAAAAACGGGCAGACGGAGATGCTCCTTTCAGAGGACACGGGCCTGGAGATACAGCTGCCGAATGTTATCGGCATTCGTCCTGTAACCTCAACCAGGCATTAACGTATGCAACAGGCGCTGGCGGTCTGCCAGGCAGACTGAATTGATTTCAGACACCAGGGGTCCGGTATAAACAGGCGTAGAATCAGTTCAATTGGTTTCAAAATTGTCTGATATTAACTATTCTACAGTAATTACAACATTCCCCTTCTTATGCTGCTTTTCAACATAGGCATGGGCTTCGGCAATCTGAGCTAGGCTATAGTGTCTGTCTATCACCGGTTTGATTTTCCCGGACTCCGCAAGCTCCTTCAGGAATGCCAGATCCCCATCGCGGCTTCTGGCAGTACCTTTTTTCACAGAAACATATTTCCCCTCCGGCTTAAGTATTTTTCTGCAGGCTGACAAAGAAGTCTTTCCTACGGCGTCAAAAACGAGATCATATGACTCACCAGGTTTGTTGAATGCTTCTTTTGTATAATCAATGACCTTATCGGCTTTAAGGGATTTTACCATTTCAACGTTCGCGGTACTGCATACAGCAGTTACATCCGCTCCATAATACTTTGCAAGCTGAACGGCATAACTTCCCACACTGCCGGAAGCTCCGTAAATCAGAACTTTTTGTCCACTCCGGATACTTCCTTTATCTCTGAGAAAGTATAAAGCAGTAAGGCTTCCGACAGGAACAGCGGCAGCTTCTTCAAAGGTCATATTGACAGGTTTCAGGGCTATGCTACTGCTTTCCGGCATACATTTAAATTCAGCATAGGCGCCAAATGCAAATCCGGTTGTGGCGAACACAAGGTCTCCTTTCCTGAACAGTTTTACATTCCTGCCTGTATCCGTAACCTCCCCTGCCAATTCAAAGCCAAGAATTTTAATCTTATTGGGTCTGAACAGTCCGTTGAAGAGCCGCGCAAGAAATGGTTCAGCTTTTCGCAGTCTCCAGTCTGCCGCCGTAACCGTTGTGGCATTGATTTTTATTAAAACCTCACCCTCGCCGGGGACAGGTTTTTCAACTTCAGTGAGTTTCAAGACATCCGGTGGTCCGTATTTTTCATAAACAACAGCTCTCATTTTCTCCATCACATTTCATTTTTCACGGGTAACCTGAATCCAAAGAATAATGCATAGACAGTTATCGAAAGCTCCCATGCGATCTCGGCGGCCGTAAGGGCAAACAGCCCGCCACTCATGGGTTTCAGAACATCAAACAGCACAAGCACGCCGCCGGCAAATGCGAGAGGCCCGCCAATAAGTCCGAGAAGAGCCATGCGTCGCGGTACGAGGCCTGACCGGTACATCAGGTACCCGAGCAGAATACCGTTACCGAATCCGGAACAGAATTGCGGCCCAAGCAGAAAGGTCCGGTCATGAAATGCAAGAAGGCCCTGACCTGTCATTGTGAGGGAAGCGATGTCACCACCGGGCTGGAAGCCGGCTCTTAATGACACGACAGCCATCAGGCTGACGACGCCCGATAGAATCATTACCGACTCCACGGTGCGGGATGCGATGTAACCCAGCGAAGCGGATTCACTGACTTTCTTTACAAGAGGAAAGATGACAACTGCGGTCGCAATGTTGCAGATGGCAAGCAGTATCTCGAAAAGGGCACCCATCGATGCACGCCTGTCGAATCCCCCGTCCAGGATGTAGCCGGGGTCGTGAAGAACAGGATCGTAAAAGAACAGTGCCGGAATCGAGAAGATGAATGTGCCAGCAAAGAAAAGACCGAAGACCAGGGAAGTTTTTCTAAGTGTGTTCATATGTATATTCCTGATTTGTATAACTCAAGATCACATTGGTCAAATAAAAACAGTAAGAACATCCTGTTTCAGGAAATACCGGAAGATGTGCCGGAATACAATTACAATAACAAATGAAGAAATGATTTGTTTTTGATGGTCCGGGTCATTGATATTTGCATAAACAATCAGAACCTGTCAGCATGGGTTAATCTGAAATCACTATTTTTATATCCCGATATTATGTCTGAGCCTACTTCCATAAAAAGCATTTAAACCCCTTCACCTGTATAATATGAAACGATATCTGTTGCTTCTGACCGGACTTCTGTTGTCCGTTTTGTTAAATTGTCAGGATAACAAATGGCTGAACGATAAACCGGGCGCCTGGAGATTAGAAAATTATCTCCCTGAGAAATCATGGAGTCTCCGGGACGGTACTCTGAGCGCTGCAGATAACATAGCTTTCAAAAAGAACATGTCTGCCCTGGCAGAATGGTTCAGGCAGAATCACCCGATGCTGAAGACCCCTGTCGGTTATGATATGCGTGCCATAGCCAACTGGTTCTGGGGTGACTGGAAGACCCGCTCCGAGGCTGAATACGCTATACCCGCAACCCTTGACTTCCTGTTTGAATTATTTGACTCCGAGGGTGGAAAATGGACAGTGGAACCGCCCCGGTACGGAATAAATGTCAATGACATTGCAGGAGGGCACCAGGGAGTGTATTTCAATCCTGAATCAGTAGTTGAGGATGGCACCAGGTACGACCTTGCCAGGTCGGGTGATGCCAGCAAAGCGCTTCAAAGGTTGCAGCAGTACTTCCCGGTAGCCACCTTGAGGGATAGCCCATGCCCGGGAGTCGACATATATGAAGCAAACTCCGGTTCACCGGAACAGATAGTTGTATACAATCATGACAGGCCTCCCTACTGGCTGCCTGTCACTGTTCAGGAGCTGGCAGATGCGAGTCTCGCTTATTACTCACTCTTTCAAAAAGTTGAGATAGACCGCATGATCCTTGATCAGCTGAAAACAGAGATTGCCGAACTCTCCGCCGAGGAGCTTGCTGCTCCCGCATATTTTGGTCATAATTCACATTTTGTACTTCAGGCAAACGGCAACGGCCAGGGGCTGCGGATTATGAAGTTCAACCCCGCATACTGGGACAGATCGCTCCCGATTTCAGCCATTCAGTTCATGAGTTTCTTCAACCCGGGTCTCAGCAGTGAGGAGATGGCGGAGTACAGGCAGCGTCAGGGTCACCCGCATAATCCACAGCTGTTTGCAGACAAAATAAGGTGGGATGAGGTTACAAAACTATTAAACAAATAATCGCATTCCCCGCGGCGCAACAGATCAGGCCTGAATCAGTTTATTCACAGAGTGCTTTCAGGCTTTCCAGTGCCCGGGGCCATGCTTCCTCTATATACTGCCTGAACTCAGCCGGCACGTCGGTATCCACGCACAGCAGGGTCTTGCTTCCAACAGGTTTAAGGGTGTAGTTTTCAAGCGCCCCGCGCCATACATCTCCATTCCTGCTTGTAACTTCTTTCCCGTCAACCACTTCCCGGAGGCTCTCAATACTCACGAATTTCCCCGGGATGTTTTCCCTGATCCTGCACAGCATACCGCCCGACTTGCCGTCAGTGCCCGTCCCCAGGAAGAGAATCCTCTCCCCCTTGTCCCATGAGCCGGTAAAGCGCGATTCGGGATTGAACGGCTTTGTCCATTTACTGTATGATTCACTTTCAAGCATTATCCTGTAAATGTTCTCGGGAGTGTTGTCAATTGTTATCTCGAAATGGAGCATCTCCCTTTTGCCATACCCTTCCACATACTTCCTGAAGTTATCGAGAATTGCCTGCCAACCGTTTCGCTGGAGCTCTGCGCTGTTGACTTCCTCGGTTTCAAAGGACTCCATAACCAGGGTTCTGCCTGCGGTCTCCCTGAAAAGGATGTCGACGTTCCTGCCGTCATCAAGGGTGTATGCAATTGACTTACCGGGAGTTATTTCCGTGAATCTTCCGGAGAAGTCAAATCCCTCTGAGCCGTCCCTGGCTTCCATACGTGAGAGGAATGCCCCTCCGGGGCGAAGGTCACTTTCGGCGTAGCTCGTCTGCCAGTCATCCGATGCGTGGTTCCAATGTATGATGTGCAATGGTTCCGTAAAAAGGTCCCAGACCTTTTCAAGCGGGGCGATTATTGTTGTTGACACGGTAACAACCAGTCTTTCTCCCTTCGGTGCCATGATATTACGGTTTTAAGTTACCTGATGAAATAAAAACAATGCCGGGGCGTAATTGTTTGTCAAAAGGTGGGTTATCAGACTGTTTTTAAGTGTGCCGGGAAATATTCGCCGGTAATGACCTGCAAAAAGTATTTCTTTGTTATAAATTTGTATCAGATGGAAAACCGGAAGCTTGAAATTGAAACAGCAATCGGGATACTGAAAGCTCCCCACGAAGTTTTTGAGGCAATCGTTGACCCGGCAAAGATGTCGAACTACTTCATTTCCCGGGGCAGCGGCAGGCTGGAAGAGGGGAAGGTGATAATGTGGCGTTTCCCCGAGTTTGATTTTGAGTTCCCGGTACGGGTGGACAGGATTGAGAAAGACAGTTTTGTCTCATTCTGGTGGGAATCTGACGGGATTGACCTGCTGGTGGAGATGACACTGACCCCCCGCGGTATCGGGTCGACTGTAGTGCGGATCACCGAAAAGAGCCGGGAGCTTGATGAAGCAGGTCTGAAATGGCTCCAGGGCAACACCCAGGGGTGGGCAAACTTCCTTGCATGCCTGAAGGCTTACCTGGAATACGGAATAAACCTCCGGAAAGGAGCATTTGACTTCATGGCAGATAAATGACCAAGATGGCACTATACGGTCTGCTGCTTGTCTTTGCGGTAATTATCTTATTACTGTTGATTGTAAGTCCCGGGAAATCCCGTTCATGTCCTGTCTCTGATACCGGTAAAAGCATATGTGAGAAATCATTCTTACGGATAGGCGGAGTCAGGCAGGGGATGTTCATCAGGGGAGCCGACACCTGTAATCCGGTACTCCTGTTTGTCCACGGGGGTCCCTCCTTCTCAGAGTATTTCCTGGTGGAAAAATATCCCACCGGGCTTGAGGACTACTTCACAGTCTGTTACTGGGATCAGCGTGGAGGGGGTCTCTCAATCTCCCCGGAGGTGACACGTGAGAGCCTGAACCTCACGCAGCTTGCTGCTGACATGATTGAGGTGACAAACTATCTCCGCAACCGGTTCGGCAAAGAGAAGATATACATTGTTGCTCATTCAGGAGGCACAGCCTTCGCCATAAAGGCTGTCGCCGAAAATCCCCACCTGTTCAGTGCATATATCGGGATGGCCCAGGTAACAAAACAGGCTGAGTCTGAAAAAAGAGCCTGGAAGTATATGGCCGACCGGTATAATTCACAAGGCAGAAGGAAAATGGTTGCACGATTAGAGGAGTACCCGGTTGCCAGGGATGACTCATTCATCCTGCCATTTTTCAATTCAGTACTGAGAGATAAGGCGATGCATGAACTGGGGATAGGCACAATGAGAAACATGAAATCGATAATGACCGGCGTTTTTTACCCGGTCTGGCTGTGCAGGGCATATACAGTCCGGGAAAAATTCAACATCTGGCGATCGAAGTTTTCATTTGTGAATAAGTCCGGGCTGAGGGCGGAGGTGCTGGCGCTGGATATGTCAGAGGAGGTTCCCTCACTGGAGGTGCCTGCATATTTCCTCAGCGGCAGGCATGACCTGACTGTAAACCATGACCTGTCAGAGGAGTATTTCAACAATCTGGAATGCCCGCTGAAGAAGTTTTACACATTTGAGAATTCTGCCCACAGCCCGATGTTCGAGGAACCGGAGAAATTCCTGGAGATAATTGTAACAGATGTCCCGGGCATGGAAACCGGAATTTCAGGCAAGTAACGGCGTCAGCCTCTGGCCTTCTTCCAGGCATTTTGAATGAACCGTGATAGCTTCTGCAAATGGCACCGGAGCAGCCACTGTCAGTATTTCACCTGACTAAACCGGGTTGCAGGTTCTTAACCGCACTGAACCAGTCGGGCACCCTCATGCCGGGACATCAGGCATTAAGCCATTTTCTGAAATCCGTGGCGCGGTCAATGCTGACGACAGTTTCAAGCTCATCATCGGCCTTTGGCTTGAGCTCCAGCTTGATGCGGCCGCGGGACCATGCCGTCATGGCTGCAATTGAACCGATATTCACAAGGTATTTCCTGTTTATGCGGAAGAAGACGGACGGGTCAAGGATGGTTTCCAGTGCGTCAAGGCTGAACTCCACCGCGTAGGAATTGCCCTGGAATGTTTTCAGCCAGACCCCCTTGCCCAGTACTGTGAACCATGCAGTATCGGCAACCTCTATCTTTCTGATCTTCTCTCCTGTCTGCACCAGGAAGCGCTTCCTGTAACCGGGATCCCTGCCCTGTAAATTTGCCAGGAGTGCTTCAAAGTCGATAGTAAAAGCTCCCTTTAAAGACTGGTATTTCCTGAGGCTTTCGGCCAGATCGCTTTTACGGATGGGTTTCAGAAGATAGGCAATACTGTTAAGCCGGAAGGCTCTGACAGCATACTGGTCATAAGCCGTGGTGAAAATCACCGGGGTATTTACAGTCACCTGCTCGAAGATGCTGAAACTGATGCCGTCAGAAAGCTGAATGTCAAGGAAGATAAGATCGGCACGGTTCTGCATTAACCACCTGACAGAATCCTTTATGGAACCAAGTTTCGCGGTCACGGTGACCGAAGGGTCTGTATCGAGGAGCATCCGCTCCAGCTTCTCAGCCGCGAGGCTTTCGTCCTCAATTATCAGAGCTTTCATCGCTTTCGGGATTAATCAACGGCAGATATGCAATATAATGATCATTCTCAACTTCAAACTGCGGCAGCCGGTCAGATATCAGCGAATAGCGCCTGGTGAGGTTCTTAAGCCCCAGTCCCGTGGACCGTGTTGCCGATATCCTGGGCTGCAGACGGTTTGAGACAACAAGCACCTTTTCCCGTGCTGTGAAATCTATATGAAGCGGCCTCGAATTGTTGACGATGTTATGCTTGATTGCATTCTCAAGCACCACCTGCAGGGAAAGCGGAGGAAGCAACAGTCCCAGCATGTTCCCGGGGACGCTGACCGACCATGTCAGATCCTCTCCATACCTCATCTGCTGCAGAGAAAGGTAGGAGCGCATGAAATCAAGCTCTTTTCCCAGCGTTGATGTGTGTTGTTCGACTGTCTCCAGTACATACCGGTATATCTGCGAGAACTCGTCAATGAATTCCTGCGCTTTGGTGACGTCTTTTTCAATCAGTCCCGAAAGCACATTGAGGCTGTTGAACATGAAGTGAGGATTTATCTGGCTTTTGAGCATCTCAAAGCGTATCTGAGACAGCTCCCGCTCAAGGGCCTCGGCCTTTCTGGCTGCTTCGGCGCTGCTCCTGAAAAATATCCACGCTTCAAAGACCCCCATCATTATGATGTTCACCACCGAATAGATGAGTGCATTATAAAGCAGGACAAGGCTGAGCTCCTCGGAGTAGGGAGTGATTCTGTCAGCTGTCAGGGTCATCAGCACCGATACTGTCACAGCCAGGGCCAGTGAGACAGGAAACTGGATTGCAATTCTTGCTGCCACATGGCTGTTCCATGGAAGTTTATTATTAAGCCACCTTATTATCAACAGGTCAGGAACTGCTATAAGGGCTGCAGCAGGTATTGTCAAAATCACTCCCCTGAGAAGTCTCAGAAGGAAATGGGAAAAACTCTGCAGCGGGTAAAAGCCGCTGAAATCGTTATATAGGATGACTATCAGCTGGCCGGCCAGCGAAATGCCTGCCAGGAATGCAATGAATCTTGGCAGGGGAATAAGTGCGTTGAACCGTTTCAGGAATGATTGTGCCATTGGGACTTATTTATGTGTGCCTGGGGATTGCCGGTCCTGATATAACAAATTTATATTGTTGATCCGGAAATACAGGCACTTTGGTTCACATTATCTTACTGTATCATGATACATTTTCGCTTTGCGCAGGCTGATGCTTCAGAATCTCTTAAGCAAACCTGCCCTGAGTGAGAAGTAATTTCTGTCAGGTATCGGGGCTGTGGTCATTTGGCCTTCCCTTTCAGGCAGTGCATTGTACTTTACTTCAGAGATCAGGGACCATTTTTCGGACAGGGGTATGTCAATGCCACATCCTACCTGCCATCCGCTTCCGTGGGTTGTGTCGAAGAGCAGTTCGCCTGACGGATCTTCTATCTCAATATGTTTGTACTGATATCCTCCCCTGATAAATACGGAGCTGTTTGAGAACTCAAGCGGGCGCTTGTACTGAAGTCCGATAACGTATCCGGTCTCCTCGAAGTCACAGCTGTGCCCTGCGGGGGCGTAATTATTCCGGAAGGCGTTATAACCCCATCCGCCGTAGATGCCGAGGTGTTTCGCAAAGCGATAGTGCAGGAGGGCTTCAGCGCCTCCGCCGGCGTTAGTAATGGTTTCACCCGGTGCACTGGCTGACAGGGAGAGTCCTCCGTTAAGTTCAAAGCCACCTCTTTTTTCTGAGCTCTGTGCCGTAAGGCTGAGTGTAACTGTAGCAATAAGAGCTGCTGCGACAAGTACTTTTGTTTTCATTTTCAATTGATTTTAAGGTTTTTTATTCTGTTTGTCGAAGCAAAAGTAGGGTCAGCCCTCCGGCGGTTAAAAAAAATGGTGCCGGGGGTGCTGAAAAGGATGCTGAAAGTGCTCTGAAGGGTGCTGAATGTGATTTGACAGTATGCGTGCCCTGATCCGTCCAGGCAAAGTGAAAACAGGCAATAAGAAAAAGTTGACGTCTTCCCGGAAATTGACTTACTTTGATAGAAAGACTTAATAACTAAGTGTATGAGACCAATTAAAATCAGTCTTATTCTTACCGTTATAGTTTCATTAATGGCCGGAAGCAGTTGTGATATTTTTTCTGATGCAGATACCGATAAAAAATGTGAAGAGAGTAAATGGGATCCCTGGGACACCAAGATTCACATCATGTATGGTTTGAGATACGGAAATGTCGGACCTACGACAGGTCACAATCTGTTGGAAGCTCTGGATCTGAGATTCATCGGAACAATAAGAAATATTAGCTGTCTGGGAGAGGAAGAAGGTTATTTTGACATCGATCACACCATTTACCCGTCATTTCTTTTTCCGACAATACATGAAACAGTAACATATAATGTCCATCTCAGTCCATATGATTTTCCATTCCAGATAACGAACTTCGATGAATATTTTACAATTTCATTCATAATGGAAGCGACATTTTCAGATGGCCTGGTTTTGAGGTCTGCAGAGGTTACCGCAACAACTGCCAATGCACAGTGGTTATGGACCAGCAGTTACAAATATACATATTGGATGGAACCAGCTTACCCTACATGGACAGTTGTGACCAGGTAGGCTGATGTTGAAAAATGACCTGATCAGTCCTCCGATAACTTCAAAGTCACATCTTTTTTCTGCGTTCTGTACAGTAAGACTGAGTGGAGGTGTAGGCATAAGGGCTGCTGCGACAAGTGCTTTTCGGTGTTCTGAAAGCGTCACAGGGCAAGTATGATTGATAGTAAACGCCTGGTGCAAAATTGTCGATAATACCTAACTTCGGGATAGTAATCACAGATGAAGCCATGAAAGGAAAACTCATTGTTGTATTGTTTCTTGCCCTTGCTGTGACCGGGGTCACCGGGCAGCAGGTGCCTGACACGGTGTATGCCCCGCCGGTTGAGAACCCGGCATATGCCAGGGGGCAGGGCCCGCTGGTATACATTGACGAGGGTCATAATAACTTTCACACCCGTGGCGACCGCTATCTGCCTTTCGCCAGGCTGCTGGAACGTGACGGGTATGTCACTGCAGGTTATACCGGAGAATTTGAGGCAGACAGGCTGAAGAAGTGCCGGATACTTGTTATATCAAATGCACTTAATGAGGCCAATGTTCAGAACTGGTACAAGCCGGTTTATTCCGCCTTCACCCCCGGAGAGGTTGAGACAGTCAGAAAGTGGGTTGAGGGAGGCGGATCATTGTTCCTGATAGCTGATCACATGCCTATGGGGGGCGCTGCGGCAGATATGGCAGCCGCCTTCGGGTTCGGTTTCACAGACGGGTTCGCTGCTGACACATCGCAGCCCGGACCGGCGCTTTTCAGGAGAGCAGACGGCACCCTGCAGGATAATGTCCTGACCAACGGCCAGACCGCGGCAGACAAGGTTGACAGTATTTTTTCCTTTACCGGTCAGGCGTTCACCGTTCCTGAAAATGCAGGAAAGACGCTTTCCTTCAACGAAAAGTACCTCCTTCTCCTCTCTGATACGGCATGGGTATTCAATGAGAAGACGGTCTACAAGCCAATCAAGGGGTGGGCGCAACTGGCTTACAGGGAATATGGCAGAGGCAGGGTGGTGGTCTCAGGCGAGGCTGCCATGTTCACGGCACAGCTTGCCGGCCCGCAGAAGTATCCGGCCGGCATGAACGCGCCCTACGCCCGCCACAATTACAGGTTGCTCCTCAACATCATACACTGGCTTGAGAGGAAGAAGAGCTGAATGTTCGATGAGGGAATTGCCAGCCTCCGGGCTCCGGTGATGAATTGCATGACCTCACCCTTTAGCTCCGGACTCCGCGGATGAATTCTCGCCACTTTGCTCCGGACCCCTGTGATGAATTGCATGACCTCACCCCTTAGCTCCGGGCTCCGCGGATGAATTCTCGCCACTTTGCTCCGGACCCCTGTGATGAATTGCATGACCTCACCCTTTAGCTCCGGGTTCCGCGGATGAATTGGCTCCGTGATCCCGCGGCGCTGACCTGCGGGCCTTTGCGACCCTGACAGAAACAATCACAAGGGTAACCAGGCTGGCGAGTATCCATATGGTCAGGATAAGTATTGCCAGCAGGCTGAAGCTGAAATCAATGTCAAACTGAAACTGCTGTTGGGTGAATTTCCACCCCTGATCCTCCTTTACCATGACACCTGTGAGGCGCAACGGCAAAACCAGCAGTCTTGAAATATCAAATTCCACATAGCCTCTTGTTGCGAACCATGCCACCTCCCCTGCCGATGAGATGCTTGCGCTGTCGATCATGAACCTGCAATCGCCCCACGACTCCCAGTCAGACCTGACAAGGTAAACAGCATCGTCATAACTTCTGAATACTTCACGGGGACCGGTGCCCAGGATTAGCAGATTATCCCTTGAATAGAGAGACTCCATGAAGGCGTTGACCTGGCTGGTATCCCTGTCTGTGTATCCTTTCTGGAATCTGTACAGCTGACCGATAATCTCCTTCCGGGTACTGTCGGGAGCATCTCCTCTGGAAAATGCAGCAGCGGCCGGAGCCAGGATTTCTTCCCCGGCAGCCCTCCTGAATGTTTTAGCGACAAGGAAAAGAATTAAAATCAGCAGGACTATTCTCAGCAGAATCTTAAGTATATCTTTCATAACTTCAATGAATTAAGACACGAACATATTTCCGCTACGGTCATTTTCCCAGTTCAGCCAGCTCTGATCCATAATCATACTGCAGGTCCTCGTGCAGTGTGGAGACCTTCTTTATAATGGTGTCAATCTGCCGGTTGTAGAGATTCATCAGTGAGGCATTCCGGTCAATCGGCGGGGAGAGGCTTTTCAGCCTGGTGCAGAAATGCAACAGGAGTTCGACTTCCGTTTGTTTCTTCTGTGAATACCTGATGTACTTCCTGGTGTTTTTCAGGATCTTCCTGATGCTTTTCCGGATGTAGAAATAGCTCGTCCTGTTGATCTGAGCGAACTCCTCATCCAGTTCCTTCTTCACACTCTGTACATATGCCAGCTCGCTACCTGCTTCGAACAGCAGGTAAGTCAGGAGTTCCTTGTTCTCCTTTTTGAATCGCGCCAGCCGAAGGCACAGATCACGCACCTCCTTTGGTGTGCGGTAAGTCAGTTCCTGGCTTAGCTCTTTCAGGGTGACGGATTTCATTTACACGACAGCTGATACTGTCAGGCAAAGGTAAGATAATATCTACTCAGCTTCCTCCTCCCTTTCGTAACCGTGAAACAGGGCATGTCAGGTACAGTGTCAGTTTTGCAGTATTATTCAGCCAGTTGGGTAAAAGAAGGAGAGAGCAGTTGCGCAGGCGATTCGCAACATTTTGAATAACTTCGTTGTTCCTTTTAAAAACAGAGTGATGACAGGAAAACTTTCAAATATGCTGAACGGAGGGCTGAAAGCCCCGGGCGGAGAAGGATCGTTCCCGGTGATGCCTGTGTTGTTCGTCGGTCACGGGAGCCCGATGAACGCGATCGAAGAGAACGAATTCGCTGCCGGCTGGCGGGAGATGGGAAAGAAGCTGCCACGTCCCTCTGCGATACTATGCGTCTCGGCACACTGGCAGTCGAAGGGCACAAAGGTTACTGCAATGGAAAAGCCGGAGACCATACACGATTTCGGAGGCTTTCCACGTGAGTTGTACGAGGTGCAGTACCCGGCACCAGGCAGCCCGGAACTGGCGCGTACCACCTCAGCGACGGTGCATGACAGGGTTGTTGAGCTTGACAGAACCTGGGGTCTTGACCACGGCGCCTGGAGCGTGATCAGGCGGATGTATCCCGATGCGGATGTGCCGGTTGTGGAGCTGAGCCTCGATTACCAGTTATCGCCACAGCAGCACTATGACCTTGCACGGGAGCTCGCCCCCCTCCGCAGGAAAGGTGTTCTTATAATCGGCAGCGGAAACATGGTGCATAACCTCGGACTGGTGTCATGGGAGCACATCAATACGCCGGGCTATGCCTATGACTGGGCCCTCGAGGCTGATGCAGCAATGAAGAAAAGTATCCTTGGGGGTGATCACGCACCCTTGATCGGCTTTGGTTCACAGGGCAGAGCTTTCAGACTCGCCATTCCCACTCCGGAACACTTCGTACCGTTACTATATTCGCTGGCACTGAGAGAGCACGACGAGCCGTTGGAGCTGTTCAACGACAAGCCAGTCGCGGGTTCGCTGACAATGACCTCGGTAAAGATCGGGTGACAACCTGTTCGCCGTAAGGCAATTACCGGGCAGCAACCTGGCTGACCCGGGAAAAGGTTCGGGTGACAACCTGTTCGCCGTAAGGCAAATAAGTTTTCAACCTCCGGCTGTGAATATTTTTTGTCACAGACGAATCCGCCCTGCAATTAAAATTTACTTAATATTGGAAGCTGATCCTGATCACTTTCGGAATTATTCAGGGGGAGGCCTAAATGACTGATTTATACTACACCGGGTTTGACAATGAGAGATATCTCACTGAGCAGACCGCATCAATCCTTGAGAGGGTGGAACGATTCAACAACAAGCTGTATCTCGAGTTCGGGGGCAAGCTTCTGTATGATTACCATGCCTCGAGGGTTCTTCCGGGTTTCGACCCGAACGTCAAGATGCGGTTGCTTCAGATGCTGAAGGACAAGACCGACGTGATCCTCTGCATCCATGCCGGTGATATAGAGAGGAAAAAGGTACGGGCCGATTTCGGGATAACATATGATGTTGATGCGCTTAAGACCATCGATGACTTCAGGGAGTGGGGCATCGAAGTGACGGCTGTAGTGATCACCCGCTACACAGGGCAGCAACCGGCGAAGGTTTTCAGGAACAAGCTGGAACACAGGGGCGTAAAAGTTTATACCCACTCGCCAACGAAGGGTTATCCGACCGATGTTGACCTGATAGTCAGCGATGAGGGTTACGGCGCCAACGAGTATATTAAAACCACCCATCCTATAGTTGTGGTGACAGGGCCCGGGCCGGGAAGCGGTAAGCTGGCCACCTGTTTGTGCAATCTTTACCACGAGTACCGCCGGGGAATCAAGGCGGGCTATGCCAAGTTCGAGACCTTCCCGATATGGGATCTGCCCATTGATCACAAGGTAAACATCGCTTACGAGGCAGCCACGCTCGACCTGAAGGACGAGGTGCTGGTTGACAGCTACCATCTGAAACGGTATGGCACCAACGTTGTCAATTACAACAGGGATATCGAAGCTTTTCATCTGCTTAAGAGGATCCTTGAGAAGATCACCGGGGGTGAGTCGATGTACCAGTCGCCCACCGACATGGGTGTCAACCGTGCCAGTGCAGGGATAATCAATGACGTCCTGATCCAGGAGGCAGCCCACCAGGAGATCATCCGCAGGTATTTCAGGTGTGCAGTGGAGTATGCCATCGGGCTGGCCGACAAGGAAGTGCTTGACCATGCCGGCAAGATCATGGGTAAGGTAAAGGCGAAACCGGAGGACCGCAGGGTTGTGCTGCCGGCGAGACAGGCTGCTGCCGCGGCGGAGAAGGGCGGGAAGGGCAATGCAGGTATTTTTTGCGGTGCTGCCATAGAGCTGAGCAATGGCACCATCATTACAGGGAAAAACTCACCGCTGATGCATGCCGCATCGAGCCTGATACTTAATGCAACGAAGCATATGGCGGGTTTGCCTGACAGTCTCCTGCTGCTGCCGAAGACGCTCATCGACTCAGTCACCTACCTGAAGAAGGATATTCTCAACGGCAAGGAGGTGAGTCTCGATGTGGAGGAGACACTGATACTGCTTGGGATAAGTGCATTGTTCAATCCCGCCGCACAGGCGGCGCTTGAGCAGCTGACGCTGCTGCGTGGGTGCGAGGTTCATCTCACGCATATACCCACCCCGGGCGACGAGGCCGGGCTGCGCAAGCTAAGTGTCAATGTGACGTGTGATCCGGAGTACTCGAGCAAGAGCCTGTTTGTAGGTTAATCAGGCAATAGGCAGGAGGCAATAGTGTTGACAATGATAGCTCGCAGAGCTTACAGCATTGTAGCCGGAAATCATGATTAATATAGATTGCCCGTAGGGGATTCAGAATTGTAGATGTGCGATTTGCGAATTACTGCCGACTGGTACTGCGGACTGCAGATTTATTTGTCCCTCTTCGGCACTCCAACATAATACAGGTCAAACCCACCCTTCCCGCCGGGACGGTTGGATGAGAAAATCATCAGGTCATTTACATACCACTCCCCTCCCGGCACAACCACCGGACGGTATTCGTCATATTCAGTGTTTATGAGGTCACCCATATTGACGGGTGCTGACCATTCCTGGCCGTTATAAACCGAGTAGTACAGGTCGAATCCGCCAAACCCGCCCTCGCGGTCAGAGGTAAATACCATCACGTTTCCGCTTATATACGGACACTTGTCGTCAGCATCGCTGCTGAGCGCCAATGAACGGTTGACGTTTATTGAGGCAGATTCGGTGATCAGCTTTCCCTCTTCTCCGGTGGCGCTGTATATATCATAAGAGCCGTCGCGGTCAGACATGAAATAAGCCGTTTCCCTGCCTGCAATGACGCCATTGTGGAGGGAAAGGTAGCCTTCGTTAAACCCGGTGTTCAGCGGGGTCAGGACGAACGGGTCGCCCGAGGGTTCAAATCCTTGCTGGCCGAATTCATACCTGCAGCAGAAAATGTCAAGATTCCCCTCCGGATCACTGCTGTAGAAGAAACGCGTGTCATTGTCCGCTTTCCAGTAGTACCATACAGGGTAGGGATAATCATATGTGAAATACGGACCAAGCTCATTGTTATCGGTGTTGACGGCTTCCAAAAGGCCTGACTCCTGAAAATGGGTTGTGATTTCAAATTCTCCTTTGATCAGATCAAAAACGATATGTCCGTTGTAGAATATGAAGTCAAAATTATTTCCCAGGGAATTCCTGTTTGTTGAGAAGATCAGGCTGAAGGTCATTTCGGTCCAATCGACCTGCAGGTTGGAGTTGTAATCGTCTCTAACGGAGTTCACAGTGGAAAGATTCACTGGCACCGGAGGAATAATGCCCTTGTCGAAATTAAGCCTGTGGCCCGCACATGAGTTGAGCAGAAGAGGGATGATTAACAGGTACGCTGATCTTTTCATAGCGTTGGGGTTTTTAGGTTCATGACAAATCCGACACTGACACTTGTATAGTTCATTAACATGTTGAACGGGCCGTCAGGACCAGTCGCGTCACTGAATGAGGGCTCGGTGCTGGTGACACTGCCATTGAGTGAAACACCATAGCGCTCATTCAGCCAGTAATTGATCTTCAGGCCGGCGTTTGCCACCGGGCTTCCCCCGGGAGTTCTGTCAACAGTATTGATTACTCCCAGTTCCGAGTTGGTCACACGGAGATTTGGGTGCACACTCAGTGCGTATCCGAGGTGAAACAGAAACATGATTTCAGTGTGCTCCATCTGCGGAAGTTTCAATGTGAAGCCTGCCAGGAACCTTAGTACCTGGTAATTTCCCGCTGACACCTCATTGATGCCGTAGCCGCCAAGGGTACGGTCATATTCGGCCCTGTAGGCCTTCTCATTGAAGAATAAACTGGAATAGCCGATGCCGGAGGAGAATCCGAAGAATTTTCCATAATAAAGATATTCAGCCTCGATTATTGGCCCGGGAGAGGCGAAGCCGGCTTCATAGCTGAATGCATGCCTGGCAAACTCATTATAGGGTATTGACACACCTGCATTTGCGCCAAAGACTGATTTCCTGATTTTTTCCTGTGCATGGCCGGTGGCTGTCACAAGGATCAGAAGCGCCATAACGGCATAGTATCTTTTCATAGTAATTCAGGTTAGACCAGGCAATAAGGAGTCACCCGGTTTAACTGAACCGCACAAAAACCACGCCAACGGGGCCTGTATTACGATTAATAATTTTCTGTCCGGGCGAGACGGCCCACAAAAAGTCTTTCAGAGTCGATAGTAATCTCATATATGTAAAGGCCGTTGCGGATGCTTTTGAAGTCAAGCCTGACCATGTTCTCGCCCGGCTCGGCATGGAAGTCGGCAAGGGTGGATGCAGGATTGCCGGTCACATCATAGATTGTCACGATGCACCTTCCTCCGTCAGGAGCATTGAACCGGAGATATCCTGTTTCAGTAACCGGATTGGGATAGAAAAGTACCTGTTGCTCTGCCGGGGAAGGTCTGATGGCTGTCAACCCGCTCTCGAAGCATCCGAGGTCAGGTGCCGTACCGGCGAAAGGAAGGCCGATGCTGACGCCTGCATCGATAAGATCACTCCCGGCTGCCAGGTGCATGTATTCGACGTGCGGGAGAGTGCCGTCACTGTTTCTTGGTCCTTTGGCGCCGGAAGGATCAGTACTGCGAAAGTCGGCCGGGGTGACAACGAACGGTGAGAGCCAGCTGTTTTTCTCCTGAACGGCGAAGGTGCCGATGCTTGCTTTGCCTCCGAGTTCGGCACAGTTCTTCAGGGTAAGAACCTTGCCGGTGGCAAGCGCCTGGGTGATCCGGTAGTTGTCCGCTCCATTGTTATGTCCGGTGCAGTTAAACAGGGTCATCGAGCCCTTGTTGCTGTTCTGATCAAATCCCTTCGACTTGTTTCCAAAGGCAAGACAGTTTTGCAGGATAAAGTTATGTGCTAGTGTCTTATCATCGCTCCCTCCCATCTTGAATCCGTTTCCGTTGGCATTTACACCTGCATCGGTCCCGTTTTCGAGGTATCCGTTCTCAAAGGCCCAGCAGTTTTCGAGGGTTGTTGTGATATCATTGGCTCCCCTGAGGTAACCGTCCCAACCATCGTCGCTGTTTCGCCAGGCGCGGCAGCCGCAGAAGCTGTTGCCACTGCCCGCGGTGAGCTTCGGCGCAAAGCCGTCAGCATCCCCGTTATCAGGAGGATCGGCGTTGAAGTAGGAGTCGCAGTTGCGTACTGTGTTGTCAGCTGCCCCGTTGTCAATCTGCAGTCCGCTGTCACGGTTCCGGTAAAAGCTGCACTGCTCAATGAAATTGTCGCTGCCACCGCTGATTATCATTCCATTGTCCCCGGCAGCGGTGATGCTGATGCCTTTTATGTGCCACCAGCTGCCTGTAAGCACCACTCCCCGGTTACTGCCACTCTGTGTCTGCCCTGAAAAGTCGAGCACAGGAATCTCAAGGGGATAGGCAATCAAAGAAATGGGTGAGTTTTCTGCGCCGCTCTTACCGAGAGTTATTGTTGCTGTAAGGTTATATGTTCCTCCGCGGACATAGATGGTCTCCCCTGCTTTTACCATGGTGACTGCCTTTTCGATGGTTTTGAAGGGGCTGACAATGGTACCGCTGTTGGAGTCTGAGCCGGTGGTGGCCACATACCATGGCTGACCTGAGGCCATGGTCGAGGCAGCCGACGCCCATGCCAGCACTGACAGGCATTTATAAAGCAAGCTCCTCATCCGGTTACGCTAATCCGGAATAAAGATAAGTCATTTGAGGAAAAGTCGGAAGGTCTGAGGGTCTGAGGGTCTGAAGGTCTGAAGGTCGGAGGGTCTGAGGGTC
>Ga0116155_10001049_pt1 | contig 20536 bp, 17 predicted proteins | sample AD_UKC032_MetaG_FD_89890 | JGI IMG/M metagenome (GOLD analysis project Ga0116155, IMG submission 89890) | Active sludge microbial communities of municipal wastewater-treating anaerobic digesters from USA - AD_UKC032_MetaG | ecosystem: Engineered > Bioreactor > Anaerobic > Digestate | place: USA...
CATCTTCTTCATTTTATCTAGCAGGAAACTCATATCAAGCTCTTTCCTTATTTAGTTCATCTCTTTAATCATCAGGTTGATCCCGTTGCGGATAATCTCCTGTATCTCAATCTTGGAAGGATCAATATACTCGCACAGTGCAAAATCCTCCTCGGCCACCTCGTAAATTCCAAGATTCTCCATGAGCTCTATCTCACCGGCCAGGATGGCTTTAAGCAGATGCATAGGGTATATGTCCATGGGAAGGACGTTCTCATAGTGACCCGTGACAACAAAAGCCCTGTGACCACCATGAAGGTTGGTGTCAAGTTGATACTCTCTCTGCGGGATTAGCTTCGAGACAAAAGTCCGCCAGTAACTGAATTTCTTCAGCCCCGGAGCAGCCCAACCAAGAAGTTCATGATAGTCTCCCTCGGGAATGACAGTAACCATGTTGTCATAGAAGCCCAGTGACCCTTCCGGTGAGATCTTTTTGCCTGTAAGCACGTTACCGCTGATGACCCTCAGGTTGCCATCCCCAAGGTTACCCTTGAGTATTCCGGCCACAGATGCCCCGGGTCTGATGCGGTGATACTTGCGGTGCTGCGCCCCCGGGCCGGCCAGCGCGATAATCCGCTCACGGTCATGGAAGCCTGTTGCAAACAACCTTCCTATTGCAACTACATCCTGCATGTCAAGCGTCCAGACAACTTCCCCTTTGGAGACAGGTGCAATATGATGTATCTGCACACCCACATTGCCTGCCGGATGAGGCCCGGAGAAACGATGAAACTCCACGTTCTTCAGGTTTTTGAACTCAGCCACCCTGGTACCCGAGGCTTCCTGCGATATATGAACTTTGCCGTCAGTAAGACGTGAGAGGGCATCGATCCCTGTCTGAAGGAAACCGCCATGAGTATTGGCCATCACAAAGTCGAGGTCAGGTGCAAGCGGGGCGGTGTCAAAGGCCGAGATGAAAATGTCTCTCGGAACAACACCCGGCCTTGCCACAATATGATAGGGACGCTGCCTGAGCACAGGCCACAGACCTGAGCTGAGAAGCTTTTCCTTTACCTGTTCGCGGGTAAGGCTGAGAGGTGCTCCGCTGCCGAAATCGATCCTTTCCGCTCCCTCATGCTCAATAATTACCTCTGTAAGCAGGCGTTTCTCGCCGCGGATGATCTCCCTGACCACCCCGCTTACCGGTGACACATACTTTATCTCAGGAAATGACTTGTCATGAAACAGCACACTGCCGCACATGACTTTATCTCCCTCCTGTACTTCAAGACGGGCAACAAGCCCCGGAAAATCGGCAAACCTGACTCCGAAACGGGTCACGGGTACCTCGGGGAGAAGGATTTTCTCCGCCTTACCGGCAAGCCTGATGTTTAATCCTTTACGTAATCTGATCAGAGTTGACATATTTGAATTGAATCTTATTTCGTTTGGAGATGGCAATTATAACACATTGTTAATATATTCACAGAAAAACTCGCGTTTATCACATTTGCGTTTTTAACCTGTACTTTCAAGAGTGCGGCAGGATATTTGTACTTTTAGTCCTGAAATTATGTAAGGCAATGCTAAATAAAATCGCCCTGATAAAATTATTAAGTTTATCCATAATCTTGCTACCTCTCCGGCTCTTTTCTTTTCCGGCACCGGAATTTTCATCGGTCGAATATGCTGATGAGAATGTCAGGAGCATCAGCTTCGCGAAAGAGGGATGGAGGCTCGCATACCCTTTCCTGCAGCCGGGATCAGGCGATGAGCTGACTCTCAGCTTCGATCTCATCGACAGCAATGGCGGCACACTTTGGTATTACATAACACATTGTGACCGTGAGTGGAACCGGAGTGACCTTTTTACAAGTGATTACCTCGAAGGATACGAGGAAAACCAGATAACTGAATTTTCTCCTTCGTTCAACACCAAGGTCAATTATACACATTACAGTCTGACATTGCCTAACGGCGACATCCGTTTCCTGGTATCAGGCAACTACGTAATAACCGTATGGGACGCCGGTGAACCAGACAAGCCGCTGCTTGTCAGGCGTTTTTACATCAGCGAGGGGAGCAGTTCAGCCACTGTTGTCTTCCGCAGGCCAATGAAACCCGGCACCACGGAGACACACCAGCAGGCCGGGATCACAGTTACCACGGGCAGCCTTCCCGTCACTGACCCTTACCGGCAGATAACCCTGACCGTGATGCAAAACGGACGGGCAGACAGGATGCATTCCGGCCTCACTCCTGACTTCGTTGGAAACGGAAGGCTGGAATACAACACAATTTCAGACAAAACTTTGTTCCCCGGTGGCAATGAATTCAGGTACTTTGACATCAAGACTGTAAGGCAGACCCGGCAGAACGTCAGGGCTATCGACTTTGTGAACGGCGTGTACAACGCGTTCCTGATCCCTTCTGACAACAGGGAGTTCAAGCCCTACTTCTTCAATGAGGACTTCAACGGAAAATCGGTTGCAGCCATCGAGGAGAGCAATGATCCTGACAGGGAGGCTGACTACCTTTGGGTCTGGTTCACCCTGCCGGCCTACCAGGAGTTGCGGGGAGGATCAGTTTATGTGACGGGAGATTTCTGTTCGTGGCAGTACACTGCAGCCAACCGAATGTCATGGAACCCGGTAAAAGGGTGTTATGAAGCTTCGCTGCTGCTGAAGCAGGGGTGGCATAACTATGAGTTTGCATTTGTTCCTGCCGGGGCATCGGCTCCTGAAGGATATCATTTCGAAGGCAGCCACTGGGAGACGGAGAATGATTACCTGGTGCTGACCTACTTCCGTGATCCGGCCACGCGGCATGACCGGCTTACGGGAATCACATTAGCGAATACGCGGGGCGTGAAGTAGTCCGCAGTCAGCAGTCAGCAGTGATTTACTGCGTACTGCCGACTGGTACTGCTGACTGCGTACTGCCGACTGGTACTGCTGACTGCGTACTGCCGACTGGTACTGCCGACTGGTACTGCTGACTGCCGACTTTACTTATGCACGTCCACCCCATACAACATGTAAAACGTATGCTCCATCGTCTTGACAATTTCCGCCATATACTCATGCACCGCCTTCACTGACCCCGGGAGGGTATAGATGAGGGTGTTCCCAATGACTCCGGCCACACCGCGGCTCAGGAGAGCCTTCGGGTTTTTCGTACTGTACTTAACCCTGATCTGCTCCATGATGCCGGGTATCTCCTTTGTGAGCAGCGGTCTCACCACCTCAGGGGTGATGTCGCGCGGACCGATGCCTGTACCGCCGGTGGTTATAATCAGGTCTGCTGCCGGCGCCTCTGCAAGCGAGGCCCGCAAAGCCACTGCCTCATCAGGAAGGATGCTCGTCCTGATCTCGCAATTCCAGCCGGCAGCTGCCATTGCATACTTCACATACTTTACTACGGCCGGACCGCTGAGATCGGCATAACCGCCACGGTGAGCCCTGTCGCTGAGGGTGATCACATGCACCCGGAATTTTTCAGGCAATGTCATGTTTCTCTTTGTTTATCAGTTTGATATCAGAAATAATCATCGTCTTGTCAACCGACTTGCACATATCATAGACAGTCAGCAGGGCCACGCTCACTGCTGTCAGTGCCTCCATCTCCACTCCGGTACGGCCGGTGCAGCGCACTGTAGCTCTGGCAGTCATGCCTTTCGCCTCAGGTTCAATCTTCACCCTGACCTGGTCAAGGGTGATGTTATGGCACAGGGGAATGAGTGCGCTGCACTGCTTCGCCGCCTGAATGCCGGCTATCTCAGCCACTGTAATGACATCACCCTTTTTCATCATGTTGTCAGCAACCAGCTTAAGCGTCTCCGGCATCAGATCTATCCTGCCTGAGGCGATTGCTGTCCGTTGCTGCTCCGGTTTTTCCCCGGTGTATACCATATGTGCTCTACCGCTCTCATCTGTGTGTGTCAGCTTTGCCATAATCTTATCCTCCAATGTTGTAAAAGCCATTTACATGATTTACTGTTCCCCTTTCAGGTTTAGCATCCAGGGCCTGCCGCAGGGCTTCTTCAGGACCCAGTTCGCGTATGCTGAAACCCCTGTCGCTGAAGAGGCACGGACGCAGCATGCCTTCAGGGGTGAGACGGAGCCTGTTGCACTTTGCACAGTGACCGCCGCTGCCGCCGTGCACCACCGAAAAGGTTCCCGTCGCAAGGTCCATCTGCCTGATGAACCTTACCTCCAGCCCCTCCCTCATGCAATACTCAGCTACTTCGCGGGCATCCGTCTCATCGGGTGTACTCTTTATGACACAATTTATTTTTACCGGTCGGAGTCCGGCTTTACGGGCGGCTTCGACACCATTGAGGACAGAGTACAGGTCACCGCCCCGGGTGACATACCTGTATTTCACCGGGTCGAGGGTGTCAAGGCTGACATTGACCCTCATCAGTCCTGCTTCTGCCAATGCTCTGGCATTGCCGGCTAGAAGTATGCCATTGGTTGTCATGGAGAGATCTGTAACTCCTTCAATTGCCGCGATCATGCGAACCAGTTCAGCCACTCCCTTTCTTACAAGCGGTTCCCCGCCAGTGATTCTAACCTTGGTTATGCCCGAAGCCACAGCAATGCGGGTAAATGCAGTGATCTCATCATAGGTGAGTATATCCTCATGCCTGATAAGTTTCACACCCTCCTCGGGCATGCAATACCGGCAGCGCAGGTTACAGCGGTCGGTGTCTGAAATGCGCAGATAGTTTATATGCCTGTTATATCTGTCTAACACTTACCATTTCTCCTTTCTGTATCCAGCTCTGTCCCCTTGGTATGACAATGACGCCCCAGGCTCCCGTCAGGGAAGAAATGTGGGCGGAGCCGTGGTATTCGACCGGCATGGCTTCACCGGCGGCAGTGATTGTACAGGGTATCCATGACATTCTCTCAGCCTTCTTGCGTGAGTAATCGGCTGCCAGGGGCATCTGAAGCACCGGCGCCTGTTCAGTCACCCCGACCATCCTGTCGAGGAAGGCCCTTACCATCACCTCGAACTGCACGAACGTTGAGACCGGGTTACCGGGAAGGCCGAATACTGCTTTCTTTTCCCCTGTGCAGAAGGTAAGAGGTTTGCCTGGCTGCATTGCAACCTGGTCAAAGTGGATTGTCAGTCCCAGTGAGCGCATCACTCCCGGAACCAGATCGAAATCACCGAACGAGACGCCGCCGGAAATAAGCACCACATCGCACTCCTCAAGCGCCTTCTTCAGCAGGGTTGTTACAGATTCCACATTATCACGGGCAATACCGTAGTATTTTCCCTTTGCGCCGGCCCTGGCTATCTGTGCCATCAGCTGAGATGCATTACTGTTGCGTATCTGCGCCCCGGACGGGACGCTGTCGGGCTCCACCAGCTCATCACCTGTGCTTATTACGCCAACCCGTGGACGGCAGCTGACAGTCACCTCCGTTGCACCAACAGCCGCCATCACTGCTATATCCTGCGGTTTAATGTAACGGCCGGGGCGCAGAACCGTCTGATCTTTCATCATATCCTCTCCGGCTCTGGCAATATTGTCGCTTCCCGGCTTGCCGGTGAATCTTACCCGTCCGTCAGGCAGGGCTTCGGAGTTCTCGAGCATGAAGACATAATCGGCCCCTGCGGGTACGGCAGCGCCTGTCATTATACGGGAGCAGGTGCCGGGCACCACCTCTTTCCGGGGCAAGACACCTGCAGCAATGGTCTCAAGCACAGTAAGATCGTGTCCGAGGTCCGTATGCCGGCAGGCGTAGCCGTCAACGGCACTCTTGTTCCACGGTGGCATGTCCATGTCACTCCTCACAGGCAGCGTAAGAGCCCGCCCGGCAGCCTCTGCAAGGCTGACAACCTCCCTTCCCATACGGAATGATGATTCCGTAACAATTCTGAATGCTTCCTCAAATGTTATCATATGCTTTCAATATTCTTTTTTCTCTTCACCATCCCCTACCAGCCTCAGTGATTCAGGCCGGAATGAAACTATCACAGGTTCGCCTGTGACATACTTGTGTTCGTCCATCTCGCGGCGGGTTATGTCAGCAAAAAAGTGATCACCGGCATCGACCGTGATTTCGTATCCAAGGGGCGACGGCACGATGTCTTCGATTACACCGTGTATATTGTTTATCTGTACACCGGCAGCGCCCTGCCTCGATAGCAATACCTCGGCGGCAGCAATTATAAGCAGCCCTGAGGAGGGGTAATCACCCTTCGGCAATTTGAATTTCGTTCTGTTGTCAGTTATGCATGAGCAACAGTTATATGATCTGACAAAGGTGACGCGGAAGAAGTTTTTAATCCCGGCATACCGCGCCACGAACCTGTTTACCGGGTGAGTGAATACCTCTTCAGGGGTCCCCTCCTGGATGATGCGCCCGTTATGCATCACGCCCACACGGCTGGCCAGGCTGATAGCCTCCCCGAAGTCATGGGTTACATGCACTATTGTCTGACCGTTTCTGTTGAGACGGCGCAGCATCCGCCTGATGCTGTCCTTCAGGCTGGCATCCACTGAAGCCATCGGCTCATCGAGCAGGAGGACCCTGGGCTGGGTTACAAGTGTCCTTGCAAGCGCCACTCTCTGTTTTTCGCCGCCGGAGAGGTTTTCAGGCTTTCGAAGCAGCAGGTCGGTTATGTTCATCTCCTCCGCGGCACGCTGCACCCTGTCGATCCTCTCCCTGAGGGGGAGCTTCATGATCCTGAGCGGATACATGATGTTATCTTTCACTGAGTAATGGGGGAACAGCGCCAGATCCTGAAATACAAGCCCTATCCCTCTGTCCTGTACTCTCCTGCGTGTGATGTCCTCATCACCGAGAAAAATCTTCCCTTTGTCAGGGGGGGTGAGGCCGCAGATCAGCTCGAGGAGCTGGGTCTTGCCTGCGCCGGAGCGACCGAGCAAAACATAATAATCTCCCTGTGCAACCTCAAGGGAGATATCCCGGAGGAAGAATGTGTCGAGTCTCTTGCAGAGCTGTTCAGTCCGTAGCATCGTCCTCCCTCCTTAAAATCTGACGGCGTTCGGTGGCGAGCACCCTGAAGAGCACGAAGAAGAATAGTGCCACAAGAATGAATACTATCGATGCGGGCCTGGCGGCGCTGAGGCCGTAGGTGTTGAAGCGGTCATAGATGAGCACCGGGGCTATCATGGGATGGTATGCGATTATGACCACCGCACCGAACTCGCTCATACCCCGGGCGAACATCATTATGAAGCCTGACACCACTGACCGCCACGCCTGCGGCAGCGAAACAGTAAAGAAAATGCGTGATTGTGAGGCTCCAAGCATCAGCGCCGCCTTCTCGGTACGTTCAGGTACCGCTGCGAATCCGTCGCGGGCAGCATTGATGAGGAAAGGAAGACTGACGAATGCCATTGCCAGGGCTATGCCGGCACCATTGTTGACAAGAAGAATGCCTGCCTTCTGCGCCGCACCGCCCAGGAAACCATCGCGGGAAATGAAACCCAGAAGGGCAATGCCGGCCGCCGTGTGAGGCAATACAACCGGCAGGTCAATGATGCCCTGTACCACATTCTTCAGAGGGAACTTCCTGCGCGCCATTATCCACGCAAGCGGCACGGCTCCGATTGCAAAGAGCAATGTGGCGGTAAAGGCTATTGCCAGCGTGTACCAAACGCTTCTGATAACATCAGGATCAGCGGCAGTCATGCGCATCTCACCGGCAGAGGTGTTCAGAAACATTCCTGCCAGTGGTGCTATAATGAAGAGAAGCACCAGCGATGCCAGAATTGCAAAGATCCAGTTGAAGAGCGTATGGCCTCTCATCGCATTTTTTATTTTGCTTTCACGGCAGCCATATATTTCCTCAGTGATGCAGGCACTGCGTCAGGGTCATCGGCAACAGCGGGGATAAGAGGGTCCTGACCGCACCTGCGAATGATGCCGGCGCCCTCCTCACTCAGCATGAATCCGAAGAACTTCAGCGCCAGTTCCTTCTGCGGAGCCCTGTCAAGTACCGTCCCGGAGTAACTTATATAATCGCCCTGCACTTCCGTGCGAATGCCCGGAGCGTCACCCGGGATCATGTATGAAACGGCGGCATAACTGTCTGCCATGAGCGGAGACGAGAGGTTTATCCCGTCAGGGAGCTCCAGGAATTTGAACCCGTGCTGAATGGCAACAGACTTATACTGGAACATGTAATCTATCACGCCGGCTGAGACAAGGGCCACCAGGTCAACCTCCTTCGGCCTGATGTATTCTGTGTTCTTTGCGAGCAGCGAATCAGCAAGCCCCGGACGGTCATAATACTCCTCAGCCAGCTTCGCGGCGAATACCGTGCGGTACCCGCACGGATCAGCATCAGGATCAGCCCTGCCCATTATGATATCATCCTTCAGAAGGATGTCAGCCCAGTTGTCTTCGCGGAAGACAGACGAGTATTTTGATTCGGTTCTGTATGCTATGACAATCTCGTTAGTGGCAAAATGAATATTCCATGATGCATAATCAGGGACAAGCATGCTGCTCACAACGAAATGATCGGCTGACAGCATAATGTCACAAGGCTTCCCCAGCTCGGTGATTTTGCGGGCTGTGTGAAGGCTTCCGGCTGCCTCGGTCAGGACGGTAACGCCGGGATTGTCTTTCATGAATGCTTCAGAGAGTTCCTTCACCGGTACCGAAAGGCTGCCGGCGTGGAAGATGATCAGCTTCTTGCCGCCGCCACCGCTGCCATTCCCGCTGCAGGCGGAAAACAGGAAAGACACTGCCGCCATCACAAGCAGAATTCGCCTCATTTCAATCCGTTTATTTCATTGATCCGGTTGAAGAAGACTTTTGCAATGCTCTTCATTGCTATATCAGTCTCATGGCGGAGGCTGTTGTAAGCTCTTACAAGCTGTCTTCCCTTTTCTGACAGCACCGTCCGGCCACCCGATGCGCCGCCGCGCCTTTTCTCCGTCAGGTTGAAACCCAGATGCTGTTCCACGTAATGGAGCATGCCCCATGCCTTCCTGTAACTCATTCCCAGGTTACGGGCTGTGGTGGTGAGCGACCCTGTCCGGTCAAGATCAAGCAACAGTTCGAATCCCTCTCCGTCAAGGATCCGATTCTTCTCTATCGTCTCAAGCCACATCTCGTACCTGAGGAAGATATCATAGTAGGGTTGCCCCCTGTGACCTGCCATTATGAATGGAATTTATTTGTAGAGACACCTGTATGCGGCCGGCTGTGCAAGCTTCAGTCTGAATTTCTGATTTGCAGGCACAACGAAGGTCTGGAAGGGAGCGTATGTTTTCCACTCTGTCTCACCTGGAAGGAGCACTGTCATTGTGCCTGACACCACTGTCATGTACTCGACTGCAGAGGTGCCGAATTCGAAATCGCCGGCTGCCATTACACCCACGGTGGCTTTGCCGTCCTCGTTCTCCAGTGCCATAGATTTTACATTGCCCTCGAAATACTCATTAACCTTGATCATAACTTTTGTTTTGGTTGTCCGGCAAATTTACATTTTTTGCATAACGCCGGCAAGACTTCAGGGATCAAAGTCTGAAGGTCTGAAGGTCTGAAGGTCTGAAAGTCTGAAGGTCTGAAGGTCTGAAGGTCTGAAAGTCTGAAGGTCTGAAGGTCTGCTGACTGGTGAGTTCGTCAGCGTCTTCCCGGAGATTCTGCTCTTTCGATATCCGGACATAGAGTGCCGGGATCAGACACCAGGCTGACTTATGTCTCTTCGCAATTCCGCAAATCACTATATTTGTCAGAGTTATAGTGATACGATGAAAAACAACAGGCCACTCAGGAAAATACTTCAGCTGATAAACCTTGAGAGCGATATCGACGAATACGAGAATATTCATGAAACCATAGAAAAGGAGCTGGTCTTTAAGGGAACCAACCTTTGGATTCTCGTCTTTGCCATACTGGTAGCATCAGTTGGACTGAACATGAACTCAACGGCAGTGATCATCGGTGCAATGCTGATCTCGCCGCTGATGGGACCGATCAATGGTCTCGGATACAGTATCGCCACCTATGACCTGCCGCTGTTCAGGCAGGCTTTGAAAAATTTCACTTTCGCCGTATTTGCGGGGCTCCTTGCATCCACAGCCTATTTTGCAATAAGCCCGATCTCCACCGCTCACTCCGAGTTGCTAGCCCGTACCAGCCCTACAATCTATGACGTGCTCATTGCGTTCTTCGGGGGCATGGCAGGCATTGTGGCCATCACCAGTAAAAAGAAGGGCAATGTCATCCCCGGAGTGGCAATCGCCACCGCCCTCATGCCGCCATTATGTACTGCCGGTTACGGACTTGCCACAGGGCAGTTCACCTTTTTCTTCGGAGCACTCTACCTATTTACAATAAATACTGTATTCATCGCCTTGTCAGCATTTCTTATCTCTCAGATACTCAAGCTCCCGATAAGAGGCACCATCGCCGAGGCGCAAAAGAAGAGGATAAACCAGATGATCACCGTGGTACTGACCCTGGTGCTCATTCCCAGTATATACTTCGGCTACCTGATGGTTCAGAAGGAAAAATTCACTGAAAATGCCGCTATGTATGTCGAGAACATCAGCGTAGTGGAAGGCAACTATCTTTTGAAGCATGAGATCAACCCCAAGACCCGCACTATTCAGCTGGTTTACGGAGGCACATTACTTACCGAGGCCCAGAAGGATGACATTCTTGAACGGGCCGACGAATTCTCACTCAGGGATGTGAATATCGAGGTGGAGCAGGGATTTTCCTATTCAGATCTTGCGTCGCGAAACAGTGAGGTGGAGACCCTGAAGGCAGAGATCAACCGACTCAACATGATTCTCAGGGACCGAAATGCAGAGCTCACAGGGATCTCAGCAACCAGGGAGAAGGGGAGTGACCTGCTTGCTGAACTAGCGGTTCTTTATCCTGAGGTCTCAGGTGTATCATATGCGCAGACGCTGAATTATATCAAGGGACGGGAGACTCCCGACACCCTGGCGCTGGTAATGGTTACCACAAAAGGAAAAGACCTGACAGGAAAGGAAAAGGAACTGGTCGGGAAGTGGCTCTCGACCAGACTCAGAACAACTGCTGTAAAAGTTCTTTTCAATCAATAATCCGGCACTATCTTATAACGACCGGCTTTTTCACCTGCTGCCCGGGTCTGACTGCCGGCACACCGGATTCGGTATGAACCGTTGCAGGGCGGCCCTCTGATGAAGGCTTTCCGGGAAGATTATCTCTGCCAATTCTGTCAATTACATTTGCAGGAGCAGTGCATGATGCACATTCATTATTGACAATTGAATAACCAAGATTCTTTTCCTTATAAATATATGTCACCATCTCAAATGGATGTTTCCTGTTTTTCACTGGATTCATTGCATCGCCCGGAGAGGAATATCCATATACCACGCTCCACGGACCAGTAGATGCTATTGCGGTGCCCGGGTACTCCTTCAGAGGAACCAGTGCAACTTCTTTTCTGAACCAGACTCTGGCTTTCCTGGCATCGGGTAATTCGGGCACTGACTGAGGACCTGTCAGGGAAGCGTGTGGAGCGTCGGCACCCATGACCAGGGCAACGTTTCCTTCCGGAGCAGTCTCGCCCCTGATGGCGCTTACAATCACAAAGCTGCTGTCTGCAGAGAAAGTCTCGCTCCCCGGCCTGGCAGATGTTTTGAAACCGTCATGCTCAATCGGGGAGACAATCAGGCCGTCAGTCTCTATCCATTCAGACTCCACAGTGAATCCTTCCGCCTCTATCCGGGCCTTTACTTTTTGTCCCGGCTCCAGTGTGAGTCCGCTGACGGAAAACATGCCGAGAGGATTGTTTACCGTGCCCCGGTTGGCCAGGGCCATGCCGGCTTTGGAGGTAATATTCCCGGGTGCCCTGTTGCCGGCGCTGGTTGCGCCACGCGCGCCCGATCCCTGCACTGCTGCCGCACCGGCTCCGGTACGCTGCTGTGCTGTATTGCCCGAAGCCGTGCTCTGACGGGCACTGCTGCCTGTAACCTGCAGCGAAGTATTGCGTGAATCCTGTGATACCGGACTCCCCTTTGCCGAGCCTCCGGCGCCGGGGATCTGCATGGGCTCTCCTGCCAGTCTGACCTCCGGGCCGGAACTGGTGATGAACTCTATCGGACCGCGGTAAACGATAAGATTATTTCTGAACTCATTCAGCCGGCTGACAGCTTCCTGCTGAGTAACGGCCCCTTTAAAACGGTCAGCAGCTGAGCTGCCGGAGACAGCTGATGCTGCGGCAGGGGCTGATCCCTGCTGCGCACCTGCAAGCTTCGCCCATTTGCTGCTCGAACCGGCAACCATACCCTCAGCCACACCTGTATAATAATCCGCTGCGAAGAGTTTTACCTCCCTGAACGGAATCGTGACACCAAGCTCAGGGCTTGAATTAGGAACGTCAGGCAGCTTAACCATCACCTTGTCACCATTCCTCAAAGGCACGTTGCGCGCGATAAAGACTCCGTCATCACCGCTGGTGGCGCTGTACTGCTCCATTCCGCTGCCAGGATGCCTGACAATCACTTTGAGATCGCCCCTGTAAGGCACTGTGTCCATCACTCCCGGCACATCGCCGGGTACCAGTCTGTGTATCTCACCGGCGACATAGTCGCCCCAGGCACAGGCCTCATGAATGACCATACTGTATCCGTGAAAATCTGGTTTCTGGTATTTCCAGAGCGAATAGTAATTGTCAAGCAGGGTGAATTTTTTCGATACAATCTTTCCCCCTGCCTTGAGTCTCATACCCACATCAGCGCTGAGGGTCATGCCATCGGTGGCTACAGTCCCCTCCATCCCGCCGTTGACATATACATCAAGCGCATTGTATCCCTTGACCTTGAGATTGGCAGTGCACTGGAAGCCGGCAAAAGCTTTCATCTCTGAAGTAATATTGTATCCGACATCACACCATGAATCTATTGTGGAGATATTTCTGATGCTTGTGGGAACATACCAGAATGTGCCTCCGCTTGCCCCCATCGCCATCTCAATTCCCTGGTGTATCTCCACGGCAAGGGTGACATGACCTTCGAGGGTGGTAAGGATGAATAATCCAATCTCACACTTGCCCAGGTCTGACATCTCTATTACAGTTCCCCAGACCGGTGTCTTTGCCTCCTCCTTCAGCTTCATACTTGTATAGATCTTCATGTCAACCTGTTCCGAAGCCAGGAAGACCAGGCGGTAACCGTTGTTCTTCGAATACTTGCCTTCCACGCGCGGATTTGTAAGCAGGATTTGCCCCACCAGGGTCACCAGCAGCGAGTCCTTTTCTGTCTTGTCAAGCACGAAGGTTACACTGTCGAACCGCAGGTTGACCGCATACTTGTTGTTGAGCTGCAGGGAACTCTCCACTATACCTTTTGCCATTGATACAGTATTTGCCAGGGTCACCGGAACCTCCTGTTCGGGGACGTCAATGTCCTGAAAAACTGCTGACATCGATGGCCGGAGGGCAAGCATCCGGCTGTCATCTACCGGCTCAGCCTGCATGACCAGATCACTTTCAGGGTCAAGGTAGACAGAGTCAGGACTGGGTTTAAACGCGCCGCCCGACAGGTCGAGGATACCGTCCTGCTGAAGCTTTATGCGGCTCTTCTGGGCAGGAGTCAGCATTCTGACGCCGGGAGCCAGTTCATATCGTACGTTTTTGAATGTTCCGGGTTTTTCACCGCGGGCCATTGCACGTACTGCAACAGGATGAACTGCCTGTGCCGCAGGGTTCAGATCCCCTGCAGTGATTACACCGTCATACCTGGCGGTATTTTTAATCTCAGGTTGCTGGGCCGTTGCAAAGACCGGAATCAGTAAAAGCGGCGCAAGAAAAATGAACAGAGAGTTCTTCATATTGTTCGGGGGTTGGTGCTTCTGAACAACGCAGATAATCACTGGTTTAATATACACCCTGCCTTCTTTTTCAAAATAATGAACAATTAAGTTCGAAATCTGTATTCCTCAGCTTTAATTCCTAATTTAGCGGAAGATGATTAAAAAGCGGAAAATCATGAAAATTTCAGAGCATCCCACATTCAACAAGGTATGGGACAAGAAGGAGATAAAAAAGAAAACCAAAAAGATGCTGAAAGAGATTGGCGAGCTTCAGCACAAGATGTACGCCCAGGGCAAATTCAGCATTATAGTGGTGCTTCAGGGCACCGATGCTTCAGGCAAGGACGGGGTGACAAAGGGACTCCTGAAATACTGCAACCCGGTGGGAACAGAAGTGTACAGCTTCAAGAAGCCGACCGACCTGGAGTATGCGCACGACTTCCTTTGGAGAATCCATAACGTCTGTCCGGCGAAGGGTGTGATGCAGGTATTCATCAGGTCTCATTACGAGGATATACTGGTGCCGTCTGTCGAAAAATTCATCCCGGCTGATATAATAGAGAAGAGGTATGACACGATTAACACGTTCGAGAAGATGCTGGAAGATCACGGCACAAAGGTTCTGAAATTCTTCCTGAACGTATCGAAGGAGGCTCAGAAGGAGAGGCTGATGGAACGCATCGAGATGGAGGAGAAGCACTGGAAACACAAGGACGGCGACTGGGACACCCGCGAGAAGTTCGACCAGTACCTGAAGGTATACCAGAAGATACTGACCCGATGCAATGATGTGCCCTGGCACGTGGCGCCGGCCGACAAGAACTGGCAGAAACTCTACGCAGTTGCCGAAGTGGTCCTGAAGACCCTGAAGGAACTGGATCTCGAGTGGCCACCTCTGGTTACGGAGAGGTTTAAAAAATAGGCAAGAGGCTGCCTACTGCCTATTTCAGTGCCACCGTCTTACTGATCGTGCCCGCCTTGCGTGATTCGTACCTTATCTCAATATCTCCCTTGCCGCTGACAAGGAACTGGAACTCCACCTTGCCAAGTCCAGGCACCTGGCACATCTGCACCTCGGGCCGGTACTCCTTGTAACTGACGAGGTTCATCCATGCATTGGTCAGCACCCCGCCTCCGACAACCTTCGCATTGCGTCCGGAAACAGTCAGTTTGTCAATCGGATACAGTTTGTTCTGAATAGTCTCGTAGGAAACAGATGGTATGGCGCCGCTGTTGACAAGCCGTACCCTGACACTCCAGAGGTCACTGCCAGCCTTTTTCACCTCGAACACATCCATGGCTATTTTCGGAGTCTGCTTCGCGGCAAAGATTACAGACGAGGCGTTCCTGTGCACCAGGTCCTGCAACATGAACGGATGCGGCAGACGTGAACTCATCTTTGTCCATCCTCCTATCTCGATGTCACCGTAAAGCGGGTGCTTGTAAGGTTTCCACTCCCTGAAGAGTTCGCCCTGGTTGACATTATCGTCAAACAGCAACCTCTGTCTCTCTCCCGCTGTGGGATCACCACTCCTTGAACGCTCTTCCTCACCCCTCTTCGGTGTACCGTCATAGGTCTCTGTCTCAGGCTGATAAAGCTCGCCAACCATTGAGTACGACCCTACAAGTTTGTCAGTAAAATCAGTAAAATCGCCATATGTGGAATAGAGATCCTTCCAGCTGATCAGGTACTGGTATCCGGGAACAATCTTCTCCATGTGTTCTCCAAGGTAGTCATAGACAGCCACGTCACCCTGCGGCAATTCTCCGGCAGCCTTTGAAGTGGGACCCCTGAGATACATGCCTCCGTTGTTGTGGAAGGCAAAAACCAGGATTATATTGGGCCTTGCCAGCATCCATTCAGCAATGGCTTTGATGCCCTTGCCCTCGAACGGGTAATTGCCTGCTCCGCTCTGCACGTAAGGAGGATTCCAGTTCATACCCCAGTTGCGGTTTCCGTCGACGTACCCTTCGCCGTCCTCGTTTACCTGGCCGTCACCGTCATTGTCAATCCCTTCCTGCCCGAGCCTGGTCCATTCGCCCTTTTCGCCGGGCTTTACGGCAACCATGAGTCTCTTGTCGGCAGGGTCGCTCCTCAGCCTGCCGAGGGTGTCCCTTATTCTCATGTTAGTAATGCTCCCGTCGCCGTCAATGTCATCCGGGCCATCCTCATCATACAGTCCGTCACGGTCGTCATCCATCGGTATGCGGAGTCCCCTGTTGGTGCTGGGCGTGTTAGCATCAGAGAAGAAATGCGCCCTGCCGTCAACATTGACCACCGGTATTATATAGAACACGTTGCGGTCAACAACTTCTGTGATCTCGGTAATCTTTCCGTAGTTGGTCAGCAACCGGTTGGCCAGGTACAGGCAAACCTCACCTGCCTGTATCTCGTTGCCGTGTATGTTTCCGTCGACATAGACGCCGGGTTTGGTAAAAGGCTCACCTGTCTTCGGGTTATTGATAGTTAGCGCCCAGATTATTCTTCCCTCCTCGGAACGACCCACCTCATCAAGCTTTGTGAATTCGGGATAGGCAGTGCTGAGCGCCTTCATCGCCTCAGTCATCTTTTCGTAGCTGTAATAGGAATCAAAGCGAAGTGGCACTTTCACCTCCTGCGCCCGGGTGAGCATAACGGTCAGCGCCGTCAATGCCAAAATCATAAATACTCTTTTTCTTTCCATGGCTCTACCCTCCGATGTTTATCCTTTCACTGTCATTACCTGCCTGTTTTGACTCCAGTCTGAGTGTCACAGTCCCTTTCTTCGGGCTCCTGACGAGCCAGATATACCTGGCTGATTTCAAACCTCCCACTTCGCCCACGGGAGTCCTCTTCTTTCCGGACAGGATTTCAATCCCATCGCCTTCGAGAGTAAGGATGGCCGGTGCCGGCACCTTGTTACGTTTTCCCATGGCTATCGGAAAGGAGAGGTACCCATCATTGGTCACCCATGCCTCGAGCTGGTAAACTCCACCGCCTTTTTCTGTTGTCTTCACTTCGGCGATAGCCAGCCTGGGAAGTTTCTTAACCAGTTCAGATACGTACGGAAGCTGCAGGTCAAGCAGTGAGTCAATCATGCTCTCCGGAGGCGTATTGTCACTGAACGGGGTGAACCCGCCTATTTCAACCTCTCCGAGGGTGGGATGGCTGTAGCTCTTCCAGGGTATGAATCCGCGTCCATCCAGCCATTTATCTGAAAAGGCAAGCTGTGCTATCTCCTTCGGATCGCCCTTCTTAGTTTCCGTCTTAAGGGTGTCGCCCTTATCCAGGTTCGCCTTCACTGTGTCGACTGTCTTCTGATCACCTTTCACGGGTTCACTCTTCGTCTCATTGCCCCTGGCATCCTTCTTTTCCTCCTTCGGTTTCGGAAGTCCCCAGAAATCCATTGTGAACACCGGAAGCCCAAGCTGGTAATATGCCCACAGCTCGAATGAACCGTCTTCCGGCTGTGCCGGGTCAAACCTTTCGGCGGTGACGCCTTTCTTTTTCAGGTAGTCCTTGTAGCCTGACGAGATCTCGTTATAGAATGTCATGTCATCGGGCATCGGGTTTACCACGGCTCCCAGCCCCAGGAAGCTGGCTATCATGCTTTCGTCGGCCGTCATGCCGGGAGGCAGCATCGGCTGAACCAGCTCGATGACCTCGGCCATAGTATAGGTGCGCGAGACGTCAATGCCGAGGGAGCTCCCGATTTCCCGCGGAATGCGGATATTTTCGGTGTCAACCGAGCCCTTCCTGCCACCCTTCGGGGGCGAAAGCAGGTAGTTGGTCTGCCCGAATGCAATGACCATGGCTATCTCGGGATGCGTAAAGGCGAACCTGAGCAGCGCCTCCGACTCGGGCTCCGAACCGGGATAAAGGCCGCTTCTCCTGCCGAAGCTTTTGAACAGGTGCGGGAAGTTGACGTTGACATTGGTGCCCCCTGGAACATCCTCATTATACTGGCCGTCGCCGTCGTCATCGATGCCTTCGGTGTAGAGTTTATATATACCCTTTTCGCCCTTAGCGGCATCAGCCTTTCGCATAAGGCGCGGCTCCCCCTCAACGGGTATCCATGTGCCGTCATGCGCCTTCACCCGCATCCGGGTTATTATGCCGTTGCCGTCAAGGTCATTGTAACCATCCTCGTCAGTCTGATCGTCAGTGTCATCGTTGAAAGGTCTGCCGTTACCGGGATCAGACCAGAGGGGCCTGGCAAAGTAACGTGCAAAGGCATCAGGGTTACCCACCGGGACTATATACCATGTCAGCCCGCTGTTCAGGGAAGCGTCAGATACAATCCGCGAGGCTAGTGCCAGGGCGGCTTCCGTAGCAAGCGGCGTGAGGCCTGAAAAATTGGCGCCGGCAAGCACGGCGGGCACCGAGGTGCCCTTGCTGCCTATCTCGATCATAAGCATCTCCCTGCCTCCGGGGGTGACGGCAAGCTTGTGCACCTTCACAAGCGAAGGGTTCGCCGCGCGGAGCTGTTCTATGCGGCGGTTCACGGCTGCCGGATCACTGTACTTTTCAACAGCACTGACCGGCACCGGTGCCATCACCATTAAAGCGACAAGAAGCATCAGGCCTCTTATCCCCTGTAACTTGATTGTATTCATTCTGAAGATGATTTTTGTAAGATCCGCTATTTCACTTCCACGCCGAATAACTCCCGGTAAGACTGAATGATATAGCTGTCAATCCACTTGTAGTGTCCGAGTATGGCTTCTTTCTGCTGCTTTCCGGTTGCCGGTAAAGCTGCAATCAGGTCAGCTGTTTTCCTGAAAATTTCTGTTTCCACCGGTTCAAGTTTCTGCATGATCCCTTTCTTTTCGCTGTTAAGCAGAATGGCCACATTAATGTACTTCGGGCCAGATCCCCTTTTTATGGGGAAGAGCCGGTTCTTGAGGGTCATGGCCGCATCACACAGCGGAGCATGCAAATTTTCCTTCATGCTCACAACTGCAGGCATGTTCTTTCCTGCACTGACCCATACAGGGACAGCGACGGTTGTCAGCGGGAAACCCGCAAGTGTCCACATCATTGCTTTGGCCGGATCTTCACCTTTTGCCGCTCCCACTACCAGCATAACAGATGCGGAAGAAGGTCTAGGGATGAAGTCCTCGAAATACCTGAACCTTTCATCTGCAGAGCTTGCAGGAAGGTTGTCACGCAGGTTCTCCTGCGTCAGGGCGTGCGACAGGTTGCGTGATATGCTTTTGAACAGGTTCTGCGGATCCAGCTTTTTCTGTGCAAGTGCCATGTTCAGGGCCTGGCTGGCAGCCTCATACCTTATATAACCGAAACCCGCATCAGCCGTACCGGTGAAGGAGTGGTTGGTTCGTATTATGAGTCCGTAAGGTGCAATTGCAGGGTCATTGGCATCTATCTTCTTCCAGCTGTAGTTGCCGGTCTCATAGTATGCCGCACCGCCCTGTGCGTCAATCACGCCGAAGTTGGCGTCGACGCCGATCGGTTTGGGCATTTCGCTGAGCATTTTTTCGAAATCGGCAAGGGTGGCGCAGGTGGCAAGGGCCATCTTCATTACTTCACCCTCACGGTCGGCCAGCCTCGTGGTATCACCTGTATTGTTGTTGTATGCAGCCGAGTTCATTATGGCGAAGCCTGCGGAGTTGAATCCTCCCCACACCTCGCGCTTCCATGACTCCTTCGAATCTACCAGCCCGATATAGTCATACTTGCCGTCGGTGAAGTATGCGAGGGCGTTGTCGAGAGTTCCTGTGTCGCGGTTCTTGTAGAGCAAAGGCCTGCCGTCAGGAGTGTACTTGCCTGACATCAGGAATGTAGTACATGACCAGACCTCACCAGTAGTGCCTGCAAGCAGCATCAGGAACGCAATCAGTGTCAGTTTTTTCATAGGGTTAAAAAATAGTCCGGATAAAGTTATATTTTTTTTAACCCGCCACGGCCCGGCAGACAATCTGTTAAGATTTTTTAACCCCGAGCTTCCCTGATCCTGCATGCAACCGATAACCAACAACCAATAACCTGCTGCCTCTTGCCTTCTACTTCATCCTCTTCCCTTCTATCTTCTGTCCCCCCTGGTAAAGTATCATCCTGTTGAACTTCCCGTCAGGGTCAGCAACAAACTCAACCTGTGCATCAACTACCTTAAGGAAGAACTTCGTTTCACTCTCAGGGAAAACTTCGAATTTTCCCTGTCCTGTCGCCTGGGTCATCAACCGGTTGCCTTCACGGGTGAAAGTAACTGTGAATCCGGGTTGCAGTTCATATTCGCCGGTATACAGGTCAAGAGTTGTCTCACTGACTGTGATTACTTTCTTTTCCTCAATCTTTTTTTCCGTCAGTTTCCATGTATCAAGCCTGCCCCTGTCATCAGTCACGAATGAAAGAATTTTCCCGAAGGCATCACGGCTGAAGGTTGCATACATGAATGCATCCTCAACGAGGAACTTATCCTTTTCAAGCGGGAACATTTTCCTTGTTCCAGCTCCTGCCAGGGTGGCTGCGAGCTGCGTTCCGTCTCTCTTTATGGTTACCTCCCTGCCGGAGTCATTGACATAAATCCCGGCATACTGATCAAGAGTTACCTCGTCAACAGTTATCCCGGTGGTGACGAGTGGTTTGCCTATCGCCATGGCAGCCATCTTCAGGGCTGTAAACTCAGGCGCTTTGGCAGTGCTGTTCGAAAAGAGCGCCACAAAGACATCCTCTTTCGGAAGGTACACCGAGCTTGTCAGGTAGCCCAGGATTCCGCCTCCGTGTTCAACTGTGGGGCTTCCCTGCA
>Ga0116155_10001051_pt1 | contig 20460 bp, 19 predicted proteins | sample AD_UKC032_MetaG_FD_89890 | JGI IMG/M metagenome (GOLD analysis project Ga0116155, IMG submission 89890) | Active sludge microbial communities of municipal wastewater-treating anaerobic digesters from USA - AD_UKC032_MetaG | ecosystem: Engineered > Bioreactor > Anaerobic > Digestate | place: USA...
CATTGCGTTCAGGGAACGCCGGGGGCTATGTTCCATCCCGGTCTTGCCACCGACAGGTTCTCAGCGATCTTCAGAAAGGGGATGAACCCGGAGGTAGACAGCTACAGCGGTTTCTACGACAACAGGAGGATGATAAGCACCGGCCTGGCAGGTTACCTGAAGGAGAAAGGAGCACACGATATTTATTTCTGCGGACTGGCTGCAGATATCTGCGTCCTTTATACCATGCTCGATGCATTGCATGAAGGATTCTCAGCAACCCTCATCGAAGACGCTTCACGCCCGCTCGATATAAAGTCATTCAGCAAGCTAAAGAAGCAAATGGCTGATAAAGGTATTAAGATAATAAAAAGCAGGGGCCTTTAGTGATCCCTGCACCCTGAGCCCTGCGCCCTGCGCCCGGCACCCTGTTCCCTGAGCCCTGCGCCCTGTGCCCTGCGCCCTGCGCCCTGCGCCTTTTATACCAGCGACCTGTATTTCTTCATTATCTCCGATGTCGACATTACAAAATCCATATACTGTGAATGACGGTAGGGAAGAAGACTGCCGGAATTCTTTCTCGAAAGCTTACCTCTTATCCCGGTGAGTGAAGTATAACCTTTTGAATCCATCCATTTTTCTATATCGGTAAGAATCGAAGCTATAACTTCAATCTGGTTCAGATAAAGAGTGCTCACAACCTGAACGCAGTCGCTTCCTGCAAGCAGCATCTTTATGACGTCATTTCCGCTGAAGATCCCCGAACTTGTACATATTGAAGCATTTACATTGCCGTGAAGGAAACCGGCAAACCTGAGAGGCAGCCTCATATCCTCAGGATGGCTCAGAGAGTAGGGGAAGGTGTGCTTTTCCAGCTGAATGTCAATGTCGGGCTGGAACAGCCTGTTAAAAAGAACAAATCCACCTGCTCCTGCCTTATCCATTTCAGTTATAAGCTTAAGGGGATTGGTATAAAACGGGCTCAGCTTCACAGATACAGGAATGCTGACAGCCGACCTGACATCCTTCACTGTCCTTAAATGCATTTCCTCAAGATTATCAGATAAGGAATCCATCTTCTCAGGACCGGTGTAAAGATTCAGTTCGATGGCATCAACGCCTGTTTCCTCTATCTTCACCGCATATTCCACCCACGTCTCGGGTCTGACTGCATTGAGGCTGGCAATAACCGGAATGCCGACAGCCTCCTTTGCCCTTTTAAGGTTCCACAAATGCTCTTCGGGATATGACAGATCCGATTTTGAATGCGGAAACAGGGTTATCATTTCGGCATTCCTTTCCTCATATTCAGTACGACGCTCAAACAACTCCAGGTTCTCAGCCTGTATCTGTTCCTCGAAAAGCGATTTGTAAACAATGGCAGCTGCTCCTGCTTTTTCGAGCCTCTTCAGAGTTTCAATGTTAGTCACCAGGTTGCTGGCGCCCACAATGACCGGATTCTTAAGCTCCAGTCCCATGTAATTTGTTCTTAAATCAGCCATAACTTATGTTTTTTGAGAGATATTTGCTTATTCGGTGAAACTCGTGTTATTGTGAACTGTTAAACCCTGAAGGGAATTCTGTTTTCTCATTAAACAAACCGGGAGAAATAAAGTTGCAGGGATTATTAATTCCGGCCGGTAAATACGCTGGAATTCCGGATTGTGGCTTTCAGGACCTTACAGTTTCCAGAATGATTTTCCGAACAGAATAAAGACAGGTATAATCTCAAGTCTTCCAATGATCATAACCAGACTAAGTGTAATCTTGCTTATTCCCGGCAGTCCTGAAAAATTGCTCATCGGGCCTACTGTGCCCAGCCCGGGACCAATCCCGGCCATGCATGTAGCCACTGAAGTTGCAGATGTGACCGGATCAGAACCATTCAGTACAATGAAAGTTGTCCCAACCAGAAAAATAAAGAAATAAAGCAGAATAAAAGAGATTATTGAGGTATTCGTTTTTTCATCTATCAGTTTTCCGTTAAGCTTAAGAGCCGGGTAAATATTCGGGTGGACAAGCCGTGTAACAACAATCCTGAAGTTCTTGATCACCAGCAGATGCCTGCCAATCTTTATTCCTCCGCTTGTTGATCCCATGCTTCCTCCCGAAAACATCAGCAGGAACAAAAGCATCATTCCGGCCTGAGGCCACAGGATAAAGTCATCATTGGCAAAGCCTGTGCAGGTGATAATCGAAACCACCTGAAAATATCCTTCCCTGATCGCTTCCTCAGGAGACCTTGGTGTTTCGGAAAGAAGAATTGAGGCGGCAATCGCCCCGGTTCATAAACATCCTGGTACAGGATGCACCTGAAAATCCGTTTAAGGATACTCCGCATAGCGCGATCAATGCTAAACAGCTCTGCAAATGTATTCCAAAATGACTGAATTGCATTCAGCTTTTCGGAATTATTGAAGAACATGATAAAAAATCCGGCTGCGGGTATGATATATATCACAACGTCTTCCGGGAACATTCCTTTCATGATGATTGTCTGTTATCTGTACACCAGATCTGAAAAACAATGAAGCAAAATCATGTAATGCCTGCAGTTGCCGGAATCTTGTTTGGAATGCTGTCGTATTGCTCTTTCGCACAAACAGGCAAAGGCAACGCCGACCTTGATGAAAAGGTCACCAAATTCCTCGACTCCCGGGATCGGCAGTGGTTCGATATGAATGTTCCTGAGGCTGACGGCAAACTGCTGTACGACATCATAGTCAGGAACAACTATAAAAGCGCCCTTGAAATCGGGACTTCAACCGGACATTCCGGGATCTGGATCGCATGGGCTCTGAGCAAAACAGGCGGTAAGCTGATAACCATCGATATCGACGAGGGAAGACACAGGCAGGCTCTTCAGAATTTTAAGGAAGCCGGACTGTCGGATTATATAGATGCCCGTCTGGCAGATGCCCACCAGCTTGTTAAACAGCTGAAAGGTCCCTTCGATTTTGTGTTCAGCGACGCCGACAAGGAATGGTATAAAAACTATTTTATTGATGTTGATCCGAAACTCAAAACCGGAGGCTGCTTCACGGCTCACAATATCTACGACAGATCAGGCCGGGGCGGCTACGGAGGCCGGGGCGGCTACGGAGGCCGGAGCGGACAGGATATCTTTCTGGAATATGTCCGCAGCCTTCCCAATTACGAAACTACAGTCAACTCTCAGGGCGGAGGAGTATCAATAAGCTATAAGAAATCTGAAAAATAATTATAGATATGGCCCGGATGCTGCTGACAGCAGTATGGAAGAAGGATACAACGGTACTGAATCCCCGGCTTTTATTCCAGGCAAATAATCTCCGACGGCCTGTGCCTGTCGAGTACGGTGATCTTAAGTTTACCATCGGGAGAAATTCCTCTTTCTTCAAATGTCCGGTGCAGCGTCTGCAGAACCTTTTCGGGAGTGTTGTTGTTGACGCTCATGTGGGCAAGACAAATAAAACGGAGGTCGTCATTAATTATATCTGCAAGAAAAGCAGATGCCTGATGATTGCCCAGGTGACCGTGATCCGACTTTATCCGTGATTTGAGAAAATACGGATACGGACCGCCGGCAAGCATTTCGTCGTCATAGTTAGACTCCAGAACCAGAAGGTTTGCTGACCTGATATATGGAGCCGACGTCTCGCAGATATGCCCCAGGTCGGTGGCTATGGTTATGTTTCTGCCTTCAGATGATAACCGGTACCCTACGGTTTCCGGAGCATCGTGGCATACAGGGAAAGCTTCGATGTCGAAACCGGCCAGGCTGAATTTTGTCCCCGCTGTGATCTCCCGGATGCAGTCGGACGTGATTCTTGTCCCGGGTGAGAGAATGCTTTTCCATATGGTGGCAGTGGTGAAGGCCGGAATCCCGTTCCTCCTTGTCAGAACCTCAAGGCCTTTGATGTGATCGGTGTGGTTATGGGTTATCAGGATCCCCATAATGCTTTCCATCCTGATCCCCATATCCCTGAGGAACCTCTTAACTGCTGAAGCAGAAATGCCCGCATCTATAAGTATCCCGTGAGTGCCGTTTCCGAGGAAGTAACAGTTTCCGCTCGACCCGCTGCTCAGACTGCAAAAATTCAGTTTCATCAATCACTCAATTCGCCGGGGCTAAAGGTAAACAATTTCTGGTCGCCAGTGAGGATCTTCAGAAAGCCGGGTCTTATTCCAGAAACCTGCAGGCCGGAATAAAGACCTTCTCAAAACCGGCATCAACCTTTGCAGCAGCAGCATTATCGCTGACCGGGAAGGGCTTTTCGTGGGAATAATCGTAAGGGAAATCCAGAACCTCGACATGGGACCTCGCTCCAAGTGTCTCAATTACTCCGTCCGGAGGCACTACCTTGTCGCCGGAAAGGGCTATTGCAAACATCCTGTCGCGGATAGCCGCCAGCGACTTTTCCCTCTGATGCCTGAAGCGGACAGGGTCGAGCATCGACCGGAATGCCATTCCAAGCGGCCCCGAAACCAGACTTCCCAGAACCGAACCCTTGCTTTCTATCTCTTCCTCGAAGTCATTCCTGTAATAACGGCAGGTACTGTCGAAGGCAAGTTTGTCCATGATATGCTTCGATTCGGCATTCATCCTTCCGAAAACCGATCCCCCGCAAAACATGAAAAGTCGTGTATCGGAGAAGAGCTCCTGGGGATTGGACATAAGCAATATCTCCGAAAGGAAAGCCCCGATGGAATATGAAAAAATGTTTATCCGGCATGTGGCCGGCACTACCTGATGACTGCCTTCCCTTATCTGACTTACCAGACTTATGATATCATTGACAGTCTGATAACCTGATCTGACAAGTCTTCGCGGATCCTCGGCAAGCCGTTTGCTTAAGGCATGATTTGCGAATGAGGAGTTCCTTATTTCACCCATCACCGCAATCCTTTCCCGGATCAGCCGGATCATGGCTCGCGGATCCTTCCACGAAACGGGCGCCCTGCTTATATGAAAGGCGATAGGGAAAAGAATCACATAGCTGTTTGTCCCGCCCGCAAGATAATACGCCCATGCCAGATATTTGTCCCATGCTCTTTCATTAAGTCCGTGGAGCAGTATGATGACCTTGCTGCCACCTGAGGCAGGAACAAAAACCGGGTATGAGAATTCAATATTCTCCTTTATGTAAGGATCATCTCCATTGAACTCGTCCCCCGGAAGGCCGTCCGACACAAAATCAGTGTTTATTATTTTCATTCCCGAACCGTTTAAAGGTATTTCACCGGCAGACGGATCGAATAATGAATCCAGGCTGGTCTGAATTGCTGTGAATCCCATGATCAGATAAGTTATCTTTTTACGGTTCAAAGGAATTCATAGCAAATGAAGCCCGCAAAATTATGTGCCGGCCTGTCCCCGGATGTGACGAAAATCAAAAAGATGGGACGAAATTTCCTGATGAGTGACGAAATCAGGCATGTGTTCCGGAGCTCCGGGATGAAAATTCGCTTTGAGAAATAAAAATCCTATTTTTGTTGATCAGGAAAGACAGGATGCCGGATTTTCAGAAACCCATAACACCATACCTTATTGAGAAGAAAAATATTGTCAACCTCATTCTCTTTACGGCTCTCTTTGCTCTGGTGTTCATTAACATTTATTCCCCTTTCGGCGCCGACAAGTGGTTCAACGTCACGAAATTTCAGTTTTTTACCTATTCCAGCCTTGTTATACTTACCGGTGTACTGGTGGTAGTTATCAGCAGGATAATAATGTATCAGGTCTGCAAAAGGAAACCTATCAACCTGGGCCAGTTTCTGTTGTGGATAGCATCGGAAGTGCTAGCAATGGCTCTGTTCTATTCACTTTTCGAGAAGTTTGTACTGAACGATGCAAGGGATTTCGGTTTCCTTGTTAAGATGTCGGCCCGGAATACTGCACTGGTCCTTCTTCTTCCATACTCTGTGGCCTGGCTTTATCTTTCATGGCGGGATAAAAAGGAGCAGATCAGGATACTGGCCGAAGGACAGAACCAGGATGCGACTCCCGACATGATCCCTTTCTATGACGAAAAATCGGTTCTCAAGCTGTCAGTCAAGAAAGACAGTCTTCTATATCTTGAAGCAACTGAAAATTATATTACCGTCTGTTACATTAACAAGGGGAAATTGTCAAAATATCTTCTGAGGGCAACAATGAAGAGGATGGAGGAGACCTTTGCAGGAACCGGAATTATCCGATGCCATCGCTCTTATATGGTAAATTTTGAGAAGGTAAAGGTGATCCGCAGGGATAAGGACAGTCTCAGGCTGGAACTGGATCACCCGGAGGTGATGGACATTCCCCTTTCAAAGACCTACCTTCAGAATGTCATGCAGACATTTGCGAAATACAGCGAATAATGATTCAAAACGGTAACCAGCAGCACTTTCTGGTCTTAAAGGGTTTTGCGGACAACTCCTGAGCTTTTGCTTTCACTTTCCTGCGGTTCCTGTAAACAACCCATCCCGACAAAATAATCAATACGCTTGTGATCATTAATTCTTTTTTCTTTTTGATTATTAAACAGACAAAAGTTGTTTTTGTTTTATTCCTGTGTTCTTTTTAAAGATTATTTGGAATTACTCACAGATGAATTATGTCGCCCTTTCAGGGCTCACAATAAAATTTGCGCTTAAGCCCCCGGTTACACCGGGGGTTATTAATATTCAGTCACATACGTGACTTTTTTGTCCGGCTGCTTTGCAGCTTGTCGGAACGAAAATTGATACTTTCTGCCATCACATCTATTCTGTACTGACTCCACCTGGCTGGATAATATTGAAGCTGTAAAATAGAATTCAATACATATACTTGTGCACTGCCATCCACCTGGCTGGATAATATTGAATCTGTAAAATGGACTTCATTACCTATACTTCTGCACTGCCATCCACCTGGTTGGATAATATTGAATCTGTAAAATAGAATTCAATACATATACTTCTGCACTGCCATCCACCTGGCTGGATAATATTGAAGCTGTAAAATGGACTTCATTACCTATACTTCTGCACTGCCATCCACCTGGCTGAATATGATTGAAGCTGGAAAGTTACCTTCTCACTGAACTCCCTGGCAGAGAAATGCTCCGGAAGGAGCATGGGGATGCCGGCAGCTTCTCAGAATGAGAAGGATAACAATAACCTCCGGTGAAACCGGAGGCATGCACTCCCCCAGTGTGTTCCGCTCTGAAGGAGCGGGACATAATTGCTTTATGGGAATCTTATTACGCTGTCTTCCGGTACCTGTTGATTGCCAGCGCTGTGAAAACCACAGCTATTGCCGTAAGCGCGAAAATTTCCCTGCCAATGTCAGCAAAAGTCGATCCTTTCAGCATAATCATCCTGTTTATCTTCATCAGATAGGCCACCGGATTCAGAAGGTCGATATTCTGTGCCCAGACTGGCATGCTTTCGAGGGGAGTGAAGATACCGCTCATAAGTATGAAGATTATCATGAAGAAGAAAGCCACAAACATGAATTGCTGCTGTGTTCCTGACATGGTCGATACAAAGAGCGCCAGTCCCAGGGCTGCCACCAGAAATATTGCGGAACACAAAAACAACAAGAACAGGCTTCCCTCGAAAGGGATATGGAACAGGAGTTTCCCAACCCCGAGGCCAATGGCGAGATCGATGAGTCCGATCAACAGGAAGGGGATCATTTTTGCCATCACAAACTGGTATTTCTTTACGGGGGTCACGTTTATCTGTTCTATGGTCCCGATCTCCTTTTCCTTTACCATGTTAAGGCCTGCCAGTACAAAACCTATTGCTGTAACCAGTATCCCGAGTATCCCGGGAAGCATGTAGTATTTGTAGTTGAGCATCTCATTGTACCAGTACCTGAATGTGATATCCGGTGCTGTCATAAGAGTGGCCGCTTCGGGATGGCCTGAAAGGGCAATACCGGCATTGTAATCGCGGATAACTCCCGACAGATAAGCCCACGACAACTGGGCTGTCATGGCATTTATGGCGTTGGCGGAAACCATCACTTTAGCAGGTCTCCCAAGCCCCAGATCCCTGCCAAAACCTGCAGGTATCCGGAGAACGGCATCAGCATTATCGTCATAAAGAAGCTCATTGGCCTCCTTCTCTGAATCAACAGCATCCACGATAGTGAAAAAAGGAGAGCCGTCGAGCTTGCTTGTCAGACCTCGCGATTCAGATGTCAGATCATTATCAATAATGCACAGTTTCACTGATTTTATCTCAAATGTGATGGCAGGAACCAGGATAAGCATCTGGATTATCGGGATCCCGAAAATAGCTTTCCCAATGAACTTGTCACGGAAGATCTGAAGGAACTCTTTCTTTATCAGGAATATTATGGTTCGCATTATTCGGTTTATAGTTTGTTGTTTATCGTTTTTCGTGAACCTTTTGTCTTTTACCTTATGTCTTTTACCCTGTACCGGTTATCATCCTGTTACTTACTGAAGCCTTATCCTGAACTTTTTAACGGCAAGTCCGATAAATGCTGCCGTCATGAAAGCCAGTACAAGAGTTTCTTTCCATACATGAGCGAATCCCGTGCCCTTGATCATAATATTTTTGATTATCACAATGAAATACCTCGGGGGCAGTACTGAGCTTATCCAGTCGTATATTTCCGGCATGTTTTCTATAGGAAAAATAAATCCTGAAAGCAGCACAGTCGGCAGCATCATTCCTACAAGTGAAATGAATATAGCCTGCTGCATGGTTTTTGCCACAGCCGATATGAGAATGCCTATCGAAAGCGACAACAGAATGTAAAGCATACTCTCAGCCAGGAGAAGCGCAAGACTGCCTTTTACAGACATTCCAAATACAAGTCGCGACATTACAAGTATTGTTACAACATTTACAAATGAAAGCAGGAAATATGGAGTGACTTTCCCCAGAATTATCTGAACCGGTTTCAGCGGCGAGACCAGCAGCACCTCCATAGTCCCGAATTCCTTCTCCCTGGTCAGGGTGATGGAAGTCATCAGGGCGCAGATAAGGATCATTATCATGGTTATCACTCCCGGGATGAACATGAACTGGCTCTTAAGCGAAGGATTGTAGAACATTCTGACCTCAGGTACGATAACGGGAGCGGAACTCTGGTTTGTCAGTGTCGGCTGCTGTGTGAATCCTGATATTATCGCAGTGGCATAATTGGTAACGAGCGTGGCAATATTGGGCTCAGAACCATCGGCAATAATGCTGATCCGGGGTTTTTTCCCCGATTCCAGTTCCCTGCCGAAATTCTCACCAAACACTATCACCGCCTTTGCCTTTCCGCTTCTGAGTATCCTGTCAATGTCCTGATGGCCTGACAGGTCAGCTGTTTTCCTGAAGAATCCCGATGAGCATATCCTGTCGGTGAGTGTGGTTGTAACATCGTCCTTTGAGAGATCGAGAAAAGCAAGGCTGGCGTTTTTCAGGTCGGTGCTCACCACATAACCGAAAAGGATGATCATAACTACAGGAAGCCCGAACAAAATCACAAGGGTTCTGGTGTCCCTGAATATGTGAATGAATTCCTTCCTGACAAATCCTAAAAACCTCTTCATACTATTCTGTTATTGTCAGCATTTTCCTTTTTACTGTTCGCTCCGGGCCTGGCGATCTTTACAAAGACCTCTTCAACAGTGGCGGCATTGTATAAGCGTTTAAGTTCTGCCGGTGTGTCAAGAGCCTCAATCCTGCCCTCATTCATTATTGACACCCGGTCGCAGTATTCGGCCTCATCCATGTAATGGGTTGTTACAAAGACAGTTATTCCTCCTGAAGCTGTTTCATATATCATCTCCCAGAACTGCCGGCGTGTCAGCGGATCGACTCCCCCGGTGGGTTCATCCAGAAAGACTATCTTTGGTTTATGAAATACTGCCACGGCAAAGGCAAGCTTCTGCTTTACCCCGAGAGGGAGAGAGGATATAAGCCTGTCTCCGTATTCACTGAATCTTAGTTTGTCGAGCAACTGTCCGGTCCGTTCCCTTATCGTATTCCGGTCAAGTCCGTAAATTCCCCCGTACAGCATGATATTCTCCCTGATGGTCAGGTCCTCATAAAGAGAAAACTTCTGGCACATATACCCTATGTTCTTCTTGATCTCTTCGGGCTGCCTGCGGGCATCGAAGCCGGCAACCATCACTTCTCCGGATGTAGGCTCCGACAGGCCTGTCAGTATTCTGATTGCAGTTGTTTTTCCTGCTCCGTTGGCCCCGAGAAAACCGAATATCTCACCCTCATAAACATCGAAGCTGAGGTTGTCGTTTGCAACGAAACTCCCGAACTTCTTAACAAGGTTCCTTACCTTTATTACTTTGTCACGGTTCATGGGTTCTTTATTTCATCCATTCCCATCAGCTCCAGAAAGCGGTCTTCGATACCGGCTTCTGTTTCAACGATCGTTGCATCATTTATTCCTTTCTCCGAAAGGTATTCAGACAGTTGCCTGCCCGGCTTTTCTTCTGAAAGAGTTAAGTGGATTGAATCCCCGAACGGATAAACGCTCAGCGTTCCGGGGTAATCCCTGAGGGCAAGCAGAAGTCTGTACTTATCCCCGGCCCTCGCACTGAACAGTTTGCGGGAAAATCCGTCCCTGACATTCTGAGGACTGTCAATCGATAACATCTGCCCGTCCTGGATCAGGGCCACCCTGTCGCACCTCATGGCCTCATCCATGTATGGAGTCGATACCACAATGGTTATACCGTACTGCTTAAGCTTCCTGAGCAAAGCCCAGAACTCCGTCCGGGATACGGCATCCACTCCTGTTGTAGGTTCGTCGAGTACAAGCAAGCGGGGTCTGTGGATCAGTGCACACGACAAGGCAAGCTTCTGCTTCATTCCGCCCGAAAGCTTTCCTGCAGGCCTTGTCCTGAAAGGCTCAATGTGCGAGTAGATATCACTTATAAGTTCAAAGTTCTTTTTCACTGTTGTTCCAAAAACCGAAGCATAAAAGTTAAGGTTCTCCTCCACAGTCAGATCAAGGTAAAGGCTGAACCGTCCGGGCATGTATCCCATGTTTTCCCTCAGCTTTTTGTATCCCACGGTGCTGTCGAGCCCGAGAATGGTCATGGAACCGCTGTCGGGAAGCAGAAGCGTGGTGATTATCCGGAACAGTGTGGTTTTGCCCGCTCCGTCGGGGCCGATGAATCCGAATATTTCACCTTCGTTAATGTTGAAGGTTATATCATTCAGAGCCTTCGTGTCCCCGAAGCTTTTGCAAATACCCGATGATTCAATAGCTTTCGGCATAATCTCAGAATATGGCTTCACCGGGCATTCCCGATTTCATTGTACCGTCGTTGGCAACATCAATGGTCACTGAATAGACAAGCGTAACCCGTTCTTCCTTTGTCTGGATTATCTTGGGAGTGAATTCGGCTTTCCCTGAAATATAACTTATCCTTCCGGGGAACGACTTGTAGCCCGTTTCACCTTCATCGGTCCTTACCGTGCATTCGCTGCCAATCTTCAGATCGCCCAGCTGAGCCCCGCTGACGTACACTTTCAGCTTCATCACCGAAAGGTCGGCAATCTTTACCAGGGGCCTGCCCGCTGAGGTAAGCTCTCCCGGCTCGGCATACTTTTCAATAACAGTCCCCTTGAGAGGACTTTTTACCCAACTCCTCGACAGTTGTTCACTGAGGGTTGCCTTTTTTGATTCATAAACCGACAGCTCTGCCGCAACCGATGCTTTCTGGGTATTGTTGGCAGCTATCTGTTTTTCAATCACGGCTACCTGCCCGGTGAGATCATCATACTGTTTTCTGGTGGCGGCATCATCCCTCATCATGTTTTCTATTCTTTTTACGTTGACATTGAGGTTCTCCATCTGTTGCCTGAGGATCTCATTCTGGGCATTTATTGAAGCGATCTTTGTTCTTATTCCGTTCATCCCTGCCACGATCTCGTTACGCTGAAGGTGGAAGAGGGTGGTGTCGATCAGGGCGACTTCTTCTCCTTCCTCAATTTCAGTCCCTTCGGCCACCGGGAATTTAAGAATACGTCCGCTGGTTTCGGAAGAGACTGTTACCTCAGTGGCTTCAAAAGTTCCATAGGCGTCAGCTTCGCCTGATTTGTCGCGGCAGCCTGCCAACAGAACCACAGTGATGATGATCAATGTTATGGGTTTCATTTTTATCTTATTTGAGATTTTCACTTTAAATTATCTTGTTTTAAAAACAGTCCTCCATTGATTTTCGGGCGAAATGCGATCCGGATACATGAGTTCCATCCGTCATTCTGTTTCCTTCCCGCTTATGTTATAATAATCGGCCTGTGCCATCGCAAGGTTTATCCTGTGTATCTCGTAATTTATCAGAACCTGCTTTTCCGAGTTGATCTCGTTCAGCAGTTCGGTTGCAGTAATGGTTCCGTTTTCATACTGCGATTCCGCTGAGGAAGTTATCCTTTTCCTGAGACTGATAAGTTCGAGGTCGGCTTCAATAAGGGAGCTCAGACTTTCTATCTCGGCGCTCTTTGCCTCAAGCATCCTGTTAAGATTGTCGGTAAGGTCGTTCTGCCGGTTCTCAATCAAAACATGCTGAAGTCCAACTATTTGTTTATCAGTCTTTGCCTTGTTCCAGTCGAAGATGTTCCATTTCACCCCTGCTCCCAGAATATAATAAGGTGCGAATTCATCCCTGAAAAAGTTGTTTCCCGGGGGATTCCCGTAGCCAAGGGTGGCAAATCCGTAGGCTTTGGGCATTCTGCGGCTGTTTATTACCTGCAGGCTTGCATCCAGCTGATCCTTCCTCAGGTCGAAAATCTCAAGTTCCGGTCTGGTTATCATATCCGTTGAGTCGGTATTGAAAACCGGCATCACAAGTTCTGAAGCAGGATCGATTTCCATGGCTGTCAGCTGTGAGAGTGTCCTGAGAAGCGATTCCCTGCGTATGGCGCTCTCCCTGATCTGCTGCCCGAGTCTGATTTTCTCGGTATTCATTACATCGACGTCGGAACGGAGTATTACCCCATTATCAACTCCCGACTGCATTGAGGCTATCCTCCTGCTGACAAGATCAAGATAATTGTTCAGCAGTTCCTCCTGTCTTTCCAGAAGCAGCAGAGAGAAATAACAAGTGTTGATCTGGCTCCTTAGTTTGTAAAGATCCGTTTCAACCTGCTTCTCATTGATAAGGAGATCGGCCTTTTCAATCGCACGGGCTCCTTTGATGGCTCCTCCATCGTAAATTACCTGGTTAATTTCGACATTAAGCTTGTATTGGTCATGAGGTAGAGGTTTTATTGCATCTGCGATTCCCGGGACCGGTAAAGAACCCAGCGAGCTGCCGATATCGATCACTTCAGAATTGTAAACGAAGCTGCCTGAGGCATCGAGAGTCGGAAGCCAGCCCTTCGACAGATTTCTGTCCTTCAGCTCCCAGATACTGTGGTATGAAGCCTTGTCCCCCGCCAGCGCACTGGCGGCTTCAGCTTTTGTATAGCAGTCACCGAGAGTTAATGTCTTCCCGTTCTGCCCTGATGCAATCCAGGGGACTGCAAGAAAAACCAATGCGAGTGTTATTCTGTCCATTTGATGCGCCTTTTATTCTATTCTGAGTTTACTTTATATGTTTTACTCCGTTCCGCTTCCCTTTAATGCCCTGATTACAAACTCTGCCGCAAAGTCTTTTCTTTGTTCCAGATAATCGTTAAAGTCCTGGCCTGATTTTTCGAACAGCACTTCCATTATGCCGCGTGCCGCAAACGGGAATATGCTTATTGCAGCTATCGATGTCATAAGCTGGGCCATTTTCTCCCTTCTGATATTGTATCTGATCAGTTCATCATGATGCTGACTTTCCAGGGTGTTCCAGAATTCGTTGATGTTATACCTCTGAATCAATTTCTTGATTCTGGCAGGATTCCGGTTTACCTCGTTGAGGATGAATGCGGGAAGACGTGGATTTTTCTGAAGGAAGGATATATGTTCCCTGAAAAAGAACCTGATCTTATCCTCAAGTGAGGTTTTCTCGTCGAAAACAGGGGAAAACCTGCTGAACATTACGGCAGCCATCTTTTCAAACACTGCTTCGAAAAGATGCTCCTTCGAGCGGTAATAGTAATGCAGCAATGCCTTATTGATCCCCGCATGATCGGCTATATCCTGCATCCTTGCACCGTCCATTCCTTTTTCAATGAAAATTTCGGTGGCTGATTCGAATATCCTTTCCTCGGTCTGTTTTTCAATGTCTGTCATAGGAATTGACCATTTGATTTAACTTTCGGGATGAACCATATGGTTTAACCGAATGGTCAAAAGTAGAACAAGTTTTTTGAATATGCAAATTTTTATTGGGAAAGACGAAACACACCTGTCTTTCCCTCAGAAAAGATTGTCTGTTGTCAGATATTTTTCGCCTGAGTCGTAATTGAATGTAAGTATTGTTGAACCTTCCGGGAAGGATTTTATTTTCTGATTCACTGCTGCCAGGGCAGCTCCGGTCGATATTCCCACAAACAACGCCTCTTCCCTTGCTGCCCTTCTTGCAAAAGAATAAGCCTCTTCCCCGCTAATTCTTATCGCTTCGTCGATAAGGCCGGTATCGAGTATTGACGGCACAAATCCGGCCCCTATTCCCTGTATCGGATGAGGACCTGGCGTACCGCCGCTAAGCACAGAAGAAAGTTCGGGTTCAATTGCGAATACCTTCAACCGGGGAAACCGTTGTTTCAGTATCCTCGCACATCCCGTCAGATGGCCTCCTGTGCCCACGCATGCAAACATGTAATCGAGGCCTTCCGGGAAATCAGCCAGGATCTCCCGTGCCGTTGTCTTCATGTGAATTTCCGGATTGGCAGGATTATCGAATTGCATGGGGATCCATGATCCGGGGATTTCCGATTTTAACTGCATGGCTCTTTCTATTGCCCCCTTCATCCCTTTTTCCCTCGGTGTAAGTTCAAACTCAGCTCCGTAGGCTTTCATTATTTTTCTTCTTTCGACCGACATCGATTCAGGCATCACCAGTATAACCCTGTAGTTCCTGCAGGCCGCTACCATTGCCAGTCCTATTCCGGTGTTACCAGAAGTTGGTTCAATTATTACACTACCCGGTTTAAGAGATCCGTCCCTCTCGGCTTCATCAACCATCGACAAAGCAATACGGTCCTTTATACTTCCTCCCGGATTTGACCTCTCAAGCTTTAACCACACCTTCAGCGATTGACCGAACAAATGGTTTATCCTTACAACAGGGGTGTTTCCTATAAGATCGAGTACTGAGTCTGCTTTCATGAGTGTTCTTTCAGTGGTTTAGATAATGAAATTGACCGGTTCTTTGAAGTCATTATTGTCCCTGACAACTATCTGGCTCTTGTGATAGACTACAGAAAAGGGCGCAACGCTTTCGGTGAGCCAAACATTACCGCCTATCACGCTGTTTCTTCCAACCACCGTCTCGCCGCCAAGTATTGTGCTGCCGGCGTACAGGATCACATTGTCGCCAATTGTCGGATGACGCTTGCTTGAAGCCTTACCCTTGCTGACGCTCAGTGCCCCGAGGGTCACTCCCTGATATAGCTTTACATTACTTCCTATCTCGGTTGTCTCCCCGATTACAATGCCTGTTCCGTGGTCTATAGAAAAGGGACTTCCTATTTTGGCTCCGGGATGGATGTCAATACCAGTTTCCCTGTGGGCGAATTCGGTTATCATCCTGGGTACGAGAGGAACACCATAACCTGTAAGCAAGTGGGCGATCCTGTAACAGAAAATAGCAAAAAATCCAGGATATACCGCAACAACTTCTATCAGTCGGGTTGCTGCCGGGTCCGATTCAAGTATGTACTTTGCATCCCGGAGAAGGGTTCTTTTTAAATCGGGCAGCGATTCAAGAAAAGCTGAGCTGACCTGCTCCCTGTCATCGGTCAGACTGTCCAGGGCAATAAGAAGCTTTTCCCTCACAGAACCATTACTGTCGGTTGGTTCCGACTCTTCCATTTTTTCTCCAAAAGGGAACATAAGTCTGAAAGTGGTCCTGATAAACTTCTCAACTGCTTTTGTATCCGGTATCCAGGTTTTATGTTTTGTCACTTTTACATTGTTTTGTTTACAAATTAACATCATTTTGGATGATATGCATTGGAAGTTACATAAAATGAGCAATCATTTTTAAAATATTTCTTTTGCATATCAGGCGGCTGTTAAATCAATTAAATTTGAAGGTGAAAAAATTCCATATCCCCTTGAAAGACATAAACAGTGAAGAATGTCAAAAGTAATTATTGGTGTTCACGGACTGGGGAATAAACCGACCAGACCCGTAATTGAAGAATGGTGGAGATCAGCCATGAACGAAGGCCTGAAAATGGGAAAATACCAGGCAGAGCTTCCCAGGTTCGAAATGGCTTTATGGTCCGATATAATACATAAAATTCCGATGGATCCCGGTGTGGAGGATATTGAAAATACTTCCTACATTGATGAAAAATACACTCCGGCCTCGTTGAACTTCGTTCCCGGCGATACCTCTACCCGAAAAAAACTGGTTGATTTCCTGGGGCGTCAGATGAACCGGGTTTTCCTCAATGAAGACCTGTCGCTTAATTATTCCTTCATAACCGACGCCATAATGAACAGGTACTTCAGCGATCTTGAACTTTATTATTCTGATAAACCTGTTTATTCGGAAGGCGGATCCGCAACTTACAGGGAACTTATCAGGAAAAGACTTCTCGACAAGCTTACAGAGCACAAGGAGGATGACATTATGCTGATTGGCCACTCAATGGGCTCCATCATAGCCTATGATGTTCTGACATTCATTGCCCCGGAATTGAAAATAAAAAATTTCATCACCATAGGTTCTCCCCTCGGTTTGCCGGTTGTGATAAGCAAAATCGCTCTGGAGATGCGAAATTATGGAATAAATGATACCCGTCTTAAAACGCCTCCGGGGATCACCGGGAAATGGTATAACCTTGCCGACATTCTTGATACTGTTGCGTTCAACTACCGCCTGGCTGACTATTACTCTGAAAACAGCCATGGAATCAAACCCTTTGATCTTCTGGTTATTAACGATTATGAATTCAATAATGTCAGAAATCCCCACAAATCGTTTGGATACCTTCGCACTCCGAGGTTCTCTGCCATACTGAATGAATTCATACAGACAGGCAAATTGTCGGTAAAGGAAAGGTTCGCCGGAGGAATAAAGAAAACTATAAAAATACTGGGAGCAGGATCTTTATCCGGAAAAAGGAAGCCGGAATAACAGCGCTGCTTCTTACTGTTAAACTATCACTGGCATTTCAGATTGGTCCTTTTTGCCTTTGAGGGCTCCGCAAAAGGTCCGAACATAGCATTTTTGAAAGAAGCGCAGGCTTCTGTTGTCTGGCCTTTTCCTTCCTGTCCCAGACCGAGCTGGAAATAGAACTTGGCTTTCGCATCTGCAGCTCCGGTTTCAAGTGCAAGACCTTTTTGTGCATATTCGATCCCGCTGTCAAACGACTTCTTCTTGTTGTAAACATCAGCAAAGAAGTAAAAAAGATCCTTGTCTTCACCATATTTGGCAGCTTTGGTAAGAAGTCCCAGCGCTTCATCAGGATTATCCGCCTGGTTTGCCTGCGATCCGGCGGCACGGAAATACTCAAGAGCAAGTGTGGACGCCTGTTTTATAGCCTGGTCATTCTTACCTGCTTCAAGCTTGCTCAGAAAAAGATCAATGCTTTCCTCAAAGGCGGCAGAATTGTTCTGGGCCCTGTAGATCAGAGCCTTGTTGTATATGGCATTGCTGTAGTCGGGATTGATCGCCAGCAGACTGTCGAATGCAAGAAGGGCTTTGTCATATTCCTTCCCGGTAAATAGATCTGTACCCATCTTGTTGTATGCCTGGACCATTATTTTGGATGCATTTTCCTTACCGGCTGCATTGTTGTATTTTTCAGCGGCGCCAGTTGCCAGTTTAGCAGCCCTGATTATTTCGGCTGTAGGTTTGTTCTCCTTAATGGCATTGTTGGCTGCCCTTACATACAATCCGGGCAATGCCTGCACAGCTTTGGCTTTTAAATCATTGGCTGATTCTCCAACCTTGTCAGAAAGAGTAACTACATTTTCAAATGCTGTGATGGCAGCCTGTAAATCCGTCTGCTGAGCCTTTACCCCTTCATTGAATACTTTTATCACTTCATTCCTATCCTGTCCGAAAGCAATCGAAACAGTCGCAAAAACGACCAAAAAGAGTCCTGTTAATTTTTTCATTGTTTTTTGTTTATTTTAATACAGATTATCAGGTTATTACATCAATTTATAAAAATAGGCGTTTAAAATTATAAAAATTTCCATACTATCAAAAAACTAAATGACAAGAATCAGAAATAATTTGAAGAACTACATTATACTCGGATTAAGCGTTTTGTTTCCCGGTTATCCGTGCCGGCAACAAAAATTTTGCCATAATTCAGTATAAAACATCTTTTACCTGTTGTTGGTTCAAGGTAAAAACATTTGGATCCTTTGCTTCCGGTCAGGTTCATCTTGTGATTTCGAGCGCCTCTTAAGTATAAGCTTATCACTGTCAAAAGTTGTTTAAGCTGATAGTTATGCATTAATCCCTACATAGTTAACTAGTTAGATTATAATTGTTTACTTGAGTGAAGGGATAAGCAGCAAATTTTAATCTTAAATGGGATACTCCGGGAGAAAGACGGGTCGGGAAACTAATCAGGCCAGGGAGTCTTTAAAAGGAATATTTATCTGATACGATGTAAGGCAAGTTTTCTGTTTGGTACAAAATTTGATCATATCAGCTGTTTTTGGAATTATTTTGCCCTGATAATTAACATTCTGTAAAATCAACAGTTTTTTAATTTAATTTTGTCACCAGTCAATCAATCCCTCTGTAAACAATGAAAAGCCTGAAGTACTTTTATTCCGCCCTGCTCCTGGCCCTTATACTGCCCGCAGGATGTAAGAAGGATCCGCCACCTGTAGTTATTGAAGAAGCATCAGATGAGAAAAAGTTCATTTACGACGGTCTTTCCACCTACTATTTCTGGGAAAAACAGGTGCCCGCACTTACCAAATCGCTCTATGAAACGAACTCTGACAGCCTCAATGCATTTCTCAATAAATACACCGACCCCGAAGACCTGTTTTACAGTCTCCTTTACAAGTACGGCGAAGTCGACAGATTTTCATTTGTTGTCGACGATTATACTGAACTCGACGACTGGCTGGCTGGTGTATCAAAGACCGTCGGTATAAACTTCCAGCTGTATTACATCGAAGATGCCAGCAATAAGCTCGTCGGCATAATCAGATATGTGTATGAAGACTCTCCCGCAGACCTTGCCGGGCTGAAACGAGGCGACATATTCACCCATATCAACAGCCAGCAGCTTACTGATGAAAACTACCAGTCGCTGCTGATCAACAGCACAAGTTACACTATGGGGTTTGCAGACTATAACGGGACCGGATTCGTTTTGAACGGCCGCACGGCTCCCCTTACTGCCCTGGAAATAATGGAGAATCCCATCTACCTCGATACAATCATGGATGTCGACGGCATAAAAGTCGGCTATCTCGTTTACAATGGTTTTAACAGCTCGTACGACGTAAGGATCGGCACAACTTACGATATCGAGCTTAATAATGTGATTGGAAGGTTCAAGGATGAGGGCATAAACAAGCTTATCCTCGACCTGAGGTATAATCCTGGCGGATTCATCAGCTCGTCGATTTACCTGGCAAGCATGATCTATTCAACAAACAAGGACCTTGTATTTGCCAAAACCCAGTTCAACGACCTGCTGACAAGTTATTACCTCACAAATTATGGTCAGAGCTATTTCAACGAGAACTTCCAGGATATGATTGCAGCCACCGACAATACTCCGGAAACTTCAATCAAATCTTTGGGCATAAGTGAGCTGTATGTCATTACCAGCTCCGAAACTGCATCAGCTTCCGAAATGCTTATAAATGGACTGAGGCCTTATATCACTGTAAAACAGGTTGGGACCAATACCTATGGGAAGAATGTTGGCTCCTTTACAGTAAAGGATTACATCGATAATGCAGGAAATGTAAATCCCAGGCATAAATGGGCTATGCAACCCATAGTTCTCAAAATAGCAAACTCACAGGATTTCAGTGATTTTACCAACGGACTTGCCCCGGATATCGAGGCCAGGGAATATGCAGTCGACCTGAAGCCGCTGGGTGATCCTGAGGAAGATTTGCTGAAAGCCTGTCTGGATGATATCCGCGGAGTGAAATCAGCGCCGCTTACCCGGCTTGCTCCGTTCAGAACATTCAAGTCAACCGCTGATATTTCGCCGCTGAACAGGATGATGTACCTGGATAAACTACCTCCGATACCTGAAGGTATCCGCTGATCCTGCGCCTACGGTTTCTTGTCCTTATTATCCACAGAATCTGCAGTCCGGAGAAGCTTCCGGGTGTCGGCAATATTTATTGTGAAGAGGATAACTACTGCGAACATTGCGGAGTAATTTACGGAACCGGCCAGAATTACCTCCAGGATCAGAATAAAGGAGATA
>Ga0116155_10001054_pt1 | contig 20410 bp, 16 predicted proteins | sample AD_UKC032_MetaG_FD_89890 | JGI IMG/M metagenome (GOLD analysis project Ga0116155, IMG submission 89890) | Active sludge microbial communities of municipal wastewater-treating anaerobic digesters from USA - AD_UKC032_MetaG | ecosystem: Engineered > Bioreactor > Anaerobic > Digestate | place: USA...
GATATCTCCGCCCAGTTCATATACAACCTGGTTGCCTCCGAAATCGGGGTGCCTGACATCATATTCAGTGTGCCTTGTTACCTGTTCGGTCTTCGCGGTAGCGGGATCATATGACCAGATGTTGAGCACCCTGTCACGGTCTGAGCTGAAATATATCTTATCGCCGATCCACATCGGCCACCTGTCTGATCCGTCATGGTTGCTTATGTTGGTCTCCTTGTCTGTGGCAAGGTCGTAGACAAAGATCTCCTGGGCCCTTCCGCCCCTGTACCGTTTCCATGTTGCATTGTCCTGAGAGTCTTTGTTGTAGGCAATCTTCATCCCGTCAGGGGAGAAGCTTCCGCGTGCAGCATCGTACATTATCATCTCTTCGAGGCCGGTACCGTCAGGAGATACAAGGTACATCTTAACATAGCGTGAAGGACTGTTGCGGCCGGATGTGAAAATTATCTTGTTTCTGGCGGCATTCCAACCCACAACTTCATCTGTTCCGGGATGCCATGTGAGCCTTGTGATATTTCCCCCGTCGGTGTTCATAACATAAACATCGGCATTTCCGTCATATTCGCCGGTAAAGGCTACCAGGCTTCCGTCAGGAGATATTTCGGGAAAGCTATCACGGCCGTCACTGAATGTAAGCCGGCATGCTGTTCCGCCTTCAGCGGGAACTTTCCAGAGGTCGCCGCCACTGGCGAAAACGATTGTGTTCCCCTGGATGTCAGGGTATTGCATGAACGGATCCTGTGCGCCTGCGGTCAATGCAGGTGCAAGAAGGATCACAATAAGCAGCATGGCAATATTCATTGCCTTGCCGGAATGGCACTGATAGTTTTTCATATGGCTTGATAAATTGGATTCACTTTAACCTGTAACCACCATCCATGGCCTTACGGACCATTCGGTGATGAGCCCGTTTTTCACGTAGGGGTCACGGCTGACAAAATCGTGAGCTGCCTGCGGAGTGTCACCACTGAAAATAAGCACCGCTCCGTCAGCAGGTTCAGCCAGTGCTCCGGCCATTAAAAGACGGCCGTCATCGTGAAACTCGTGCACAAGGCCCAGGTGATCCTCGCGGAACGGTACCCGGCGCACTACGTAGTTCTCAACAGTCTTGTAAAACAGAATGTAATACATAAGTGAATATATTATTTGTCATTAACTGGTCGTGACTTTTCTAAATTCATATCACTCAGTTTTACGGTACAAGTTATAAATTTCAAATGAAGTACGTTCGGCCGGTAAGGTTAATGCCGGCCCGGGGGGGGATTCCTTTTGGCCGCAGAGGTTAGTGCCGGCCCGGGGGGTTGAATTCTTTTTGCTTAATTATGACCGTGTAATGGCTGAAAAGTTACTTTTATACATTGATTTTTTAACTGAACAGGCAATGTCTGACAGGAGCAGTTCATATACAATCAATTCCCATGAAAGAGACTGAATTCAGGGTTTACGGTTACAGATGGGTCATGCTGTCTGTATTTATGCTTGCAATAGCTGTCAATCAGATCATGTGGATCACTTTCGCACCGATTACAAAAGATGCGGCAGCTTTTTACGGGGTATCCGACCTGCAGATCGGGATTCTCTCAATGAGTTTCATGATAGTTTACCTTGCAGTGTCGATCCCGGCATCGTGGATTATTGACACTTATGGCATCCGGGCCGGTGTCGGTGCCGGTGTTGTACTGACCGGTGTTTTCGGCCTGTTGCGCGGAGTCTTTGCAACTGACTATAACCTTTTGCTGATATTTCAGATTGGTATTGCCATTGGTCAGCCATTTCTCCTGAATTCAATCACCAAAGTAGCATCACGATGGTTTCCGGTCAGTGAAAGAGCCACAGCCTCAGGGCTGGGTACGCTGGCAATGTATTTCGGGATACTTCTGGGAATGAGCCTGACTCCTTTCCTGGTGAACAGCAGGGAAATGGAAGGGATGCTTCAAATCTACGGAGTTGTTTCGATTGCAACCGCTGTTGTGTTTTTTATTTTTGCCAGGGAGCGGCCATTCACGCCACCGTGCCGGCCTGACCAGGAAGAGCGCGCCCTTGCCATCGACGGAATGAGGCTCCTCTTCCGCAACAGGGATTTCCTGTGGCTAATGCTCATCTTTTTTATCGGCCTGGGAGTGTTCAATTCCGTTACCACCTGGATAGAAAACATCCTTAGCCCCAGGGGTTTTTCAGCCGAACAGGCTGGAATTTCCGGAGGATTAATGATCCTTGGTGGCGTTGCCGGCGCCATCATAATGCCCCTCCTTTCAGACCGCCGCGGAAAGCGGGTGCCCTTCATAAGGATTGCTCTGGCGGGTGCCACACTGAGCCTTGCCGGCCTGACATTCACCGGAAATTACGCACTGCTGCTAATATCTGCGGCAGCTTTCGGATTTTTCCTGCTAAGCTCCGGACCGATTGGTTTCCAGTACGGAGCAGAGGTGACTTTCCCTGTTTCCGAAGGCACTTCAAACGGATTTCTCCTGCTGATGGGCCAGGTATCCGGAATCGCGTTCATTTTCGGCATGGACTGGTTAAAATCACCGGTTACCGGGTCAATGACGATGCCCTTATCAGTACTTTGTATCCTGATGCTGACAAGTTACCTTCTTTCATCAAGACTCAAGGAATCGGCTTTCCTTACCGATAATAAAATGGTGATGCAAGATGAATAACTCATGCAAAAGGCAGGGCAGCTGTGTTCTGCTGTTTCTTGCCTTCCTGATATACAATCCCGGTTCCCTTTCGGGACAGGAAATTACCCGTGACACCCTTAACGAAAGAGAAAATCAGGAGGTGCTGAGAAATGCCGTTAAGTGTTACCATGGCGGCACCAAAGCAGTCTCACAGATGGACTTGCGGGAAATACCGGTAACCGCTCTGAAGGACAAAACCGGCCTTGAACGCTGGTGGTATGCCTGGCTGGCAGGATACAGCGCCGCAACCATCGGTCAGGGGGTGATTTATTTTACATCGGATAATAAAACCCTGCGCCAGGATATGGCGCTGGGTGCAGCAACAACATTCCTCGGCGCGATGGGCCAGGTTATCTCACCGGTTTTAACGAAAAGTCCTGGATATCCTTCTTACCGTGATTACGCCTCCGGCGAAAAACCGTTGTCTGATGATCAGGCTGCCGCGCTGCTGAAAGCTCTGGCTGCCAGGGAAAAGGAGGGAAGGTCATGGAAAACTCATGCACTTGCCGGGGTTGTGAACCTCGGCAGCGGCCTCATCACTTGGCTCGGGTATAAGCGGACCTTCATGGACGGGCTTGAGAACTTTGCCATAAACACTGTTATTACCGAGGCCCAGATATGGACCCAGCCCATGAAAGCTGTCAGGGATTATGAAAAATATTGTAATACAGTCGGTTCCGGGAAAGAGGCCATGACGTCAGGCGGTGATGGCGAATGGAGCTGGAGCATTTATCCGGGCGGATTCTATGTGAGATACGTTTTCTGATAAACCTGAAGCACAACCTGGTCAACAGCAAAATCCTGATGAAACTGAAGAAAATGTTCAGCGGTTCAATGCCTTTGAAAGTGAATACGATCTTCCGTTCACTCCGTCACCGCAATTACAGGTTGTTTTTCAGCGGACAAAGCATTTCGCTCATTGGTACCTGGATGCAAAGGATCGCACTTCCGTGGGCGGTTTACCGGATGACTGATTCGGAAGTCCTGCTTGGCGTTGTCGGATTTGCCGGTTCGATTCCTTCCTTCCTCCTGGCTCCGTTTGCAGGAGTGCTCATTGACCGCTGGAGCCGCTACAGGGTCATGCTTGTGACCCAGGTAATCTCGATGATCCAGGCCGGGGTACTTGCATGGCTAAGTCTTTCGGGCGGACTTGAAATCTGGCACATCATAGTACTTAGTCTTGTCCTTGGCATCATTAACACCTTTGACATGCCCGCCAGGCATTCCTTTGTCATAAACATGGTCAACGGGAAGGAGGATATAGGCAACGCCATCGCCCTTAATTCAATGATGTTCAACGGCGCCAGGCTGATAGGTCCTTCCGTGGCCGGGATAATACTGGCCACAGCAGGCGAGGGAGCCTGCTTCCTCATGAATGCCCTGAGCTACGTTTTCGTAATAGCTTCGCTGATGATGATGCGCGTGACGGAGACCCGCGAAAAGAAAGAGCGGGTTCCCATGTTCCGGGAGATGAAGGAGGGGATGGATTATGTCTTCGGCTTTGCGCCGATAAAACATATAATTCTTCTGCTGGGGCTGGTGAGCCTTATGGGAGCTTCATACCAGGTGCTGATGCCGGTTTATGCGAAGGACATACTGGAGGGAGACTCGCACACATACGGATTTCTGATGGGAGCGGCGGGTGCCGGTGCCCTTCTCGGTGCCATTTATCTCGCATCACGTGATACGGTGCTCAGGCTGGGAAGGCTGATTCCCTCCGCTACGGCCCTGCTCTCGGCCGGGCTGATTGCAATTTCGCTCAGCTCATCGTTCTTCATTTCAATGTTCCTCATATTCTTTACCGGCCTTGGGATGATGGCGCACACAGCCGCCAGCAACACTATCCTGCAAACAATCGCTGACGATGACAAGCGCGGGAGGGTGATGAGCTTCTATACTATGGCGCTGATGGGCACCGCACCTTTCGGGAGCCTGCTTGCCGGTTGGATGGCCAAAGTGATCGGCACACCATGGACAATCTTTATCGGCGGGGCGATCTGCCTGCTAGGGGCACTTGTCTTTTTCAGGCGCCTGCCCGAACTCAAGCGGCTGGTAAGTCCTGTTTACGTAAGGATGGGCATCCTGCCCGAAGTGGCGGAAGGAATTCATACCGCCTCTGAGCCCGGCTCAGGGACCTGACTGTCACCTGCGTGACCGTGGACATGATTTTCAGGTCAGGGACCGTGGTTCCTTAGCCTGTTTCCTGCTAAACCGCAAAATCCCGTCTTTCAATTCAATCGGTAAAAGATCGCTTTCCGTCGGTGAATATGTCCGTCCGGTCTAAAAAATTTTCAGCCGGTATCTGGCCATAATAGTTTTGTCTCATCATGTTTCACAAAATGAAAAGAATGAGAACGAAACGATTTATTACTGTGGCAACGGCTCTGATCATAACCTGCGCTGCCATCACCGCCCAACCGAAGCAGTGGTCACTCACTGACTGTATCGGGTATGCACTGGAACAGAACATACAGGTCAGGAAGGCGGGTGTATCTGTCAGCCTGGGTGAGATAAACCTTCAACAGGCTAAGGACAACCGTTTGCCTTCACTGAGCGCCTCCCTCGGCGAGAACCTTGGCTGGCAGCAGGTGACAGACATCGGGGGCGAGTCTTCATGGAGAGGGTCATCACGCACAAGCGCCTCTATCAGCAGCGGATTGACGCTGTATAACGGTTTTCGGATGAGGAACCAGATCAGGCTTGCCGGTCTTGAATACAGATCACTGCAGTACAGCGCTGACCAAACCCGTGAGAGCGTCTCGCTGAATATCATGAGCGCTTATCTCCAGGTACTCTATGCAGAGGAGCAGGTGACAAACAACCGCAACCAGGCTGAGTCTACCCGCGGGGAGCTCGCGCTGTCGGCAGAGAGACTCTCGCTCGGCGCCGTCTCAAACAGCGATTACCTCCAGGTAAAGACACAGCTCGCATCAGAAGAGTCATCACTCGCAACAGCTGTCAATAACCTGAAAATGGCAAAGCTGAACCTGATGCAGCTTATGGAATACCCGGTTGACGAGGCGTTTGAGATAGCCCGCCCGGATATTGAGGCAATCATCTCCACCACACCTGCAGCTGATGCCTCGGCTGTCTATGAGGAGGCCCTTTCGGTCAAACCCCAGGTAAAGATTGCTGAACTGAACCGCGAGAGCGCTTTGCTGGATCTCGATATTGCAAAAGGGGGATTCTTCCCTTCCGTATCAGCCAATGCCGGAATGAGCTCCGGGTTTACCCAGGCAGCGGAAATGGGTTCACAGCTTAAAAGCGGATTCTCGCCTTCACTGGGATTATCAGCTTCGATACCGATCTTCAGAAATAACCAGAACAAGACTGCGGTTGCCAGAGCGAAGTTCGGCATCACATCTGCAGAACTCGATGAGCTCAATACCCGGAACCAGCTTCGCAAGGAGGTGGAGCAGGCCGTACTGGATTCGGAGTCGGCACTTATCAGCTATGAGGCTGCAGTGAACCGTTACGAGGCTTCCCTGGAATCCTATAATGTCTCAGAGGAGAAATTCAACCTGGGCGCAATGAACTCGGTCGACTTCCTGATACAGAAAACCAACCTTACATCTGCTGAGAGCAACCTTCTCCAGGCGAAGTATGAGCTGGTCTACAGTCACAAGATAATTGATTTCTACAGGGGAGTCGCCCTCTCCTTTTAAAGCACAAACAATCAAACAAGATATAAGATGAAAAGAAAGAATATATTTATAAGCGGAGCAATCCTGACTGCAGTTGCTGTAACGCTGCTGTCAGTGCACAGCTGCAAGAAGAGTAAGACCTACAGCTATGAGACCTCGAAAGTAACAAAGGGCTCGATTGTCAATACAGTAACTGCCACTGGAACTTTAGAGGCAATCACTTCGGTTATTGTGGGAACGCAGGTTTCAGGGATAGTTGAAAAACTATATGTGGACTTCAACACACCGGTGAAAAAGGGGCAGGTTCTTGCAGAGCTGGACAAGACAGCGCTGCTCTCAAGTGTCCAGCAGTCGCGTGCCTCTTTTGACAATGCACAGGCAGAGATGGAATACCAGACCACAAATTATGAAAGGAGCAAGGCTCTTTATGAGAAGAACCTTATTGCGAAGTCAGATTATGACCAGGCGAAGTATAACTATGAAAAATCGAAGGCCAGCCTGAAGAATAACCAGGCGCAGCTCGACAAGGCCCTTGTGCAGCTTGGCTATGCCACGATATATTCACCAATAGACGGTGTGGTTATGAACAGGGCTGTGGATGAAGGGCAGACGGTAGCTGCAAGCTTCAACACCCCGGAGATATTTACAATTGCACAGGATCTTACCCAGATGCAGGTTGAGGCTGACATAGACGAATCGGATATCGGAATGATCAGGAAAGGTCAGCGTGTTGATTTTGACGTAGACGCGTATCCGGATGAGAAGTTTACAGGCACCGTTGAGCAAATCAGGTTGTCACCGGTCACCACTTCGACTGTGGTTACATATACTGTAATTGTCAATGCGCCCAATCCTGATCAGAAACTTCTGCCCGGGATGACAGCCAACATTATCATCTATGCAGAGGAGATAAATGATGTGTTGATCATTCCCTACAAAGCCGTGAAGTTCACCCCTGACGTTGAATTCCTGGCACAGATGGGAAAGGAGATGGCTGCCAGGGCTGCTAAGAATGGTTGGTCCGGAGGCGCCGGCATTCCCGGAGGCGCCGGCAGGATGCCGTCAGGCATGGGTGGTACAGGAACATCCGGAGGAGCAGGTATGGGTGCAGGTATGGGAGCAGGCAGTGGAATGCAGGGCATGCCCGGCGGCCAGATGCCGGAAGGCTTTAAGTTGCCTGAGGGATTCAAAATACCAACCATGGTATGGGTAAAGGATGAAAAGGGAATTCACCCTGTACCGGTAGAACTCGGATCGAACGACGGAGACAATACTGAAGTAAAATCCGGACTGGAAGAAGGTACCGAGGTGGTCCTGAAGATGACTGTAGCCTCAGCAAAGGAGAAGAAAGAGAAGGAGGTAGCTACAAATCCCTTCATGCCAACCCCTCCCGGAAGAAGGAACAATCAGAGTACAACATCAGGATCAAGGTCAACAACCGCCACCACCACACGCAACTGACAATGAAGGCAATAATTGATATCAGGTCTCTCAGGAAGGACTACCATGTGGGTGAGGTCACTGTACACGCCCTCAGGGGGATTGACCTTGAGATACGCCAGGGTGAGTTCGTGGCAATAATGGGCGCCAGCGGCTCGGGGAAGTCGACAATGCTGAATATTATCGGATGCCTTGACAGACCGACTGAAGGTACATATCTGCTTGATGGCGTTGATGTTGCCAGTATGTCTAAAAACGAGAGTGCAATGATACGCAACCTGAAAATCGGTTTCGTTTTCCAGTCATACAATCTGCTCTCCCGTACCTCTGCCCTTGAGAACGTTGAGCTTCCGCTTATGTATAATCCCGTAATAAAGGCAAGGGAGCGCAGGGAGAGAGCTTTAGCGGCACTCGAAGCAGTTGGTCTGGCTGACAGGATGGGCCATATGCCCAACCAGCTGTCCGGCGGACAGCAACAGAGGGTGGCAATAGCACGGTCGCTTGTGAATGACCCTGTAGTGATACTTGCTGATGAGGCAACGGGTAACCTCGATACACGTACATCGTATGAGATCATGGCTCTCTTTCAGGAGCTGAACCTCAAGGGAAAAACGATAGTATTTGTTACGCATGAACCTGATATAGCGCGGTGTATGACAAGAAGTGTGGTCTTTCGCGACGGGCACATAATCAGGGAAGAACATATCAGTAACAGGCTTTTTGCAGATGAGATGATAAAGGCTCTTCCGGTGGAGGAAGATTAAGAAAGGAGATGAAATGAATCTGGGAAATCTTATAAAAGTGGCAATCAATGCCTTAAAGCGCAATAAGATGCGCTCATTTCTGACAATGCTGGGAATAATAATCGGTGTGGCTTCTGTAATAACAATGCTTGCAATCGGCCAGGGATCAAAGAAAAGCATCCAGGATCAGATAGCCAGCATGGGCTCAAACATGTTGTTTGTAATGCCAGGCAATATGATGACTGGCGGGGTGCAGCAGGGAGGTTCCAGCTCACAGCGCCTGACAATTGCTGATGTGAACGCCATCAGAACGGAGTGTGATGCTGTGGTAGCAGCTTCGCCCGAGGTAAGAAGCAGCGGCCAGGTGGTATATGGCAACTCAAACTGGCCAACAACTATTTACGGAGGGGGAGAAGAGTATCTTGAAATCAAAAGCTGGAAGGTGGTCAGCGGCCGGAACATCACTGACAGTGAGGCTAAAGGCTCAGCCAAAGTCTGTCTTGTCGGCCGGACAGTGGCTGACGAGCTTTTCGGCGAAGGGGTGGATCCCACGGGAGAGACGATACGCTTCAAAAATATCCCTTTCAAGATCATCGGGGTACTGGAGGAGAAGGGACAGAACAGCTTCGGGCAGGACCAGGACGATGTAATTATAGCACCTTACACTACCGTGCAGAAGAGAATCCTGGCCCAGACCCACATACAGTCAATACAGATTTCGGCCCGCAGTACAGAGGAGTCTGCCCTGGCGCAGACACAGGTGGAGGAGGTTCTCAGGAGCACCCATAAGCTACGCGAGAATGAGGAGAATGACTTCATGATCAGGAGCCAGGAGGAGCTGTCGACTACAATGACCTCTATCACCGACATCCTTACTATCCTGCTCGGGGCCATAGCCGGGATATCCCTGCTGGTGGGCGGTATAGGGATCATGAATATTATGTATGTTTCGGTCACCGAACGCACAAGGGAAATCGGCCTGAGAATGTCGATCGGCGGGCGGAGTGTAGACATCCTCCTGCAGTTCCTGATCGAGTCAGTGCTTCTCAGTGTCTTTGGCGGACTGATAGGAATACTCCTGGGATTTGGCTCCTCTGCCATTGTGAAGGCTCTCACCTCGTGGCCTATAAGCGTAATGTGGGGATCAGTCTTACTTGCTTTTGCAGTATGTACGGTCATAGGCGTCTTCTTCGGATGGTATCCTGCAAGAAGGGCTTCGGGACTGGATCCGATTGACGCACTCAGATATGAATGATAATTGAGCGGGATTCATTAGCTTTGAAGAAGGTATGAAAAGTGACGCAATGACAAAAAAGAGGAAGCGACTACCCATTTTGCTTCATGCAACAGGTTGGATAATATTGTTTATCCTGCCCCAGTTTCTGATCTCGGGAGGACTTTTCAAGGATGAGCGGACAACCTCGATTGTGCTCTTCAATACCCTGGTGTTTCTGGTTCTTTTCTACACAAACTATTTCTGGCTCGTACCGCGTCTGGCCCAGAAGAAGAAATGGTTTGCCTTCCTGGTGCTGGCAGCCGCATTGATAGTATTGATGGGATATGCTTCCGGCAAGTTTTATGAAAACCTTTTCGCGCCGCCGCGCGAAGTGAGGGAACGCATCAGTGAGACGGAACCGAGGCCGGAACGCGATAACCGAAGCCCGCGAAGAGGAGGAGGAATGGCTCTCTACAACTTCTTCATCACATCATTTCTTGTCTCGGGTTTTGCCGTGGGGATAAGGTACGCTGAAAGCGCCGTAAGAAAAGAGGAGGAAATAAAAGAGCTTGAGCGCGAGAAACTCAACTCTGAACTGGCCCTGCTCAAGAACCAGGTCAGCCCACATTTCTTCTTCAATACCCTCAACAATATCTATTCACTGATTGAAGTTAACAGGGAGGATGCCAGGGAGGCTGTGCTCAGCCTCTCCAAAATGATGAGATACATGCTCTATGAGTCGGAGCAGGGCAACACCCGGCTTAGCAACGAGATAGACTTCATGAAGGGTTATATTGACCTTATGAAGCTCAGGCTCAATGAAAGGGTGAGACTGTCAGTCAGTTTTCCTGAGGATTATGTTGATCAGGATCTGCCGCCGCTGCTTTTCATTCCTTTCATTGAAAACGCCTTCAAACACGGAGTCAGTGCTGTGGGCACTTCCTTCATTGACATAGCACTCGGGGTCGAGGATGGTTTGATAACGTTCATCGCTTCGAACAGTGTGGTTGGAAAGAGTTCTGACGGTCCGCAGGTAGCCTCGGGCATAGGCCTTGACAATGTAAGGAAGAGGTTGGCGTTGCTGTACCCCGGCCGTCATGACCTCAGAATAGACAACCAGGAATCGGTATTTACTGTAAAACTAACTGTAAGAAGCTGATCTCAAAGGCGTATGACAAGGATTGTAGCAATTGACGATGAGCCACTCGCACTGCAGCTGGTAAAGGGATATATTGAAAAAACTCCCACTCTTGAGCTTGCCGGTGCTTTCGACAGTCCCGTCGATGCCGTGTCATTCATTCAGTCTGCTGATGTTGACCTTGTACTGCTTGACATCCAGATGCCTGACCTTTCGGGAACCGAGCTGGCAAGGGTGATCGCCGGAGGGCCGAAGGTTATTTTTACTACTGCCTATGAGAAGTACGCTCTCGAAGGATTCAGGCTAGATGCTGTGGATTATCTGCTTAAGCCGTTCAGCTACGCCGAGTTCCTGAAGGCCGTACAGAAGGCAGAAAAGCTGATGGGGGCTGAAAGAAGAGAACTGCCGGCGCTGGAGGTGAACAATGATTTTCTGTTCATAAAGTCAGAAAGCCGGATCCGTCGCATAAACTTCTCCGAGATACATTACATTGAAGGACTGAAGGACTATGTTAAAATATGGCTTAAAGACGAAAAGAAGCCTGTCCTCTCGCTGTCAACCCTGAAGGCGCTTGAGTCCAGGCTTCCCGGTGACCGGTTCATGCGTGTTCACCGTTCATTCATTGTCAATCTTGAGACCGTAAAGGTCATTGAGCGCGGCCGCATCGTCTTCGGTGATGTTCGCATACCGGTCACTGAACAGTATATTGAAAACTTCCGGAAGTTCCTCGACAGGAATTTCATCTGAGCAAGAATATCACCCCGATGGAATCAGGCTCCGGGATTTTCACCTGAGCACAAATATCACAGGCACCGAGAACCAGACCGGAACAGGATTACCGTCCTGCTTGCCGGGTTTCCACCGTGGCAGTCCGCTGATCACCCTCCTGGCTTCTTCGTCAAGCAACGGGTTTGCACTGCGGGTCACCTCCACCCTGGTCACATCTCCCGTGGCGCTGACGACAAACCTCAGCAGAACAGTCCCCTGTATTCCGTTGGCAGCAGCATCAGGAGGGTAATTCACATGCTCCATGATGTACCTGAGCAATGCCTCGTTTCCTCCCGGGAAAGACGGCATCTCCTTTACCAGGGAATAGGGTTCGGGATCAACAGGCGCAACAGGATCCTCCGCGGTGAGATCCTCCGGGAACACCTCGGTGGCAGTTCCGTCAATTATTAAACTGTTTAGCTGGTCCGCTGACATAACCCCATCGGCGGATGCCAGCTCATCAATCACAATCTCCGGGGGCACAAACCGCAGTTCATTCAACGCCTCCACGGGTGCCTTCGGAACAGGAGGTGCCTCAGGCGGAGGGGGCGGTGTCAGCAGATCGGGGTCTGGCATTGCAATCACATCAATCCTGCCGCCCGGTTCATATTCCACAGGATCGTAAGCAAAATAGGGCACCAGGAAAAAGGAGGCGCCAATCAGCAGCCCGGCCACAAGCGAGATGCTCATCGTGGAGGCATACCGCCTGCGCAGATCATAGGCACCGTACTCCTTGTTACGGTCCCGGAAGATAATATCATCAAACCCGGGAGCCTTTTCAAATTTCCTCTTCATAATTCAAAGTTTAGGTTTAAAATATAAATGAAGAGGCGCCTCTTGAGTAATAAACATCAAAAATTGTACCACGATTGTTTAACAAAATACAATAATATGATTTGTATCATTTATTTGTGCACTCCGCACGCTATCTTTGTCAGCGATATGAAAACAAATGCATAACGAATAAAAGAAAGAAATGAAATGAAAACAAGATTTGTCACCCTAATGGTTCTGCCACTGGTTGCTTTTATGATTTCAGGCTGTGAGAAGGAAAAGGAAGATCCGTCTGTTACTCTCGGTGCACAGGCGAATGCAACCGTACCCGGATTCTATTCGGTTTCACTGGATAAAACATACACTATGAGCCAGGCAGCTGACAATACCGGAGTTATCGATATTTTATGTTTTTATGAGGCCGAAACCGGTAATAACATTGCCCTTGCCTCTCCGGGATCAGGAATCACAGGAATTTTCACGGGTGATGACATGCCTGATAATTGGGGCATAAAGAACACCACCTACTTCTTCCAGACAACACTGACCGGTACCCAGTTTGAAGCTGTACAGGACGGTGATGTACTCATCGAGACCTCCTTTGATACAGATAATGCCCGCAGGAAGGCAAAAGACGTACAGGTGGGACAGGTATGGGCGTTCAAAACCCAGAACGGCACTTACGGACTCCTTCTGGCCACTGCAGTGACTCAGGGTACCTCCGGTACTGTTACCTTCAAGGTCAGAACGAAGTAGTTTACCCATGGCAAAACGGATTCGGAGCATAGCGTTACTTATCATAATAGCCTTTGCCGGATGTGCTGAGAATGAACCTGAGACCACCCCGCTGATTCTGATCAGGTCGGGAGGTGCTTTTACTGCAGACGGATCGGCTGTTGCTCCGGGCGGAGCCCTCAGATTCGGACTTTCAGTTTCGGGAGGGGGCGGGGCCATTACCAACCTGATTGTCAAGAGAATCTCTGACGGCGTGACTGTCACTGAGACTGACAAAGGAATGTATGTCAGTTACGGTGGTCTGGACACCACACTGATTTACACAAGAGGCTATAGCCAGATCGAACGATGGGTGTTCTCAGTCATGAACTCATACCGTGATACGGCATCAGTATCACTCACAGTACTGAAAGGCGATGGTTCTGCCTGGGGTGAAATAAGCTATCACCCGTCGATAAGGATAGGGCTGCAGGACAATCAGGCTTTGCCCCATTTCGTTGATCTCCATTCCGGATCTGCCTGGGATGCTGCCAGCGTAACGGGTCACGAGCCAGATGTTGACATGGCTGCCTTCTGGTATCTTACCTCCGGCACCTCATCTCCCACACTCACCTGTCCGGCATACTCCTCGGCTCTGACCTACTATCCTCTCTTCGCTACATGGAGCGTAAAGAACCAGACGATGTATGATTACTATACATCTGACAACAATCTGGTGACACCTGCCCAGTTCGAGCTGGCTGACAATGACAGCCTGCTTGTCACCGCATACCGCCCCGGCAGCGTGAGCGGTCAGTCGAAGTTTGCCTGTACCGGCAAGGTTGTGCCATTCCGTACTGCCGATGGCAAATACGGCCTTATAAGGGTCATCCGTTCTGACGAGACAGCTTCGGGTGAGATGGAGATCGCCGTGAAGATCCAAAAATAATACCAGATAAAAAGTCAATAAGTGAAATTCTCAAGATTTATAATATCTGCAATACTCATTCTGGCCTTTGCTGCCGGTGTTTCTGCCCAGGGTATAATTACCGGGAGGGTCACCGGCGGCCCTGAAGGCCGCCCGCTCTCAGATGTTGCCGTGATACTTGACGGAACAAGGGGTGTGACCACCGGCAGTGACGGCAGGTTCATGATTGACAGGGTATCCCCCGGCACCCATACCCTTGAGGTAAGGATAATGGGATACACCACTCAGCATGAGACGGTTGGTATTAAAGACGGAGCTACCAGCTCTGTCAGCTTCCGGCTTGAAGAAGAGTTCTTTGACGCCGGGGCAGTAATAGTCACTGCAAATCGTGGTGCGAGCCGCATGGCTGACGTACCGGCACGTGTCACCCTGATCGGTTCCGCAGCCATTCAGTCAAGGCCGGTCACCAGCGTTGACGAAATGCTCTCCACGGTGCCCGGGATGAATGTCAGCCGTTCATTCGGAATCTTCTCCCACAAATCAAGTGTCACAATGCGCGGTCTCAGCGGCAACGAACAGGCCAGGGTACTGGTTATGATCGACGGGGTACCTGTCAACAAATCTGATGGCGGATCGGTCAACTGGAACCTGCTTGATCCGGCAAATGTAGAGAGGATTGAAGTGGTCAAGGGGCCGGCCTCATCGATGTATGGCAGAAACGCCATGGGAGGAGCCATAAACATCATCACCCGAAGGCCGGAAGGCGCCCTGTCGGGAAGGATAACTGCAGGATACGGAACATACAACACCTTCTCGGGGCGCGTCAGCCTTGGCCAGAACCTGAACCCGGGGAGTGACAGGGGATTCTATTACCTTCTCAACGGATTTTACCGCCAGAGCGACGGTTATATCACTCAGTCAGAGTTTGACCGTGCTGCAAATCCTTACATCGTGGCATCAGACATGCAGGAATACTCCGCCAGCGTTAAAACGGGCTACAACATAAGGAAAGGGGAATTTATCGAGGCTGATTTCATTGCCTACAATGACAGGCGAGGCACAGGTGAGCTTGTATGGCAACCGCATGGCAACACAACTGATCATGATACCTGGCAGTTCCGGACCCGGTACGGTGTTGAACGCGAACGCCTTTCGGCGGATGTGAGCCTCTTCTGGCTGAAGGAAGACTACAAAAAGGTCAACGAGTACCTGAAGGATGACTATACGTGGTATAATGTACTTTCTGAGCGACTTGACGCAGGACTGTTATCTTCTGTTACCTTGAAAGCGGGCAAGCGGCACAGGCTTACGGCTGGCACTGACCTTAAAGCCGGCAGCGTTGATGCGGCTGATGTTTACTACACTTCGACAGATATAGTTTATAATCGCGGCATGATGATTAGCGCCGGCCTTTATGCCCAGGATGCATTTTCAATTATTCCTGACCGACTGAACCTTACCGCAGGCCTCAGGTATGACCTCTCAGTGTTTCGCGACGGCGCCTTTTATATCGAGACCCCGTCAGCAGAAACGGTATTCATGCGGAGCATCGAGAACCATGACATGGATAATGTGACGCGGGGAGCGCTCAGCCCTAAACTGGCACTTAACTATACGCCATCAGCAGGCAACAGGATATATGTCTCAGCCGGCAGAGGCTTCCGTCCATCGGTGCTCGACGACCTCTGCAGGTCAGGACGAATCAAGGGCGGGTTCAAGCTGGCGAACCCTGACGCTGCTCCTGAATACCTTGCCAATATCGAGGCAGGAGGTGATTTCACTCTTGCCGGTAAATTGAAAACAACTCTGTCAGCCTGGTACTCACGGGGCAGGGACTTCCTGTATTACGTCAATACAGGTGATTCAATCAATATGGGTTACGGACTGAGACCCATACTTGTCAGGACAAATATCCCGATTGTTGAGATTACAGGTGTGGAGGCCGGGCTGGACTGGCCGGTCACACCCTCCGTAATGATCAGCGCTTCATACGGGTACAGTTATTCGGTTATATCAGATTACAGGCCCCTGGATGCCGCTGACCAGATTGACCTGACAGGCAATCATCTCACTGATGTGCCGTCATCAACTGTGTCACTGACTGCACGCTGGAACAACAGGTTTGTCAATGCGGGCCTGGTTGCCCGGTACCAGGGAGCCATGTGGGTCAATGACCAGAATATCTATGATGAGGTGATCGGAAGCGACCGTTACCCTGCATATGCCACAGTTGACATAAGGCTGTCAAGGGTGTTTGCTGAAAAGGTCTCTGTTGTCCTCGGGGTACAGAACCTCCTTGATGCCAAATTCTATGACAGCAAGGGTGCCGTCTGCCCGGGCAGGTTTATCAACCTTGAATTAGGATATATTTTTTAACGGGTGCCTGAAGCAGCTTACCAGGTGGTCATTTACAATTCCTGCTGCCTGCATGAATGCATAGCAGATTGTTGAACCAACGAAAGTGAATCCTCTCTTTTTAAGCTCTTTGCTGATCAGGTCCGAAAGCGGGGTACGTGCGGGAATCTCGCTCAGTGCATTCCAGTGATTTACAACTGGTTTACCGTCAGTGAACTGCCAGATCCAGGCATCAAATGTTCCGAACTCATCCTGTACCTTGCGGAAGGCAATTGCATTATTGATTGCTGACCTGATCTTCAGCCTGTTGCGGATGATTCCTTCATCACTCATTAACTCATTGAACCTGTCTTCATTAAAAAGGGCCACTTTTGAAGGATCAAAGTCTTCAAAAGCAATCCGGTATCCTTCACGCCGGTGTAGGATTGTCTTCCAGCTTAGGCCGGCCTGGGCACCGTCGAGGATGATATGTTCATACCATTTATTGTCATCATGAACAGGTACTCCCCATTCATTATCATGATAACTGATCATCAGGGGATCGCCTGACGGCCAGCTGCAGGTATTGTTTGTCATAAACCGAACCTGTATGAAAATTTAACGAGGAAAACATTGTGAGGCGTTGTCTCACCGAACAGTGACGCAGCCTGTGAACCGGTATCAAAAACCCCGGTTCCTGTGCTGTACTCGCGTGTCTGTGACCAGACGAGATATGCTGTTGACCCCGGCAGGAACTCCCAGCGCACTACAAGGTTATGAAGGAACTCACTTACTGTGAAGTCCGGGTTATCGAAATTATAGTCCGGAGCCTTGTCAAGGTTTTCATCGATGCTGTACACCTTGTCCTTTATTGCATATGAGACCATTCCGCCGTCAAGCAGCTCATAACGGCCGTCAAGGTCAGCAGCAACAGGATCAGTTATACGTTTGAATTCACTGTAGTCTCCTGCCCCGAAGAAGGGCTGGCCCCAGTATTGTATTGACAGGTCAGGGGTTATGTTGTAATCTGCCCTGAACGAGATGCTGTATATCTTCTGGTCTATTGAACCGAAAATATACCTCTCAGACTGATCGTTCATGCCCTCAAAATTCCTGAGGGTTACATACTGCATCATGTTGATCGTCCGACTCCAACCGGGTTCAATGTCGAGTGTCAGCGTATTAAACGGCCTGTACTCAAGCTCGAAACTCAGCTCACAACTTGTCAGCACATCATTGAAGGTTTTTGTTACACTGAACTCCACCTCACCTGACAATTTTTTTCTCCAGTCAGAATCGACGCTTGCCGAAAGATAAAGCTGACCGGGCATTTTCATTGCCGGACCCCCGCGAAGAAGATGATTGTCTGTCTCGGGACTGGTCAGCTGTGCGCTGAGGAAAGTCCGCCACTGATTCCGGAAGTTTGCCGTCCACGACTGTGAGACAGCCATTGCATTGGTTTTTCCGCCGAAATCCATCAGGTGTATCAGGTTGGTCCCGAAGCTCATGCTTTTAAATACGCTGAATGGCTTATATATGTTATAGTTGATTATTCCAACCCCCATATACATGTCAGCCATCATCATATAACCTATATCATTGATTTCAAAACCGGGTGACTTCCAGCTTGAGAGATATATAAACTGCCAGTTGCCTCCAAGCTTGCCCGCCATCAGGTTCCCCCCGAACCCGCTCAGTGATGTGCGGGTGATGTCATAATCGAGATAATCTGCATCAGGACGGGCAAAGTTATGAATGACTGATCTCTGGGTGCGGGCAATCATCTCATCTGTTCCGGTGACGTTGCTCACTGCGGTGCGCAGCCGGAAGATATAATTCATGTTCCCGAAATACCTGGTGAAGTCGATACCGGCTGCAGTGGCTGACTTGTGAAAGTAATCCATGGTCTCCGCATCGAGTGATCTTATCGTGCTTGTCACCATTCCTCCGATTATTGTTTTTCCTCCGCTGAAGTCCTTTTGTACCCGGCCCACAGTATAGTTGGTCAGCGGTTCGGCGGACTTGTATGTTGTTTCTTCCGTCAGGGGATCATATATCCTGGTATTCACCTTTGCGGTCACGGCTTCAATAAAACCTACCGAGAGTCCACCTGCCGATTTGCCGGTAAGTTTTGCGGACCCGATGATTGGAGTGAATGCCGGGGTAAATGAATATTCACCTTCCCCAGCAGAATGACTCAACCGTGGTTGCCTGCCTATTCTCCTGGAATAGAACATGTTGTCATTACCCCGGCCGCCGCTTCCAAGTCCCAGGTTGTAGTCCGTTATATTGTTCCCTTCAATGAAGAACGGCCGTTTTTCGCTGAAGAATGTTTCAAAGGCTGTGAGGTTAACTTCTGACGGGTCGGCCTCCACCTGGCCGAAATCAGGGTTCAGTGACAAACTAAGGATCATGTTGTTGGTCACCCCGATTTTTGCATCGAGGCCGATGCTTCCTTTGATATCAGATCCGTCATTGTACGGATTGTCCGTTTCGCCTTCGTAGGTTTCAAGTCTTGCCACACCGTAGGGAGTGAGGTCAAACAGCCTGCGTGGTCTGATGCCGGTCAGTCCTTTAAGCAGCCCGGCATTATGAACCAGCCCTGAAGCGTTTCTTGCAATGGGTTGCCACATATCTGTCTCATTATGGCGGTATATTTCCCTGAGAACCTCAAACCCCCATACCTGCTGGTCACTGCCGGAGAACCGGAGCTGTGTGAGTGGTATCTTCATTTCAGCGGCCCATCCCCAGTCATAAATGCCGGTCTTTGTGTACCATATAGGATCGAATGAATCATCCTCTGTCAGGCCGTCGTCAATCCACATCAGGTCTCCCTTTACGCCTGCCGCGCTCACCGTAAAGCCGAATGCTGTGCGCTGGTCAAAGTATGAATCTATTGCAACTGACACTTCATCACCTTCTGTATCATCGCGCCGGGTCATGCGTGCCACGATGCTGTCAGGGGCGGTATCATAGGCCTTTATTGCAACATAAATATTGTCATCATCATAAAGAAGTTTGAATTCCGTCTTCTGGCTTACGGGCGCCCCTTCTTCCGGAGTATACTGCCAGAAGTCACCCTCCCAGTTACCTTCGGTCCACGCCTCGTCATCAAGCTCACCGTTAATTACCGGCGGTGTAACAGTCCGGGTAGCGGTGTATGCTCTCTTTTCGTACTCCTGGGCAGGCATGACGAAGGTAAGGCATGAAAGTATAATTACCAGGACACTTTTCATTGCAAGGGATCTCAGGGACAGTAAAACTACAGCAAAGTAAGCGAAAATAGCATCATTTTTTCTCTCGTTTAAGAGAAAAATATGAAGAGCGACGGATGGATACCCGTCGCTCTTCCGGACCTGCGATCAGCGGCTCTTACCGCAAACCGAAACGATATGTGAATTTCACCAGAAATACATCAAATGGCCTCTTCGAGGTGTAGAGATTGTCGAGGTTCTGACTGAGCGAGAAGGAACCTGTTTCATCACTGTAGCTCCGTGTCTGTGACCATACGAGGAACAGGGTTGACCCGGGGCTGAACTCCCACCTCAGCACCAGGTTTGAAAGGAACTGGTCATAGTTGTTGTCAGGATTATCGAAGGTGTAGTCAGCTGTTCCATCCCTGTCTTCATCAACAAGATACTTGTTGTCACCCGCATCGTACTCAATCTCATCATCGGCAATCAGGTGATAGCGATCAGCAAGCTTTGCAGCCCTGGGATCAGTTACAACCTTGAATTTGCTGTAGTCCATGGCCGCAAGAAACGGTTGTCCCCAGTACTGGATTGTAAGGTCCGGAGTTATATTGTAGTTCATCCTGACTGACATACTGACAATCTGCTGGTCTATCCGGCTCAGAATGTAATGCTCATCATCGTCAGTGCGGGTCACCCACTGGATTTCATTACGGTTTATCGAATAAGAGGGTTCAATGGAAGCTGTAAATGACTGTCCGGGCTTGACAGTGAAGTCCAGTCCTGCCGAATATCTTTCCGAAACATTTTCGGCTCCCCGTGATGCATTGGCATAA
>Ga0116155_10001058_pt1 | contig 20385 bp, 38 predicted proteins | sample AD_UKC032_MetaG_FD_89890 | JGI IMG/M metagenome (GOLD analysis project Ga0116155, IMG submission 89890) | Active sludge microbial communities of municipal wastewater-treating anaerobic digesters from USA - AD_UKC032_MetaG | ecosystem: Engineered > Bioreactor > Anaerobic > Digestate | place: USA...
GTGGGCTTGAGTTGGGATCACGAGTGCCGAGCAACATGGGACGGGGGCACCGAGTTGGGACGCGCCGCTGGTGGGGCTGCCGATCCGGGGTTCGAGGGGTCCGCGAGTGGTGTAGGGATCGGCAGCACGAGATCGCCGGCCTCGTCGTCTCGGGAGGCGGGAGGACGGCTTGCGGAGCGGCCGCGCGTCGGTTGGACCGTTCGCTCAGCATGGCCTGTCCACTTGTGCGGCGACGAGGTCTCCGGTGGCGAGGTAGTCGCGGCAGGAGTCCTGTCGGTCGCAGGAGGGAGGTCCGAGGTGATCGACGAAGTCGCCGCGTCGGAAGGAGGTTCCCACGACGACCTGGGTGGTGAAGCAGACGTGGCCGTGCCCGCAGCGGTACTCGGAGCGGGCCGATCGGCGGATGCGGGCGTAGGCTCGGGCGGCGGCGGCGCGGGCTTCGGCGGGGGAGCGGGTGCGGCGCCAGGGCGGTCGGCGGATGGGCGCCTCGTTGTAGAAGCGGGCGTTGTCGGCGAGCCAGCGGCGGCGGCCCTCGGGGCCGCCGAAGGTGTGGAGCCAGTCGGGGACGCGCGCGAAGTGGACGCAGCGCTGGTAGTTGAGGAGCTCCTCGGCGCGGCGGCGCTTCGCGGCGGCGCAGGGGTCGCAGCGAGCCCCGTCCGCGGACACCGAGGTGGCGGGCCGGGAGCAGCCCGGGGTCTCGCAGGGGGTGGTCACGTCGGTTCTCCTTTCACCGGTCCACCAGCGTCACGTCTGATCCTCTGCGTCACCGTCCGGTCTGCCCACACCGACAGCGGCGCGCCGCAGGCGGGGCAGTCCGCGGGGTGGCTGACGCTGGCACCGTCCCAGCGGCCGGCGCGCTCGTACCAGCGCTTCCACGCGATGCGGAAGGGCAGCTGCGCGCGGAGTTCCTCGGTGCGGTTCGAGCCGTCCCAGGCCGGCGCGGTCTCGCGCCACACCCGGGCCAGCGCGGCGGTCACCAGCGCGCGAGGCAACAAGTGAGCCAGGATGCACCAGAAGCGAGCCATCCCTCACCTCCAGCCCAGGCGCTCGCGGGCCCGCCGCGCGTACTCCGCGCTGAACCACGGCTGCAGGCGGCTGTTGACCAGCTCGAGGACCTCGTCCGGGACGCCGGAGGCTTCGCCGGCGCCGAGCATGTCGCCGAGCGATGCCGCGAGCATGTCGCGCTCGGTCGCGACGAGGTCGGGGGCGAGGACGCCTTCGAAGGCGCACGTCGTGGTGAGCGGCGTGCGGTTCGCGGCGCGCTCCTGGGCCGCTGCGAGGATGACGCGGGCCGCGGCGCCGGCCTGGCGGGTGGTCCCGAGCGCCGAGACCAGGTCGAGGGCGGCGTCGGCGAGCTGCTCGGCGATCTCGGTGCAGCCCACCTCGGGGTGCGCGACGGGCTGGTCGTCGGGCCCGAGGACCACGAGGTTCGGGAGCGGCCAGGTCTGGAGCGGGAAGTGGTGGAGATCGTACTCGCAGATGTGGCTTTCGGGGCCGCGAAAGTCCTTCCGGTCGCGCACCCTGCGGAGCTCGTGGCGGGTGATTGCGTGGAGGGCGTCGAGCTGGGGGACGGCGCCGACGAACGCGTTGTCGCGCGAGTAGCCGAGCGGTCCTTCGCTGCCGAGCCAGTCGTGGCGGGCCCGCGAGATGCGCGGCGCCTCGAGCTCGACCCAGCGGAGGAGCTGCTGCACGCGGTTCGGGTGCTTCGTCCGGACGGTGTAGTGGTCGGAGAGGCGGCTCTGCGCGAGCGCGAAGACGAGGATCTGCTCGTTGCCCCAGCCGCTGAACGGGTCGCCCAGGATCTCGACCCGAGCCGCGCGGCCGCGGCGCTTCAGCTCGCGGCGCAGCTCGACGAGGTCGATGTGCGAGAGGCAGGTGAGGAGCTTCAGCCGGCGCGGCGCGCCGGGCCACGTGTTCTCGGTGTCCATGGTCACAGGCTCCCTTCGTCCGCGCCGGCCGGCGGCGCGGGGGCGGTGGTGGCGAGGCGACGGAGCGTCGCCTCCAGGTCGGCGACGAGCTGGCGGCGTGCGGAATCGCACGGGCAGAGGTCGGGGTCGCCCTCCGGGGCGGGCCCGACCCGGACGCGCCCGCAGTTGCTGCAGGCGTAGCGCTGGGGCCGGTCGGGTTCGGTGTCGGTCTCGAGCCAGTCCGCGACGCCGGACTCCAGCGCGGCGAGCGAGCGGCGGGCGAGCTCGACGAGTTCGTCGCGGTCGGACGAGGCCTGCGCGGCGTGCTGCACGATGGCGTCCCAGCCGGCGCCGGTGGACATCGCGACCTCGATCACCTGCAGCAGGCCCATGACCGCCGGCATGACGATCGAGCGGAGCTCCACCTGCAGGAGTGCGCCGAGGGTGCGCGGGGCGTGGGGGCCGCTGAACTCGCCGGGGTGGTGGCGCAGCCAGTCGGGATCCGCGAAGACCTCGGCGAGGACGTCGGCGACGGGGCGGACGGCGTCCCGGTGGCCGGCGAGGATCTCCGCCTCGGTGGGATCGTAGATGCCGGCGCGGGCCAGCGTGTCGGTGTAGCCCTTCCCCGGGGCGGCCCACCAGCGACCGCCGCCGCGGTGGTCTGGGGCGACTTCGACCAGCATCCAGGTCGTCATGGGGTCTCCTCAGAACTCGATGTCGTCGTCGGGCGCCGCCGGGACTTCCGGGGCTGCCTCGCCGGCCGCGCCGGAGGCGCCGGCCTCCGGGGCCGCCGCCGCCGCCGCGAACTCGAGGTCGAAGAAGGCGCGCTGCCGCGGGCGCCGGCCGGTCAGCTCCTCGTCGAGCCGCAGGCGGATGCGCCCCACGGTCTCGGCGTCGATGTCGCCGGTGACCACGACGGCGAGCCGGTTGTCGCCGCGCAGCTCGTCGAAGATTTGCTTGGCGCCGCGGAGCTCGCCGACGCGGCAGGCCGCGGCGGCATCGTCCTCGCGCGCGGAGTACTCGTCGGCGCGGGTGGCGAACGGCAGGAGGGCGGTGAGCGCGCGGAGCGCGGTGGGGGACCACCGCGTCACGGGGATCAGCGGGGCGTCGTGGCCCGCGTCGCCGGCCGGCGTCCAGACGAGGGCGTGGTCGTCGCAGAGCTCGCGCAGCTCCTCGAAGGCGACCTTGAACATCGGCGCGCGCCGCCGCGGGACGCGGCTCTTGACCCAGCCCATGACCTGGTAGGCGTCGGCGACGGCCTGGCGCAGCGCGGTGTTGCGGCGGAGGAGCTCGTCGCGGGAGCAGACCATGTGCTCGATCGCGGCGACGCAGTCGTCGATGCCGATCGCGACCACGCCGTCGAGCTCGCCGCCGGCGAGGAGCGCGTCGCAGATGCGGGCCGTCCAGGTGGCGAGCGCCGAGTTGCCGTCGTCGTCCTCCTCGGAGAAGCGGCGACGCGCGCGCTCGAGCCAGGCCGCGGCGGCGGCGGCGCGATCGGGGGCGAGGGCGCCGGAGGCCTGCGCGGCCTCGAGCCCGAGCCGCAGGGTTTCGAGGAGGTCGAGGCCGGCGTGCGGTGCGCGGCGGCGGAGGTCGTTCTGCATCAGCGTTGGCCTTTCCGTGGTGCCAGGAGAGCGTTGAAGTCGTCCATCGTGATCGAGCCGGCGGCGAGCCGCATGAGGGCGTCGCTGCCGGCGCGGAAGTTCGCGGCGGCCACCTCCTGGAGGGCGTGGAGGAGCGCGGCGTCGAGCTCGACCACCGCGTCGAGTACTCCGGGGGGGAACTCGCGGGGGAGCGCGCGCCACAGCGTCTGGGTGTCGTCGAGTCGCACCGCTGCCTCGCGCGTCGTGCTGTCCGCGACGATCGTCGGCCACGACACCGCCCGGGCGAGTTCGGCGAGGGCATGGCGCAGACGGTCGGTGGCCTCGTGCGGGACGCGGGCGTTCGCCGAGCCCGAGACGTCCGGCGACCAGGTCGGGATGTAGTGCCAGTCGTTGCGGCCGACCGCTCCGAGGTTCTGCGGGGAGCGACGCAGACGCTCCTGCTCGGCGTTGACCACCTGGCGCGCGTTGGCGAGGAGGTCCTGGCATGCGGAGCAGACCTTGTCGACGTCGCGGAACCCGGGGCGCTGGTTGTAGCGGGGTGCCCCCCCGCAGCCGGGGCAGGGCTTGTTGGTGCGCTGCGTCATGCGAGTACTCCTGTGCCGTCGAAGAGCTCGAGCTGGCGGTGTGCCTCGACGGCGCGCCGCCAGGCCGCAGCGATCCGCTGCCGCGACAGCTCGACGTGGGGGACCACGACGTCGAGGCCGACGAACGAGCGTCCCAGCTGGACGGCGACCTCGCCGGTGGTGCCGGCTCCGCAGAACGGATCGAGCACGACGGCGGGGCAGAGGCTGACGCCGCAGTCGCAGGAGCGGCGCCAGCCCCGCGTCCGGACCACGATGCGGTAGCGGCGGTCCTCTGGGTTGGCGCCGTCGTCGCCGGCGCCGAAGAGCTGATGCTGGGACCTCGAGGTCGCGGCCCGGGCGGTCTCGTCGCCTTCGTAGACGCGGCGGCGGTCGGCGACCCTCCGGAGCGGCGTGCCGCAGGACGAGCACGCCGCCTCGGGCGTGGCCAGCCGGATGCAGGCGCGGGGGAGGTCTTCGGGGAACGCGGCGAAGTGCTCGACCTCGCCGTTGCCTGGCGACCGCGGGCGTGACGCGAAGGTCCAGACGTCGCGGGTCAGCATGCGGTCCTCTGCGCCCTCCTCGCGGGGGGCGTCGACGTCGTAGAAGTAGCGGCTCTTCCGGCGCGACAGCAGCAGGATGTGCTCGTAGGCCTGGACCGGGCGGTCCGCCGGGCTTTCGGGGGTCGGGTTCGGCTTCGCCCAGACGATGTCGCGGCGCAGGTACCACCCGTCGGCCTGGAGCGCGAGCCCGACGCGCCAGGGGATCGCGACCATGTCCTTGAGCTTGATGTGCGGGTGCGGGCCTCGGTTCGGCGCCGCTGCGTCGGCGGCGCGCCGTAGTCGCGGTGCCCCCAGTAGGGAGGCGACGTCACGACGGCCTGGACGCCGCCGCGCTCCAGCCGGTCGAGGCCGTCGAGGACGTCGCAGTTGTCGACGCGCCAGGTCATGCCGCGCCTCCGCGAGTCCAGAGGGTCCCATCGGCGTTCAGGCGCGCCAGCCCGTGGCGGCGCCGCGCGAGGTTGCAACTGGGCTCGCCGACCTGGAACTCGCGGCAGCCGAGCGGCCGGGCGTCGGGGGTGTGGAGCGTGCAGAACACCGAGCCGCCGAGCCGCCCCGCGAGGGCGACGCACCTCTCGGGTTCGCCCGGCTGGGCGTGGCGACGGAGGTCGCCGAACTCGCCGGCGTGGAGGTCGAGGTACTGGCGCGGCGTCGGGTCGGGGCGTCCGGACGACGGCCGGCCCGACGGGAAGGCCTGCACGAGCCACGTGCAGCACCAGCCGCAGGAACTACAGGGGGGTCGATCAGCCATGAGCGACCCCCTCGCCGGCGGGCGCCGCCGGATGGACCGCCGCCGCCGCGGGCTGGTCGGGGGCCGCCGGCGGCCGGCGCTCGAGCTCGGCGGCGAGCCAGCGCAGCGCTCCGAGGATGCCGCTGTCCTGCGGTCGCTTCTCGATGATCACCCAGGCGCCGACGAGCGTGGCCTCGATCAGGTCCTTGCGGGTCATCTTCGGGTGCGCGCGGCGCAGCGCGTCGAGCGCGGCCTCCGCGGCTGGGATCAGCAGGCCGCGGGTGTGCGGAGCGCTGCGGAGCGCGGCGGCCGCCGCCAGGATCCGGTCCGGCGCGGTCCGGTCCGCCTCGTCGACGGGGATCCCGAGGACGTCGGCGAGCCGCTCTCGGAGCTCGGCGTCGGTCACAGCGCCTCCAGGTCGACGTCGGCGATGCCGCGGTAGCGATCCTCGCAGCTCGGGATGACGGTCCGGGCGCCGTCCTCCCACTCGATCGTGTTGCGATGCCGCCGGCCGATGCGCGCGCCGATCTCCCGGCGCAGCTGCAGCCAGGTCTGCAGGTCGACGTAGTCGAGGCCGGACCACTCCGGCTTCGCCAGCTTCGCGGCGGCGAGCGCGCCGAACGGGTTTCCCGGGTCCTCGGACATCGCGGCGGTCATGATGCCGCTCGGAGTGGGGCAGGCATCGACCTGCGCGGGCTCGAGGTGGAGCCCGAGCATCGGTCCGGAGATCACGACGTGCGCCGCGCGATCCCAGTCGCAGCGCCAGAGGTCGACCACGACGCCGCCCTCTCGGAGGTCCCCGAGGTACGGGGACAGCCGGGTGGCGTAGACGGTGACCGAGACGGAGTGGCGGTCCTCCGGCTTCTCGCGGTACTCGGCGTGGACGCCGCCGCCGTTCGTCCCGCGCATCAGGACCTCGTAGCTGCGCTCGTAGCGTTCGGGCACGTCAGCCTCCTTCCGTGGCTCGGGCCAGGACTTGGGCGGTGAGCTCGGGGCGCTGCTCGTCGGGGAGCACGCGGCCGGGCCGCGCCACGTATCTCGTGCGCCGGCCGTCGCGGGCGCCGCTGTCGTCGAGCCAGCGGTGAGTGCCCCGAACCCAGCGCGTCGGGTCGATCCCCAGCTCCGCGAAGTCCGCGGTGGTCACCCATCCGCGGGCGCGCAGCCGCGCGCAGAGCTGGATGGCCTTCACCTTCCAGGCGGTGAGCTGGGGCGGCGCCGGGATGCCGGCGCGCAGGTCCGGCACGAACTCGGGCAGCCCGCAGTGGGGGACTCCGAGGTTGAGGCGGCCCCTCCAGCGTGCGACCTCTGCCGGCGCAACCTGGCGCCACGGGTTGAGGTCGAGGTCCTCCGCGTCGACGGGGTGCCACCTCGCGATCTGCGCGCGCGTCTCCTCGACGTCCTCGGCGTCCCGCCCGTCGATGAGCGGGATGCGGAGGTGGCGCGTCACCTTCTCGAGCTGGGGGGTCCCGCGGCCCACGAGGATGGCGATGTAGTCGGGGGCCTCCTTGAATGCGGAGTCGAGGCGGTCGCAGACCTGGGCCACGACCTCGAGGGAGGCGCGGAGCTTCGCCTCGATCCCGACCTGGACGCCGCCGACGAGGAGGAGGTCGAAGCCCGCGGTCTCGGGGTACACCGTCCAGCCCAGCGCGCGGGCCCCGGCGGCGAACGAGTCGCAGAGCGCGGCCTCGGTTGGCCAGGGCAGGGGTCCGCGTTTCCGCTTGCGCTCCACGAACCTCATTGGCGGGCCTCCGCGGCGCGGCGCGCCTCTGCCTCTGCGCGGCGCGCCGCCCACCAGCTCAAGTACTCGGGCGCGCAGCGGCGGCAGAGCCGCAGCGGGGTGTCTCCCGGGGCCCGCGTGACGAGCCGCAGGCCGAACGGCGACCCGCAGTGCGCGCAGGTAGGGAGCCCGAGGAGCCAGGCCGCCCAGCCCAGCAGCGAGACGATCGTGTTCACCGCGCACCTCCGAAGACGCGCCGCAGCCAAGCGGCGCGGGTCCCCTGGTCGACGCGGACCCCTGCGTGGAGCGCGCGCTCCGCGCGCCGGATGAACGAGTCCGCGGGCTCCGCGTCGGCGGCGGCGAGCGGCGGGAGGCCGGCGAGACCCCGGGCCGCCGCGCAGTCGATGCCGCCGCGCGGGAAGAGGCGGCAGACGATCGGGCGGCGGTCGTCTCCGGCCGTGCAGAGCTGGCAGCCGCACCAGACGCCGACCGAGCCGTCGAGGGCGACGCAGCGGCTGTTCTGCAGCCGGGTCCGCATCCGGACCGTGGCGTGATCGACGTCGGGCTCGGTGAGTTCGACGGGGATGCCGCCGTCCTCGGGCTGCAGCCGGACGCCGCCGAGCTGGCAGCACGCCCCGCACCTCCGGCAGATCTCGGCGTCGGTGCTCATTCGCGTCGTCCTCCCGTCGGCAGGCGGAGCGCCCGGTCGCGGACCGAGGTCGGGCCCCTCAGGGTGTCGACGAGCCGGAGCGGCCTCGTCCCGTCGTCGCGCGGGCGCAGCCGCGCCAGGATCAGCTCCCCAGTCAGCAGGATTCCGACCGCGATCACGACGCCTGCGACCTGGCACCAGAGGCGGCCCGCCCGCATGACGAGACCGGCGGTGGAGAGCGCGGCGCCGGCGACGAGGAGTGCCGCGGCCCAGCGGACGGTGGGGCGGAGGTGCTTCATTCGACGCGCTCCGGCCAGAGCACCTCGAGCATCGGGACGAGGTCGCCCCCGTCCCGGATCGTCTCGTAGAAGGCGGTGAACGCGGCGAGGATCTTGTCGAAGTCGGTGCAGGAGGTGAGCCGCCGGCGGTCGGGCTTCGCGGCCTTGTTGCGGCCCCACTGCGGGTTCCACATGAGGTCGCGGGCCTCGGTGACCACGGCGATGTCGTCGGCGGCCTTCACCTCCGGCGGGAGATCGCCGATCATGTCGAAGCGCCGGCAGACCGCCTGCATGATCGCGGCGTCGGCGTCGCGGAACGGCTGCATGACGGGCTGGATCTTGAGCGGCCGGATCATGTCCCCGATGTAGGCCTCGGGCGCGTCGTGGAAGAGCGCCCAGAGGAGCGTCTCGCGGACGCACGCCGGCTGCATGACGCGATCGGAGAAGCCGTCGTGGACGAGGGCCACGACGTGGAGGCTGTGCTGCGCCACCGAGTAGAAGCCGCAGGTGTGGCCACCGAACCGGCAGATGTGCGAGAGGGCATGCGCGATGTCCTCGATCGAGATGTCCTCCGGACGGGGGTCGAGCGGGTAGAAGCGGCGGCCCGAGACGGTCTGCCCCCAGTCGCCGCGCCGGCCGTGGTCGCGGTCGCCGAGCCCGACGACCTCGGCGCCGCTCGCCGAGTCGAGCGCGGCGGCGGACGGCTGCTCGCCGGCGGGCGCGCGCAGCCAGACCTCGAGGGGTTCGCTGCCGGAGCACCGGCCGATCTCGCGCTCCGACTGAGCGCGGAAGCCCGTGATCCTTCCGGGCGCCAGCCGGATGACGCCGGCCCGCGGGCCCTGGTCCCGGAGGATCCTGGGGTAGAGGACGAACGCGTCGCGCGTCGTGTCGGCGGCGCAGAGCGCGTCGGCGGCGGCGGCGACGTCGGTGCAGGGACCGCGGACGCTGTGGACGTCGGCGGAGAGCGTCGATCCGTCAGACAGGAAGACCAGCATGATCACCTCCCCGCGGCGACGCGCGCCGCGACGTTCGCCGGTAGATCTCCGGCTCGGAGTGCGGTCTCGACGGCGCCGAGGTGGGCCGCGAGGACGTCGGCTGCGGTGTCGCGGTCGACGCGGAGCGCGAAGGCGAGCTCGTGTTCGACGCGGGCCTTCTCGACGGCCAGCGGGTCGAGCTCGTCGGGGGCCGCGCAGGAGGGGCACCAGCCGTCGACGAGCGCGAGCAGCTCGTGCGGGGTGGCCGCGCGGACGCCGGCGCGGGTCCGGACCCGGACCGGGTCCGCGTCGCTCGCGCGGAGCTGCGGGGTGTAGCGCTCGTGGCAGCGCGGGCAGACCAGCGCCTGGTGACCGCGGTTGCTGGTGGCGCCGACGATCTGGTCGACGAACGCGGGCTGCAGCCGGACTCTCATCCCAGGGCTCCTGACCCCCGCTGGTAGTTGTCGCGCTCGAACTCGACCGCGGCGTGGCGAACCGCGCAGCCCAGCCGGTAGGTCAGGATGCGAGCGAGGAAGCGCGGGTCCACGTTGCGGTGCAGCGTGACCACCGCCTCCAGGAAGTGGAGCGGGAACCAGCGCAGCCGCATCGCGAGCGGCGGGAGGCCTGCGATCTTCCGCGTCTCGTTGCACACCCCGCAGCCAGGCGGGAAGAAGCGGCAGGTCACCGGCCGGCGCGGGCTCCAATGGAGGGCGCACCTCGCTGTGCTGCCGAGCTCGCCGATGAAGGCGAGGCAGGCCCGCGCGTTGGAGTCCGGCGGCGCTCCGGGACCGGCGTAGGGACGGGTCCGGACCCGGTGGCGGAACGGGACCGACGAGTCGCGAAGCCAGCGCGGGACGCCGTCGTCCTCGCCCGGGTAGAGGTCGACGGCGGCGTGGACGCAGCACGCCCCGCAGCCCAGGCAGGGCCTCGTCTCGTAGCTGATCAGCGCGCGCGCCGGCTGCCCGTCCATCAGAGGAGCTTCCCGCCCCAGGGAGCCTCGCCGCGGGCGAGCGGCTCCAGCTCCTCGGTGGTCGGCCGGCGGACCGCGCCGCCGGCGAGGTGGTCCCACTCGCTCTCGCTGGCGAGGTCGATGTCGTCGTCGTCGAACCGGACGGTCACGACCCACAGCCCGGGGCCGGCGACGTGGTCGAGCCCGAGGACGCTGCGGAACAGCTCCTCGCTGTCGACGCAGGCCTCGACCGCGGCGTGGAGCCCGTTCGGGCTCGACTCCCCGTCGACGGAGGCGGCGATGGGGAGGCAGTTGTCGTTGACGAGGAGGCCGGCCGGCTTCCGGCCGACCTCTCCGGCGCGCGAGGTGAAGAGCAGGTGTTCGGTGCGTTCCATGCGGTCGGTCACCCTTCCGTGGCCGGGCGGTGCCCAGCGGTCAGCGGCGATCCTTGCGGTCCAGCGAAGCGAGGACCTCGCGGATGCCGTCCCTCAGCGTCGCGGCGTGCTCGCGGGGCGAGCGGCAGCGGTCGAACAGGAAGCGGAGCGTCACGGTCCGCGTCTTCTTCCCCTCGGGAGACCGGACCTCGACGGTGGGTCGCCCTGACTGGGCGTCGACGATCACGTAGACCTCGCCGTTTTCGCGGTGGATCCAATGCTCGCCCGGCGCAGGGAAGTCGCGGACCACGTCGTCCTCCTCTCCACGGGTTCTAGGAGCCCCTCCAGCGCGTCTCCGTCCCGGACGACCCGCAGGTCGTCCCAGGTGGTCAGCCGCCCGCCGCAGACCGGGCGCGCTCCTCCAGCACCCTGGATCGGGCCAACGTCGCCGCGGCGCCGGCGTCCGCGGATCGCCGAGCGCAAGCGCTGATCCGCTCGACCTGGTCGGCCGGCAGCTCGGTGCAGGCCTGGGCGACCACGGGGAGCACGAAGATCGCGTAGGCATCAGAGGCGCGGAGCGCCTTCTCCTGCGCTTCGACGCAGGCCTCGAGCCCGGGGACGCGATCGGCGGCGAGCGCGGCGTCCGGGCCGGAGGAGCGCCAGCTCACCAGCTCGTCGATCCAGGCCGCCAGGTGGACGAAGCCGGCGGCGGCGAGCCGCCGCGCCGCGGCCTCCGGGTCGGGGCCCGGGTTGCGGAGCAGGTCGTCGATCCCCGGCGGCATGTCAGGTCTCCTTCGGAACGACCGCGGCGCCAGCGGCCCGCTCGACGTCGGCGAGCATGCGGTAGCCGGGGTGTCCGGCCTCCCGCAGCACGCGGCAGGCCGCCAGCACCTCGGCGGGGTCCCGCGCGCCGGTGACGCGCTGCTGCTCGAGGGCGTGCAGCGCGCGCCGCACCACCCACGACGGGCCGCGGCGAAAGTGCGCGATGAGGTTCAGCAGCAGCCTGTCGTCTTCGGCCGGCAGCATCACGTGCCGGCGGACGCTGTCCGTCATCGGTCCTCCGATTCAGGGGTGGGTCGCGGGACAGGTCCCGCGGCGGATTCCCATCGTCGGGAGGCATCACGCCCCAACCGTGGGCAACTGTCAAGGGGAAAGTGGCCCACGATCGGGGCGTCCGGATCAGCCGATGAGCTCCTCCTGGTGGCGCTCGATCAGCTCCAAGGCGCGCTCCGCGTAGCCGCCTTCGAACGCGAGGCAGATCTCGTCGCCGGCGGTCCAGGCCCCGACCGCCTCGGTCAGGGCATCCCAGTCGCCGCCGACCGGGGCGATCTCGCCGGTGTCCGTCGCGGTCTCGCACCAGACGTTGCTGGCGCCGGTGGTCCAGGCCAGATCGGCGCAGTACCGGCCGATGTGCCAGGCGGTGTCCTTGCGGTCGGTCGCGCTCTCGACCTGGGCGTCGGGGTGCGCGCTGCAGAACCCGCCGGCCTCGACCTGCACCCCGCACTCGCTGCAATGGTAGGTGGTCCCCATCGTCGTCGTTTCCTTCCCGGCCCGCGCGGGGCCTCTCCATCCGTTCTGTGATGCATGTTACGGATGCTGAGTCCGGAACGCAAGAACAAAATGGATGCGCGTAGAAGGAAAGTCACCGCTGATCACAATCGCCGGCCCGGGGGGCTTCCCTCCCCCGGGCCGGCATCGGTCGATCACCGGCGCGCCCGGGCCCGGGCCTCGCCATCGGCCTGGCGCTGCCGCTGCGCGGCGCGGGAGGCCTCGTCGTCCCAGGTGACCCGCTCGGGCCAGCGGGTGACCAGGTCCCCGCGGTGCTCCGCGACCACCGGCAGGTCCCACGAGGACCCGCCGACCGAGACCCCGGCGCCGATCGACCGCGCGCCCGGGAGCTCCGCGGAGGTCATGGGCCCGCGGAGGACCTGGATGGGGAGGCTCAGGATCGTGGCGATCGTGGCGCTGAAGTAGGGGGTGTCGTCGGACCAGCCGATCAGCAGCTCCTGCACGGTGCGCTGCGTTCCGATGCGGCACATGCGGACGGCGTCGAGCAGGCGTGCTTCGGCGGTCTCGAAGGTCGGCTCGGTGGCGATGTGCCGCAGGCGCGACCCGATCCCGACCCAGACGGTGTAGCCGACGAGGGCGGTCCGGATAACGCCGCCCGTGCACGTGCTGTCCCAGAGGTCGGTGGCGCGGACGTGGAGGCTGCAGGCGGTGCTCAGCCGGCGGACGCTCCATTCGGCGCAGCGGGCGAACGGGTGGGCCACCCCGATCCAGACGCGGATCGCCTGGTCGAGGGTGGCGAAGTCGCCGTGGTCAGCGGCGTCCAGCACGGGCGTCGCAAGGGCGGCGAGCACGTCGTCGCGGCGCGTTCCGGCGGGCGGGTCGACGATGGCCTGCAGGTCTCGCATCGCGATCATCCGCTCGAGCGTGGTGGGGTCCGGAGGCGGTTCGTAGAGCGCCACGCCGGATGGGATGGGCGCGCCGGGCATCAGCCGGGCGACGTCGCGGCGGCGGTCGGCGAGCGACGGCAGCGGGATCATGTGCTGGATGGCCCACCCCGGCTGGAGGTAGTGGGTCGGGGCGTCGAAGGACAGCAGCGGGAAGGTGACGATCGTCGGGCGGTCCATGTCGTGCCTCCTGGGACCGGCGCGCGGCGCGCCGGCGGCGATGCCCCCGCTTCGACCGCGGCACCCGCCGCGGGGCCCCTCCGCCACGCCGCGGCGCGGGGGATGGAGGGGTAGGCGACCCGGGGCCGCCCGGGGTCGGTCAGGCCAGGGCCGCGGCGTGGTTGCAGCCGGCGCAGTCGCCGAGGCGGCAGGACCGCGCGGCGCAGACCGGGTCCGGGGCGTCCGTCGCCATGGCGGCGCGCAGCGCGCGGTAGGTCTCGACCTCCTCGTTCGTGGAGAGGTAGGGCTCCGCGTTGTCGGTGCGGGTCATGCAGTAGCGGGCCTTGTCGCTCGCCGCGGCGTGGATCCGGTCGATCTCGGCGCCGGCGGTCTCCGCGGTCAGGAGCCGCGTCTCGAAGAGCGGGGCGGCCCCGCCGCCGACCAGCCCCGTCTCGCCGCGCTTCGCGGCCTCGATCGCGTCGGCGACGTCCGGGTCGCCGTCGTTGTCGGCCAGGATCTGGGCCTCGGTCGCCGCCGCCAGCAGGGTCCCGTCTTCGTTGAAGATCCCGAAGATCGCGTTCGTCGTCGTCGTCATCGTCGTCGTCCTTCCCTCGGTGTCCGTTCGTCGGTGGGGGGGCGCCCCGCCCGGGGCGCCCCCGGTTGTCCGTCAGTCCAGGTCCTTCGGGATCGTGACCCAGTCGCCCAGGCTCTCCGCCCAGAAGAGCTCCAGGTTGGCGCCGCCCGAGGTGCGGTAGGCCCAGGGCAGGCCGTCGAGGCTCTTCTCGAGCGCCCGGCTGGCCTGGCGGTAGGCCTCGTCGGCCTGCTCGTAGGTCGCCACCGCGGCGCCGGCCTGCCGGCCCCGCCGGGCCGCCCGCGCCTCGCGCACCGCCTCGCGCGCTTCGCGGCGCGCCTTCTTCGTGTCCAGCACCCTCGCCACCAGGTTCGTCTTCGTGCTCATCGTCGTGGCCCTTCCCAGCCCGTTGTTGATTCACATAATACGGATGCGCCGTCCGGATGCAAGGGGAAAGAGCATGCCGGATGAAAAAAAGTTCGCGCGATCGTACGGCGCATCCCGGGCGGGCCGGGCTACCGGACGGGCATCGCGATGCGCGCGTCGCTTCGGTAGTAGGCGCGGCCGCGGTCGCTGTTCCACCCCGTCCGACCGAGGGTCCGTCCGCCCCACGACACCGCGGTCGGAAGTGCGGCGAACGCGTCGGCGTCCGGGCAGGGCGTCTCGATGACGGTGACGCCGTCGATGCAGGTCTCGTCGACCACGGGGATGGCGTCGATGCGGGTCGCGGTGTCCATGTCGTCCTCCGGTCCGGCAGCGGTCAGCGTTCGGTGGACCGGGCGAACCCGATCTCTCGCCCTTCGACGGTGACCCGCAGCGTCCGTCCCGCGGGCCAGAGCGGCTCGAAGGTGTAGGTCGCCCAAGCCCCCGGGCGGCCCGACACGTGATCGGCGGCGGCGCGCTGGACCGCGAAGGTCTCGTCGCGGAATGTGGTGTGCCCGAAGTCGGTCGCGGTGATCATGGTTCACTCCATCCCAGCCGCATGGGCGTCCCAAGACGCGGCCGCGCGGCGCTTCGAGGCGGCCTCGGTCCAGCATCCCCGGGCCTGCGCATCGCGCGCCTTCCGCCGGAGGCGTCTCGCGATGGACCGGCACCGAGCCGCGGTGAAGGTGGAGAGGATCGCGTCGTCCTTCGTCGTTGTCGTCATGGTTGCGTCCATCCATCCGTCTTCGACGTTCGCGGTTTAGATGCCCAGGAGGCGGCGGACTTCGGCCTCGACCTCGGGGCCGGCCAGGATGACCTCGACCCAGGTGGAGGCGATCACCGCGTCGTGCTTCCGGTCGCTGATCCGGCCCGCGTAGTAGGCCTGCTTCGTCTCGGCGATCCGGGTCGCAATCTGCTGGGCCTTCGTGGTCGTCATCTTGTCCTTCCTCTCCGTTCGTTCTTGCCCACATGATACGGATGCGCGGTCCGGAACGCAAGCGGAAATCGAACAATCACGAAAGAAAGATGCCGCCAAGATCCTACGGTCGCCGGCTGCGCGGGCCGCGCGTCATACCCTTGGGCAGCAGCGGCATCTCGCCGCCGGCGAGCACCAGCCGCCAGTCGGCGAGCGTGCGGCGCGCCATGTAGAGAGCCGACTCGGCGTGCTCCGAGACGTTCCAGACCGAGCGGTATTCGACCGCGCTGTCCGGGAGGTCGATGAAGTGGTAGCGGTCCCCCCAGGGGCTCCAGAAGATGACGTCGTCGGTGTCGCTCCCCACGAGGGCGCCCGTCCCGTCGGAGAAGACGTAGGCCAGAGCGGTGTGCCCGTCGGACATCTGCCAGACGCTGATCCCTGTCTTCGGCGCCGGCATCTCCGGGTCGAAGGTCAGGATCGACGGCGTCGGCGCGTCGGCGGGGCGCTCGCGGCGCATGCTCGGCGGCGGCTGGATCGTCCAGGTGTCCATCGTCTGGCTCCCCCGGTTGGGGCCGCCCCCGGGCGGGGGCGGCGCGGTTCAGTCGGTGATTTCGATCTCGACGGCCTCGAAGGCGGCCTCCACCGTGTCCTCGAGCCCGCGCGCGGTGGTCTCGTCGGTGGCCAGGAAGCAGGCCGCCAGCGAGCCGTCCCGCATCCCGTTGCGCGCGATGCGGCAGGCCGCCTCGGCGTTCTCGGCCTCGATGTCGATCACCCACATCACCGCCCAGTTCTTCTTCATCTCCGGCTCCCTTCCGTTTTCGCGGAGGCCCTTCCCCCGCCTTGGTGTCTCCCATAATACGGATGCGCGGTCCGGAATCAAGGGAAAAAGAACGCACGCAGAAAGAAAGTCACCATGATCACACCGGCGGATCCGGGGCGGCGCCGTCCCAACCGGGCGGCGGGCGGCCCGGACGACGTTGATCGCATGGCGACTTTATTTCAACTATCTTCGATCATGGCCTTGCATCCGGATCGTAAATCCGTATGATGGACCTCAAGAACGGAGCGGAAGGGCACGATGAACACGAAGACGATGGCCACCAACACCGCACGCGCCGCCGGCCTTCCGGACAGCGCCGCAGACACGATCGCGACCGAATGGGACTGCGGAAGCAGCACCGAGGAGGCGATCGGATACGCCGCCGCCGCGACGGGATGCGACGCCGCCGCCGCGGTCGAGACATGGAACGCCCGCCGCAACGCGCCGCTGACCGAGACGGAGCAGGCCGAGGCCGCCCGGATCTTCGGTTGAAGGACGATGACGATGAGAACCACGACGACGACCACGACGACGGCGACCACCACGACGAAGGGCTACTTCACGGGGTGGCGGTTCAACGCGGACCTGGGCGCCTGGTTCCCGGTTCAGAAGTGACGCCCCCGAACGCGACGATGGAGGACACGATGCGGACGAAGCGGCAGATCACGACGGCGCGCCCGATCTACAGCACGGACTTCTTCGGCGCGAAGGGCATCACGGTCGAAGGCGCGGAAGGCGTCGAACGGACATGCGAAGCGGCGGGCGGCGTCCGCACCCGGACGGGCTGGTTCATTCCGGTCGACGGGACGACGGTCGACAGCCGGTGGACCGCTACGAAGATCGCCTACCGCGTCTCGCGGAAGGGCGCCCGGTGCGCGATCGTAGGGCAGCAAAAAAAAGACGCAGAATCGCGAGACTTCCCCTTGCATCCGGATGCGCCATCCGTATAATGGGACCCAGATAACGGATGGAGAGGCAGGGACACGATGAGCGACGCGACGATCCAGGCGACCCAGGCGGCGACCGAAGCGAAGAAGAACGCGACATACGAAGCGCAGACCGCCTTCGACCAGGCGCTCCGCGCCCTCGAAGACGCCCGGACCGCAGAGGTCCAGGCGAAGGCTGAGGAGCTGGTCGAGGAGCTCCTGGACGCGGTCGAGCGCTACGGGCTCGACACCGCGAAGCACCTCCGCGGCTCGATGATCAGCCGGATCGCCCAGCTCTACGTCGACGGCAAGTACGACGGCCACAAGGGCCTGCGCTGAGCGCCGGCCGAACCCACGACGACGCGGCGCGCCGGGGGCGCGCCGCCAGGGAAGGGAAGGGACCCCATGCACGAAGTCGAGACCCTCATGTACGCAGGCAAGACGCCCTGGCACGGCATCGGCAAGTACGTCGGCGAGACGCGCGTCACGTCCGCCCAGGCGATCCAGGCCGCTGGCCTCGACTGGCGGGTCGTGAAGGCGAAGCTCAGCGCCACGATGCCGCGGGCCGCGGCGCCGGCGCCCGACCCCTGCGGCGGCCAGGTCATCCAGCTCCGGCCCGCGGCCCCCGCGATCGTCCAGCCCACGCTCGAGGAGATCGTCTCGATCAACGACCACGTCGCGCTGGTCCGCGACACCGACCACGCGGTGCTCGGGATCGCCGGCGACGGATACCAGCCGGTGCAGAACGTCGAGGCCTTCACCTTCATGGACGGCCTCGTCGACGAGGGCCTCATGACCTACGAGGTCGCCGGATCCCTGAAGGGCGGGCGGCGGGTCTTCCTGCTCGGCAAGGTGGGCAGCGTCGAGGTGGTGCCGAAGGACCGCGTCGACCAGTTCATCTTCTTCTGGAACAGCCACGACGGATGGAGCGCCCTCCGGTGCTTCTGGACGGCGGTCCGGGTGGTCTGCATGAACACCGCGCGCGCCGCCCTTCGGCAGGGCGTCGGCGAAGGCATCACGCTGCGGCACACCGCCGGCATCACCGGCCGGCTGGAGGACGCGAAGAAGGTCCTGGGCCTGGCGAAGACCAGCTTCGACGAGACGACGGAGCTCTACCGCCGCCTCACCGGCCTGACGCTGACCGCCGCGCAATGGCAGGACCTCGCCCACGTCGCGATCCCGGACCCCGAGGACGAGAAGGTGAAGACGGACCGCCGCGAGGAGCAGCGCCAGGTGCTGGCGAAGCTCTACGTCGCTGGCCGGGGCTCCGCCCAGTTCCCGCAGACGCAGGGCACGGGATGGGCCGCCTACAACGCGGTGACCGAGTACGTGACCTGGGAAGCCCCGAAGCGGGGCGAGAACGGCGCGGCCCAGGAGCGCCGGTTCGAAGACGCTCTGGTGGGGCCCGGCGCCGAGATGGTGCAGCGCGCGACGGAGTGGCTGCAGGACCAGCTCCCGCTGGTGGCCTGACCGGGCGGGGCGCCCCCGCGGGGCGCCCCCTTAACACCTCTCCCCCCGTCCCGCGCGTCGCTTAATCCAGACACCGAATGAAGTGGTCCCCGTCGCATCGCACCGGCGGTGCAGCACCCGCCGTGCACGGGTTGTCGCCGTCGCAGTCGTTGCCTCGGCGTCCCGACCGCCTGGCGCCTCGCCGAGCCGCCTTCGTGCAGGCGTCGCCGTCGTCGCAGGAATCTGTCCCAGAAGACGCGCCGGGCCGCGCCGGGCCTCGCCCGCGTCGTCGCAGGTGTCCTCGGTGCACGGGTTGTCGCCGTCGCAGTCGATGTCGTCGGTGCAGGCGTTGCAGCAGACGTCGCGCGCCCGCCTGGGGCGGACCCGCCTGGTCTCGTCGTGCATGCGACGTCGTCGTCGCAGTTGTCGTCGGTGCAGACGTCAGCGGTGGCGACCGCGGTGTCGGATGACGCGCGGCGCCGGCCGGCGCTCCGCGTGCTCCGCGGTTGGCAGGTAGCAATGGGGGCACGCGTCGGGCTGGATGCCGGTGAACACCCGCGCTCCGGGCCTCCCGAGCTTGGTCTTCGGCGAGGTCCTCGTCCGGACGACCGTCCCGCAGACCTCGCACTCGAACCGGATGGGGTCTCCCCGGTTCGCAGCCGCCACGACGCGCCAGTGAGTGCGCCGGCCGGAGGCGGCCTCTTCGGCTGCCTCCTTCCGTCGCAGGTCCTTCGCGAGGCGCTCGACCTGCACTGACACGCCGGAGCTGATCTTGCCGCAGATGCGGCACGCCTCGCCCACGGTTCCGAGGCCGTAGCAGGACGGGCAGATCTCGTTCACCGCTCCTCCTCGAGCTCGTAGATCGGGACGGCCAGAACCGCGAGGCGCGGACCGCCGGCCGCGAAGTCGAGCGGCTCCTCCTGAGCCCCAGCGACCGCGAGCCGCTGGAGCGCGGCGACCGTCCGCTGCTCGTCGACGAGCGCCAGGCCTTCCTCGATGCGGACCGCAACGACCCGGTGGCCCGTCTCCGCCTCGAGGCGCCGGCGGGCCCGCTCCGCGACCTCGATCGCGGCGCGCAGGTCGGCGGCCGCCCGGTCGGAGGCCTCGCTGATCACGCTGGCGGGTCTCCCGCCGGAGCGGACGGAGGCACCGGGAGCTCGGGCGGGACCGGCGGAACCGGGTCGATCGCGGCGAACGACCGGGCGACGTCCGCAGCCGACATCGGCAGCCCGTCGGCGATCCCCATGACCACCGTCATCAGGACCGCGCCGACGCCCTTCGGGTCGCGGTCTGGGTGGTCCTGGAGCTGCTTCGCGGCGGCGGCGCAGGTCCCGCGCATGGACGCCGCGGCCTCCCCGTCCCGCTTCGCCTGCTCGCGGACCTGCTCGAGCGTCTGCGCGAGCGCCGCGGCTCGGTTCGACGCCTCGGCGGCGTCGGCGATCCGGAGTGCGACGGCGCCCACGACGGTCTCCACGCGGGAGGCGGGCGGGACCCCGAGCATGCCGGCGATCACGACTCGGGCGCGCGCCTCCGTCCCCAACTGCGACTTGAGCTGGGCGACGAGTTCTTCCTGGCTCTTCGGATCGGCCACGTGTTCCTCCTGCTCAGAACGGGATGTCCTCCTGGACGGCCGGCTGTTGGCGAGGCCCGAACCCACCGCTCTCGTCCTCGTCGTCGTCCCGCGGGGACGGGACGGCCCGGGGTGGGTCCGGCTTGCCGACCAGGTCGGCGAGCAGCAGGCGGGTGACCCGCGGCCGCTCGCCCTTCAAGCTCGGTCGGCTGTTCGTGATCCAGCCCGGCATCTCGCGTCCGATGTGCGAGAGGCGCCGCTCCGAGTAGTCGGCGAATGCGGTCTTCGACAAGATCGTCACCCGAGCCGCGGTCCAGTTGATGTTGATGTGCCTCTGCTTCGGTCCGTTCTCGGGCCCCTCCTCCGTGATCCATATGCCGGCGGCCTGGATGTTCAGCAGTTCGGTCTTCGCGCGGCCGAGCATCATGGAGAGCGTCACCGACTCCCGGTGTCCAGACTGGCTGTCGAGAGGGAACGGGGTGTGCAGGATCGCTCGCGCCAACCGGACCCCGACGGTGTCTCCTTCGACGTCTTCGTAGTCCTCGACGTGGCCGACGATCAGCTGCTTCACGATCTCGCGGGGCTTGAAGCCGGCGATCTTCGCGATGCAGAGGCAGGGGATGACGTTCTCGAGCCAGCGGCTGTCGACGAGGTCCTGGCCGGGCAGTCTCGTCTGCGAGTACTCGTGCTCCGCATCGCGCAGCGCCTGGATGTGGGGGAGGAACCCGAGGAGCAGCGTGCGGCGCATCTCCTGCGCGTCGAGCTTCATCGCGGTGATGTAGGACTCGACGCGGTCCGA
>Ga0116155_10001060_pt1 | contig 20347 bp, 13 predicted proteins | sample AD_UKC032_MetaG_FD_89890 | JGI IMG/M metagenome (GOLD analysis project Ga0116155, IMG submission 89890) | Active sludge microbial communities of municipal wastewater-treating anaerobic digesters from USA - AD_UKC032_MetaG | ecosystem: Engineered > Bioreactor > Anaerobic > Digestate | place: USA...
CATTACATGTTGTAGGTAGTGCGAGGTTTACAGCCATAGGATCTCTATCGTCGGCATATGATATCGGGGTTACGGCGGACGGAACTTTAACTACAAGTACATCAGATGAAGCCTTAAAAACAAACATAGAAAATATGGGAAGTACGCTTTCAAAAGTTATGGAACTAAATCCTATATCATTCAACTGGATCAATGACCCGGATGGTGATACTGATGTAGGTTTTATAGCACAGGAAATAAATGAAATATTCCCCGAAGTCACATTCATTAACCCGACCGACGGAAAGATGGGTGTAAACTATTCCAGAATCCCATCCATATTGACCAAAGCAATACAAGAACAACAAATAATCATACAGGAAAATCAGGTTAGGTTAGAAGCACTGGAAGACATCCAAGACTCTCAACTGTCTGACATATCGGATGTTAAAAGTGATGTAGAAACAATAAAATCGGTTTTAGGATTATCGGACGGTGTGATTGAATCAACGGAATCTTCAGCAATAGACAATATGTATTCTGAAAACTTAGAGATATACAACTCAATTCAAACCGTCTATGAAAACATAATTGATGTATTTTCAACATTGGGACTTAGATCCGAGGAAGGTAGTTTGATTGTTGAGTCATCCATGAACGTAATGGGAGAAACTACTCTAACCGACCTCACAGTAACCGGAGATCTGATGGCAGGAATGATAGAAATAGATACAATAGAAAACTCGATAGGGGTAATCGGAGTACCTTGCTATAATCCTGAAACAGGAGAAATTGATCAGGAAATGTGCGAAGACCAAGCATTGTATCTGCAAAAAGAAAGTACGGGCAACTTAGATGTATTCGATGGGAAACTTGTTTTAGAGCCAGACGGTACAATGAAATTGGCAGGATCTCTTGAGGTTGAAGGCACAGTCAAAGCTCAAGATGTAGAAACTACACAGATTGTCATAGATTCTACACAGACAGAATCGGCATCGGCAGGAAAAGTAACCATTCCTTCAGGTGAGAAATCAATAATTGTAAAAACATCAGCTGTAAATGAAAACTCTCTAATCATGGTTACACCTGAAAGACCGGTTCTTCTGGGAAGCAAATATCTTGAAGACGGGGAGTTTGAAATCACTCTCGGAGACGAGGAAGATTCTGATCTTCAAGTTTCCTGGTTTATTCTTGGTAGTGAAAATATCTCTTCAAATGAAGAAGAAGAAACCCCAGAACTTTCGATTGAAAATACATCGGAAAGTGAAAATCCGGAGGATGGGGACATAAGTTTGGAAACCACCCCGGAGGTCGGGACTGAAAGTACAACACCCGAAGATATCATCGGTATTCAATTTACACCTGAAGAAGAACAGGCCATGGCACTTAATCCATAATTTATATTAAACATGCAAAAAGAAAAAACTACATCAAAAAAGCATAAAATAAAAACTGTACTCACCATTCTTGGAGTGACATTTTTCCTATCTTCTTTATTTTTAGTAACAGTTAAAAGCAGGTCCGATAGTGTGAAAGATGAAAGTATGTTTTCAAAAGGTGTCCTGGCGATTAATACAAATAAATCTACTTATAAACCAAATGAAAAAGTTGAGTTTGGAATGGCCTCTTTGGATGAAAACGGAGATACATTGTGCGATAGTAATTTAGAAATTATAATAGAAAAACCGAACGGAGATACAAAGTCCCTATCAACCTCAGAAGGAGATATCTCGGTCTCTCAAACGTGTAACATAAACAACAACGTAACCAATAATCCCGATTATATAGCTTACTACTACCCCGCCGATACCGGTATATATAAAGTTTCATTAATAAATAAGTCTAATGATAACAGCATAGATACACAGTTTGAGGTAAAAAATGATTCAAAGTTAAGTATAGAAAGATCCGGAGCTACAAGAATTAATCCATTTGCATCAGATAGATACCATATGTCTATAATAGTTGAATCAGAAGAAGATTTTAAAGGAAAAGTAACCGAAACTATACCCTCTTCAGTCAATGTTATCTGGCAAGGTAAGAGTGTTGTGCAAGAAAGAGACAATACGACAACAGTGACTTGGGAGGTTGACCTACAAGCAGGTGAAACACAAGAGTTTACATATGAATATCAAGCACCCAAGATAAGTCCTGACTTCTTTACTCTTGGACCTATAGAAATTACTAAAAACGAACAAGGGGTATATAAAGAAATAAGAGAATGGCAAATAGCTTCAGATGGGGTCACTATCTACAATTATGGTACATGCGGTTCTACATGTGACACAGATTCAGATTGGTGGGCGTCAGGGGATGACGTTGACCAATTCCCCTTTGGAGGAACTAGTGCTAACAGAAATACCCATACGGAAGCAAATGACACTCAATATAGCAATCTCTCAACATCAGATGACACTGATTATGCTACCTCTAACCCCGGAAGCGGAGATGAAGTATTTGCATGGTTTGAAATGCCCATTGTTGAAGCACCTTCACGAATATATAACATAGATTTAACTTGGGAAGCATCCTTATCACAAGGATTCTTCAGTACTACAGACTCTACCATGTGGGCTTTAAGGTCAGGTTCAAATTGGGCGAACAATGCTTCGTGGGATCAACTTGGAGGGGCTACCAGCATGTGGTGGAGTATTGAATATACAAAAACAGAATCGATAACCTCAGACTTTTCCACTTATATAGGTAACGATGATATTCTTACCTGGGGTGTTTACTCAAATAGAAGTAGTGTTTATCAGGACATAGATTACGTTGAAGCAGAAGTCTCTTATTACGAAGATATAACCGGTACTGTTTATACAAATGAGGCAAAAACAAGCAACATAGGTTCAGGAAAAACGGTTGCTCTATACATAAGCGGATCTTACATAGGAACGGATGAGACTGACTCAAATGGGGTTTATACATTTGCAAGTTACAACATGTTAGATATCGGAGACGGTGATGTGGTTGCTGTTTACTTGGATGATGAAACCGAAAATGGCAGTACTATCTTGGTTGCAGACGGAACTCCCAGATATGACACAACAGCTGACATCATAACCGACAGGGTGTCTTTGATAAACAGAGAAGCATCCGGAAATGTAACAAATTCGGATATAGATAGCGTGGATTCTGCGGATGCAGGTAATGAGGACGGGGTGACAATATCTTCCGGCGCACTTACAGTGGCAAGCGGTTTTGAACTTTACATACCTTCGGGAGAAGATTATGTACCCGGTGGTAATGTCACTACGGATAAGCTTCATATTAAAGGAACTTACACAGGAGCATCGGAAACTTTATCAATATTAGGATCGGGAACGGGAGCGTGTGATTCTTCAGCTGCTTTAACAAGACCTCTATGTGTTGATTCCGGGGCAACTTTTACAACCAACACAAACACCACGGTTTTTTCAGGAAGTTCAGGCTCAACTATTGAAAATGCAACCTATCATAACCTGTCATTCACACCTACCATAACAACGGGTGTCGCCTATACATTTGATTCAGGTGCGGTCTACGTAAACGGTGATTTTACCGTAAACCCTACTTCCGCTTCTTCAAACGCTTTAACAGTCAATTTAGCAGGAACGTTAGACGTGGCCCCAACAGGAACTATTACATTGTCTGGAACTACATCAGGAACATCCACCCTGGACACAGTAAGTGGGAGTAATTACTCAATAAATTCAGGTTATTTAAATATTGGAACAGCGGGTACTTTAAGTGCAAGGGCTTCCACGATAACTTTGGAAGGCACTTCAGGTACTATTTTTACTAGGTCAGGTACTTTTAACCAAGGCACAAGCACTGTGATATATTCTCAAACCGGAGGAAACACCGCCTTAACTTCGGGAACGATTACTTTTTACAACTTAGAAGTAGACATGGCGGGACGCACCGGAACCTTGGGAAACACAATCACTGTGCAAAATGATTTAGATGTTGTAGAAGGAACACTTTATGATGGAGGTAATCAAATAACGGGTAACTCCACGGGAACACTAACTGTAACCTCGGGAGCTTTTCTAAGTTTAGGGGGTACAACCACTGCAACTTCTTTCCCTACCCTTTTTACAAATCCGACTATTGATCTGGATGTTGATAGTACAGTTATTTATCGGGCGGGGGTTGCCCAAACTGTATCAATCGTTCCAACATACGGTAACCTACACTTTGAGCCCGTACTTGTCGGGGATATAACTTACGAGATACCCACAGGAATTGATGTTGACGGTAATCTTTACATTGATCCTGAATCTGGTTCTGCGTATACACTAACCGTAAACATGACATCAGATATAACCATGGCAAGCGGTAAAACCATTACTGTAACAGGGACGGGCTCGGCTGATTCTGTTTTAGACACCATATCGGGAAGTGACTACTCAATAACATCTGATTACATAGTTATTGGAGCTTTAGGAACAATAAAAGCCAACGCCTCTTATATAAATGTTCATCAAAATTGGACCTGCTACGGTACATTAGATGCAGGAACAAGCACTGTCTACCTAAATGGAACGGGAAACCAAACAGTCACCGGGAGCACCACTTTTTACAACTTTACGGTAGACACGACTACAACAAAGACAGTCACATTCACTCACGACGCTATGGTCTATATTAATGACGGCGGAACTTTAACTCTTAAGGGTCGTTCAGGAAACAGATTAACACTTCAATCTGACACCGGTATAGCATGGTATTTACGGGCAGCTGAAAGTGCAGCCACTTATATCAGTTATGCTGATGTCTCAAACAGTAATGCAGGAGGTTATAAAAGAATATTCGCCACGGATGGAACAAACGTAAACGGAGGGGGCAACATAAACTGGATATTCTCCCCGGAAGGTGATGTCATGACCCATTTTGAAAGAGTTAACTTAGAAGGGGTTAATGTAAATAGCAATTAAGAGATCTGATTACGAATCAAACTTTAAAATAATTGTAGGAATTTTTTAGGTATCTATTAACACTTCTTACAATCGTAACTTTATCCTTATATTTTTCTAGTAATCTTTTATACTTTTCTCGGTTCTTATACTTAGGGTAAATATAAAGATCCTCTCTGGGCTTCGTGTAATAAGCAATTATAGTCTTTCTTATAAGAGATAATGAACTTTTGAATCTATATATTCTCCTGTAATTTCCATCTGTTAAATATCTCTTCATTATTCCGAAGATATTTTTATGGATAGGGGTATCAATAAAAAGAATCAAATCCGCCTCACTAGCAACTTTTTCGAAGTAATGTACACCTTCCACAATCCACTTATCCTGATTTAATATTTCCCTAATTTTCTTCAAGTACTCTTCTTCAGCCAGTTTTATTTTCCTATGATTCTCACATTCGTAATACAAAATCCAATCAGTTGTATACGTCGGATATCCGTATTTCTCCCTTAATCTATTTGCTAGGAAAGTTTTTCCAGAACCGGCTAAACCGACTATAAATATTTTATCCATAAGAAAATTATACACACCACCTGTTGACACTTTCATAAAAATCTGTAAACTATTCTTCGTACCAAAGACAGCAAGGTCTGCACACAAAAAGCAGATTAAAAATCTTGCCGAGGTGAAAACTTAAACTACTTAAGTTAAAACTCACATCTTTGGTGAGTTTTTTGTTTTAATAAAGGAATAAAATGCCAAACGAAAAAAATACAAACATAGTAAAGGAAATAAAAGAAAACTTTGAAAAAGCCAAATCCATAATATTTGTGGATTATTTAGGTTTAAGTGCTGACAATGTTAACGAGTTCAGACAAAAAATGAAGGAATGTGATGCTTCTGTTGTAGTCGCAAAAAACACTCTTATTAAAAAGGCCGCAGAAGATGAAAAAGGTATAAAAGAACTTGAAAAAGATTTGGAAGGACCGACTATGGCAGTATTTTCATTTTCAGACCCTATCTCCCCTATTAAAGCCATATATGAATTTGCAAAAAAATATGAATTACCAAAAACAAAATCAGCTTTGATAGAGGGTTCTTATAAAAATGCTATTGAAGTTGAAGAATTAAAAGATATTCCATCAAAAGAAGAATTACTTGGGAGATTCGTTGGAAGTTTGGGATCACCTGTTTCTAAATTTGTATTTGCATTGGGCGGTATTCAAAATAAATTTGTATTCGCTATAAATGCAATTGCAAAGAAAAAAGAAGGTGAAACAAGTCAATCGGAAGGGGGTGCTAACTAATTATGCCAGAAGAAAAAACAACTGAAGTAAAATTAAGTGAAAACGGAAAAAAGATTATGGAAATGGTCGAAAAAATGAACGTTTTAGAGCTTAATGATTTGGTCAAAGCCTTAGAAGAAAAATTTGGAGTTAGCGCTTCCGCACCAATAATGGTCGCAGGGGTTGCCGGAAACGGTAACGGAGCAGCAGCTGCAGAGCCTGAAGAGGAAAAAACCGAATTTGATGTTATCTTAGCCGACGCAGGTGCTAATAAAATCGGAGTCATCAAAGCTGTAAGAGAGATTAATTCAACCTTAGGTTTAGTAGAAGCTAAGACCTTGGTTGAGTCAGCTCCTAAAGCAGTACTTGAAGCTGCCAAAAAAGAAGACGCACAGGAAGCTAAGAAAAAATTGGAAGAAGCCGGAGCAAAAGTTGAACTAAAATAAGCTTTTTCGGTAAATCCGATGTAAGAAATATATAAGAAAATATATGAAAGAGAGCCCCGCCGAAGGCGGGGTTCTTCTGTTATAAAACTGCCATAATTATATAAGCAAATCTTTCTTTACCAATAATACCTTTTGATTATTAAAAACAATTTAATATTGAGTAATAATTTGACACAAACTCTAAATTAACTCCTATCAATTCGTTATATAGGTTGATAATGGTCTTTTTTTATTGTTATTAATAGATTTTTATTGATTTTGTGACAATATTGTCTATTTTAATGAAAAAAACTTCTTATCCATTTATTTAAATAAAATAATCCTAATAATTAACAATACGACCACCATTATTGGTTGTTATGATAGGATATATTAACGATACGAGGATAATTTTTATTCAATTTTTAAGGGAGTTGGAGCTTTTTAGATAAATGTAATAGTAAAATATAGAATGTATGACTAATTTACACTCTCTAAATACTTAATAATTTCTTTATTGTCAATATATGATAGTAGTTTTTCGGTATAGGTTTTAGTTTCTTCATTTACTAGTGACATTAAACTCTCATCTTCAGTGTAATATTTATTACCCTTAAGACTCATTAAGGGTACTAATCTGCTTATTATCATTAATGTACACGTATTATTGAGTATATATGTGTAATTTAGTGTATTAATATGCTCTAAATCCCATAATTTAATAGCTGATAAATCACTGCTATTTATGTCAATATTAGATATGGGTACAATATTCGAATTTATATTTAATATTTTCTCACACAACTCCTCTGCACGTTTGAAATCTATTCTCTCATCATTGGTAATATTTTTTATCTCCTTCAGATAATCGCCTACCGAGTACTTTTTTAATTTGTATTTGTATTTTAGAAGATCACCAACATTTTTAACTTGACCAAACATTTTACTTAGATTATCTAAGACAGATTCATATACTCTAAATAAATTTCTATAATTAATATCTATGTCGACATTATCATTCCCAGAACCCAGAACTACTACAGCGCTATTATTATCATCGGAGTATATCCTTTCAAAAACAGCATTTACTTCCTCAAATGCGTGTTTATCAAGACTCTGTGAATCGATATAGCCACTCTCATTATCCAACAGTCTTGAAATTATATTATTTAAATCATCAACCGCGTTTACACCTTTTATAACTCTATTACCAGTATCAATTTCAAATAAATTCTCTTTCAAGTTGGAATTTTTAATCACAAACCATGAATAATCAAAATCCAAAAGTACTTTCAAAACACCCTCGTCTACTAAATCATTAAAAACAGGCAAAAAACCAGTAACATCTCTTAACATAATAGAGGGTTCGCCTTCAAATCCTTGCCTGGAACCTAAGTAATATCCGATACCGTACTCATTTAATATCAGTTGAGACTCAATTATTTTCTCAGGCAGTCTAGTTAAGTGTAGACCGTATGGAGAAGAATTAATAAGCTCAAATTTCTCATTCTGATACATATCCTTGAAGTCTAAAATCAAACCGGCAGCCCCATGTTTTTCCCATAATTCAAGTGTTGAAAGTGGGATGTTTAATGAAAATGAAATATTTTTATAAGATTTCAATAACCGAGCTAAAGGATTATAAAAATCCGTAATAGACCTTTTTATAACGCTCTCCTCGTTAACCAAGGGTTGATTAAGATCGATGATTAAACCTAACTCCTTCACAGGTGAAATTATCCATTAAAAAAATCTGTATGTAAAGAATAAAAAAGAGTAAATGTGAAGATTAAAATAATCAGATAAAAAACACGAAAACATGGAAAATGAAAAACGAAGATAAATGGTGGGTCTATGAAATAGAAATAAAAAATAAAAAAGACCTTAACCGAAGGAGACGGTTTATTATACCCCTGCCCACGGCATAACAAACTTTAGTGTCTCCCCCGGATAGGGTCTTTCTTGTTAATGCGAGGATTATAACAAAATACTATAACGCTGTCAATCCTAACAAACTATCGGACTAAATTAAATGAGAATTTATGCAAATGGTTGATAATGTTTCAAGAAAAAAATAGGGTATGTGATAAATAATACATACATTTTCAAGGTGGGTTAGGTAATAACTAGAAAATATAAGGTTGGAAGAAAATAATGAATAGGTAATCAAAGTGGTTTGAGTGATAATTTAAAAAAATGGGGAGAATAGGATAATAAAAATAAAACATTAAAAAATAGTAAAAAAGGAGCTCGGCCCGCGAAGCGGGCCGAGCCTGTTATTATTTATGACTATCTTATCAAGACCTTGATTAATTTTAATGAGCCGAAGTTAATCTCAAATAATCAAGAATCGATATTGTTATATTAAAATGCTTTCAGCCTCTTTTAACAGATCCTCCTTCATCTCACTTATATCCTCTATTAGTCTCTTTTTATCTACAACCTTTAAACCGTGCATCTCATCAGCTTTTGCATAGAGTTCATTTTCATCTGAAACTAATATGCAGAGTTGTGCGTTTCCTTCATCCGAAGGTGTTAAAGCAAGTATTCTTTCAAAGAAATCTCTGTCTTTAGGTCTAACATAAACATGAAGTAGTGAAAATGGATTTATTGGTTTATATAATGACAAACCTGCATTAAGGGTGAATGCGTAATCTAGTCCCGAATTCTTTGAAGTCTTATCAATGTTTTGAGCTACATCTTTTAGTCCACCAAGTCTACTTCTATAAAAATATATTTCCTTCTTTGGCATTACAGGAACTATTTCCTCAGGTTCCGGAGCTATGTCACCAAGACCTGAAAATTGCTCTGTGGTTTCTTCAAATTTCTTTGCAGCTTCTCTGAATTTTGCTAACCAATCTACCTGGTCATCTTCTTTTTCTGCTTCAACTTTTTGTGTTTCAACTTCCATTTTAGGTTGTGGTGCTAGGGGTATGGAGACTTCAGGCTCTTTAATAGGCTCGGGTGCGGAGACTTTAGGTGCATCCTCAACCTCGACTCTTGCCTCTGAAACAGGCATTCTCATTTCTTCTTTTTGAGATACTGACATTCTCTGCTCTAACATTTCCTCTTCTGGCATCCCTGAAGGATACAAGAAATCTACTATATTTTGTCTTGTAAATCTGTGTCTACCTGTAGCAGTTTTGACCTCTGCTTGTAATTTTCCTTCTTCTAAATATCTGTAAACTGATCTAAGACTTACGCCTAAGATATCTGCAACTTCTGTGGAGCTATAAAGTTTATTTTCTATTTTTATCATACTGAAATGAAAACATCTTAAATGTTATATGTCAATGAATGACCGTTATACTAATAGACGTGATATTATTTCTTTAGCGCGTTATTACCCCTAATACTTATAGAATCTACATATACTTTCATAGGAAATATTGGAAATGCTTTTATTATCCTCTTTATACGCCACGGCTGTTTTATAAGTCTATATAACCAACCTAAATTGTATTTAGCATATATATCAGGAGGAAGACTGCAATTACCAACAATAAAATCAAAAGTACCCCCACAACCAATTGATACTTTTGCAGGTATTTTATCCTTATTTCTCATTATCCATTTTTCTTGATGTAAGTGATTATATGCAACAAATAGAAAATCTATTTTATTTATACCTTTTTCTACCATTACTTTTTTAATATAATCTACAGTTTTTTCATCATCTTTGGAATCCCTGCTAAAGGAAGAAGTAGCACCCACAATATTAACTCCTGGGTATTTATCTCTCATAATATCCGCTGCTTTATTTGACATATCCTTATCACCCTCATCAATGAAATTGCCGACAGCATTTTTTGCCCTTCCTCCCAAGAAAAAAATTGTGTATCCTTTTTGAGATGATAACTTACAAATTTCATATGTTAGATCTACACCAGATATTCTCTCCTCCTTTACTTCATCTTTGTGAATAAAAGAAGAAATACCAACCCGTACTCCTTTATAAAAAGCCATGATAGGAAAAAGAGAATTTCTTTTCAAAGTATCTACTGCGTTCAAATAATTCTTCGCTAAAACAACACCTATACCGTCCGGGACTGACAGTGACGAATCGTTTATTATTTTTCTAAAATCAGAATCCTCTTGTGCATCTACAACAAATTCAGGATTAGTCGTACACACTATGTGATTCTTCCCATCATTCAACAAATTATTTTCAATAATATCCAAAGCTTTTTCCATATTAAGTCCGAAGTCGACTCTTACACCCAGTATTTTTCTAGAAATCATAAAACAATTATACCTTAATAATATTGTGATAAAATTATGGAATATGAATCCAAACAAAAATGATAAGAAATTTAAATTTAAAAAACTTGGCTACATGGAGACATTACTCACTCTTTTAATCATTGTGGGTATATCAACACTACTCTATCTATATACTTCCGGTTATAGATTAAGCAGAAACGATGAAAAAGGTACCCTGGATGTAGAAAAAACAGGAATGATTGGAGTAAAATCTATACCCGACAGAGCCTCCGTCTACATCGACGGTAAGGTAAGAACTGCTACGGATGATACAGTTGCCGGAATTACACCCGGACCCCACGAATTAAAAATTATAAAAAAAGGTTTTAACGAATGGAGTAAAACAATTGAGGTCTATGAACAGCTAGTTACAGATATAACCGCAGTTCTTGTTTCTCAAAGCCCAAGATTAGAACCTTTGACAAATACAGGTGCAAAATATCCTTCGGTTTCACCTTCTTTAACTAAATTGGCATATTTTTCAACTGATATTGAAAAACCCGGTATTTGGGTCATTCCTCTAACAGGAGTAAACTTAGGACTTTTTAGGACGAACCCCACTGTAGTAATAGAAGATACTTCCTACACCAAATACTCTGATGGAGGAGAAATAATGTGGTCACCCGACGAAAAAAACCTGTTGGTAAAATCTCTCAAGGGCACTTTTTATATAGTGAATCTTGACTCTAAAACTGCTCAAACTACTTTGAAGTCGGAAGAAATTTTAGACGAATGGGTAAAAGAACAAAATGAAAAAAGAAAACTCTTTATAGATAACTCTTTGGTAAAAATTCCTCAAGAAGTAGTAGATAAAGCACTTTCAAAAGATGCTTACTGGGCACCTGACGAAAAAAAGTTTTTGTATACCAAACAAAATGGAAATAAACTTGAATATTGGGTATATAACTTTGAAATACCACTGCCTATTGGAGAAAAAACGGAATCGTTAGTTATGACTACCGACATAGAATCTCCTCAACCCAAAATAAACTGGTACTCAGACAGCTTTCACTTTGTAATAGTAGAAGGCGATGTTGAAAATGAAAAGAAAGGAACGGTAAGTCTTATAAGAATTGACGGTACTAACAAAACAGAAATTTATAACAACACACTTTACTCGGATGCCGCTTTCAGTTCTCCTGGAGGTGAGAAGGTTATAATTCTAACTTCTTTTAAATCCGGTGAACAAACTGATTTATATACAGTAAGCATAAGATAAGAAAATTCATAAGAACTAAGCGGGAGAGAGTTTATAAAAACACACTTTTACTTCTCTATTTTCTCAATTAACTTTGCAGTTAATACAAATCTGTTTATTGTGGTGCCGGGAGGATCGCATGTTTGAAGGGTCAAAACAGGCTCTATAACCGGTCTTGTGATAGAAGTTGTATTCCAGCCCTTAACAACCTCTTTATTTACCACTTCATAAACATATCTGTCACCTTTATAGAAAATATTAATTTTGTCTTTAAGATCTAATTTTCTAAGTAAATTAAAAACAGTTGCGTATTTACCAAGATCCCAAAAATTTAACGAGGCGTGAGCAAACAAATACACATTACTCGGTGCTGTTGTGGGGTAATCAGAAGATATTGCATGAGCTACTCCGGTCTCCAGAGCCTCTTTATAAACCTTCTCGTTAGTAATAGAAACGTTGGGTACAATAGGAGCATTAACACCAATTTTCTCTATAACAATAGAAAAATCCTCGTTAACAGGTTTTATTTTTAAAGTGGTATTTTTAGTTAAAAGGCTTGAAAAAACACTGTACTCCTCTTCTCCGTTTTCTGCATCCAGAGAATACTCCTGATTTTTCATATCTTTTATGAAGTACCAAACCTCTTGGAAAATTAAGGGGCCAAAAGACATTAATAAAAAAAAGATTCCTGAAAAAATTAAAACATTGGGAAGTGTAACAACCTTTTTTCTTTTAAATAAACTCATACAGGAATTATACATTTATTAATTATCTTTTGAATAAATTGGTATGGAAGTTAATTTTTTTGTTGATATATAGATATAATATTTGTGGAAAAAATACTTCAAAAAGAAGTTGAAAAAGGTGTTGACAAATATTTATTTTTCTGTAATATAACTCCTACCAATGTTAGTAATAACATTGGTACAAAGAAGTCCACGATTTATCGAGGACTTCTTTGTTTTTATAAAGGCCTTTTAATAACCCTTTCCCTACTCCGAAAAAAATTTAATAAGGGAAATTTGTATTAAACAACAACAGAAAATAAAACCAGAGAATTTAATCTTAGTAATTTAAAAATGGTCGGGGTGATCCGATTCGAACGGACGACCTCACGGTCCCGAACCGTGCACTCTACCAACTGAGCTACACCCCGACGATGTGGTCTGGAAGACCACGAGGATGGGATGTACGAGGAAGCGCAGTTCCGAAGAATGAGGAACGAGCAAGCTCTTACACCCCGAAGCGAACAAAATGAGCGGAGGGATGTACGAGGAAGCGCAGTTCCGAAGAATGAGGAACGAGCAAGCTCTTACACCCCGAAGCGAACAAAGTGAGCGGAGGGATGTACGAGGAAGCGCAGTTCCGAAGAATGAGGAACGAGCAAGCTCTTACACCCCGAAGATGTGGTCAAAAATTCCCACTAATTTTAACACGGAAATTTCAAATATATTTCTCGATTAAAAAACCGACAAGATAAGACAGCCCCACAATCAATAAAAAAAGAGACAAGTGCTCGGCTAAAACAGGTAACTTCCCGCTCCTATTACCACCCTCCTCATCATTAGAAATTAACAAACTTAAAACACTAATTAAAATCAACCCCCAAATAACACTCACAATTAAAGCCAAATTTATATTAAAAATTAATATTGGAATTAAAAAAGTTAGAGCAAAGAAAAACTTTGAAAAGAATGTGGCGAAAGTTGCCTCCCAAACTTGCTTTTGGGTATTATCACCCGATGATTCTTGTGACAAATGTACCCCAAAAGAATCAGAAAGAGCATCAGCAATTGCAATAGTCAAAATACCACCAATCACTGCAACCTTAGACTGAGTGCTTACTCCAAGTCCAATTAAAAGACCTAAGGTAGTTAAAACCCCTGAAACTAATCCAAAACTAATTCCTGCTTTATATGATTTTTTCATATGACATTATCCAAATTCAAACTGGTAAGAGCTAAGCTTCCTTACTTAACTAATACTATTGCATTAGGAAGACTTCTGCCCGGACCAACTAAATAAGATCCGTTTAAGTAAAGCGCGGAACTACCCCCGCCGTCAAGATTTAAGGCATCTTTTGCACCCAAGGCTTTCATAACATAAGCTGCGTCAACTACAGTAGCGTTTGAAATAATTGCTAAATATAGATTAGAATCACCTACTCCGATTGCTCCCCGAGCTCCCTTAACATCTTTTTGATAAGAAGTCAGCTTATCTGAATTTATAACAACGTCTCCTCCATGCAATAATGAGGGGTAATTTGAAATTCCTGCCGTAACGGAGCCACCACCATAATCAGAAGATTTTTTGTAAAACTTTGCACTACTACCATTAAATGTAGCAAGTCCTGTATCACCCCATGACAAAGCTCCTTTATTTAACCACTTGTCAGAACTTGATTTATAAAAAGCGTAGTCACTTGAATTTATTTTTCCAGAACAAGAAGAATAATCCGGAGGACAAAAGTAAGCTCCATTCATTCCTGCAAAACCACCATTATCTTTGACATGTTCTGCCAAAGACTTGGTCGGACAATTATCTTTGCAGTCATCACCGTTTGCAGAGGCCGTAATCACTTTAACATCCGAAAGTGCTACTTTAATTAAGTAAACGCCAAATTTTCCTCTATCTGTATCTACTGTCATGTAATTTCCTCCGCCCGATACTTGATTGGCTACAGGCTTAGGAATACTTGCTAAATATTTTTCGTGTGCCTCGTCTAATTTTGAAATTGATGTGTCAATTTCACCTTTTAAATTATCAAAATCTTTATTAATTAACATCTCACCCCACTTAGAAACACTTCCTTCATACTCTTTTGTGTCAATTTTTACTTTAATATTTCTATCTAAATTTGAAACAAAAATCCCGTAAGATTTATAAATATCCTGAATTTTTTGGTAATCTTGATTATCTTTTATAGAGCTCAACTCCTCTATTTGAGTTTTCAAAGAATCTGCTTCGGATAATAAATTTATTTGTTGAGATAACTTAAGATGATCTTCATACAAAGAAACATCAATGGAATTCTTTAAATTTTCTTGTGTTTTGGAAATATTTGAAACTGAATTCTCTATCTTAGTAACTTTTTCATTTATTTTTTTTACATTTATATAAACAAAAACAGAAAAGAAAGTAACAAGAGAAATTAAGAAAATTATTTTTAAAACACGTGATATTTTTAAGTTTAATTTTAATTTAGGCAGATTCATTTTATATAAATTATACATACTTTATAAAACAAATTGTGAAAGATGTTTAGTGGTACCCCAGGCGGGAATTGAACCTGCATCTTGCCCTTAGGAGGGGCACGTTCTGTCCGTTGAACTACAGGGGCTTAATTAAAATACAATAGGCTAAGAAATATTCTACCATAAGGAAATTTAAAATTACCTCAATTAAATATATTAATAGTTCTCAGGGATATAATACAGCTTGGCAGTAACCTCCCCGTCTTTATTATTGAAAATCTTAACAGGATCGTTGGTATCTGCCCAACTTGCACATCGTTTGTTAATAACATATTTTGTCATAGATAGAGGATCGTTGATAAATATATAATAACCAGCCATTTCTGTATCGTTTACATAATTAGAAGGTAGGTAATACCTGGGTAATGAAGGCTTTTCATTGGTGGCATAATAAATTGACTTACCATCTTCGATTATAAATTCCGAAATGTCTTCCCAATTTCTACTGTAAGGAAAACCAAATAAAGTTAATTTAAAGGTAGGGTTTAGAATAGGAAATTTCCAAACCAAAAAACTTTCCTCTTGCCAAGGATACTCTCTTTCGTGACTAACAAATATTGCATAAGACTGTAAAAAAAGAAAAGAAAACATTAAAAAAATCCCTAAGTAGAACACAGGTAAAAGTTTTTTTATTTTTTTAGATATAAAATCAGGTATGTAATTAAAGAAATACCCCATTACAACTATTACGGGTATCAGATATGTGTAAATATGAGTTCCGGGAACCTCCACTGCGTATTCCATAAAAAGATATGAAAATAAAAACCAAGATACTATCCCCAGCTTTCGTTCCCAAGATATTTCCTTTCTACTTATTAAAAGAAGAACTAAACCTGCTAAGAAGGCTAAAATATACAAATGAGAAACATATATAGGTTGGTAGATTTCAAAAGTATATCTGGAACTATTCACAACGTTCGGCTGATGGGTACCCTCTACTCTAGCCTTCCAGTAATTTAAAGCACCTGCAGGCAAATTTAACAAATAAGGTAAATAAAAAACTGACATTATAGAGATACCTAAAAATACAGGCAAAATTGTCTTTCTAACGGTTGATTTAAAATTTAAATTATTTTTTCTAATCCATTCCAATAAAAGAAAGAATGCTATAGGAAAAAAGTAAATGGAATCAGAGTGTGTTAAAAAACTCAATCCCCATAAAATCCCTGCAATGTAAAGATGTTTTATATTCCCGTTTTCGGAAAGAAGTAAAAGTTGGTATATAACCAATAGCATTAAAAATATTACTAATGACTGGTATTGAACTATTCTTGATAAAGCAACAAAAAGTCCGTTAGTGACAAAAAATATCAAGGAATAAAAAGCAACTTTTTGATTAAATAATTTTTTAACTATTAGAAAAAACACATAGCAAGAAAGTATTGAAAATAATGCAAAAGGGAGCCGAGTGATGAATTCTGAGGTGTAATTATCGGATATTGGTTTTAAGAACATAGTTAAAATAAATTGCCCGGGTGCCTTTCTTTGAGACAGTAAAAATTGTAAAAATGGCAAATCTTTGGGTAAATAAAAAGCCTTCGTCTCGTCCCCTTGGTAATCAGAATACCCTAAATTAACCAGTCTAAGAACAGAGGCACAAGTGATAAAAAAGAACAAGAGAAATGTTTTTGTATTAAATTTTTTTAAAGAAATATCTTTTAAATTCATCAAGAAAATTAATCTGTACTGTAATCAGTGAAAATTTAATTGAAAATATTTTAGCATAAAAATAGCTAATATTTTCGCATAAAACAGGGCTCGGCCCTGTCCAGGTCCGAGCCCGTGAAAAACCCGTATTCTTTAATAATCTTTTTATTTTTTAGAAAAGCTCTTTTTAATCAAGACACTTTTTCTAAGAAACACCCTTCTTCTTCTCGAAGAAAACTATCTATTTCCTTACTACTTCTCTTTTCCTAAAAAGATATTTAATAGCTATTTTTAAAGCTATTAACAAGATAATTAGAGGAATAAAAGCGATAAACCATATTCCTACTGTACCCATAAATCTAAGAACTGAAATCATCGCTCTAACAGCCTCTTTCATAATTACATTAGGTCTCCAAGATTTTACTGGTGTGTAAGGGAGACTTAATTCGTCCGTAGATATTGTTATTGATACCAGTGATGTAGAAGTTGATCTATCCATATATTTTATCTGCCCTTTAATCGAATCTATCTGGCTTTGAATGTTCAATAGTCTATTCTGAACATTCATTATTTCATCGACTGTTTCCGCCTCGTCCATAATTTCTTCAAATCTTGCTTTCACACTCTCTAAACTTCTAAGCTTCTCTTCATAATCAACATACTGGTCGGTAATGTCATTTCCTGAAATATTTTCATATACTACTTTTACCGCCAGTGTTTTTAAATATTTTGAAAATTCTACGAGCTGATCTGAAGGAACCCTCACCTGTAAATTTGAACTACTGGCAGCCTCATCCCTTCTTATGTCAGTGTTAACCATAAATCCGCCCATTTCGGTAGTTTTTTTCCTAATATTTTCTACTGTGTCATCAACATTTTTTACGTGAAGTGAAAAATTGGTGTTAGTAACTACCTTTCTTTCTGAAACATTTACTTCATTTGTCATAATATCGTAACTATTGTCGGATAGATATTCCTCACCTCCTCCAATCTGCAAGTCCGATAAAGCAGACTGTAAGGGGGGTGCGTTATACACACGGCCCGGTGAATAATAGTCCCCAGTACTAGCCACTCGATACCCTATTCTTCTAGTACTTCCTAAAAAAAGGTACAGGAAAATAATTACAACGACCACGATATTGAAAGTGAACATTTTATGAGTTTTCACCCATTCTTTTATTTTGTTAAACATTTTCTCCTTGTTTTAAAATAAATACTAAGGATTTAAAATTTCTGAAGGCGATGTATCTCCCGTTACAATTGTATCTCCTGGTTCTGAAGGACTTGATTCTGAAGGAATTGGTTCTAATACCGGTTCATCAGTAACTAAAACTTCTTCTGGGTTTAATAACGGTTCGGATTGAACTTGTGTCTGACCCGGAATTAACTCCAGCTTAGACCTACTCCACATATTTTCTGATGTACAAATGTATATGTAATCTTGATCCCAAGTCATTTCTCCTGGTTTACACTGTGGCCCTAATTCAAGATCAGGTGTCTTTGTTTCCTTGATTATTACTGTGTCGGCCTCAACTGTATCCGATTTAACTGTACCCGTGACCTCTAAATTACCATCCAATTTCATTGTTCCATTAGGTTCTATGACAAGTTTACCGTTAAATATATTTAGATTACCTGATGACGTTTTTTGCAGGTAAAGTGTCTGATCAGTCATTTCTACACAATCTTCATTTGTTCCGCCTGTTTCTGGGTTGTAGCAGGAAACTCCAAGAACATTTATTGAATTTTCTACTGTATCTATTTCTACGGTTCCTGCTTGGATATTGCCTGTAACTGTTAGATTAGATGTTGTGGTATCACCAAGAACATTTAAATCTCCAGCCATTTTTACATCTGAATCTATAGATAAGTAATTATTTCCTAGTTCATCTATATGCGAGGTCATTCCAAGGGCTAAAATCATATCTTTAAATTCTTGGTACAAAGCTTGTATTTCAGCTAAGATACCTGTATTTGTTGTTGGAATTGACTCGCTGGACTCTGTAGATTCATTTACTGTACCTAAACCTGCCTCTGATAAAACATTCTTAATATAATCATCTATGTTAATTCCGTCTATGGTTAATTCTTTTGTTTCAAGACTATCAGTGCTAATACTTGACGATGTTAGTAAGTCGTAATTACCGATATTTTGAGTTTCCCCGGTTAAAATACTAGGCTCATTAACAAGGGTGTCTCCTTCTAATACTCCTGATTCAGATATTACCAGTAAAGAATCGGGGTCAAACCAAGTTGAATTTAAATAAACCTTAATTCTTTTAACCGTATCTGGGTTAGGTTCGCTATAAGACTCCATGGCGTGACCAATGATGTTACCGGCTTTAGTAGCTTTTACAGCTACACCGGGAATATCTGATGTTGTAAGAGGATCGCCAAGGTTAATAGTTCCGTTTTTGGTTGAAACTTTAGTGTCTAATTGACCTGTAATACCTACTACAACGTTAGTTTTTTCATAATTTTCATCACAGCTCTCATCATCAACTTCACAAAGTGGGCCGTTTCCAACAAAACCCGCAGAATCTGAAATAACTCCTATTGCCTTTGACGGACTTACTGCTTTTGTAACAGCTTTAGATTTTATTTGAGATAAACTTACAATGTCTCCCGGCTCAGGTTTTACTCTAAAATCTTCAGCTAAGAAGTATTCCGCATAGTCAGCTCCTGTTGTTTCATATGACACCGCGGTACCGTTTCCTCTTATCCTTCCTGCTACCGTGGTACCACTGTAGGCAAAACCCACATACACATTACCGGTACCTCTTGTGGAACCTATTCCAAGAGCAATCAGTAATCCATCAGCTGCAGTCGAGGTACTTAAATTACTTATTTTTGCAGCATATGTTGATGCCTGTGTATCCTGAACATCTAACTTATAAGCCGGAGCGGTGGTCCCGATTCCCACCATATTGGCAAAGGAGGCACCACTGGAGCCGTAAATAACAAATTTACCGTTATCGTTTCTATCCACATAAGCAATTAGAACATTTCCGTTTGTGAGTGTGGTTGCAGAAGGTGTATCTACATCTATCGCGTCGAATGGGGTGGTGGATTGTACAGGGTTTCCTGAGCTGTCGTAGATAACTATATATCCTGGGTAAAAAGAGGACGGTCCTCGATACGCTATCAGGACATTTCCGTTTGTGAGTGTGGTTGCAGAAGGAGTATATGTAGTACCTGCATTAAATGTAGTTTCTGATTTAATTAAGTTTCCAACAGAGTCATATATTACAAAATTACCTTGTGAGCTGGTAGAATCTTGATATACAATTAGGATGTTTCCGTTTGTGAGTGTAGTTGCGGATGGAGTATATGTAGTACCTGCATTAAATGTAGTTTCTGATACAACTAGGTTTCCTAAAGAGTCATATATAACAA
>Ga0116155_10001065_pt1 | contig 20255 bp, 25 predicted proteins | sample AD_UKC032_MetaG_FD_89890 | JGI IMG/M metagenome (GOLD analysis project Ga0116155, IMG submission 89890) | Active sludge microbial communities of municipal wastewater-treating anaerobic digesters from USA - AD_UKC032_MetaG | ecosystem: Engineered > Bioreactor > Anaerobic > Digestate | place: USA...
GTGATTGAAACGGAAGCCACGGCGATTGCGGGCTGGCTGAACCTGCAAGTGCTGCGGGCGGACGGCTATGACCGCAAATCGTGGGTCACGGTCGGGGATGACCGGGTTCGGGACAGTCACGTGGCGTGCGAGGCGGAGGGCGCGATACCGATAGACGCCCGGTTCTCGAATGGGTTGCTGTACCCGGGCGACCCGGACGGGAGCGCCGACGAGACTTGCAACTGCCGGTGCTGGCTGGTAGGCGAGCCAGAGGAGGCCGAGCGATGAGAGTCAACGTGAACGTGCAGGTTGACTTGGATCCGCTTTTGCAGAAGCTGGAAGCCCTGAAACCGCCGGTGCAAGCCGCGATGGCGCAGGCGTTGTATGATATTGTCATCAATAACTTCGGCGCGACTGGCGTTGACCGGCCTTGGCCGTGGAAAGAACTCCGCAACAAAGAATATGCCCGGAAGATGGGCCGTAGCTTTGCCACCTTGTTTGTGACGGGCAAGTTGCGCGACACGGTTGAGCAGGACAATTCCAACCCGGAGTTTTCGACCGTGAGCATGGGCAACACGGACAAGGTTTCCTACGCGCTCGCCCACCACTTCGGCGCGGGCCTGCTGGCGGCGCGGCGAGTGTTCCCGATTCAGGAGAACGGCGAACTCACGTGGTTCTCGCGGGAGCACATCACAGACGAGGCGACGCGGACGTTGCGGGAGGCATTGGCATGAGTTGGCCGCGCATCACTTCAACCGAGTGCCTGACCATAGACACGCAGGCGCGCGGACTGGCGTTCATCTTGGAACGGGACTTTGCCGGCCCTCGGGGCGGCGTGGTCAAGGTCATGGAGAGCATGTATCACTTGTGGGAAGAGGTGATTTCCACAGATGACACGCCGCGAGTGCTGATTTGTTGCACCGGCGAACAGTTGCGCGGGCCGTTTGAGGAGCAGGATTTGACCTGCCGGGTTGACCGGCACTGGACGATTGTGCTGTTGCGCGGTCATGGACTGCGGAACCTTGAACCCGGCGCGGACGGCGGCCCGGCGACATTCGAGACGCTGAACCAGAGCATTGAGTTTCTGCGGGATACGGTGCGGGCGGTGAACGGGTTTAGCGCGGAACATCCGGTGAACTATCAGGGTTGGAGCGCGATTCCGGCGACGCATCGGGCCGGGATGGCCAGTTATACCAGCGGGCGCATGAACATCTTTATTGCCGGAGCAGTTTTAGAGTTTAGGTCAGCCAATGACATCCCGCGAGTGTTGGACTTGGCTGAAACAATAACACCCGAACAAGAAGAAGAATAGAAAGGATACTATGGCAGATTATGATAATGCGGTGACGGTGACGGCGGGGCTGACCTGTTCGGCCTTGGAGTTTCCGCCCATCGGAACCCAACAAATGTCAGCGTCCATCGGATACGACGCTGGAACCCCGGCCAAAGATGAATACGTGGTGGTATCGCACTCCGCGCCAACCACACTGGTTCAGGCCGCCCAAAACAAGGAAGGGATGGTGTTTGTGTACAACCCGAGTACGAACGCGTACGCGGTTGGTTTGTTAATCGGAACGACTTCGGTGGGCAAACTGTTCCCCGGTTTTGGCGCGGTGATGCCGCTCTCGGATGAAGCGGAACTGAAAGCGATATCGGATACCACTGCCCAAACCGTTGGCGTCACCTACATTCAGGTCGCCGAGAACTCTTAACCTTAGAAAGGACACTAACTTATGGCTTGGCCGAGAACAGGAGTAGGAACCATTCAAGGCGGAACGGTTGCGTCAGGGTGCGCGACTTACATGCGATGGGGCACACAGGATGCCCTGCCCGACTTCCCGCACTACATCGTTCTGCGCATCAATGAATCGCGCAAGGGCGAGGTGATGCAGTTCGACAACGGCGACGGGGTTCAGTGTGGCCGGATGCAAATCTTCCACGGTGTCGTTTGGGAAGTGACCGTGCGCGACAGCTACGAGTACAAAGCCCCCGTCGAAGGCACGCTGGTTCGCATCGTGGACATGGCCGGACTGGTGGACGCCATTTACGGCAACGGAACCGTCCCGGGCACCGGGCCTGCCCCAGTCTATCAGGCGCGGGTGATTAACAGTTCGTACAGTGCCACGCCTAAGGCACCCGGCGAACGCACGTTGACCTTGGAACGCATCAAACTCATCGAAGGCTAACCGAACCATGAACGCACCACCGGAGGTTCCCGAAGCCGTACGTAAAACCCTCGAACGAGCGCAGTTAGAGGACGAGGTTGGCAAACAAGCCCTGGCCGCGCCGTTGCCGGGGCCATTGGACAAAGTATTCGCGCCGGAACAGACCGTGAAGGTCGGGCGCTGGACGGTGCAACCGTTCTACGACGCCCACTTCGAGTTCCTTGTGGCGTTGCAACATCCCCTGGCCGACATGATGCAGAGCGTGTTTGGCGGTGGCGAGAGCAAGGAATCGCCGGAGCTAGACCAGATGCCACGCGGGCCGAGGGCATGGGAACTGGCATGGATTATGACCCGCCCGATTGACGATGTGGAAGCCGTCATCAAGAAGGGTGGCATGGACTTGGTGCGTGAACAGGCGAAGCAAGAGTTCTCGCGCTTGCGGTTGTTTGACCTGATACAACTCTTGCAGGTGATAATGGCGCAGGTGGGGGTGTATTGGAGCCCGACGATAGGGTATGCGGAGAAGCCCGTTGCAACCGACGGGAACGGAGAGGAGGGCGTGGCGCAAAGCCCGGCCCCCCCTTTAAGCTAATCGGGTCAGCGGTGGACGGCCTCGGTTGGCTGATAACCAAGCGGGCGCGGCTGATGCGGGCTTATGGCTGGTCACCGGATTATGTGCGCAAAGGGATTACCGGGGCGCAGGGCTGGGTCTGGTATAACTGGGCGTTGGAGAACGAAGCCTCGGTTTGGGGCGTTGGGTTGGAGCGCACAACGCCGGGTTATGTGAAGCAGGAATATCAGAAGCGGTTGAAGGCACTTAGAAAAGAGTAAAGACATGGCAAGCGGTGACAAGGCCGGTAAAGTCAAGGTTGAGCTAACGCTTGACCTGACTTCGTTGCGGGCACAGGTCGAAGAAGCCCGCAAGATTATCGGCGGGATTGCAGATGCCGGGGTTGAAACGGGTGGACGGTCAACCCGACGAATCCCGCCAACGGGTGGCGGTCCACCTCCAACCGGGATGACGCCAACTGGTGGTTCTGGTGGTGGCGGCATGTTCGGCGGACTAGGCGGGTTTCCGGCAGGCGGCGTCCCGCCCATTATCCCGCCAACGGGTGGCGGTCCACCTCCAACCGGGATGACGCCAACTGGTGGTTCTGGTGGTGGCGGCATGTTCGGCGGACTAGGCACCGCCGGCATCACACAAGCCATGCGGCAGGGCGGTTGGGTTGCGTCGGTCTTGTCGCGGCTCGGCATCCCGGCCAGTGTGGCATCCTCGTTCGGCCTGATTGCCGGAACACTGACCTCGGCTGCCAGTGCGGCGGCGATTCCCCTCGCAGCATTGGCCGCTACGTTGCTCTCGTTGCGCCGTGCCATCAAGTCTGCCAACGAAGCCGCTGAACTCTACGCTAAGACGTTGCAATCGGGCGGGTTGCCGCTCGGGTTTGTGTCTTGGCGCAGTAGCTTGGCGAGTATCCTTGGCGTCAGCGAGGATGAGGTGTTGAGCTTTGCCAAGGCGGTAGATGGGTTGGGCGAGCGGGTCAAGGAATCCACGGACATTATCGCCAGAAACGCGCCGGAGTTGGCCAAGACTTCATGGGAAATGCGGATGCTGAAACTCGAATGGCAGGCGTTCTGGTCAGAGTTTTCAAAAGCAATGTCTCCTGTTTTGCGGCAAATCCTTCGAGACATTTCGGCTTTTCTGAAACCGATTACTATGGCTGCGGAGCTTATCAATAAGTTGAGCGAAGCCAAACGCAATGCTCAGGATTTGAAACTCCAAGGCTATGAGAAGTTGGCCGATTTGCTTCCCGAAGGCGGCATCAAGGGCTTCATCAAAGAATGGATTACACAAAGCCGTGAAGAATTATCCAAAGCACCAGAGCCTATTGCTTGGTCGCGCCGATTGCCGGGTTCGGATTGGGAACGCAAGGGGCTTGTCTTGGGCGGGTTCGGAATGGCGGGTGGCGTTGGCATTGAAGAACCTTCCAAACAGACCGCCAACAACACCAAGCAAATCGCCAAAAGTGTGGGCACAATAGTCACAATCCTGAGATTTTTGTCACGTTTTAATCCTACCACCAGCCTGTTCGGGCTGGCGTCCCCCGGCCACAGGTCAGGGTTCTCAAATCATCTATGAAAACCATCCTACCACGTTCAGTCACGGTTGCCGCAGGCAGCGCGACGACGGTCACGACGCAGCCCGGCGACATTGTATTTGTCGGCCAGCGCGACGACATCACCTACGCCATCCCGGCCCAAGGCGTGTCCGTTGGCAACCTGTCGCCGGTCGCCCGCACCTTCTTCCGGGGCCTGCGCCTCACCAACGAAGCGTTCTACTGTTTCCGGGCCGGAACCGAACCGCTCGCCATTGACATCAGTTCCCTCGTGAAAATCATCATGGCGGCGAACCCGGCGATGTCTGCCGCGCCAACCATCACCTACGACCCCGATGACAAAACGTGTGACGGCACACCGTCCTACGTGGACTTCACCGCCGCCGCCGACAGTGAATTGGATCCGCTGATGTTTGTGTGGCGCGAGAGCACGGTCGCCGGCGGAACGAGCTTTGGCAATCCGTTGACCAAGGGCGGCATCTACGACCCGGGCGTTCAGGCAGCGGGGACGTTGACCTCGAACAACACCAACGTCACCGCCGGCAACTTCGTCATTGTCGCGGGCAAGATGTATCGGTTCGTCTCCACCACACCGGACGCGGAAGGGGATGTGCTCGTGGGGTCGGATGCGGACGGCACCTTGACCAACCTGAAGGACGCCATCAATCGGGATAGCCCGGGCACCAAGGACGGGGTGAAGTACCGCTGCGAGAACGCGCATCCGTTTGTGACGTGTGGTGCGGTGACGGCCCACGCGGTCACGGTGACGGCGATTGGGGGCGGCACCGGGCCGAACAGTCTGCCGACAACGACGAACGACGCCACCCTGTCATGGGGCGCGGATACGTTGGAGGACGGCGAGGCGAGCGAGGGCGGTGAGGGTGCGCTGCGCATCACGCCCAGCGACAATTCCAAGACCGGCTTCAACTACATCTGCTCGATTCACAATCTGGCCGGGTTCACCTACACCCAAGCGGCCAAGCTGACGGTGACATTGGTATAGCATCTATGGCACGGCTACCGTACTTAATCAAGAATAACGCATTTCCGGTTGGCTTTGACCGGGCAACCGGACAACGTGGGCGCGGCCCGCAAGCGTCGTCAAACCCACTTCCGGGCACACCGTCCGAACCGCACCAAATCAATCTCACGTGGGCGAACAACGACTTCTACATTGAGGAGTTAAGCGATTCTCCTACCATCGAATCGGCGGAGCAGATGACCTGCACGCATCGTTTCAGGATTCCGGCGAACGCCGTTGATTACTACGCCTATTTCTATCACCGTGGCGCAATCCGCAACGATTCCTACGGCAACTTATGGCGTATCCTGTCTGTGCAATTCCAGCAGGAACGCGGCGGGTTAAACGGTACGGCCACCATGACCATCGTTGAGGAAGCGATGGGCATTGATGTTCCGCCGGATGAGTTTGAAGTGACGCCGGTTGAACTGGGAATCCATATCATTAAACACCCGCGCTACTTGTACGCGTTCCTTGGCAAGGATGGAGAGAACGAACTAGTCAACCAGATGGTGATTCGGCGGTTGCAGGATTACTTCGACAATACCAACGCCGCACACCGCGATTCTCTGATATGGCTGCTCAAGAACTCGTTGGGGAGCGAGAACCCGGGCGGCGCACAACCGCCGTCGTATGTTGGGAATGGCGAGTCTGTCGGAGCAGGCGCATGGAAGCCGAACGGGTTGAAGCTCCAAGGAACCGACATGGCGAAGCGGGCTGCGCTGGAAATCATCCAGAAGTACTGGCGCAACGAAGAAACGCCCAGCATCGTCGGTTGGCGGGTTGTTTGGACAAGATACTCTTTCACATCACAACCACTTAATCCGGGTGGATATATCGAGAATCCGCTGGAAGCCAAGCCTGAGCCGTTGCCGGAATACTTCTGGTCAATGTATCCTTGGGGACACCAGTTTTACGGCGACAAACGCTACACCATATTCCAAAATCTGGCCTATTATTGCCCACAAAGCTACGAGAAGCCAACGGATAAACCAGCCGACGACCCGCTCAAACGTGTGACCTCCATCAGCTTTCGACGACTGCCAGACCAACAATCCTTCAAACGCACAGTGTTCGGTATCACCAGCAGTTGGGAAGGCAGTCCGTTCGGCTTTTGGGATTATCACCTTTACACGGACAAACCACGGCCAAGCAAGCCGGAGGACTTTGCCGAAATGGCCTAGACTTTATGCCACTCCGCGTTCAACCCATACCGCGTCCCGTCCTGCCACGCTACAACGAAGGTTCGCCACTGCGCTCCCCATCCGACGCCGATTCCGTAGGCAAACAGTGGCTCAAGTCCGATGCTATCGCCAAGCAAGTGATTCAGTTGACCGAAGCGGTCAATCGGTTGCAAGACCAAATCAATCGGTTGCGCATCCACAAAGGCAGCAGTGACGCCAGCGGGCCACCGTGCCCGTATGCCTGACGCATGAACCATGCCTTGCCTTATCGTGAGCCGTGCGGCGGATGGGGTGCCCGCGACAATCGCGGCGGCTGCTTCCAACACTGGCGGTTGCGTGAGGCCCAGGTGCCGAAGTGGGAAAACGTCACGCGCGTCGTCAACTGGCGATGCCCAAACGAGTTCCCCGGCGCGAAAGGAACCGTCCCGCCCTATGAACGGCCCGTAGGCAGTCCGTATGGCGAAGGCGAGTGCAGCGGCGGGCCGCCGATGTGGGGTGCGCTGGACTGGTGCAATACGCCACACACTAAACCACCCTGCGGATACTGGTCACGCCCGGAGTTTGCGGCATCATGCAGCGAGGGACAGGAACGGGTTGACCTGAACTGCTACAAGGAACTTGAGGGCGAGATTGCCAACCTGACGCGGTGCCAGAAGGTTGGGTTCAAGAACGTCCAAGCGCGGAAGGTGTGGCATGGCATGTTCGGGTTCACGAGCGGCGACAATGCCCAATGCACCGCCGGCGCGGCACCGGACGGCACCAAGTATCTGACCATGAGCCGGTCGCTGACGTATGTTGAGCACTACGAACGCTGGACAGGCGACCCGTTGGAAAAGGAAGCCGCGTGGGATTACACGGCGCATGTGGACATCACCGCGACCGTGAACCGTAGTTCGGGCGTGATTACCGTGCCGGAGAACGGGTGCCATGCCTACACCAAGCGCGAGATTATCCTTGGCGACCCGCCGATTACCGAGGGCACGGATAACTTCTGCGATGAGCCGGTTTTGAAGGACAACCTCGCCACCCTGATAGCCTGTGACGGCGAGTTGTGGGGCGGCAAGGGAGAGGGCGAGACGGTTCAGATTGGCGGCGTCACGTTCACCATAGACGAACTGGAAATCAGCAACACGGAGATAAAGGCGTCGTTGTCATACGAGGTTGAGCCGGTCTGGGGCGGGTTTGTCGTCAACCGCATGGAACTGACCATTCACCACACACTGGCCGACCCCTACACCGCCGAGCAACTCAAGAGCGATGCCTTAGCCTTGCTGGAACACTGGGATATGGCCGATGACGCGCTGTATCCGTGGCGGCGCGACCGCTTTACCACCGTGGCCCCGCTGGTGACCTACGACGAGGTGCCGATGGCCGTGACGCCGCAAATCCCGATGCCATTCAGCGATTCCGAGGGCGCGTGCGAGTGGACAGACGCCAACGCCGATTCCTACACCGGCGAAGTCCTCGGCAAACCGTTCTCCAAAGGATGGCCGGAGGGACGGTTGTCGGGACAATCGCAAGTCGAATACTTTGAAGCGCCCGGGTACGGAACCGAGCACACGCTGGCCTATCTCGGGGCGACGGTGACGAAAGTCCGGCGCATGTACTGGGATGACACCGCCGAGGAATACGTTGAAGCCTTTGCGGGCGAGGCCGGGAAACACTACACCTTCGAGCGGGATGAGTATGGTGCCGGAACCGTGACGGTGGTGGATGACCCGGAACTGAACCCGCTGGCCTGCCAGGCCCCTTTGACCGTGGGCGGGGATGCGGTCGGGTCTTGCTACGCGCCGCACCCGGACTTGCTCGAAGTCACCTATGACTTTTACTGGCTCTTGGGCGGGCATTTTGACCATCGGCACGTCAATTACAAGTGGCGTGAGGCGGGCGGTGACTATACACAGTATCAGTATTCGGGAGCGTGGAGCGGTGGCAGCGGCGCGATTGACCCCACAGACGCCTGTATGCCGCGAACCGCGACGCAGTGGACAAACACGGTTCAGGCATCGTTGTTCCCGCATGGCGCATGGGCCATCATGTTCCCCGGTGGCGACCTGTGGCTCCAGAAATACGCCGAGATTAAACTGCCGTGGCGTAGTCAGAACTGGTTTGGGCCGTGCGGCGCTGACCGTGACTTGGCCGAGTATCCGAACGCATGGCCGATTGAGGGCGACCGGGGTTGCACGTTTGCCGAGGAGGACGGCACAGTGACGGTGACGCTGGACAAGGCGGCGGAATACCTGCGGGCCGGGGACAAGGTGGACTTCACCACGGCGGACGGCCTGACGGTGGATGACAACGGCGGGAGCGGCTACACGGTTGACGACGTGGACAACGGAACCTTCACGTATTCGGGATCCGTGCCAAGTGACGAATATGTGCGGGTGAAATCCCACGGCGCACCCGGCTACTGGTGGTATGACAGCGATGGGAAGGGCAGCTATTCGCTGGTGCGGCACACGTTTGACTACCGAGCGACGCCGAACGACCCGGGTACCGCCGAGCCGATTATCCGCGATTGCCTGAGCTTTGACCGTTGCTGGCCTGCGGTCATGTGCCTGTCGCCTAACTACGATTCCGAAGCCGAGGAGACGATAGACAATTTCCCGCACGGCAAGACGTTCAACTTCGGCACCATCGTCATAGACGGTCGGTTCGGAAGCCGGTGGTCAGCGTTCTTTGTTCAGGCAATGGTTGACCTGTGGTGGGTTGCGCCGGATCTCGAGCCGCCCGGGGAGGAGGATGAGGAGTACCCGGGCTACGAAGTCGAATACGAGGAGGATGACGGTGCCTGCCGCGAAGATGACCAGCCGAAGGTTGTCTGGCCGCACCGTCCGTTGGTGGAGTGTCTCGAAGTGCGCCCGGACAACTGGTATCCGGCGGGCGCATCCCTCGCGCCGACCTACGCCGAACACACAACCGAGCCGACCTATGCGGCGATGCTGCCGGTCGGGCCTACGGAACGGGCGGAACTACCGAATGAAACGTCCAAGGCCGTGACGCCGTGGGTGACATGGCTGGCGATGCAGTTCTGCGTCTGCAACGAAGGCCGGTTTGCCGAGGACGGTGTGACCACGCTCCCGAAGGACTATCGGTATCGCGGCTACAAGAACATTCTGGGAACGTGGATGTGCGGGGAGGAGCCGGGATGAGAGTGATAGATTTGAACCGGCATGACAGCGGGCAACCGGGCCAGAGAGTGACCCGGCAATTCCTGCCGGTGCCGGTGTTTGTCAAGGTTCGGGACGCGGCGTGCCAGACATGCCCGCACCAAAGGATTCAGGCATGGGCGGAACGGTGTGCGTTGGCCCCGGACTGGACGTGTTTGGGCAAGATTCGGAAGAATCCGGCGATGGAATGTCCGGCAGGCCGCTGGACAAAAGAATTGCAAGAAGTGAGTTAAAGGCTTGAATCAAGGAAAGATAAAGATGAATAATGCAAGGTATATGAGAGCGACGGTCGCGGCATGGTTAGTGGCAGTCAGTGCGCTGGCGGCGGACCCTTTGGTGGTGGAGTTTTCACTGGTGAACCTCGGCGTGCAACCGGCCACCAACCGTTCAGTGATTATCACCCCGATTATCCTTGAACCCGGGCCGGGCCAAGTGGCCGTGTACGACCGCGTATTGCGGAACACCGGCTTGAGCGGCAAGTTCTACCTGACGAACCTCATGGTAGGCATGTACCGCGTCACGGTTCAGACCCCGCCGGATACAACCACGTATGCGATTGCGGTGACGACGAACGATGTCGGCAGGGTGAGCGCGGACAAGATGCTCGTGGCGATGCCGACGGCTGTGGTTCGGCCACAAGACTACCCCTACTCAGCGCAGGCATCCGATAGACGCTACGCACCGGCCAGCGTGAGCACAACCGCAACGGGCTGGAAGCTGGTGGAACCGGAGTATGCGGGCGGAACGAACACCTTTGCGCCCGTGTACCAGTTGACGCAAGGGAACGGGATTGTGGTGAATCCGGTGACGACCGCCGTCGGGAGCGGCCTTTACACCGTCAAAACCCAGTGGATGGAGCTTGACCGCGAGATTGTGGTGTGGACAAACGCGGCGGGGGATTTGATTACGCGCTCGCCGCATGACGAGGTTGATGACATTTACGTATTCACGAGCCAGGCGGGCGCGACAAACTTCGACGCCACAACTGGATGGCCGGGTTGGGGCATTGGCTGGCAGGGACTCACAAATAGCGGAGTCCTGGCCGCGAAGTGGTCATGGACAACGAACTACGTCCTTCAAGGCTGGGGCCTGAACGGGCAGGTGCCGGAGGACGGGGCGGTGCTGGCGTGGGGGGCGGGTCTGGACTACACCACCAATGGCGGGGTGTGGACGGTGTACGCGACGAACATTCCGGCGCGGAGCTTGGGAACTAGCAACGCACCGTCTGCGGGCAAAGTGCTGACGGTGGACGCGGGAACAAACCTTTACTGGGGGGAGGGTGGGGGAGGAAGTGTGAACGCGGAAAATATCGTCTGGCCGTTTGAGCCGCTCGCTCCGCTGGACTGGAACTTTACGAGCATCACAAATGTATCGAGCTTGGCACTTAACTTATTAGTGAGTTCTTCTATTATCTCGCGTGGGGGGGGGTTTATTGCGCTTGAAGGGTTGATGTATGCTTCTAATGGGATTGTTAGCAGCGAAGACATTTCGATTGAATCACCCGCACAATTTAAAGGCAACGGCGGCGGACTGACCAATCTGAACGCCTCGGCCTTGTCAGACGGCACCGTCCCGCTGGCCCGGCTAAGCGGCATCACGTCGAACCAGATTGCCGACAGCACACTGGGAACCAACAAGCTGGACGCCAATGCCTACGCGCTGCTGACGAAGACGGGCGGCGGTTCGGGCACGGCCACCAACCTCGCGCCAGGTCTGAACGCCACCAACCTGACGCTGGTCAAGGGGACTAACACGCTCGCCGGAACGGATACGGGATGGAGTTTTACGGGCACGCTGGCGGGCGACGGCGGCAGGCTGGCCAACGTGCCGGTGCCGCGCAACGCGATTTTGACCAACGTTACGCTGGTGCAGGATGGAGGCGCAGGCGCAGCGAAAATTATCGTGACCAACCGGACTGCCATTGGCGGCGGTGCCGCAGACCAAACCGCGATATGGTTCACGCCGAGCTCGAAGGTCTCGGAAATGATATTTTCGCAGGATTCTCCGAGGGTTCACAGCGGAATCATGTTCTGGCCGAATCACAGTTCCGGCGTCCCTGAGTTGATTTTCAACTGCCAGCCCGGTTCGTTATGCTACTACTACGATTACATTCAGTGGGGCAATCCAAGTCAATTAGGGCCGACCTACGAATACTGGAAAAGCTCGACGTATAGCGGCTGGATTGAACGGCAGAGTGGGGAAACGAACTTTTGGATGTGGCCGGGTGCTACTTGGCAGTTCGAGGCGCGGGTGCGGACGAACACGGGGCCGAACGATGTGGTTTTTGCCGGAAGTCGTGATTTGGTTTCTGGCGGCGCCGCCAAACGCCCGACTATGATGTTCCGGCCCACATCAACGAATGGGAGTGGTGCATGGATTTTTATGGATGATTTTCAAGCGAATTCGCAGTCAGGCCTGTTTCAAGCTGTCACGCCTTGGGGCACGAACTGGCACAAAATCTTCCGCGACAACACCTATACGGAACGGTTGCGCATCACCGCAGGGCCGGATGGCGGACTGGCGTTCAACGGGAAGTTCATTGTCAACGGCAAGGATGGCCTGACGACGAACGTGTTGGCGGGCGAGACGCGGCTGGACATTACCAACGGTGTGATTGTGGGTGTGACATTGAACGAGGTGCTGCAATTAACACCGCGCACAATAACCAACAGCAACGATTCGACGTGGGGCAAAGGCGCGGGCCTGATTTGTGTGGACGCGAACTACATTTACATTTCGACGGGAACGAATACGTGGAAGCGGGCGGCGTTGGGGTGGTGACGATGAAGGCGTTGCTGCGATTGTGGCTGGTGGGCTGGCTGCTGGTGCCGGGCGGTGCGGTGTGGGCGCAGAGTCAGGCGTTCACGCGCCAGCCGGAAGATATTACGGTTCCGTCGGGTTGCCGCGTCGTGTTTGATGCGCGTCTGGCAGACAGTTCTCAATACACGACATTTCAATGGTATCTCGGCGGCGAGGCGATTGCTGGAGCTACCCGCACACGATACATCTTCCACCCAAAAGACATCACCGCTGAACCTGCCACCTACTTTGCGGTTGTCACTGGCGATTTCGGCAGCATCACGAGTCGCATCGCCTCGATTTCCGTAGGGCCGCCAGTGGATTGTCTAAAGCAGGCACCACCCAAACTCCGCATTGGCCGCAAGCCGGTCGAACTCATGGTCAAAGCCGAACGGTTCATGCCGTTGGTGATGTGGAACCAGTTTATCCCGCTCATCCAACCGGCCATTGGCGTGACTGACTTTGAAACCGTGCGCACTTTCGGCTTTCCGAACAATCCGTGGGTTGCCCGCGACCGCTTCACATGGGAACAGGCCCAAACCGCTGAATGGCCGTCCTCGTATTTATTCAAGGATTGTCTCGGCATAACCAGCATGGTGATGGGGTATTATTCCAGCAACGCGCCGGTGTGGTGGAGCCGGTTTAGCCTTGGCTATGGCTTCTCCAACGGCGTGTACCAATCGCGGTGCGTGCTGATTTCGCCCCGGTTTGTCATGTCCAATGGGAACCACGCCAACATCCCGAAGTATATCGGCCCGCAACAAATCCGATACGAGTTCATTGACACCAACGGAATTGTGCCGATAGATTCGCCATACACGAACGCGGTGTTCCAGCACGGCACCAACTTCTATCGCTCGTGGTTTTTCCCGACCAACGCCTATCATTATCACCGCTATATCGGCACCAACAATGACGTGCATTTCCGAACCTGCATCGCCATTCTGGACTACGGAACCGACAATCCAACCACAAGCCGCCTGAACATTCAGTACGATTGGCCACTGACCAACGTTGACCCCAAGTATCAATTTTGCCTCGGGCTGCTGGACGCAGATCTGCCGCCGTCCGTGGTGCCATGCCAGTTGATGCCACCAGATTTCTACCGCTACATGGAATCAGAGGAAAAGAAATATCTTCTGCCCAGAATCACCACTGACCAACGCAACTGGACGCATTTTTACATCCCGCCGTTTCTAGCGGGGAAGTTGCATTATCAACTCTGGGCTAATTGGCCCGGACATCCAGATGGAAATAGCGGGTCGCCATCGTTTTACTTGTTGGACGGCAAGTGCATCCGCAGTAATTGTGAAATGGACGAGGGCGAGATTGAACTGCTGAAAGCCGCCATGAAACATCTATGGACAACGGTGGCCGGGTTGCCGGAGGAAACATGCCAGATGCCGACATTCGTTGACCTGAGCCGCTTCGATAATTTGCAATGACCCCTTGTACCCTGGCTGACCGGATTGTGTTGTGGCTGCTGGCGGCCCTGCTGGCGATGCTGTGCTTCGTCGCGCTCAATGCGTTCGGGGCGGACGCGCCGCCGGTGCCGAAGACTATGCCGCTGCCGAATCCGCCGCGCATCTACTACTTCATCGCGCAGCAAACGGATGCCGAGGGTAAATCCAGCGAGTGGTCAAAGGAGTATTTGTGGACAAACTTTACCAAGGCCAGGGTGGTTCAGTTCGAGTTGGAACCCGGCATGGCTGAATACCCTATCTCGAACTATTCCGTGGCGTTCGGGAAAGCCTCCCGCGTTTATATCGCCACCAACCACTATGGAACTAACCTGATTGGCCCGATTCGACTTGCCAAGGAACCGCTGACCAACCGGGTGTTTGTTGTGTCGTCAACGTCCACCGGCATGTATCACGCCGCCACCATCAAAGGGCCGTGGACATACACGCCGGAAACGAACGCCGTCCACCTGAACCCACGCTCCGGCAATCGTTTCTACAAGCCCGTTCTTGGCGGGGCGTTGGCATGGAAGGAGGTCTGGTTTTGAACGCGACAACCTGCCCGAACTGCGGAGGCCCCATCACCATTTACACCACACACGAGCATTATCGGGCCGTGAGCGGGGAAGTCCGCACTTACCCGAAGTATCATTATCGTTGCAAGCCGTGCTTCAACGCCACGCGCCGTGAGTGGAGCCGCCGGTTTAACGAGCAGCGAAAGAACAAGGACTATTACATTCGGGACTTGCTATGCTTGCGAAAGCAGGCACAATTCGAGGTGCGGCCACCGTCGTTCTGGCCGCAATGGCTCGTGGAACTGAAACGCAAACATCTGGAACTGCAACGGATGCTCAACTGATGCCTGCCATTGACCAATTCCTGTTCTGCTGCGCTGGCGTTGCCGTTCTCTTTACGGGACTAATTCTGTATCACTACCTGAAACAATGAGAAGTTCAATCTGGAAACTGAACCAAATATACGAACCGTTGGTTGCCAAACTCCAACGCGCTACAAGTCTCATCATACGTTGTTTGTTTTATTTACGTTATGCCTGAACAATCCGTAAAAACCAGTGGTGATTGGCTCCGTATCCTGTGCAACGAAGCCGCCGAGTGTGCCGCCGGTAGAACCGACCCGGGCCGCGTCAAAGCTCTCTGCCAACTGACCGATGCCGTGGTCAAGATTGCCCGCCTGCAACTCGAAGCCAACTCTGACGACAGTCGCGCCCGAGGCATCCAACTGCTGACCAACGTGCCTGACGATACCGAACTTGACCGCGCCACCGCTCGCATGGAGGAAATCTCCGAGGCCATCCGCATCGTTGAGAAGGCCGTGGACGACCCCAAAACCGACGAAGCCAAGTTGCCAGCGTTGCGCGGCAAACTGAACAATTTGCGGCAGGAACAGTTGAACTTGCGCCGCATCTTAGACAAACGACAATGAGCTCCTATTCAGAAAAACATGGCTGGCTGAACATGTTGCAGACCATTATCAGCGGTTTATCGGTTGCGGGCCTGGTTTGGTTGGGCAACACCGTGATTTATCACGGCAAAAACCTTGCCGAGCACGGCGTTCAAATCCAGAACACCAGCTACCGTTTGAGCGCGATTGAATCGCGGAGCAGCGGTGCGCTGGCTGATTATGCCGCCGTTGCCAACAAACGACTGGACAAACTTGAGGCCACGGTGCAATCCCTTCAGGATATGCGCGTGGACGTGCAAACCATTCTCGTTCATATCGAGAACATGCGGCAGGCTCAGGCCCGCATGGAAAAGGCCCTTGAACAACGACACCCATGAACGCTCTTTGCCCTACCACAATCTTTTCAGCCTGTTTGCTGTTAACGGTCTTTGCGGTTGGGCTGTTGCTCGGTATGCGCCAGTCCATGCCGGATGACCAATCTAACCCCGACTGGCAATTCGAGGATGAACTAATGGCTAAACTTAGTGACCTGCAAAATGAACTGGAAGCGGTGAACGCGCAACTCAGCAAGGCGATTGGCGAAATCAATGGAAAGATTGATGAGCTAACCGACGCGCTGGACAACGTTGACCTGCCCGAGGAAGCCGAAACCGCTCTGGCCGAACTCAAGGCCAAGGCGCAGGCTCTGGACGACATCGTTCCCGACGCCGAACCCGAGGAACCGGAAGAACCCGAGGAGGAATGACCATGCGCCTGTGCCTGACTTTGTTCGGGCTGGCCTTCATCGGCAGCGGTTGTCTCATGGTGCCCAAGACTACCATCAGCGGCACTCTTGGCGGACAACCGTTTGCCTTGTCCAGTCCCAAGGATTCGACCTTGCAAGGGCTTGACCTCTCCGCCGACCCAGCCGGAAAGATGCACCTTCGCATTGAAAAGCTCGATGTGAAGATGAACCCGGATGTGGTCAGCATGAGCGGCAAGGCGCAGGTGGACATCATTAACGCCATCTCGGATGCGGTAGTCTCCGCCGCTGGCAAAGCCGCCGGAACCGCCGCTGCCACCGCCGTCACACCCTAACATCCCCCGCACGCCATGAGCTTGATGAACATTGCCGAGCAGAAGCCCTACTTTGGCGCCAACTACGACGTAGGCTACATCGGGTTCACCGTGACCAAGGCGAGCTTTGTCTCCGCCGGCATCAGTTGGTTCACCAAATGGGATGCCCTTCCCAAGGTGCCGCGCCCGACGCATTGCTTTATTGTCACCGGCGCGGATGAAACGGTTGAGGCGTTCCCACATGGCGTTGCGCGGGGCAATCTATCATCGAAACTGGCCGACAAGGACGTTGCCGTCCTGATTCGACGCCCACGCTACTACAACACGGACATGGGCGAGCGCATCGCCCTGCACGCGGCGGAGTATGTAGGCGAGAAATACGGCTATTGGCTGGTGGCCATGCACGCCGTAGCCGGTTCCATCGTGGGCCGGCTGTTCAGCACCCTGACCCGAGGCTGGTTCGAGCGGTTGGTCACGTCCATTGGCGACAAGAAACAACAGCAGATGTGCTCTGAACTGTGCGCCCGCGTCCTGCAAATGGAGCCGCAACTCGAATTACTCGGCATCCTGCAAGACCCGGCCCGTACTATCACGCCCATCGAATTGTTCACTGACCCTTATTGCTTCGAGCCGCCTGAATACGCGGTGAAGTTGACCGGCGAGATTCAATCGTCAAAGTCCTGACACCTTTTTGCGCCACAGCATTGAACGGCGGGGAGAAATCCGCCGAGCCTCCGGTGGGTAACAAGGCTGCTGTGGCGTTTTTAATTTATGGTTGACGAAACCGCAACCCCGATTATTCTTAGACCAAACCCGAATGAGCGAACCAGCTAAAACCGCCAAAGATGCCCTCACCAAGGCCGCCGTCGGCAAGCGCATCGAACTCACCCAGGTCAAGCTGCCCATCTTTGCCCTGTGCCGCAAGCTGCAAGACCGGAGCCACAAATACAAGCGGCCCTTCTTCTCACCGCACCAACTCAAGACCCTGCTCCAGTGCATCGCGGATGGAACCCCGCAAGACCATGCCTGCCGCGTGGCCGGTATCACCAAGGCATCGTTCTACCAGTGGCGGAAGGCCAGCGTTGAGTTTGATGAAATCATTGAGATTGCCAAGGCCAACGGCATCGCCAAACGCCTCGGTATCATTCGGGACGCTTCTTCGCGGGATTGGCGGGCGGCGGCGTGGATGCTCGAACGCTGTCACCCGGTATTCTTCGGCCCGGGCAAGCAGAGTGTCGAAGTGTCCAACAAAGGCAACCCACTTGCCAACATGGTCGCCGTTGTCCTGCCCAAGAAAACCGATTCATTAACCCATGCAAACGAAGTACGAGAGATTACAGAGAGGGCTGAAAGCCAAACGGACACCAACGGAGATTCGGCCTCAACCGGGGCCACAGACGAGCTTTCTCCAATCGAAAGCTGACATCGCCATCTTTGGCGGTGCCGCCGGCGGAGGCAAGTCCTACGCCCTGTTGCTCGAACCGTTCTATCACGTCACCAACCCCAAGTTCCGGTGCGTGGTGTTCCGCCGAACCGTCCCCATGATACGCCAGCCCGGCGGGTTATGGGACAGCAGCCGTGAGATTTATACCCGCCTCCGCGCCGAGGCCCGCGAGCAAACCCTTGAATGGCGGTTCCAATCCGGCGCCCTCATCAAGTTCGCCGGACTCGAACTCGAAGCCGACGCCTACGGCTGGCAGGGGAGCGAAATCGCCCTGCTCTGCTTCGATGAACTCACCCAGTTCACCGAACGCCAATTCTTCTACCTGCTGTCCCGCAACCGCTCCACCTGCGGCATCAAACCCTACGTCCGGGCCACCACTAACCCGGACTCGGATTCATGGCTCCGCTACTTCATCGAGTGGTGGCTTGACCCCGTCACCGGCCTGCCCATCCCCGAACGCGCCGGCGTGCTCCGCTACTTTGTCCGCATTGACAACGCTCTCACATGGGCGAACTCCGCGCAGGAACTCATCGCGCAGTTCGGCAACGACTCCGCCCCCAAAAGCGTCACGTTCATCCCCGCCAAGGTCACGGACAACAAACTCCTGCTCGAACGTGACCCGTCCTATATCGCCAATCTCAAGGCCCTCCCGCTCGTGGAACGGGAACGGCTCCTGAGCGGCAACTGGAACATCCGCGCCACCGGCGGCAACTTCTTCCGCCGCGAATGGTTCGGCCTCGTGGACAAGGTGCCGGATAACATCGTCGCCCGCGTCCGGTTCTGGGACAGGGCCGCTTCCGAACAGAAACCCGGCACCGACCCGGACGCCACCGTCGGACTGCTCATGTCCCGCGATTCCCAAGGCGTCTATTACATCGAGCACGTCGCCCGCATGTTTTGCACCCCGGGCAAGGTCACAGAGGCAATGGTTGCCTACGCCGCCCAGGATGGACGCAACACGACCGTCGCGTTCCACCAAGACCCGGCCAGTGCCGGTGTGTACGAGGCCCAGGTCACCAGCCGGGCGTTGGACGGCTACAACGTCCGCTTCGAGACTGCCTCGGGCAACAAGGAAACCCGCGCCAAACCCGTTAGCGCACAATCCGAGGCGGGCAACGTCAAGATGGTGCGCGGCGGGTGGAACGACGCCTTCCTGCGCGAGGTGGAAGCCTTCCCGGTCGCCCGCCACGATGACCAGGTTGACGCCCTGTCCGGTGCCCACGGATTCCTCTGCGCCAGCACCTCCTGCGGCTTCTCCTCCGCCGACGGTTTTGGGGGTGAAGAAAAAAATGAAATTATTGTTGACAACTTTGCGGAGTTAGGGCATTTATAGGGGTGATTATGTGAGTAATGGTCACATAACCGGAAACGAATTGAGACAACGAAACGGATAAAACGATGAACGAGCAAGAGATTGAACGCAGGTTGGTCGCCTTGGAAAAGACCGTTGAGAAACTCCGCAGTTCACTGTTCCCGCTGGCGAATGGTGACATGCCGCCCCCCAACATCAGCCGCATCACCAGCATCCAATGGTTGTGCGCCAACGAGTATGGCATCACCATCTCGGATATGCTGAGCCGGAGCCGGGAGGAGCTTTACGTCGTGCCGCGTATGCTGGCAATGTATCTGTCACGGCATCATGCCGGGGTCAGCTACACCGCGATTGCACGCCGGTTCGGGAAGAAGTGCCACGGCACGGTGATGCACGCGATTCGCAGCGTGTCCAGCAAGTGCGAGACGGACAAGAAGTTCCGAGCCATCAAAGACAAGCTGGCGGTGGAAATTGCCAGTTGGGAAAAGGACCCCATTGTTGACCTTGAAACCGAACCGAAAGCCTGAACCCATGAGTGCGATAGCCGACACCATCAAAACGACCCTGATAACGGATGTGGAAGTGGATTACCTGCTGCATCCCGGATGCGACGCCACCTACTACGACCCGCCGGAGCCGGAAACGGTTGAACTGCTGGCGGTGCGCGTGGGCGGCGCGGACATCCTGAGCAAGCTCAACGCCGAAGCCCGAGGCGACCTTGAGGACAGAATACTAACCTCGGCACAGAAACAGGATAAAGCAAATGAGTGAACCAACTAGAAAATAACCAGTCAAAGGAACGCCAACGATGACAGCCAAAATTGACCCGCGCTATGACCATGTTTGGTTCTGGCGCACGCGATTGCCGCACCGGAAAGGCCAGCCGTGCCGGGTTGTGGTGCGCGGCGGCATGAACAGCATCCTCGTGGAGTTCCCGGACGGCGAACGCTACTGCACCAGTCGCTACGCCGTGCGCAGAATGCGAGACTGAAACGAAAGGAAACGAAACTCAAGGGCATGAACCGCTCTAAACACCCCCGCAATCGCTCAGAATAGCCCCTACAATGCCCCGAATCCCAAATTCCTTCATACCCCCCAAGAAACTCGGCAACGTCGAAGTATCCGCCAA
>Ga0116155_10001070_pt1 | contig 20211 bp, 24 predicted proteins | sample AD_UKC032_MetaG_FD_89890 | JGI IMG/M metagenome (GOLD analysis project Ga0116155, IMG submission 89890) | Active sludge microbial communities of municipal wastewater-treating anaerobic digesters from USA - AD_UKC032_MetaG | ecosystem: Engineered > Bioreactor > Anaerobic > Digestate | place: USA...
AACAGCGGAGCTGTGGCCATTATAAGCGCAACAGGCAGAAATGCCGCGCTGGCCGGGGGTGTATATCCTTTTCCACTAATTGAGGATGGGGATTTTAATATTCCTTCTGTTTATATGACAGAGGAAGAGGGACTGAAGCTCCTGGCTGAGACAGGGAAGACAGTATTTCTTGAGTCACGGTCAGAGAGAATACCCGGGAGGGGCTGCAATGTAATTGGCAGGATTGGTAGCAGCAAGGCCCAAAAGATTGTAATTACTGCCCATATTGACGCAAAGAAAGGCACTCCGGGTGCAATAGACAATGCAACAGGGGTAATTGTCCTGCTGCTTCTGTCTGAGCTCCTCAGGGACTATAAAGGTGATAAGTGTATTGAAATTGTTGCTCTGAACGGCGAGGATTATTATGCAGTGCCTGGCCAGATGGCATACATAAAAGCTAACATGAATGACTTCGGCAGAATGTTGCTGAACATAAACATTGACGGTGCGGGATATAAGGAAGGACTTTCGGCATTTTCACTTTTTAATCTGCCCGGTGAAATACTTCAGTCTGTAACAAATGTAATTGCTAAGTACAGTGGGATAACAGAGGGAGTTCAATGGCCCCAGGGTGACCATAGTATCTTTCTGCAGTCTGGTGTGCCGGCAATTGCTGTTTCATCAAAATGGTTCATCGATAATATTGGCGATCAGGATATAACTCATACTCCCAAAGACAATATCTCGATTGTGGATTGTAACAGGCTTGTGGAAATTTCGCAGGCTTTAAACAGCCTTATCAGACTGCTGTAGAGTATGTTTGGATTTCTGCTTAATTAGCATTCAGCTCATTCCAGTCTTTGACGGTAATGAGGTGTTTTAAGCAACAGGGCAGAGGAAGTTCATAAGTATTGTAAATTAATGGAGATCATTCAGATGTCTTTGAACACAAAACCTTTCTCCTTGTTTTACTGTGGTAAGGGAGAAATAAGATGAAAAAGGAGCTTACACAGGATCAGGGCAATGAACTGCTGTCAGTGCTTAAAGCGCGTTTTGACAAAAATATGAATCGTCATAAGGGTGTTGAATGGGAGGGAGTGGCAGCAAAATTAAAGGCCGCAAAAGGAAAATTATGGTCCCTGAACGAGATGGAAAGAACAGGCGGAGAGCCTGATGTAACAGCTTATGATAAAAAGACAGGGGAGTATGTTTTCTGTGACTGTTCTGCTGAAAGTCCAAAAGGACGCAGGAGCCTTTGTTACGACAGGGAGTCGCTTGATGCACGGAAGGAGTTCAAGCCAGAGAGCGCTGCTGTTGAAATGGCTGCCGGTATGGGCATTGAGCTGCTTTCAGAGGAGCAATACAGGGTTTTGCAGGAGCTGGGCATATTCGATACAAAGACATCAAGCTGGCTGCTGACCCCGCCTGAAATAAGGAAACTTGGTGGCGCCATCTTTGCCGACAGAAGGTATAATCATGTATTCACCTATCATAACGGAGCTTCATCGTATTATGCAGTAAGGGGATTTCGCGGATCGCTGAGAGTATGATAAGAAACGAAGGCCTGTAAAAAAAAGGAGAGTGCCCGGTCACGTTTTCAAACCCGCTCCCGCTCTCACTCCCGCTCTGTTTTTGTAGTCCCACCAGGAATCGAACCTGAATCTAAGGTTTAGGAAACCTCCATTCTATCCATTGAACTATGGGACCAAATCCGGTGCAAAAATATATTATTTTTTTATCATATCAAATTCAGGTTAGATGAAAGGTGCTGGACGCTGGACGCTGGGCGCTAGGCGATGGACCCTGGGTGCTGGGCGCTGGACGCTAGGCCCTGGTCGCTGGGCTCTGGATGATATATGAAGGATTTATGGTTCTTTTTGATTTCTGGAATATGATTGGTAAATTGGTAATGGAATAAATATTACTAATTAAAATTCAATGTGCTATGAGTAATTATGAAAATCTTAACGTATGGCAAAAAGCTGTAGATCTCGCTGTTTCTATTTACAAACTGACTGATTCTAATATTTCCTTTAAGAGAGATTTTGGCTTAAAGGATCAAATAAGAAGATGTTCTGTAAGCATCTCAAGTAATATCTCTGAAGGTGATCAGCTTGGAACAGATAAACAGGCAATTCGCCAATTTTATATTGCCAAAGGATCAGCTGCTGAATTGTTCACGCAACTCATCATTTCGGAAAAGATAGGTTATATTTCAGGAGATGAGAATTCATATTATCTGAATGAGTGCAGAGGTATTTCTGCAATGCTGACAAATCTTATTAAATCAAGGTTAGATTAATAAATAGTCTTAACGGATTTATTTCTTAATGAAACAGCTTTCATGAAATCAGGTATTCAGAACCTTTTTCAGAATATTTTATCCTAAAATTCCGATTCGCCCAGTGTCTATTTCGCAGTGTCTATCGCCAAGCGTCCAGCGTCCTTCGCCCAGCGTCGTTAATGGTTCCCCGTTTTCTTTCCAAAACGAAAAAAAACTATCTTTGATCCTGCTAACATAAAAATGTATGAACTGGATCGATTTGGTAATCATTATAATCCTGGCCTTGTCAATGATATCGGGCTTTACAAACGGCCTTGTAAAGGAAATCGCTTCGCTTGCAGCTCTTATCCTGGGCATCTGGGGCGCAATTAAATTCTCCTCATTCACGGCTGCAAAACTCTACGATTACTTCGACATGTCAGGTCAGTATGTAGGGATAGTTGCCTTCCTTGTAACATTCGGGATTATTGTTGTGCTGATACATTTTATTGGCATAATTGTCGACAAGGTGATAGATGCAACAGCCCTCAGTTTTGTAAATAAGCTGCTCGGGATACTTTTTTCACTTATCAAGTCGGTGCTTATACTGAGCGTGATCTTCGTTGTGCTCAATTCAATTGATTCCCGCAGGCCTTTCCTGCCAAAAGACAAGATAGAAGAGTCAATGTTCTATAATCCCATATCGGACATTGCACCTGCAATATTCCCGATAATAGGCGAGGGGGGACTCGATCAGAGCTTCGACAGGTTTAAAAAGAAGTCGGAGGAGGTTGCAATATAAGCCTTTTAGTATATTTGCAGTCCAAAACTTTGCAGAATGAATTTTGTTGATGAACTGAAATGGCGAGGCATGATTCACGATATCATGCCCGGAACGGAAGAATTACTAAGTAAGGAAAAGACTTCAGGTTATATAGGTTTCGATCCCACAGCCGACTCCCTTCACATAGGTCACATGGTGCAGGTGATGCTGCTTGTACATTTCCAGAGGGCAGGCCACACGCCAATTGCTCTTGTTGGAGGGGCTACAGGAATGATAGGCGATCCTTCAGGTAAATCGGAGGAAAGAAACCTTCTTGATGAGGTTACTCTCCGTAAAAACCAGGATGCAATAAAGAAACAGCTTTCGCATTTTCTTGATTTTCAGTCCGACAGGTCAAACCGGGCTTTAATGGTGAACAATTACGACTGGATGAAGGAATATTCCTTTCTGCAGTTCATAAGGGAAATAGGCAAGCATATCACTGTCAACTACATGATGTCGAAGGACTCTGTAAAGAAAAGGATAGGTTCAGAGTCAAAGGAGGGGATGTCATTTACCGAATTTTCATATCAGCTCGTTCAGGGCACTGATTTCCTGCATCTTTTTAACAGTCATGGCTGCAAGCTTCAGATGGGAGGCTCGGACCAGTGGGGAAATATAGTCACGGGAACTGAGCTTATACGCAGAAAGGCGGGGGGAGAAGCTTATGCGCTTACCTGTCCGCTGATTACAAAGGCTGACGGCAGCAAGTTTGGCAAGACAGAATCAGGAAACGTCTGGCTCGATCCGGATAAAACAACTCCTTACCAGTTCTACCAGTTCTGGCTTAACGTGTCGGATGAGGATGCTGCCAGGTATATTAAGATCTTTACAATCCTCGGAAAAGAGGAGATTGATAATATTATAAGCGAGCATAATAAGGCTCCTCATGAGCGTTTTCTTCAGAGAAGACTGGCTGAAGAGGTGACTGTGATGGTGCATTCACGGGAGGATTATGAAGGAGCTGTTGAGGCTTCCCAGATCCTTTTCGGAAAGGGAACAACAGAGTCGCTGAAGAAAATGAATGAAAGCACCTTCCTGTCAGTTTTTGAAGGAGTTCCGGTTTTTGATGTGGCCAGAAATATAATCGAAAGCGGTGTTACAATAGCTGATCTCTGTGCCGGACATACCCAGGTTTTCCCGTCGAAGGGAGAGCTTCGCAGGCTTGTACAGGGCGGCGGACTGAGCATCAATAAGGCGAAGGTTGAGAATCCCGACGAAAAGATTGGCAGTGAGTCACTTCTCAATGACAAATACCTTCTTGTTCAGAAGGGGAAAAAGAATTACTTCCTTATTAAGATTGTGTGAGCTGCCTTGGAAGGTCAGCCACAATTATTGACACATCGTCAAAGGTATAGGGATTATTGTCAGGCAGTCCCAGCTCCTTAATCATCTCCCTTATGTTACCTTCAACGGGGCTGGTATTTGATATATGTCTGATTATTACTTTGGTCCCGATGTCCTTGCCGTCATCTCCCTTAAGCTCTGAAAGCCCGTCGGTATAGCACACAATTTTTGAAGTGTTGCTTATATTAAGTTCCGATTTCTTTATGTTCGGGATCTCATCAAGCATTCCTATTCCCACGCATGAGGCGTGAAGGTGCAGCACTTCGCCGGTAACTGTATTGTAAACCACCGGCGGATTGTGTGCGGCATTGACGTATTCAAGAATACCTGTGGCTGTGTCGTATCTGGCAACGAAAAATGTAATGAATTTTTCGCCTGCAGCATTAGTGACAACTATCGAATTGAGCTTGTTTATAAGCGTTTCAAGCGCGATGTCGTGTGTGAAGAGAGCTCTGAAGCTGGCCTGGAAATTCGACATCAGGATTGCCGCGGAAATACCTTTTCCCGATACATCGGCAATGCAGAAGCCTGTTTTAGTGTCCGACAGTCTGAGGCAGTCGTAATAATCACCTCCTACTTCATAATGCGGAAAATAGAAACCATGGACAATTAACAGTGGATTTTTGGGCATCGAGTTGTTATCGGGAATAAGCATCTTCTGCATCCTTGCAGCAAGCTCAAGCTCTTTTTTCAGAGCTTCCTGCCGCAGGCTCTCTTTGAAAAGCCTCATGTTTTCAATTGCAACTATAATAATGCTTGAAAAGGTCTGGATGAAGTTAAGGTGCTTGAGCACAGGGCTCATTCCTTCTCCCTCTTCTTCAATATCCCCGATAAATACGTAGGCAATCGGGACATTGTTATTGAAAACAGGAACTATAATATCAACGCCTTCAAAGCCCATTTTATCGGCATCAAAGGAGATCTCTGTAATTTTGAGGAGATTCTTCTCAACGTCTACTGATTCAAGCTTTTTTGAAAAGCCTCCGTTGAGGATGCATTCCCAGGTATTGGAGCGTTTGTAAATAAGGATTTTACCAATACTCAGATTGTCCCTGAGAATGCTTTCATATTTTGCAAGAAGCTCATCGACAGGCAGATTTGCATTGATTGACAAGGTGATGTCGAGCAATGCATCCAGTTTGAATTTGTTGATTTTAAGCCTGTCCATCATTGCATTCTGAGCTATGTTGAAGAGCTATGCCTTTACCCTTTCAACATAAGTTTTATCGTGGGTGTCGATTTTAATTTTATCCCCGACATTAACAAAGAGGGGAACCATTATAACCGATCCGTTCTCAACAGTAGCCTGTTTGAGGGTGTTTGTGGCAGTATCGCCCCTTAAGCCCGGTTCTGAATAGGTAACTTCCATAACAACAAACTGCGGCAGATCGACTGTAAGCACTGTTTCTGTCTCGGCATGAACAACGACTTCAACGTTTGCACCTTCAAGGAGGAATTCGGGATTGTCGATAAGGACGCTGTCGACATGTATCTGCTCATAAGTTTCCATGTGCATGAAGTAATAGCCCACATCGTCTTTATAGAGATACTGGTACGGGCGTCTTTCAACACGCGCAACATTGATTTTAACTCCCGATGAGAAGGTATTGTCTATTACTCTTCCTGTTTTGAGGTTTTTAAGCTTTGTCCTTACAAAAGCAGGACCTTTGCCCGGTTTAACATGCTGGAATTGTACAATTGTATAGAGGTCATTGTTGTACTCAATGACCAGTCCGTTCCTGAAATCTGCAGTCGTTGCCATAAAATCTTATCTTCTCAGTATTTATTTAAGTTATCTAATTTTTTATATCAAGAGGGTATGCAAGCCCCTCATAGTTTGTAATTTCAACCGTAAAAGCCCCGACAAAGATATCAAAACGGATTTTAATTGGTAAATAATTTTTATCAGCAGTAAACCAGAATGATACATCTTCCTCTGTTTTGAACAGCCTTCCCTTTTCAGTGACAGGGTTGAACTTATGGCATTTTATCTTCCCCAGCTTCGTTTTAACCTCTTCTGTTTTCACATATTTCAGCCTCACCGGATAAAGTTCGTCAGTGAACCAGGTCACGAGGGTTATCATATCCCCTTCCTTAAGGTCCTTTCTGACAGTAAGAATGTTGTCCCTGAAATAGTAGAAGCAGGAAATAATGTCGAGTATGCCTTTCTGGGCAATATGTTTTCCTGTTAGGTCGCTCATCAGGATAGCCGAGTCTTTCCTTGTGACATGATCAAAGGCCACTTCATTGTATTTCCTGTATCTTCCCTCGCGGATGTTCCTGATTGTAAAAACAGGCAGTTCCGTAGCAGGATCAATATAACTTTCATAGCTGTCGAGCACCTTGAAGAGAGCATCGGCCATCCCGGTTGTCTTTCCAATAAGCTTTGAATGCCATACTGTTGCCCCTTTGTATTTTGATTCCTTAAGCACAAGGGATGCCTCTCCCGCACTTATGGGGCCGTAATGTATTGTGTAATAGACAGCTTCGCCCGGCTTGTATGTTGTGGGCTGACTGAATCCTGCCTGGTATGCAAATAAGCCGGTCAGCAATATGTAGGCAAGCTTTCTCATTTTTCAGATATACAGCATCTTTTGTGCCGTTTTTCAAAGTATGTTTTTCCGTTGAGTCGTTGTAATAAAATCTTTAAGGTAGAAAGGCTCAAAATAAGCAAGATCCTCGAATTGACCTTTTGAAAAAGCTTCAAAGACAGGTATTCTCATGTAAGAGGCTGACATGCTGAAATCCTTTATGAAGACTGAGTTTTTTCTGCCAATAACCTTACTGCATTTTTCCGCTCCGTCGCCGAAAAAGACGATCCGCCTGGCAATATCAATGTCACTGAATGAAACTTCAGTTATTATTTCGGCAGATATATCCCTTATTTTTTCAGGTGATGATGAGTACAGGGCTGTATAAACCTCCATCCTCCTTGCGTCGAGCATGGGGCATAGAAGGGTATTGTCATCCATGTCTTTTTCCCCTTCGAGCCTGCTCTTCATGCCATGGAACATCGAGAGTGTCGTTTCTATTCCGATGAGAGGGATTGAAGCGGCAAAGGCTATTCCCTTTGCAACTGAAACTCCAATTCTCAGACCTGTATAGGATCCAGGTCCCTTGCTGACAGCCACCGCGCCCAGATCTCCTGGTCTTATGCCGCTTTCCTTCAGCATCTCGTCAATAAAAACTGTGAGCATGGAGGCATGTGTGCGCTGATCATTGCTTTCGCGCAATGAGATTACCTCCTTATCAGAGCACAGGGCAACTGAACATAAATTGGTCGCCGTTTCAATGCAAATGATCATCTGAGAATAATGGTCCTTATTTTACCTTGAAGAGTTCCTCTTTCTTAAGAATCTCAACAAGAGTACTGTCAGAAAGCTTTTTGCTTATCGCGCTGAACGGCGCCGAGATAACCCTTACACTGTCCTCAATTCCTGAAGTGATCTCTATGTAATTATTATCCTGGATACCTGTTTTTACATCCTTTGCTAGAGCACGTGCGCCATCTGTTATGAAAACAAGAGTGCGGATCTCGTCATCCTGTTTTGTTTTACCCGTGGAGACATTTGTAGTGTCGGTGCGTGTTGTCACAGACTGTATGGGCACTGTTAATACCTTATCCCTGATCTCAGTCTGGATCTCGACTGTTGCCGACATTCCCGGTCTGAAGGGATTTATTTTACCGCCGTCAGTGAGGCTGGCATACGACTCTGGCAGCACGAGTATCTTGACATCAAAGTTTGTGACCTGGTCGGCTGAGACACCTGTTGTTTTTGCAGAGTTTGCTATTTCGGTGACTATGCCCTTGAATTTTTTATCAAGGTAGGCATCGACCTCAATTGAAGCAGTATCGCCAAGTTCCACCCTGACAATATCATTCTCATTGACCTCAACCTGGGCTTCCATCCTTGAAAGGTCGGCCACTCTAAGCATTTCTGTTCCGGCCATAAGGTTTGTTCCTGCAACCCTTTCGCCAAGCTCAACAAGAAGCATTGAGACGGTACCTGTCATGGGTGCATAAATTGATGTTTTTGTAAGGTTTTCATTTGCTTCCTTCAGAGAAGCTTCAGCGCTTGTAACTGAGAATTTAGCAGCATCAACCTCAGCTTTTGCCACTGAATATGAAGCTTCAGCCTGTTCATAATCCGACTTTGAAATTGTCTGTTCCGAAAAAAGCTGTTTGTTTCTCTTGTACGAAAGTTCTGCCTGGATGAACTGGGCTTCAGCCTGTGCTAATCTTGCCCTTGCCGAACTTATTGCAGCAGTCGATCTGTCCCTCTGCGAAATATATGTGTCAGGCTTTATCCTGAGCAGAAGCTGACCTTTCTGAACCTGGTCGCCCTCTTTCACTGTCAGTTCAACAATCTCACCCGACACATCAGGTGTAAGCTTTACCTCCTTCTCAGGCTGTATTTTACCGTTTGCCGTAATAGTCTCTATTATTGTCCGTCTTTCAGCTTTTTCAACGGCAACCTTCACCATTACAGCTTTTCCGAACCAGCCCTGCTTCTTTCCGATAATGGCAAATATTATAAGCACCAGGACAGCCGGCAGTAATATTTTAAGTATCTTATTGTTTTTCATCATAATATGATTTTGATTTTAATTGAATGATGGAATCCACAGATTATATTTATACGTGTTTAGCTTCGCTGAGCTCGCAAGCCCGGTTGTGTATGTATTACATGTGGGTTTCATGATTCTATGAGCTATTGTGTTTACTGATTTGTAAGACTTAAGGGAATGCCTCTGTAAAAATCAAGAACCTTTGTCTTGAAGATGTATTCATACTTCGACTGTGCCAGATCGGACTGGGCTTTAAGGAGCTGTGTTTTTGAAGCATTATAATCGACAGGAGTCACAAGTCCGACATTGAATTTCTGTTCGGTGTACCTGAAGGATTCCTGCATTGATTTTACAGCCTTTCCGCTTGCTGTATATTTCTTAAGCGCTGCAGATGCATCAGCATAAGCCTGCTGTATGTTTTTGTACAGTTGCTTTTTGGCTCCGTCGAGAGCATACCTGCTGTTTTCGATATTAAGTTTTGAGTTGGCAATATTCTTGTTAACCTGCCAGCCGTTAAGGATCGGGATACTCAGGCTGAGGCCCAGCTGGTAGCTCCTGTTGTCGGAAAACTGATCGGCAAAAGAGTAGTTACCGTAGATTACATCACCTGAATTAGGATCAAGGCCCAGAATTTTTTTCCTGAGGTCAGAGTAACCGGTTGTTACGGAATGGTTCATGCTAAGTTTGGGACTCCTGCCGCCTTTTGCCACTTTAAGGTCATATTCCCGTGCAGAAAGCAGCAATTCAGGGCCTTTGATGTCAGGCCTGGTTCCCAGAGCTATCTGAAAAATATCGTCAATTGATTCACCTATCACTTCATTTGAATCGATGCTTATGCCCGGTACAACAACTTCAAAACCTTCGGGTGTCTTCAGTTCAAGCAACTGGGTGATATCGAGGTATGAGATATCGAGCTGGTTCTGCATGTTCACAAGCTGCACCTCTTCCTGTGCTGCCTGCGCTTCTATCTGCAGAAGGTTTCCAAGGGCCACGCTGCCGGCATCAACAAGCTTTCTTGTTTTTTCAATCTGCTGAAGGCTTATCTGCAACTGCTCATTTGTGGCTGACACAAGTTCCTTGTTAAGAAGTATCTGCAGGTAATTGAGGGCAACAGTAAGTGAAATATTGTCCCTGATATTCTGTAAGTCCTGTTCACCTGCCAGCAGTTCATATTCATATTTTTTTATTGAATTGTAATTCTGCAGGCCGCTGAAAAGGGTCATGCTGCCGCCGAGGTAGAAGTTATTTGAAACTACTCTCTGGTCCTTTACATATTCGTAAGTTGTCTGGTCGAGAGAACGGCCCCAGGAATAATTCTGTGAACCTGATCCGTTAAGGGTTGGCAGCAATTTGTACTTTGAGAGATCGAGAGCGTTTTTCTGATACTGAGTCTGAAGGCCCTGTTGTTTTATCTGGATATTGTTGTCAATAGCATAGAAAATACATTCGTCAAGGGTCCATACCTTCTTCTGGGAGAATACTTCCCCGTTTATCAGAATAAGGAGCAGGGATAATACTGTAAAGCACTTTTTCATAAAAGACTGATTTGAGCGAAACACCTCTGCCTGCAGCCAGGCTTTATATTTATAACGATGACATTTCACATTTATGTTATCGAATGGTTCAAAATTGAGCCAACGAAGATAATTAATATATAAGTATCTGTAAATAAAATTTTCCCAAATATTTTTGCGCTGAAAGCTAAAATCTCTAACTTTCGCGACTCATTTAAAAACATAAAGATATGTTACATTATAAAGAATTAGGACTGGTCAATTCAAGGGAGTTGTTCAGGAATGCCGTTAAGGGCGGATATGCTATACCTGCCTTTAACTTCAATAACCTTGAGCAGCTTCAGGCAATCATAAGCGCCTGTGTTGAGACTAAATCACCTGTTATTCTGCAGGTGTCGAAGGGTGCAAGGAAGTATGCTAACCAGACTCTCCTGCAGTATCTGGCAAAGGGAGCTGTTGAGTATGCTAAGGAGCTTGGACATGCTATTCCTATAGTGCTTCACCTCGACCACGGTGACACTTTCGAAACATGCAAGGCCTGTATTGAAACAGGATTTTCATCAGTTATGATTGACGGATCTCATTTCCCTTATGAGGAAAATGTAAGGCTTACAAGGCAGGTTGTTGAGTTTGCCCATAAGCATGATGTTACTGTGGAGGGAGAACTTGGTGTTCTTGCCGGCATTGAAGATGAGGTTTCATCGGAACACACTTCATATACACGTCCCGAGGAGGTTGAGGATTTCGTTAAGAAAACAGGTGTTGATTCACTTGCAATATCAATAGGAACATCTCACGGAGCCTTCAAATTCAAGGTTAAGCCGGGAGAACTTCCTCCCCCTCTCCGTTTTGATATCCTTGAGGAGTGTGAAAAGCGCATACCGGGCTTCCCGATCGTTCTCCACGGAGCCTCATCAGTACCTCAGGATATTGTTGCTGAGATCAACAAGTATGGCGGCAAGATGGAAAACACTGCAGGTGTTTCCGAAGATCAGCTCAGAAGAGCTGCTGCATCAGCTGTATGCAAGATCAACATCGACAGTGATGGCCGTCTGGCAATGACAGCAGCCATCCGCAAGGTGTTTGTTGAGAAGCCGGGTGAATTTGATCCGCGCAACTATCTGGGTCCTGCTCGCGATAAGCTGAAGGAGCTTTACAAGCATAAAGTTGTAAGTGTGCTAGGAAGCGCAGGTAAAGCATAGAAATAAGGCGTAAAGGCTTAACGGCGAAAGGGCTGAAGGGCCGCAATAAGAAAGTTGTGAATATCATAACAGACAAACAGTCAGCTATATAAAGGCTGACTGTTTTTTTTGTGTTAAAAACTCAGCTGCCTGCTGTTCCCTGCTGCCGTACACTTTTTTTTAAATTAGCGCTCATAAGTTCATAATGGACGGTCGCAGGGCAATATACAAGGAGGACCGGTTACGGAGAAACAACCGGCTTTCGCTCATGCTCAACAACAGGGAGCTGAGGGCTCTTGGCATCTACTGCAGCAGGTACCGGGTTAAAAACAAATCGGAATTTCTCAGGGCTACAATCATGAAAGCAATTGTAAAAAGGTTTGAGGAAGAGCATCCTACGCTGTGGGAAGAGACCGAACCTACGCTTTTCAATCAGAATGTTACAAGGTAGCATTTGGAAAATTGCCTTCTTTTCATAATTTTACATGTTGCGATTTCACATAAACCCTTAGGGCAGTTTATACACCGGCTGCCGGTTAATAAAATTAGAACAGAAGAAGGATGGCCTACCCTGAGAAGCATATAAATGAAATTACAAAGAGAACCCCGTGGATCATTCTTGAAAACGGCAGGATTTTTATAATGGGAAGGTCAATTCCCGAAAATCCCGGAGATTTCTATCGCACCGTTCATGCCTGGATCAGTGAATACGCAAAGCAATACAGGGGGTCAACGAAAATAATCCTTGGTTTTGAGTATATCAACACTGCTTCAATGAAATGGATCTATACTATACTCAAGGAAGTGTCGCAGGTAAAGGAAATATCGATGAATGCTTCAATTGCCTGGTATTATGAAGAGGGAGATGAGGACATGAAGGAGCTTGGATTCATACTGAAATCGCTTGTTACATGTCCGTTCAGGATGATTGAGGTTGAGGAGCTTGACAATGGGGTTTATGACCTGATACAGGAGGGAAAGAAGTGATTTCAGGATAGCCTTTAAGCATCTCTGAGCATATTTCTGGCCCAAATCAAAAAAAATCATATTTTTGCAGCGCAATCAGCTGAACTGACCCATGGTGTAATTGGCAACACGTCAGATTTTGGTTCTGAAGAGTTCAGGTTCGAGACCTGATGGGTCAACAAAGAAAGATGCTTAAAGCCTTGACAATTAATAAAGTCGGGGCTTTTTTAATTTTAATGGCTTAATGATGGGGTATAACCGCTTGTCAGCAGCGGCATTTCTATTTAGCATCTGACAAGTCATTCAGATTTATTATCCGGCTGCCATTCTTTTTGTAATAATTCAACATTTCGTCAATTTTCCTTTTATCATAACTCGTTATACAATCTGACAGGACTGTGACTTTGTAGTTTTCCCTGCACATATTGAATACTGTTGATTTTACACAGGCAATGGCGTCTGCTCCCGTAATGTAAAATTCGTTTATTTCATTTTTCCTGATGAAGTCTGCAAAATTTTCGCTTGTCAATGCGTTGCCTTTTGATTTTTCAAAAATGTTTCCGGAGACTAATTTCATGTCCGGAACTAATTCAGAACCACGGGTATTGGGTTTGAAAGTCCTTGTGCCTTCCGATAAGTTATAATGCCTTATGTAGATAACATGAATTTCATTTTCCACTGCCCAGTCTATTGCCCGGTTAACATTGTCAATGATTTCTTTGTAATTTTTTGTGATGTCATTCTGAATGTCAATTACAACTAAAGCCTTTTTCTGCATGGGATTTCCTTCTTTTATTTGTTTGTTTTATTCGAATTTTCTATTCCTGAGAGTTTGTCATGCTTTACCGGCTGATTCAAAGTGTTTCATGACTACCGGTAACAAGCTTATGATTATAATAAAAAGACCCGTGAATATAATTATTGGTTGAATCCAGAAATATTGTGTCAACACTAGCTGAATAGTTATCCAGGAGATTGCTATAATGCCTGTATATAATGAAAAGGACCATGACCAATGACTATTCCTGTATATGTTAAATACATTTGTCAATCTCCAGTTACTTTTTGATATTATTCCAATAAAAGTTATCAATGGAATTACTCCAAGAAAAAAGGCCAGTAAGAATCCGGGAATAAAATAAGTTGAGAATGGAGAATTCTTTAACCAGTCAGATTGCATACCGAGCAGAGAGCCATCAGTTTTTATTACCAAAAGTGTTCCTCCAATTAAACCATTAATACCCAGAAAAAGGTGAAGCAGGCATAGAAGAAAGATGGATAAGCGAAGTTTAATCTGGTTCATATCTGTCTTAATTTTACTTGTTTCCTCAGGTCAGATCTGTGCCACCTGACGTTTTACAGTATGGGGAGCGCCAACTAAAGGGCAGTTTACTGACGGATTATACAAAATTAAATTTTTATTACAAACCTTCAGTGTATACAGAAGGCAGCCATGACCTATACTGTTTGTTGTGGTGCGTTTTCTAAATTAGTTGCTCAATAATTTTCATCGGGAGAAACATCTTTTCACTATCTGGTAGTTGTTCAAACCCATACTTTTTATAGAACTCAATTGCCTTTTCGTTTATTGGGTCTACAATCACAGCCATTGCTCCTATACTTTCAATAGACAATTTATAACTTCTAAATAATGCATCAATCAGGAGATATTCTCCAAGTCCTGTCCCTTTTGTAGAAATGTCTCTTGCTAACCTGCCTAGCAAAATTACCGGAGCATTATAATTTTTTGGTACTTGCTTTAAATATTTTTCAGGTATTAATTCTCTACCAAGACTCTCACTTGTTAAAGTATAATAGCCAATAACATTTTGGCCGCTGTCGAGCGCAACAAAACAGATAGCAAGTCTCTTGCGTATATCCTGACTAACCTGTTTTCTGATATATTCTGTTAATGAATTTTCTTCACAAGTAAAATTTCTCCTGTTATGAGCTTTTTCCAGTAGTTGAATCTTCACTTGATTGTATTTTGCAATTTATACTTATTAGCTGCTTCAACTAAATTTTGATTCGGCTCAGTATCCCTGAAAACAGCATCGAAAAATTTATTGCGGTCTCTTTCACTTGCTATAATTCTGTCTTTTTTTGCAACAATTTCTTCAGACTGTTCCTTAACAATTCGAATAATAAAACTGCTAAAGGACTTATCTCCACTTAATTTTTGAGCTTTCCTGAAAATCTGTTTATCGTAAGATGATATTCTTATTTCGACTCTTTCTGTTTTATTTACCATTTGTGTTTCCATAATATTTCTTACAAATGTACGGTATTTTGTCGTACAAAACAAATTTTTAAATGCACCATTACAGTCAGGCGGTTGTGGTAGTAAGCGTTACCATGAAACACGGTTTTCTATTTATTAACCCTCCTTTCAAATTTTCCCCCATGGGGAGGCTGGAGCGTTAAGAAATAGCCCGGTGGGCTATTTTAGCGAACAGGCGAGCTTGAAACTATTTTTTATTCTTGTTTAAACCAAGTTTATATCCGAGATTAATATTAAAAGTCTGGTTGAAATATTTGAGACGTGTTGGAATAAAATCTGCTCCAATAGATTCATAAAAACTTCTATTCCAAATGAATTCAATAATCAGGTTGCTGTTTGTATTTGGGATTAAGTAGTTGTAACCACATCCAAGTATAAATCCAATTTCATTTTTATTCGCCCATCTGTCCCTGGTATATTCATAATTAATTCCAGCTATTTCAATATCTCCTTTCTCTATTGAGTTGGCCAAATGCCCATAAGAAAATCCACCCAGTAAATTAAATCCATTTTGTTTTGCTGGCAAATACAGTTTCAAAGGTATGTCAGCGGTCCAATAATTTTGATTCCAGTTAACTTTCCCATTTACACTTTCGTATGATTGTGTTGTATTATTAAAATGTTTATTGGCATTTATTGCCGAACCTTTTTGAATGTAACCGATACACAGCCCTAATGAATAACGATTGTTAAATCTATATTCGAATAAGCTGCCGATATTTATTCCACTTTTTAGTTTATTACTTGCAGGCTGATTAGCATAGAAAGATGGAGGATTACTATTTAACTGAGTCTCGGACTCAACATCTCTCCCATACTGGTTTGCCAGAGTCAAGCCACCTTTAAAGGTAATATATAATCCCTTATTTATTTCCTGGCTTAGTAAGCTACCTGAGAATAAAAGCAGAATAGCAATTACAATAGTGAGGTTTTTCATATACTTCATTTTATGTTGTAAGCATAATAGTCCGGCAATTTTGGGAGTAAAAGTATTAGCTCTACAGTAACAGCTTTGTGTATATTAATGTACATTTTAGGGAGATTTCTTTTATGATATATTTAATGCCATCTGTAAGGAGTATTTTCCAGTGGATCTATTTTCATTTTATCGTCAGGTTTGTAGCTCGAGTACCACCATTCATAATATGCTTTTGCGGCTTCTTCATGAGATTTATTGTCATATACTAAATCAAGCTCAGGAGCATCTTTTAAGGCAAGAATCGGATTCTGTGACGGGAATCTGCCAATTAAATATTTGCTATTTATTTCAACAGCTCTTATTGATTCGATTGTCCATAAAACGTACATCCCAAGTTTACAATCCGGACCCCAAAGTGATGAAATTCCATTGTGAGGGAAATTTGAAATTACCAAAGCAGAGTTCCTGTATTTTAACAATGCAGGAATATCAGAAGGCTTAAATGCTGGTAATTCAGAAGCTTCATACGAATTTGATTTTAATTGACTGATGTATGTCTCAACCTCAGTATTATCTCCTTTTTTCTCACAGGCAGCTAATCCTGAAAGTATAATCAGGATGATCAATTTATAAGGAGGTCTCATAGTGTTTAGTCTTGATTGTTAACTATTTAACAGCAAATATTGTTCCAAAATTGAATTCATTTTTGTTTATTTTTGTAAGATAAAACATGTACTAATACCTGAAATTATATTTTCCGGCTTTATCCAGCTTCAGTTTCACTTCTGATGTTTTAGAATCCAATAAACTGACGCTGCAATTCTCTGGAATTTCAATGAAACAGTTACTTTCCTTATTGATATGAAGTCCGATAAAACCTTCTTTTACAGGAATCCTTGCATCGACCCTTTTTAAATTGACCAGATCAGGTTTAATTGTATATTCGTTGATCTTCTGGTCTGACTGTGAAAAGCCAAGCACACCATGGAGTATTGCAATAATGGGTGGAACAGCATTGCAGGGATGGCAAAGGCTCATACCGAAAGGCCGGTCATAAAATGACAGCTGTTGTTGCCTGTTGGCTTCCGGAAAGATATTTTCAGGGAACCTCGTAAAACCTTTATCTGCCCAGCCGCCCCAGACATCGTTGATAATTGCCATCAACCTCTCCACCTGGTTGGCTTTGATATACGATAAATATTCGTATCCTTTTTCGATGCTGTATGTTTCCTGGTAATAGGTCATTTTCGGAAGTATTTTGTCAAATAGGTTTTTATATGCATACTCCGGAAAAATATCAGTATAGATACCCCAGAACTGTGCATGATGAGAAATCCTGTTATCTTTCTCACCATCAGGATAATATCCATTGATAAAAGCCTGGCTTTCCTCATTCCAGAAATGCTTCAGGATGTTTTCTCTTAACTGAACTGACTTTTCGTTATACTTTCGGGCTAATTTCTTATCACCCCATAAGTCAGCAAAATAGGCTCCGATAGAAAAATTTTCGTACAAAAGCATTTGTGCGTATGTGGATTTTTCATTCTTGTCCGGACCCAGCATTGTCGCCCATGAGGGTAAAAGTCCCCATTCCGTACTGTCTCCTGAAATAAAACCATTTTTATCCTGCATGGATTCATATAGTTCTAAAAGTTCAATGATTCTGTCTTTAAAGAGCAGTGAGGTTTGAATATCACCATAATACAGATAGTTATGCTTAAACCCTATTAAGGCATAAAGCGGGAAATCAACCAATTGCACTTTCTCTTTTTGGGGATTCTTTGGCAGCAATGCAATTGAAAGGCCATTGCGTGCAATCTGTTCGTCTCCAAATAAGTAATCACCAACTAAAGATGACTGAATTAAATCCATTGACCATGGCAATCCGTCCCGCTTAATGCCATCAAGGAAAAAACTATGCATTCCGGTATGCATCGTTGCTGAGGCGATACTCCATATTTTATTTAATTTCTCATCATTACTTTCAAACTTAAATAAATGTTCTGCCGGCCAGACTTTGGCTTCAAATTTTATTGAATTTACAGTACATTGTCCGCTGCTTTCTATCTTAAGAAACCTGATGGCCCTTTCCGGTAAAGTAATGATCTGTGTTTTGCCATCAAGTATAAATTCAGGAAGAGGATTCTGTTCAAAATATTCTGTATTTCCATTCAAAGCCTCCTCCGGACTTTCACCAACATTGAATGACAATACCCCGTTTCCTTTTACCTCCAATTTTACAGAACCTATTTCAGGGTACCAGAAATCAACAAGAGTACATCCTTCATTACCAATTGTAAGTATGCCATTTTCAATAGCCGAATTGTTAAACAGGATATATTTATAGGGCTTTATCTCCAATGTAATTTCCTGTGTATTGTCCGGAAGCAAAGTGGGAGAATTATATTCAGCGTAGGATTCAGGTGCATTCCAATTCTTTTTGTCCAGACTTACTTCCCAATATCCGGTATCGCCACCCAGACCATTCACTATTAAGCAAGGCAGCCCTTTTGCAGAAGATACTTCAAAAAGCAGATCAGTATTTCCGGCAGCCAGGATATATTCACGTAAAGTTCTATCAATGAGCTTCCCGTTGAGATAGCAATTGATACTATCGGGTCCGGACCATCTGATTGTTGCTGGCACTGATAATTTCAGCTGCCTGTGAAAAAAAGCTATCGGTTCTTTCTGATAAAAATAATCAGGATACCCGACATTTGTCGCCCTTTCTTTTGATTTGTACTGAAGTTGATCCTGCAGGAGAGCGCTAAGTTGACCGGGATACCACATGTAGTTAGTGTTCCATCTTTCAACTGCTGACTGAGATTGTACTTTGCATAATGAATCCAGTGAAGGGTCGAAAATTATCTTTTGTGCGGACAGCTTTCCGATCGGAAGAAAGGTCCCAATCAACAATAAAGTCAAAAATAGTTTTGATCGCATACAATTAATTTTAAGTTAAATCCATTCATAAGTTATCGACCGTTATTTTTAAGGCCTGTGAGGGAAGGAGTCCACTGCCAGTTTTAAGTCCCGGCTTGCAGTTGAAGTTGAAATGTCCTTAAAATGCCGCATATATTCCTGTCGGTTAAAACCGGATTTTCCAATTTTTTCTTTGAAAATATCTAATCGATCCTTTGAGGTCAGATTTACATTCTGATTTGTCAGGAGCTCTTCAAGTGATTCGTTAATAATCTGAAGCATAAATTCTATGAATCCGGTAGAATCTCCATTTTTTTCAGAAACAGAGGAGATTAATTGAAGAATCCAGGTGTTTATTTGATACGGGGATTTCATTTTAAATCAGCTTGATACTATCATATGATACTATCAAAGGTACTATGAAGTTTGCTGTCAGGCTATCGTGCGTGCAGGATTTTTAAATTTAATGCTAACGTTCGACGGTATGGGGCGTGGCAGTTAAATGGCGATTCCCCTGGACCAGTTGCTCAGCATATTAAAGTCAGAAAACCTGGATCGGCAGAAAAGAATGCAATGACCTATCCCGTTTGTTAGCAATAGGCCCTTTTTACATTTTTGAATTTATCTCTTCTTTCAGAGGTTTCAGGTGAATATTAATTATTGCCCAGATCATTGAAGGGTCAACTGCATCGTAGGCATGAATTATTCTATTTCTAAAACCGACTATTTTTCTCGCATTTGATAGCTGCAATTCAGGGAATAGCTTTTCAAATTTATTTACAGCTTCACCAATTATTCCTAGTTGTCTCTCAACGGCACTTTGGGTCTTTCTATCTGATAAATAGTCATTAAAATCCTTTATATCAGTCACAAAAGATTCGATTAATTGGATAGCTTGAAGTATATCAGATAGATATTTATTCCCCTGATCCGTCATATATCAAGACTTTTGTTGATTCTATACTCTTTCTTAAATAGGGATTATGGATCGATGATTCAGTCAACAAGTCTACTTTACGATTAAAGAAATTTTCAAACAAGTCCCAGAGCGATAAGAGTTTTTCACCGCGGTCAAGAGGGTCAGATGAATCAATTTCCACAAGCAGGTCGATATCACTTCTCTTTGGATCAAACCTGTCATCAGTTGAAGATCCAAAGGCATATAAATACTTTACGCTATGTGATTTACATAACAAAATAAAATCCTTTTTCTTCTTTGATATTTGGTCCTTTATTATCATAACTCAAAGATAATCATTTTAGAATTGTTATGATAGTTGACGTTAGGCGATTGCTTTTCGGCTTATGCTAACGGATGACGATACCGCGTGTTGGGCGTAGGTGTTTTTTTTAATTTGTTTCTCCACTTTTTATAAATGGATTTATATAAGGCTTCCCATTCAAAACAAAAATTGCATTCAGTATAGATATTAAACCACCAACCAGT
>Ga0116155_10001073_pt1 | contig 20104 bp, 23 predicted proteins | sample AD_UKC032_MetaG_FD_89890 | JGI IMG/M metagenome (GOLD analysis project Ga0116155, IMG submission 89890) | Active sludge microbial communities of municipal wastewater-treating anaerobic digesters from USA - AD_UKC032_MetaG | ecosystem: Engineered > Bioreactor > Anaerobic > Digestate | place: USA...
AAATCATCACCATCATAAGCCCACCACCCGGTAAAGGTCTTCCCGTCCGCTGCCAGCTCGAACTCAACCGGCCCTTCTGATACCCCATTGTCCTCGGTCCAGGTGCCAATGAGGCGGTTGTCCTGGACAGTCCCGCTGATACTGCCCTCACTGTAATCGTAGGAGCCTGTCACGGTGCTGCCGGACTGGACCAGTACCATGCGGACATCATGGCCGCCTCCCTGCCATGTTGTCATGAACGTCCCGGTCCATGAGTTTAGCGGAAGGCCGGCGGGTTCTGTAACCATCGTGACTGCAGGACCTGGCAGTGTTGGCTTGGGAAGGCCAGGAATACTGATGCATCCTGCAGCGAACAGGAGTGCGCACAGACATAGTACCCGGAACTTGTTCACACATCGTATCATACAACAGCCAGCTGGAAATTGCGATAGGATAAACTTTTGGATCGCATTCCAACCTTAATAACATCCCCACTCAGGATTTTCTATAACGACCCGGCAGGGGGTGTCTTTTCGGTCAGGGTCCGGCTGCGCAGCAGCCGGTTGTATGCAATGGCAAAACGGTGGGCTTCGTCCCTAATCTCCTGAAGGAAATGCAGGGCCATCCCCTTATCATCCAGGTGGAGAGGAAGTATCTCCCCGGGCAGGTAGACCTCTTCCATGCGTTTTGCAAGCGCGATAACCGGGATTGATAGCCCAAGTCCGGCCAGGGCACCACGTGCCGCGGAGAGCTGGTCCCTGCCACCATCAATGATGATAAGGTCAGGGAACGATGCGTCTTCATTGATAAGACGATGATAGCGCCGTTTTACAACCTCGGCAACAGACGCCACGTCATCGATACCTACAACGGTCCGAATCTTAAAACGCCGGTAACTCTTTTTATCCGGTTCCCCGTTGCGGAACTGAACCATCGACCCGACCATGGATGTACCGGAGAGGTGGGAGATATCAAAACACTCGATGACTGAGGGTGACTGCACAAGACAGAGACTGGCCTGCAGGTCTTTTACCTTCATCTCGTTTTTCATGAAGGCGTGTCCGATATTTTTCTCAACAAGTTCGACCAGCTTCTTTTTCTCACCCATCTTCGGGACGGTTACCTTCACGGACCGGCCTTTACGTTCCGACAGGTATCCTGCCATCCCTTCACCGACTGCACACGACAGGATCAGTTCCTGGGGAGGTGTCCGGTCGGCATAATATAACACGAGGAACTCCTCAAGAAAGTCAGCATGATGGTCAAATGAGTATTCCTGTTTTCCGGAGAGGAGGCCTCTCTCAACAGAGAAGACCATCAGGTATACCCGGTCCCCGGCAACCGTGAAGGCGATTACGTCCTGGTCAGATTCTTTCGGTCGCTCAACGTGCTGGCGCTCGGCAAGACGTTCTATTGCCGCAATCTGGTTGCGAAGGATAAGGGCTTTTTCAAACTCCTGCTGAACGGAATACACCGCCATCTCGGCCCTCAGCTGGTCGAGCAGCTCACGGCTCTTTCCATGGAGCAGTGCCGATGCACGGTCGACCTGCAGGCCGTAGTCTGTCTCCGAAATCGCCCCGATGCAGGGAGCACTGCAGCTCTGAAGGTGATAGCGGAGACAGGCCCGCCGGGGCATTTTCCTGCACGAGCGGAGAAGGAAGATCCTTTTGATAACTTTGAGGAGCGCATCGCGTTCCGTTGCCGAGACGAATGGCCCGAAATAGCTTGCATCCTCGCGCCGTGCCTGCCGGGCAATACCAATCCTGGGGAATGTTTCCCTTGTGATCTCAATATATGCAAAGCGTTTGGCATCCTTGAGATCGATATTGTATTTCGGCTGGTGCTTCTTGATCAGGTTGTTTTCAAGGAGGAGTGCCTCAGTTTCAGTATGCGTGACCATCAGGTCAACTGAAGCAATGAGGGCGACAAGATTCTTTGTTTTCTGGTCATGATCCCTTTTCTGGAAGTAGCTGGTTACCCGTTTTCTCAGATCCTTCGCCTTGCCGACATAGAGAATAGTCCCACCGGCGTCTGAAAACAGATAACAGCCGGGAGTGTGGGGGAGTGTGGCGAGATCGATCATTCGTACTCTTAGTCATGTGTGAGAGGTCATAAGGGATGAGGATCTGGCAGGGGGGAATTATTGTTATTGCAATTTTTACTTCCCGCTGACCGTTCTCATGAGATTTTTTGATGGGGGTTGAGACCCCCATACCCACGATGGTGAGGAGTGTCTCTGCACCTGGCGGGGCGCCCCTGCGGAGGATCAGCACGGTTGAGGAGAATTTTTTTTTGCTTGGGTTTAAAACTGCTGTGCTCCACAAGGAGAGCCCCGGCGAGGCGGCGAGCGCCCGTTGCCCGTCGCTACCCAAGATGACCCCGGGTTTTCTAAAGGGTACAGAATTATTTTTACGTACGATAAAACCAAACTCACACCACCGTGTCACGGAGTGCCCTGATGCTCCAGGACCCTCACGAATAATCTGGATTATTATCCATGGTCGCATTGTAGCGGAAGTAAGTCCCTGCACTATCACGAACGCTATCAGTTAAAATGTTGTATGTGATGGTCTCATTGATGGAATTTGTCCAATTCATGATATCAAAATTTACAGATCTCTTACCAGTCCAACAAATATTGTATTCATTATCAGTTACTTTTGTCCATTTTCCGATTATTATTGAACGATCGATTCTGTTTCCCTTCGATATCTGAGCATCGCGATAAAAGAACAAGGATCGGCCTCTTATCATTTTATCATTAGGTTGTTCCCAATGTCCAATGATAGGATCAGATTCGGTTGTATTGGTAATGATGGAATAATTTGGTTCAGGAATCGGAGGTGGACAACAATGATCAATGGGGCCACCACAACCCGCGAAGATAGCCAACAGGATACAAAATAGACTGAAAAGAAAGAAAATTTTGAATTCCACGCATTTTATTTATCGTTATTTGTTTAAGAATTGATATTCTGTCACTCTTTCGCCAGTATCGGTTTCAGGAACTCTCCCGTGTAACTTGACTTCGTCCCTGCAACCTTCTCCGGTGTCCCGGCAGCGATGATCTCCCCACCCGCATCCCCGCCCTCGGGCCCGATGTCGATGAGGTAGTCAGCGGACTTGACAACATCGAGGTTGTGCTCGATCACGATCACGGTGTTGCCCTTCTCCACGAGGTCGTCGAGCACCTTGATCAGTTTCTTCGTATCGTCAAAGTGGAGACCGGTCGTGGGCTCGTCCAGCAGGTAGAGGGTCCGGCCGGTCGCCCGCTTCGCAAGCTCGCGGGTGAGCTTGATCCGCTGTGCCTCGCCACCCGAAAGGGTGGTCGAGCTCTGGCCGAGCTTAATGTAGTCGAGGCCGACCCGGGACAGGGTCTCGAGTTTTGACCGAATGGACGGGATGTGCTCGAAGTGCTTCATCGCTTCTTCGACACTCATATCGAGGACGTCGGCGATCGACTTCCCCTTGTAGAGGACTTCGAGCGTTTCGCGGTTGTACCGCTTGCCCTTGCATTCCTCGCATTCAATATAGACATCGGGGAGGAAGTTCATCTCGATCTTGATGAGACCGTCACCCTCGCACGCCTCGCACCGGCCGCCCCGGATATTGAAAGAAAACCGGCCCGGTGCAAAGCCTCGCATCTTCGCCTCCTTGGTCCCGGCAAAAACCGTGCGGATCTCGTCGAAGACCTTGGTGTAGGTCGCGGGATTGGACCGGGGGGTCTTGCCTATCGGCGACTGGTCGATGACGATGACCTTGTCGATTTCGGCATCGAAAATAATCTTATCGTGCTTTCCGGCCTGCTCCCGGGACTTGTTGATGATCTGCATCATGCCCCTGTAGAGGGTCTCGTACACGAGAGTCGACTTCCCGCTGCCCGAGACACCAGTGACAACGGTCAGGAGCCCGATGGGGAACTTCGCGGTGATGTTTTTGAGATTGTTTTCCCGGCAGCCGGTTACCGTGAGGAACTGTTTCGCTGGCCGCCGTTCTGCGGGAACGTCAATCATCTTTGCACCGGAGAGGTACTGGCCGGTCAGGGACTTTTTGTTCTTCTCGATCTGCTTCGGGTTTCCTTCCGCAACAACATAACCGCCGTGCAACCCGGCACCCGGGCCCATGTCGATGACGTGCTCCGCGGACCGGATCATGTCCTCATCATGCTCGACTACGAGCACGGTATTCCCGAGGTCGCGGAGCGTCCGGAGGGTCTCGATCAGTTTCCGGTTATCGCGCTGGTGGAGCCCGATGGATGGCTCGTCGAGGACATACAGGACGCCCATCAGGTTCGAACCGATCTGGGTGGCGAGACGGATCCGCTGGGCTTCCCCTCCGGAGAGGGTCCCGGCGTTCCGGGAGAGGGTGAGATACCCGAGGCCGACTTTCTCTAAAAAATCGATCCGGCTTTTGATCTCCTTGGTGATAAGGTTGGCAATCTCCGCTTCCTTGGGAGTCAGCCGGATGTTTTTAAAGAACGCGATGCCTTCCGTAATCGAGAGATCGGTAACATCAATGATGGACTTCCCGTCGATCCGGACCGAGAGCACCTTGTCCTTGAGCCGCTTCCCGTTGCAGGCCGGGCAGGGTGAGACCCGCATGTAGCCCTCGAGCTCGCGTTTCCGCCAGTCCGACTGGGTCTGGGCATAGAGCCGGGCGGTCTGCGGGAGGAGCCCTTCCCATTCTCCCGTGTGTGACCACTCGGCATCGCCGTTCCTCATGCTCATCTGGAACTTCATTCGCTTCGATGAGCCGAACATCAGCGCCTCGTACTGCTCCTTTGTGAGATCCTTGATCGGGGTGAGGACCGAGAAACCGTAGTTCTTCGCAACGGTCGCGAGGTACTGTCCCCGGAACCCGTCCATCGGGTTGCGGTACGGGGCGATGGCCCCGTCCGCGATGCACCGCTCCTTGTCCGGTATGATCAGGTCCGGGTCGAACTCCATCTTGACCCCGAGCCCGTGGCACTCCTCGCAGGCACCGAACGGGCTGTTGAACGAGAACATCCGCGGCTGGAGTTCCTCGAACGCTGTCCCGCAGACCGGGCAGGCCATGAGGGAGGAGTAGGTGAACTCCTTCCCCTGTTCATCCGCGACAAGGACGAGACCCCCGGACTTCTTTAAGCAGTTCTCCACCGCCTCGACAAGCCGGGAGCGTTCGGAGGAGTCAAGCCTGTCGATCACAATCTCGATGTCCTGCATCTTGTACCGGTCGAGCTTGATCTCCTCGTCCGTCCGGATGATCTTTTTGTTGACCCGGACCCGAATGAATCCTTCCTTGTTGAGGTCTTTTAAGAGCTGCTGGTACGTCCCCTTCTTCTGCCGGACGACCGGCGCGAGGATCGTTATCATGCCAGGATGTTCGGCCGCGATCTGGTCGGAGATCCGGTCCGGGGTCTGGGCAGCAATGGGAATATTATGCTCGGGACAGTACGGGACACCGATCCGGGCATAGAGGAGGCGGAGGTAATCGTAGATCTCGGTGACGGTGCCTACCGTACTGCGGGGATTTTTCGAGGTCGTCTTCTGCTCGATGGAGATCGCAGGTGAGAGCCCCTCGATGGAGTCAACGTCCGGTTTCTGCATGATGCCGAGGAACTGCCTCGCGTACGAGGAGAGGGACTCGACGTACCGGCGCTGCCCTTCTGCATAGAGGGTATCGAACGCGAGGGTGGATTTGCCGGAGCCGGAGACGCCCGTTATGACGACCAGGTTATCCCGGGGGATCGTAACGTTGATATTTTTAAGGTTGTGCTGGCGGGCACCTTTGATGATAATATCTTTCATGTGCGTGTGCTCAGACTGTTCAGCTCCGGCAGTTAAAGGAGTAAGGTTCGGGGCATGAAAGTGAACAGCCTGGTCCTGACGAACGCAAAATCTGCACCGGCGTCTGATCCACCATGGGGTTATTACACCGCAGGATCAATACTGGATCAGGAACCACCATGCCCGTAGTCGTACTCAGGATGAAACAGGGTGCATCCACCGATCAGAAACGCAGGATTGTCAGGGAATTCACCGATACTCTGGTTGGAACCCTGGGGGTAAGCCCGGAGTTGATCACCATCCTTATCGAAGACCTCCCTCTCGAAAATATCGGCAAAGCCGGAAAACTCCGCTGTGACCAGTGATTTTTTCCCTTTTTTTTATTATGTCCGATACGAAGGAGTGCAAAAAGTAATAATTTAATATTCGATAAGCTGCTATCAGACATCGGGATACCATGAAGGGAATTATGAACAGTCACGCTCCATACCACTCTCTGGTAACAGCCTTCTTGTGTATTGTTTTGGTGATTGCCGGGGGCCTGTTAATGGTTCCCGTGTCAGCCCACCCGCCATCGGGCATGTCCGTAACCTACCAGGAGCTCTCAAAGGAGCTCCTCGTTTCCATCACGCATGCTGTTCCCAACCCGGGGGAGCATTATATTAATGAGGTAACCATTTCCGTCAACGGGAAGGTCGTCAATACTTCCCGGTATACCAGCCAGCCGGCGCCGGATACCTTTAGCTATACTTACCCGGTTGAAGCGGTGACGGGAGATGAGATCAAAGTAACCGCCACATGCTCACGTGCCGGTTCGATGACACGAACATTGCATAATACCGGCCCGATCGCATCAGCATCTTCAGCATCACCTGACAGTCAGCCAACACAAAAAGCAGCTGTAGGTTTATTACCGGTTCTCGGAGTTGCTGCAGCTCTTCTGATCGGAAAAAAATAAGGGCTTTGTAGAATTCCTCTTTTCAAATGATGATTGCCCCCCTTGCGCCATCCCTGCCCCCATCGGGGGCGGGGGCGCATTGCGATGCCTCGGCATTACCTAAATGGGAAATATGTTAATGACTGCGTACAACTAATACGAAACAATCGCAACCGGGGGATGCCACAGCGGCGGGGGCATGCCTGCATGCCCCCAAGAGCGTTAGAAATATTCAAAGGATTTCTACAGAGCCAAAATAAGATTCTTGTTTTCAGCGGTTTTCGCCGCCCCTGCGTTCATCGTACGGGATATCGGCGCTCCTGCCCCGGGGGAGTTTCCCCCGTTCCTTTTGTGCATTTTCGAACCGTTCATCCAGGGGGATCTCGGCGCTTTTTCCCCGGGAGAGCGGCTCCGGTTCGCGTTCCGATCTCAAAAAACGCTCCTCAAGCGGGATATCGGCACTCCTGCCCCGCGAAAGTCCGCCACCGTCCTCATGGTCCCGGCGTTCCTGATAGGTGATATCGCGGCTCTGCCGGGACAGTATCCTCTGCTTCCTTGAGTCCTCAACAGCGGGTGCGTCGGCATCGCGAATGAAATCGATATCCCTCTCGCCCGGTGTCGACCGGGCTTTCTGCCCGTTCTTCTGTAACGCCGTGATACGCGGGGCTGCTTTTTTTGGGGCCGGTCCAGCGGTGTATGCGTAAGGGCTCCGGCCGGGCGTGGCGTCCTTACCGCCCCGTATCTCCGCCACCCGCTCGTTGACGTGGTCGTCCCGGTCTTTCGCGCTCCATTCTGTGAACATAAGAAACTGGAGGAACGATTCCGGTTCATGGAAGAGGGATGCCCCCATCCCGGCAAATATAATCGTCCGTTTCACGTCCCCGTACCACCCTCCCGCCCGTATGGTAATGGCATCACCCCGGGAATCAAACTGGTACACGTATTCGATCTCGCCATGCCGTCCCCATGCGGTCTCGGTGATGCCATCAGGTTCATACGTGAAAATTTTACCGACAGCCCCATAATCTCCCCCTTCCCGGACAGCGATCCGCTTGCCGCCATCCTCGTACCGGAAGCTCCGCGGTCGCTGCCCGAATGCGAATGTTTCTTCAAGCATCCCGTAACGGTCAAAGACAAAACGCCGCAGGATCGTCTCCTGCCGGCGGGGATCCCGTTCTGTCATGATATCCGAAGCAGGATCGAACAGGTAAAGCCGTTTTACGTTGTTTTTGGTATCGAGGACCCGGACCCCACCACTGCCGTACTGGTATACCCGGGAGATCTCTTCCCTCCGTGTCCCGGTATGTTCCGTGATGAGTACATCTTTTATGAAAATCCACTCCCGCTTTCAGTCGTTCTAACGTTTTTTGTCTGTCGAGAAATAGTTTCTTCTGCCGTATATTGCCCTTTTGCATTCTGGTAAAGGGATAACATTGATTCATTCCTGCCACAAATACTGCTTTAATGTCTGAAGAGGCTCAAGTCCTGAAACCGGCTCCTGTTCCGGATCTCGTTCGCGAGGCAACGGAAAGAACCCTCTATCTGGGTACATGGACCACCCGGTTCTGGGCCTGGTTGATCGACTTTATCCTGGTCATACTCTTTCTCAATATTGTCCGGGGAATTTTTGAGCCGTTCTGGAAACTCCCGCTGCTGTGGGACTTTGCTCACTGGGAGTTCTTTGCCGTCTGGTTTGAGACCATTTTCTTTTTTGCCTACTGGACCGTGATGGAGGGGTTCCGGGGCCAGTCGATTGGAAAAATGGTCATGAACCTGCGTGTCGTCAATCGCGATGGTACCAAAGTCAGTTACACCACGGCAGCCATTGAAAGTATCGGCAAAGCGTTCCTGCTCCCTCTTGACTGCCTGATCGGGTGGATTGGCATGCCGGGAACCAAACTCCGGGTCTTCAACCGCATCTCCAATACCATTGTCATCAAGACCGATTACCGTGAACCGGCCGGTTTCCTGTACGTGAAAGAAAAAGAATAACTACACCCACCCCCACTCTTTCTTTTATGCCGAAATTTCCCGCTTTCCTGTTTATCCTCCTGGTATGCATGGCGCTTATTGCCGGATGTTCGATCCAGACACCTCCTGCAAATCGACCGGCGCCAACAACCCAGGTTGTGACGCCGTCTGCAACAACGGTCCCTTATGGTCCGATAAAAGAGGTGAGTATCATAGCCTCATCGTTTGATCCGGCAATCCTTTCCATCAGGCCGGGCACCACCGTGGTATGGACCAACGAAGACCGGATAAATCACCGTATCGAACATCTGCCGGAGTTACCTAGTGATAAATTGCTTTTTCGTTCAGAGTCGCTCTCCCCGGGCCAGAGTTTCAGTTACACATTCACACAGCCGGGCAGGTACAAATACGGAGACCCCCAACAGGCTGGCGGACGGACATCGCTTGTGATCGTTGAGTAAAATTATCGTGACCAGAGTGTCCTGCTATGGGAGGAAAAGGCACCGGCGATCCTGGTCATGATTCCCGGGACGGGCCGGACGATCGCGAATCCCGTAACAATTCCCGGCTCGAACACTTCATCCGCACGCTCTCTGATGAAAATGAAGAAAGCAGGTGGAAAAGTGCAGAGGCGCCGGGAAGGGTGGGTGATCCACGGGCGATGGATGATCTTATCGGTACCCTCTGGGATGATGACGCCCGTGTCAGGTTTAAAGCTGTATGGGCACTCGGCCGGATCGCTGAAAAGCGGGCTTATGCCCCGCTCCAGCGCCTTACCGGATGGAGAATGAAGAAGCCCGGGAGATAATTACCGAGGCACTCGAACATATACGACGGGGCATGAACCGGCAATGACCTGGGGTCTGTTGAGCGTTTTTTTGCAGCACCCGGAATACTTTTCGGGACGCAGCATATCAGGAAGTCAGTTTTATCCTTGCTCCGGTGATTATCATTCAGGAGATGCCATGACAGGCATCGATTCGCTCTTCAAAACATGAATGGCAGGATCTTCATTGCGATCCGACTCGCTTCAACCATGCAGATCTTCAACTCATCCGATCCAGCACCCTTCCACGAAAACGAACCGGACTCTGCCGCAGAACACGATCGTATCGGGACCGTAAAGGGTTTCCAAAAAAAAACACCGTTTAAAAAAATCGTCATCAGCCTTCCAATTGATATCTTAGGACCGGGCGGGCACAGCAGATCCGGGAGGCGGGCCGGAATCATTTTGCATATACGATGATGGTACAGGACCGGAAGTTCCGCCAGCGGTTCCGGCATGGCAGATTCACTCTGCTCATCGGGCTCACCTTCCTTGCCATAGCCCTTATTGCCCGCCAGGAGGTCTCCCCCATGAACAACCTTCTTTTCGCTCAGATCTTCGCCGACACCTTCCTGATCATCGGCTGGACGTCCATGCGGGACCGGTAACAGTACTTCTCTACGAGTTCGGGGAGATCCTCGAGCGGAAACACACGCAGGAAAAGATCAGCACAACGGAGATTGAGGTACTGTCCACTCCCTGATATTTCAGGGAAGGCGATGGACTTTTTTAAGGAGGCTCGCCAGTTTTTGCGTACTCTCATTTGTGGTTCCAGGTGCAGTCCGGTCTTCCGGTTGTCGCAGGGCTGAAAAGATGCAGGAGACCGCATCCCCGTGGGAAGGTCCGTACCCGCCCTCCAGGACAAGGGCCAAGGGACAACCCGCCCTGAGGAGAATTGAGGTGAAAACGGAAAAATCCGTGGGCATGATATTCATACCCCCCAACGGGTCATCCGAGAGGATATCCTGGCCGGCAGATACCAGCAGGCAATCCGGCCGGAACCGTTCCAGGGCAGGCAGGAAGATCTCCGAGAAGATCAGGGCGTAATCAGCACCCGTTGAACCGGACACAAGGGGAACGTTCAGGGTAAATCCCTTGCCATAACCGGTACCGATCTCTTCGATATCGCCCGAATACGGAAAATGATGCTCCTGGTGCACTGAGCAGTACAGGACTTGGTTTGTCCGGTAGAACGCATGCTGGGTGCCGTTGCCATGGTGGACATCCCAGTCAACGATGGCAACCCGATCAACGCTCTTCAGCGCATGCTCTGCGGCAATCGCGACATTGTTCAGGAGACAGAATCCCATGGCACGAGCCTGCTCCGCATGGTGGCCGGGTGGCCGGATAAAGGCAAAAGCATGTTCGCCATCAAGGGAACGATCCACTGCTGCAAGCGCCCCACCCGCGGCATGCAACGCCGCTTTGAATGAATGCGGGGTGATATACGTATCACTGTCCAGATGATTCAGGACGGCAGTTTCCGCACAGCGCTGCCGGAGGTGTTCCGTATACCAGGGATCATGGATACGGTGGACCTCCTCAAGGGACGCCGGCTCAGATACAATACGAGAAATCCCGGCAGGAACACCGGAAAGTGCTGTCAGCAGCCGGGACTGGCTCTCGAGATGGCAAGGGTTCTCGTGACCGGCGCACACCGGATCAATAATTACAGAGCAGTGACCCATATTCTGATTCACCGAATGCTGACAGGAATAATGCACATTGGGTTTGCATGGTTATCCATCTTATGCACAGGAACGTTTCCGGACCCATCCCGTGGCCGTGAAAAGGGGAGCAGGCAGATTTCGTTTCAGGGGGCTCTAAAGAAATCAGCGGACAGACGCTTTCGGGCGCTTCAGCTCACGCCTGAGCCCAAGGCGCTTTCGCAGCCCCCCGCATTGCGATAATCACTAAAGAAGGTATATTACGGTCTTACGTAAGAAAAAAGGACAATCCTATCGTAATGCGCCATGAACCCCCGAGGGAGAGCTGGGCTGGCGCAGGGGAGGGGTCGATCATGGGGAGAAAAAGAAGGTTTCTCCAGAGCTCCGCTCTCTTAAGGGAAAAACGTGATGACTGGCGATCTGTTACCGGCGTTTGTACCGGTTACCGGCAATTATACCAAAAGGAATTTGAAGGATTTTTACGGCGGAATCCGTTTCATCGGGCTGACATCTGCTCCTTTAAGATCCCCGTTTGCGAAACTGAACCGGTCCCTGATGCTGAGCGGCAGGTCGCCTTCCCGGATCTCGACAAATCCAAACGTTCCATAAAACCCGACCAAATCAAGTGTTGAGTGCATATAGAGGGGCTCATTTCCGCATGCATCCACCAGTGCCCGTACCACCATCCGGGCATATCCCCGCCCGCGGTACTGGTCCGGGGTATAAACTGCATCGACCTCAAGACCATCAGGATGCCGGCGGCACCGGGCCAGAGCACCAAGGGTGTCCTCGATAAACACACCAAAGACCCGGTCAATGGCGGGGTCTGCTTTCTGCTGGTGGTACCCGAGCCAGACCTGTTCTGCAAGGAAAAATTCCTCTCCCCCAAGCTCTTTTACCAGCACGTTCAGGCTGATGCGGGGATTCACCATAAAGAGGGGCCGGACTGCGTGCATGGCAACCCCTTTCGCAACACTGCCTATCGGGATATTTTTGATATAATCGGACTGCCCGAGGCGGGCTATCATGATAAGGGATACATCAAGCTCCTCCGCAACCCGGGTTATTTCCCGGGCCGGACTTCCTGAACGGATGATGGATGCTGCCCGGATCCCTCCCTGTGCCAGATCTGCTTCGATGACAGCCATTTTCCTGCGGCACTCCTCAGTATTGCCTGCCCGATCAAACCCGGATGCCTTTGCATCCATGACGTGAAGGAGGGTTATTCGCGGGATACAGCCAAGGTTTTTTGCATATGCAAGAGTCTTTTCAGAGGGCCGGGAGAAATCAACCGGACAGAGTACGTGGGAAAATACATTCCTGCAGAATTTTTCAAGACCGGTCTCCACGGTGTTGTTCCGGCCCCGGAAATGCATGATGAGGACATCGGTCCTGCTGCGTTCAATCACCCCTTCTGAAACACTGCCGAGGATATATCCAGCGAGGAGCCCTTTGCCTCTCCCGCCCATGACAATAAGGGGGATATTATCCGAATGCGCCAGATGGATAATGGCACCGGCTGTGTCCCCGTCTCTCGCTTCGATAAGCCGCTGACTGACATGGACACCGGTCATCTGTTCAAGGAACAGCCGCTTTTCTTCCAGGCTGGCAAGCACCTGGTCACGGGGTGACGGCTGCGGTGACCATAACAAACCGGTACTGGTCGTGGGAAAGGTCTCGTTGATCACGTGGACCAGCAGAATCTGCTCAAGACCCGGGATCTGACCGATACATTCGATCATAGTATCGGCATGGGCTGAAAAGTCCGTTGCAACGAGAACCCGTTTGAACATACAACTTCCTGATCGTGTATCTGCCCCCATGGTTTTTTAACCTGTCACATTGACAGCCGGGCATGGTAAGGGTGGACTGGCCATCCTTACCAATCCAGGATGAGCAGGATGCGACATACCCTGCTCTTGGGATGTGTTCTTTTCATTACTATGATCATCATCCCCCTTGCAGCATCCCGTCCCCCTGTCGGGCAGGGCGTATTGTGATGCTTCCGTATTTCCTGTACAGGACAATCTGACACTCGCATGTACAACTCATACGGCGTCATCGCAACAAGGGTGTCACAGCAAAGAGACGAAGCCCTGGGAGCGGTATTTTGCGATTGTGCAGTATTTCCCGGACCTGGATTTTAGGTAATACAGAGGAATCGCATGCGCCCCCCGCCCATCAGCGGGGGCAGGTCTGGCGCAAGGGGGGATGGACGATAATTGACCTGAGAGGTTAGGGGCTGCGTTGTTACTTTACCCTCAGAATCTTCCCCAGAGAAAAAAACCGAGAGAACGTGAACGAATGCGGGGAGCCGGTCAACAGGAGTTTTATACGGCGTTTGCGTTATTTTGGGATCCGCAACACCGTGGACCCGGTCATTCCGGGTCATGCAGGAATCAGCATCGGATGACAATATCCTCTGGAAATCGGGATGACCGTACCTTCTGGTGCCGGAACCGGGAAGGTCTGCCGGTGTGGTTGTGTGGCGAGCCGGAAAGGAAGACAGGGTGTGTCGCAGGTACGATGATTACCTTGGTATCATGGTTGTTCAGTCAAAACAGGGTAATGACCTCTCAGGGAGCAGGTTAAAACGGAAAAACCCGGGAGCTATCCGGCTTTTGTCAGCGTATCGAGTTGTTTTCGGCATGAGGGACAAAGTACTTTTTTCTTCCGGTCCAGCTCGTCCAGCGTATCGGGCCTGAACATAACGCATTCCCGATCACTGCAGTGAGGAAGCCCGAGGAGGTGTCCGATCTCATGTGCCCCTTCCTTGACGATCCGGTCGATATAGTCATCATCGCTGCTCTCCCGGCCGTAATACTCGTTCCCGAGACGGGAGGTGGAGACGACGCCGGCACCAACAGACTCCCGGGCAAGACCAAAAACAAAACTGTTCCCTTTCCTGAATAAATCCTGGTGCACGACAAGCAGGAGCGGTTCGTTCAGCTGATGCTGGTACTTGTAGACATGGATACTGTCCAGAAGGGCCTGGGCATCCACCTGTTTCCGTGCTGTCACATATCCCATGATACGCACAGGATTCTCGGTAACCGTTGTTTCAACGGAGAGAATTGATGATATCAGGCGCGACACCGGCACCTGGAAGCCGGCGGGAGACTGGCTATCCCAAAAAATATGGATATGCATTGCTATATTCTGTTGGAATGGACGAGTATAAACATATTGAGACGTGCATTGGGAGGTTCATCGCCGGCAATTATACCCGGGCCATTGAGGTCGGAATCGGAAAGAACACCGATGCGGCAAAGATCCTTTCCGGAGCGGGCATCCTGCTTTGCAGTACTGATATCAAAAATCTGCCGGTTCCTGATGAACTCGCGTTTATTGTCGATGATGTTTTTTCACCGGATATTACCCATTACCAGGGGGCCGATGTTATCTATGCAATCCGCCCTGCCATTGAGATGATCCCAGCCCTTATCTCACTTGCAAAGAGAGTAAACTGCGATCTTCTTGTCTATCATCTCGGTTTTGAGTTCTATTTGGAGGGCGGAGAAAAAATTGACTGCGGCGTCATCCTCCACCGGTATGCCGGGCGTCAGAACCCGTCGAACAGTGTTGACTGAGTCTTTGCAGGGGGTTTCTTCTCTGCGGGTTCTGCCGGGGCAGCGGGGGGTTCAGGGGAGGGCAATGCATTTTTTTTGGGCTCCGGCCCGGGTACCGTTTTTTTCTTTTTTTCCTCTTTTGCCATTTTCACCGGTTCTTGTTGCAGCTTCCTTGTCTTCTCCTTCTCGTTCTCCCGGTCTTCCTGTACGAGCGTTCGGATGATTGCAGCTGATCGGGTCCGGTCGGAAAGGAAAAAATTGAGCTGGTCTGCATCAAATGCAAGGTCCCGGGCAAATCCGGCTGGATCCTGCTCGATGAGCAGGGAAACGGTCCCGAGATACTGTTCCCGGAGCGTGTTCTGGGGAATATGCATCATGCCGGCAACCTTGTTGAGGGTCGAGATACGGATAGATTTCTGCTTCTTTGCCGTGGACATCTTCTGCCAGCGCTCGGGTGGCATGATCCTTGCATGGACACCCTTTCCCCCCGCGGCTTCCGCAACGCCCAGGAGCATGATGGCGGTTGCATAGCGCCAGAGAGTATGATACTGGCGGCGGTAAGTATAGCCAAGATATTCATCGGCGCGTGAAAGGTAACGGTAGGCATGTCCGGTGCCGGTAATGTCAGGGATCAGGTGCACGCTGCCCTCAACCCACTGTTCGATCGTTTCGGGCGTGTCATCCACTTCGCGGGAGAGCCGCATCAGTTCCTCATCCGGTGTCTTCCCGAACAGGGCTGTTATCAGAGAGAATATTGATACCCGTTCATCCTTCTGCGATGTGTGGACCCCGTCATCGCCGAGGGCTGTCCTCCCGATCGCGGAGGCATAGAGCATGTTGACCGCTGATCGTATGTCTCCCTCCGCACTTTCTGCAATGACACGGAGCGCGGTATCACTACAGGTAACCTTCTCGGCAGAGCAGAGATATTTGAGCCGCGGGACAATCGACCGTGCCTGCACCGCCTTGAACTGCACCGGCTCGCACCGGCTCCGTATCTCAGGTGAGAGGCCGTAGAGATCGTTTGCTATCAGGATCACCGGTTGCTGTGCCTGGTTTATACAGTCTACAATAGCCTTTGTACCACCGCGGTCCGCAGTACCCTGCAGGTTGTCTGCCTCGTCAAGCACGATCAGTTTATGGGAGGCGCCGGTGAGGCTCGCAGTTGTGCTCCCGATTCCGGCTATTCGTTCGATTACTCCAGCAGTCCGCTGGTCGCTTGCGTTCAGCTCGATTACTTCCCATCCCATGTCATGTGCCAGCGCCCAGGCGCTGGAAGTCTTGCCGGTACCGGGCTTGCCATAGATGAGCAATGGTCTGGACTTCCGGGACCATGTCTTCGCCCAGTCAGCCATCTGTCGTACCGCTGTTGCGTTGCCGACGATGTCCGCGAGGTGTGCCGGTCGGTATTTCTCGGCCCAGTCCATACAGACACGTTGACCGGGTATCAAATAAATTATCTCTGATGAAACGAAACTACCTTACACCAACCCAACCGGGAACCCATGAAAGGTGATGCCGTGGTCCACAGCTGCTCCACAGAGACAATTGCAAAAACTGTCCGGGAATATGAGGGCGTAAAGAGGAAACATGCTATCGGTGATATGGTCAGGGCACTGAAGATCGACGCCCCTCATGTGATCGCTGCATTCGGGGAGGATGCTGCAGTCATAGAACACCATGGCGAAGCACTGCTCCTGGCTGCTGATGGCATCTGGAGCAAGCTGATGGATGCCGATCCCTACTGGGCGGGATACTGTTCGGTACTGGTCAATATCCATGACATTGCAGCAATGGGCGGGCACCCGCTTGCCATGGTGGATATCTTTTCGATTGCCAAAACAACGGTACAGGAACAGGTCGTAAAGGGGATGCATGACGCCTCAGCGCAGTTCGGTGTCCCGATCGTGGGCGGGCACCTGCACCCGGACGCACCGTACAGCGTGATCGATGTATCGATCCTGGGTTCTGCCCGGCTCGACTCCGTTATTTACAGTCATACGGCACGGGAGGGAGACAGTGTTGTTGCGGCGATCGACCTGAACGGACGTGTCCACCCGTCATGCGCACTCAACTGGGACTCGGTGACCATGAAATCCTCTGCCGAAGTCAGGGCACAGATTGCGCTGATGGAAGAGATCGCACAAAAGCACCTTCTGACGGCAGGAAAAGACATCAGTAACCCGGGAATCATCGGAACGCTCGGCATGCTTCTGGAGGTGAGCGGGAAAGGAGCCGACATCGATCTTGGCCAGATCCCGAAACCGGATTTGGCCAAAAACAACCTGACATTCGAGCTCTGGGTCCGGATGTACCCGGGGATGGGTTTCATCATGACGGCAAAAAAAGAGCACGTTGCCGAGCTTGTCAGGCTTTTTGCGGGTGTCGGAATGACCGCAAAAGAGATCGGGACCGTGAACGGGTCAAGAGAGCTGCGGATCCATTATCAGGGAAAAGACACCCGGGTCTTCGATTTTCTCGGAAACGGGATCCTGCACATCGAACAAGAGGATATTTCATGCCAGGGGCGTTAAAACGCATCGGCATCGGGATTGCCGAAGATCCGGATAAAGTGATATCAGGTGCCAACAGTGTCAGCGGGCCGTTTGAGACGGTCTGTTATGGTTGCCCCGGCCTTGCTGATAACAAAACCGCTCATAAATACGTGCATTTTTCCGAACATACCCACCCGGAACAGGCTCTGGTTGACGACCTTGTTTCCGGGAAGATAGACGCTGCCGTACGGGGAACCCTCCCGTCAAATTCCACCCTGAAAGCCCTAAAAAGAGCGATGAAGGTAGATCACCTCGAACGGATCGCTCTTCTTGAGACGGTGCACGGGAAAAAATTCCTGCTCACACCGGTCGGTGTTGATGAGGGGTGGTCTGTTGCGGAAAAACTCGAACTGATACAAAAAGGCCGGATCCTGGCGAGAAAATTCGGGCTGCCGGAAAAAACCGGTATTCTCTCGGGGGGCAGACTCGGAGACATCGGGCGACACCCGCAGGTGGATGCCAGCATGGCTGAGGCAGAACTGGTTGCCCGTCTGGGAAATGCCACCCACTGCGAAATTCTCATTGAGGATGCTGTCGAAACCTGCGGGCTCATTATCGCACCGGACGGTATTTCCGGCAACCTGGTCTTCCGTACCCTCACATTTCTGGGAGGCGGGATCGGGCATGGCGCGCCAGTGGTAAATATCAGCAGAATTTTCGTGGATAGTTCGCGCGCCTCACCAAATTATGCCAATGCGCTAATGCTCGCAGCATCTTTGTTGGAATAAATTAAAATCCTTAAAAAACCTTTTTTTATCCAAAAAAACGATTTAAAGAGAGTAAAAAATATTCTGCGCAATTCTGAACTCCGTTTCCCGCTTTCTTGGCAGCATGCGTTCCGATATCGTATTGCTGGGTAAATTGGGCATTTTTCCCGGAAAGTTTATATAGCCACCAATTAACTTTCTTTTTGAGGTTAGAAACATGGCAGATTTACCAATTGCCGCAGTTGTAAGGATTGCAAAGAAGAACGGAGCCGAAAGAGTGGGAAGCGATGCCGCGGAAGCACTCGTTATCAAGGCTGAAAAGTATATTGCCCAGCTTACCAAGGAAGCCAACAAGCTTGCTGAACACGCGGGCAGAAAGACGATCAAGAAAGAAGATGTTGACCTGGCGGCAAAGCCATAAGATCAACCTTTTTTTTCTCTCATCTTACGAAAGCCGGTTTTTATCCTGGAGATTTTTCCGGTTCATTTGGCTCAGTTGCAATGCTTTTTTTTGGCTCGTCAGAAACGGGAATGAAGGGATCGGTTCAGACCGGAACGATGAAAATTGCAGCGGTGAGGGCTCCTTTGCCTCAGGGCGCCTCGCGGGGCATGGCGGGGCAGTTCCGTGTTTTTTTTTACTCAAGGTTATTGATCCGCCGCGGAGGCGCATTGCGACGGGATTATCCTTCTTCGAACACATGAGTCATACCGCATATCCCGATTTTTTACCCTTCTGGTGTGTGTTTCCGTTCATACAGGGTTTTAAAAAAAAAAGGGACCGGTCAGAACGTACCTTTTGTGCTCGGGACACCCTTTTTCTTGGAGCGGGAGAGCGCCTGCCCGAGAGCAATGCCGAATGCCTTGAACATCGCCTCGCACATGTGGTGGTCGTTCTTCCCGGTAAAAGCGATATGGGCTGTAATGCCGGCACGGTTGCAGAGGGAATAGAAGAAATGCTCGAAGATATCTGACGGGATGGTTCCGATGGCCCTGTTACCGAATGTGCCGGTAAAGACCAGATATCCACGCCCGCCGCAGTCCAGCGCAACGGTTGCAATGGATTCGTCCATCGGGACCACTGCATGGGCAAACCGTTGTATACCCCTGCCACCTGCCATCACCTGTTTCACTGCATCACCGAGCACGATTCCGATATCCTCGATCGTGTGATGGCAGTCCACGTGAAGGTCGCCCTTCGCGGTACAGGTGAGGTCGAAACCGCCATGTGTTGCCATCGACGTGAGCATGTGGTCAAAGAATGGTACACCACTGTCAACAGTGATGCTGCCCGTCCCATCCGGGTTCAGTTTCAGCATGATCTTTGTCTCTTTTGTCTCCCGTTTTTCCTCAACAATTGTCATCGGCATTCCTCCAGTGCATCTTTCAGTGAGATCTTCCCGCTGTAGAGTGCCGATCCAAGAACGGCACCATACGCTCCGGCATCCCGCAGTGCCCCAACATCGGCACATGACGAGATACCGCCCGCAACCACGACCGGGATGCGGATATGGTCGATCAAGCGTTTTACCGGTTCGAGCCGGACACCCTGCTGCAATCCTTCCACATCCACATTCGTGTAGAGAAGTGACCCGGCTCCGAGGTCTTCAAATTTTTTTGCCCAGCCCAGGTAATCACCGGCTGTTTCCTGCCAGCCATGCACGGCAATCTGACCACCCCTTGCATCAACACCGGGCATGATCCGCCCGCTGCCGAATTCCCGGGCAAGCGTACGGATACACGCGGGATCCTGAGTAGCAAGAGTAGAAATAATAATCCGATCCACACCGATCTCAAGCCAGTGCCGGGCGTCTTCGGCAGAACGGATACCCCCGCCAAGCTCGATCTCTGCGCCGGTCTTTTGTATCAGGTTCGTGATGAGATCGGCATTCCTTGAAGACATCCCGAACGCACCGTCGAGGTTCACCACATGGAGGGCAGTTGCGCCCTCGTCGATCCAGCGGGTTGCACAGGAGATGGGGTCTCCATAGGTCTTCGCACTCTCCCTGATTCCCTGTACCAGCTGGACGCATTTTCCTTCGAGAATATCTATTGCCGGGAATATTTTCATAAGGATCAGCGGATCATCCGTTGGATGGCCATCACGAGGATATCTTTTGCTCCTGCACGC
>Ga0116155_10001077_pt1 | contig 20058 bp, 18 predicted proteins | sample AD_UKC032_MetaG_FD_89890 | JGI IMG/M metagenome (GOLD analysis project Ga0116155, IMG submission 89890) | Active sludge microbial communities of municipal wastewater-treating anaerobic digesters from USA - AD_UKC032_MetaG | ecosystem: Engineered > Bioreactor > Anaerobic > Digestate | place: USA...
GGGCCAGATTGACCTGAGCGACCCTGACGGCGCCACGCCTGGTTTCGCGCACGTCCAAGAGGCGGGATTGCCCAATTTGGTTACCGGTGGGGTGACGACGGCCGAAAGGGTTGCGGACATCGACCTTGGGTTGGAAAAGGGCAGGGTTTACGAGATCGCCATTTTCCATGCGGATCGCAGGCACCGCGAGTCGAACTTTCAGCTTGGTCTTGCAGGTCTCACAGCGACGCGCTCTATCTGCACGCCGTTGTGCGGTGATGGCATTGTGACTCGCAACGAGCAGTGCGACCATGGCAGTGAAGCCTACACGGCTTGTGCAAGCACCGAATCTTGCAACAGCGACACCGCCTATGGCGCCTGCACCACGGCCTGCACCTGGAGCACGTTTTGCGGCGACCACCGCGTCGATGGCCCCGAAGAGTGCGACGACGGCATCAACGCGAACAGCAGTTACAACGCCGCGGGTTGCGGATTCGGCTGCAAGAATCTGCCCCGCTGCGGCGATGGTAAGCTGGACGCACAAGAAGAATGCGACGACGGGGCCGACAACCAGGACGGCCTTTACGGTTGCAGCACCACCTGCACCCAGAACGCGTCATTCTGCGGCGACGGCATCGTCGATGGTTCCGAGGAATGCGACGACGGCATCGACGTGGCTGGCCGTGGAGTCTGCGGCGAGGACTGCACGTGGGGCCCCTTCTGCGGCGACGGCGTGACGCAACTGGAGGATAGCGAGCTGTGCGACGAAGGCGACGCGAACGGCCAGCCCGATCGCTGTTCGGCGACCTGCGGTGCGCCGGGAATCTGCGGCGATGGTGTGGTGCAAAGTGAGCTTGGCGAGGCCTGTGATAACGGCGTGAACGACGGCCGCTACGGCGGCTGCATGCCCGATTGTGCGCTTGGGCCGCACTGCGGTGATGGCGTGGTGCAAGCTGCAGAGGGAGAGGCGTGCGACGCTGGCATCCAGAATGAGGACGGGATTTACGGGGGCTGCAGCAGCCAGTGTGCGTGGGGCCCGCGCTGCGGTGACGGCGTCACGCAGGCACCTCCGGAGCAGTGCGACGACGGCAACACAACCCATGCGGATGGCTGTAGCGCGAGCTGCATGACGGAAGTGTGGATGCCGTTGTGAGTGGCCAGACGCCGAGGAGCCCCACTTAGCGCTTGGCGGCTCGCTTGGTTTTGCGCGGCTTGCGAACAGCCTTCTTCTCCGGCTCCCACACGCCTAGCATGGCGCCGGTGGGATCGATGAAGATGCCGAAACCGCCCATGTCGGGAATCGGCTGGTATTCAACCACGACCTGAGCGCCCAGTTTGGCGGCCTTGGCGATGCATTTCTTGACGTCGGCGACCTGCACGTAGTTGACCCAGGCTGCTTTGCCATCAAAATCCTCTGGCGTCTGCATGCCACCCCCCGACTCGCGCGAGCCGGTGTCAAAAGCGGTGTAGGTCATACCAGGCGCCATTTTCAGTTCTTCGAACTTCCAGGCGAACAGCGCCTTGTAGAACTTCTTGGCGCGCGATGGGTCGCCGGTGTTCAACTGATAATGGGCAAAGAGATTTTTGAGTGTCGGCATCGGATTAGCTCCTTGGCTGGGTAAGCTACGGCAGAGCACGGATTTGGCAACGAGCGACCGCTTCAGTGGCTCACAAGACCTAAGCGACCTTCTCTTTGCCATCAGTGTGCATGGCCGCCGCTGCAACCGCAGTCTTCGCCTCGCCAGGCCTGGCGTCCTTCGCTTACCAAAAACCAGGTCATGCCGAGCGCGGCCACCGGATCTGCCCACCACCAACCAAACGCGGCATTCAGCGCAATGCCCACCAATGTGATGATGGACAACCAGAAGCAGGCTGTCGTTTGGAAGGAGTCGGCTTCGAGCGCGCGGCTCGCGAGACCTTGCGCCGTGCGCCGTTTGGCACGGGCCAGCCACCCCATGACTGTCATCGACAACGTGGTGATGGCGATGCCCGCGAGCGACGGCTCAGGCTTTTCTTCGGTGATAAGCGCCTTGCCGGCGTCAAAGGCGATGTAGGTGGCGAGCAAGAACAGCGACAAACCCACAAGCTTGTGGGCGCGCTGGTCGAGATGTTCAATCTCCTCCAGGTCTTGCGCATGCCGCTCCGCGCGCAGGCGCCAGATAAGAACCAAACCCGACGTCGTCTCGACGAAACTGTCGATGCCGAAGCCCAACAGCGCCACACTGCCCGCTGCGATAGCCGCAGCGACCGAGACCGCACCTTCAATCACGTTCCAGCCAACAGTGAGGTACTCCAAGCGCAGGCCCCGGCGCAGCAACGCGGCCCTCGCCGGTGTCGTGTCCACCTCGCCAGCGGCCGTAACTGTGTTGTTGCAGCACGCAGCCTCAACCTTGTTGGCGCCATCGCCACAGGAGCAAGCGCACGGCGTGGACTCGGCGGCTTTGCCGTTGGAAGGCTGACACTCTGCGGTTTGTCTACAACTCATCGTTTCGCATCCTACCATGCTGTTGGCCCACTGTTGGTGCACTCTCGCGGCTTTGCAAGGCGAGTGCTTCCAGATCGATGAACCTGGTCATCATTACTGGTCCGAACAACCCTGAGCCCTTTACGCCGACGCAACCGATCGTTACCCATAGGCGCGCAGCAACTGTCGTGATGACTAGGAGTCCGCCATGGTTTTAGAAGTCGAAAAAAAGCCACAACCCAAGTGGATGACTTGGATCGGTCGCGTGCTGAGTGCGTTGCCGGCGCTTGGATTGTTGATGAGTGCGACCATGAAGTTTACGAGTGGCCCGGAGATGGTGGCGCAGTTCACCGAGCACTTTGGTTACCCCGCGAGCACGCTCGTTCCTATCGCCGTCGCCGAGCTGCTCTGCACCGTGATTTATCTGATACCGCAAACAGCGGTGCTGGGAGCGGTGTTGCTGACCGGCTACTTGGGCGGCGCTGTAGCCACACATGTGCGCGCCGGCGAGCCCGCTTTTGTCGGTGCCGTCATTTTTGGCGTGCTGGTGTGGGCAGGCTTGTTCTTCCGGGATGAACGGGTGCGGGCGTTGTTGCCACGGCGGCGGCCGTAACGCCCCATCAAGGTCACCACACACACACGACAGCTAAAACTTCAGCGTCCCCACCGTGAAAGTGTCCTTGGCTTCGGTGAGCCTAACCGTCGTTGACTGGCGCTTTTCATTCGGGCGGCCGAAGTTGGTGATCAGCTCCAGCCGCAACGTCACCGCGCCCTGAAGTGCCTGCGCCGAGCTGCCAAAAAAGTTGGCTTTCACCACGTAGTCGCCCGGCATCGCGCGGCGTAGCACATACTCCTCGGGGCCATACCCTTGCGTAAAATCAGTCGAGACCAAACCGCCAATGGTGCTCTGTTGGTGATCGTACGCCACTTTTTCGCCCGAAGGCTCAATCACCCACAGGTCGATATCCGTCAGGTCGGCGTCCCAGCCCAGTGAGATGCGCACGTCCAAATCCAACAATTTCACCAAGCGCGGATCCAAAGGTAGCTTGCGCACGCCCGCAGCCTTGGCGCGCGGCACGATGGCATTGAACTCCATCAGCGCGACCAGCTCGATGCCTTCAAACCGATCCCACTGGTTCATCACCACCTTTGCCAACAACTCCAACGCGCGAACGTATTGACGCTGGTCGGCCAACACCAACGCCAAATCCCGATACGATTGCGGCTCTTCTGGGCGTAGCCGCAGCACGTCTTCGAGCAGCAAGGCCGCAAGTTCCAGCTCCTTGGCCTGCTGTAGCCGATACGCCACCACGCGCAGCAATGCCGCGTCTTCAAGCTCCAGCTCGGCAATGTTGGACAGCACTTGAATGGCCACAGCCTTTTGGCCATGGTTGAAGAAGAACTCCGCGCAATCCAAGTAGAACGCGGGCGAGCCGCCATACGCTTGCTTCTGCGCTAGATAGACCTTGAAGGCATCAGCTTTTGCCGCACCCTTGATGGCGCGCAGGTAGGGCGTATCAGGATCCCACGCTTTCAACTCAATGCCCGGCTCAGGCGTCGACGGTTCGCCACTGGCGCCACTCCCCACCGCCTTGGCGCTCTTTTTCTCGTCGCTGTCGGCGTCATCTTTGGCCAGGCTGCGGCTGGCCGAGGGCGCTGCTGCCATACTCTCAGCCGCCATGGCTTTGCCTGCGGCGGCGCCGGCACTGATATCTTCTTCTTTGTCAGCATCAGCTCGCGGGCGCCCAGCTTTATGTTTGCGCGCAGGCTCACCGTACTTGAACCCCTGCGGATACTTGAACTTGGTGCTCCACCATTCCACGCGCTCTTGCCACAGCGACAGAATGCGTTCGAGCTTGTTGGCTTCGTCGGCTTGAGCAGCCTGTGTTCGCTCAGCCATCAGCGCCTCGTATTGCGCGCGCATCGCGGTGAGGGCTGCGGGGGGTGGGATTTGATGCTCGACGTATTGCTCCAGCCGTTCCAGCACCAGCAACGAAGTGCCGGGCGTGACCAGGCCATACTGTTTGCCCAGGGCCACCAGCGTTTGTTCGTTCTTTTTCGGAAACGCTGCGAGCACCGTCACTTTGGCTTGAGCCCACAAGCGCGCGAGCAAATCGCCAGAGCTCGCGCGGACAGCGTTGAGTGTGTATTCGCGCGACCAGGTCACCTTGCCAGCGACGCCCAGATCCACACGCACCGTGGCTGTGGGCGAGCTGAGCTTGCCAGTAACCAGCAGCTCGTTGCCGACGGGTTTGCCCGGGCGCGGCAGCACCTGTTCAATCGTGCCATGGCTGGGCGTGACGGCGATGACCGAAAGCGGTGCGTTGCCGATGGCCGCGAGGGCGGTGTCGGCAGAGCCTTTGAGGAGATCGGTGTAGAGACCGCCGGTGCTCTCGGCCAACCACGTCAAAAAGACATTGTTGACGCTGCCGCTCGCCGAAACCGCATGCACCGGGGCTTTGAAGCCCGACGGTTCGCCTTTGCCAAAGCTCGTCAAGCCGTCGGAGAAGAGCCAATAGAAATTGGGAACCGTGCCGTTGGCCGCGGGCGACAGAGCGCCAAGCTGCGTGCCGCCGTCGTAAACCATTTCCCGCAGGACTTTTAGTAAAGCCTCTGCGTTGCCTTTTTCGATCACGAAATGCTGGGCAGACTGGACCGCGTTTCGGAGCACAGTCAGATCCACATCGATGCGATTCTGGTTGTGATCCGCGAAAAAGCGACGGATGAGTTCCATCTCGCGGTTGTGATCGTTGTTGGCGCGCGAGTTGGAAGCATCCCAGAGAATGTTGATGCGCGAGACGGCGGCGGCAGGCTTACCAGCGACTACGGCAGGCACCGGCACGGCATCATGTAGCGCAAAGAACATCTCACCCGCTGGCGTCTTTTCTACCAGGGCTGATTCAATATCGTTCGCCGCAAAAAACAGACTCAACTCGCCAACGACAGGCTTGCCCTGCAATTTGACCTGGGCCGTATAGCGACTGCCGTTGTTGCTGAACTGCATGCCACTTGGGCCTGGCCAACCAACCTTTGGCGCCTGTTTGCTGCCGGCGACATCCACGGTGAGCGCAAACTCTGTGAGCTTGTCTTTAAAGGCCAACGGCAAGTGGAACGTTGAACCTGCGGGGCCAAGCTCCAAGTTGCTGACAAACCGTACCGCGATGGTGCGCGTGCCATGTGCAGGGATTGGGTAAACGCGAGTGTGGAAGTTGTTGCCTTGGGTCCATTCGACCAACCCAGGGTCGACGCCTTTGCGCACCTCGGTTTCGAACACCACGCGGGCCTTTTCTTTTTCGACCACAACGCCATCCACGAGCACGCCGCCGACATCAAGGGCGTAGCCTGAGACAGTCGAGCCTGCGGGGATCGGAAAGTAGAGCTCGCCCTCAAGCTGTCGATCGAGGGCGTTGGCGAAAGTCATGGTCAGTTTGATTTCGGCGACAAAGCCGACAATGCGCACTGTGGTCTCGACATGTGTGAGTGCCAACGGTTGGAGCTGCGTTTGCCCTTTGGGATTGGGCATTTGCACGACCAACGCGGGAGCGCGCTCTTGAGCGTATGCCAGAGAGCTGCCGAACAGGGTCAAACAACCGAGCGCAAGTATCGACCGCATTGAAACCTCCCATGTTGGTGACCCCACCCTACCTGCCAATGTCGGCCACGCAAACGGCGACCACCTGGTGGATCATCGACATGGAACCCTATCCGCCCGTCCCAATAACGCACCCAACATACTGATTTTACTGAACTTTCACCCGATGCAGCTCCCCGTACCACCCCATACCATCGGTTTATCTCCGGGGGGCCCCGACCGCTGCTGCGCAAGGAGAGGGGCTGTTTGCGGGTACGGTTGCCATTTTTGCGAGAACAGCTTTCATTTTTGCGGGTAACCCGCAAAACCAGAAGTGCTTCCCGCAACCCGAAAATGGCTCCCGCAACGCCGTGGGTCCCAACAATGGCACCCTAGGTGGTCCAATGTGCGACACTGTGTCATTTTGGCACGCTCGCTGGGCGCTCCAAGAACGCAAAAGGCGCTCGGCATTGCTGGTGGTGTCAAAACTGGTCAAGAAACCGTGCCTGCAGCCGCAATGGCGACTATGCTCCGGGAGTTTGATGTTCACAGAATGGGAGCTCGCATGGGTGCCGACCCCAGGCGTGACAGCTTGTCTCTCTCTTGGGTGCTTCTTGCGTTGATGTGGCTAGCAGGCACGCCGGCATTTTCGTGGGCCGCCACAGGCGTTCCTTCTGGCCCGGTGCGCGTGGTGGCGCTCAAGATGGATGCCGACAACCCGGCATTGGACCGGCGGGCGCTCCTAAGCGACAAGCTTGCTGCCGTGATTGCGGGCGTGGGCGCCAACAACGTGGACTTGGTGGTGGTGCCTGAGTACACGTTTTATAGAGGATACGAGGACGAGCCTGTGAGAATCCAGCCCGACGGGGTTGGCTATTTCGAAGCGCTGTCACTGGGAACTGCCAAAAGCGACGAAATCGCTCTGGCCGTGGCCGAAACGCAGGCCTGGGCCAAGAGCAACAACATCAACGTGATCCTCGGCACCGTGGCCGAGCACGTCACCACGGTGGAGGACCCCAACCTGCCGGTCGACGTGACGTTCAACAGCCAGCTCATCATCGATCGCCAGGGTCGGATCATGGGGTTCAAGCGAAAAGTGACCGAGTGGCAAGCGCTGTTGTTTCCAAACGCCCAGATCAAACAGAAGGCGCTTCAATCGGTGCGTACCTTCACGCTCTCGACCAAAAGCGGCATGGCCTTTGTGGTGTTTCCAATCATCTGCGACGACTACTACGATGCCGACTTGCTTGCCAAAGCCGCCAATTTCAACGCGGACTTGGTGGTGAATTCCGAAAGCGTCCAAGAATCGCTGCTATCCTGCGAAATCGAGCAGACGACCCAAAGCGTTCAAAATGGCACCTGGACCCCCGCCGAACCCGGATGGATTGCGCTCATCAGGAACATGTATATTCGCAGCTACGAGGCCATTCGGAACATCGTCAAACCTGGTGGCTGGCTGGTAAAGGCCAATAGCTTTTCTAGTACCGGCGGCATGCTCGAACTTCATATTCCGCCTAGCCCTTTGGCCGCGCTGACTCGCACTGATGACTATGTCTACGGCGTCATCCAATTTGACGTCCGCACGGAATCGAGCAACCAGGCGCCGGTGATTGTCTCGGGGCCGACGGTTGCTCCGAATCCGGTGGTCCTGCCGGCGACGGCGACGGTGCAGGTGGCATGCGGAGATGCAGATCATGGGCCCTGGCCGCTTACGGTCACGTGGTCGAAGGTGAACGGGCCGGGCGCGGTGAGTTTCATGCCGAACGTCACTGCCAGCGCCATCTCCAGTGTCGCCTCATTCGGTGCGCCGGGGCCGTATATCTTGCGGGTTGAGATCTCGGACGGTGAGGTCGAGACAACCCACGAGCTGACCGTGCTGGTTACTGATGGCAATTCATCGACCAATCGGGCGCCCGCGGTGAGCGCCGGGCCTTCCGGAGCTGTCGTGTTTCCAGCAAGCGCCCAACTGAGGGGCATGGTTTTCGATGATGGCTTGCCCAATCCCCCCGCGGTCGTAACTGTCGCGTGGAGTCACTCCTATCAGCCCGGCACGATTGTTTTTGGCGATAGCCACGCTCTCACAACCACCGCAACGTTTAGCAAACCCGGCAGCTTTTTGCTTGCTCTCACCGCGAACGACGGGGTGGCATCGACGTCGAGCTATGTGCAGATCATTGTGAATGCGGCGCCGTTGCCAGCCGACACCACCGCCCCCGATGTCGCTGTGGTGTCCCCAACCTTCGGATCGATCGTGGCGGGTTTCGTCGTGGTGAGTGCCGAAGCCTCGGACAACGTTGGCGTCGACGGCGTCCAGCTCCAACTCGACGGCGTGGATTTGGGGGCGGAGTACTATGGAGATGCCCCGTACACGCTGCTTTGGGACAGCGGCACGGCCAGCCCTGGCCTACATTTCCTGACGGCAGTGGCCCGGGATGCTGCCGGGAACGTCAGCACATCGGCGGCTGTGTCGGTCACGGTGTCGGGGACCAACCACTGGCCGGTGATTTCGGCCTCGACCCCAGACAGCCCGATAGCGGTTTTGGCGGGCACCACGACAACCTTCAGCGTGGATGCACACGACGACGATGGCGATGCTCTCTTTTACGCTTGGACGCTCGACGGCATTGTTGAGCCGGTGACAGCCCATACCCTGAATTACAGTCCGCTCGACGGCGATGTGGGAAGCCACTCCCTTGTGGCCACGGTCTCCGACGGCAATGGCGGGTCTGCGACCCAGGTCTGGGGCGTGACGGTGACTGAAGTCGACAGCGATGACGGTCAGCCGGCCTCGGATTCGGGCAACTCCATGGACGGCGGCTTAATCGACGACAGCGATGCGGGCGGGGACTTCACGGACGAAAGTTTTGCGGACGGAAGTCCTGCGGACACGGGCGTTCCTGATGGCGGTTCTCCCGACGCCGATGGTGGCGGACCCAGCACCCGCGATGGTGGTTCTCCCGATGTAAGCTCAGCAGGGCTCATCCAGGGCGGCTGCGGCTGTGCGGCGACGAACTCTCCTGCTGACATGATGGTATTGATGTTGATGTTGGTTGGAGGATCCTCGTCACGCAACCGGGCGTTCAAGTGCCAAAAACACCGTCGGCGTTAGGCCATGCCACAACGACGACAAATGAAAGTTAAGTAAAATCAGGAGGTTGGATCTATTTGTGGGCGGTCGGATAATATTCCATGACGATGATTCTCCTCGATGTAATCCAGGCTTGTTTCGGGGTGGGGGATCGAGTTAGCGGCTACGCGTGTTCATGCTCGTGCCCATGCCCGGCGCAGGCGCGACCCGGCATCATGAGCGGCAAGGTGCCGGCCTTGTAGGCCGCCACGGTGTCGGCCACTGTCTCGAATTCCGAAATGAAAACATGAATATTTGCAGCCGTGAGCTTGTTGTAGGCGCCCATGCCGATGCCGCCGACTACGATACTCTCGAACGTTTCGTTAGCGAGCGACGCTAAGGGCGTGCACATGCCATGGCCGTGATGTTGGTTCTGATTCACCACCGCACGGCAGGCGCCCGTGTCGGCGTCTACCAGTAAGAATGTCGGTGCGGAGCCGAAGTGGGCGCAAACTTGGCTTTGCAAGCCAAGATCTTCGTTGACGGGGATACAGAGGGTCATGGTTTTCTCTCTTGGTAGGCCGGCCCATATGGCGGCGCGTGGTGAGCACAGGCTTACGGCTTCTTGAACACCAGAAACACTTGGTACGGCAGTAACTCGGCATGCTCGGCCTCCAACACCAGGCCGGCTTGGCTGACCAGGCGTATAAGCTCGGCACGCGTCAGCTTCACCGACTCCGGCGGCCCTTGTGGCAGCTTGCCCTCCTTGAATTCGATGAGAGCCATGCGCGCGCCAGGTTTCAACGCTTGGCTGAGCTTGTCGAGCCATGCCGGGCGGTCTTCTACGTGGTGCAGCACGTCGCAGATAAACACCCAGTCGGTCAGGTTGGTCACGCCCGGGTCGCTCGGGGTGATGAGCTTGGCTTCGAGATTTTTGACGCCCGCGGTCAGCGCGCGATGGTGCAGGTGGCGCACCATCTCGGCCTCGGTGTCAGCTGCCACCACCTTGCCGCTGGGCAAGGCTTTGGCAAAACGGAAGCTGAAGTAGCCGGAGCCCGCGCCCACATCTACCACGGTCTCACTTCCCACAAGAGCCAGGGCGTCTACCACGGCGTCTGGTTTTTGCCATAGGGCGCGATCGGGCCGCTCCAAGAACTCAATGTACTTGGACACCTCGGCGAACGGCCGGAGGTGATCAGGTTTGATGCCTTGAGCATGCAACGGGCAATCAATAGGCGGATTGGCGGGGTCGTGTTGTGCCGCGCCAGGATTGTGGGAAGGTGAGGCCGGCGGCGCGGGCGGCAGAGCTGAGGTGTTGCAGGCGCACAGGACAAGCGTGTAACCTGCGACGGACAGCATGCGCTTCATGCCTCTTCTCCTTTGACTGAATCATGACGATGCGCCTTGCAACACCGGCGCGGCCCGGTACTCACCACGGGGCCACCTTCGATGCGCAGGGCCTTGCCGTGCACCAGGGCATCGGCGACTTTTTGATGGGCGGCATCGAGGATGCGACCCAAGGTTGGTCGCGACACCCCCATCTGGGCTGCTGCCTGCTCATGGTACTGGCCGTTCAGGTCTACCAGCCGCAGCGCCTCAAACTCGTCGAGTGCCAACACCAGCTCATTTAGCTCGCAGCGTGGCACCCCCACCGGCTTGAATACCGATGCCAGAGGCTGTCCTGAGATGTTGCGCTTGCAGCAGGGTCGAACCATGTCAGACCTCGACTCCGTCCGGCACTGGAGCAAACCCCCAGCGACGAGGCACAGCGGATTTATGAGCATATGCTTATAATGTCAAGCGGCACTTTGGGTTCAGCTCTGACTCGGGTTGGGCAGACGCTACTTCTTGGCCAGCTCGTCCTGAATGGCCATCAACACCGGCACAACAATTTGGTCTTTGGGGCGTCCCACCGTGCTCTTGATTTCGATCAGCGTTTTTAGGTCCAAGATGACCAAGCGTCGGTCACCGTTGTGCATGACCACAGTGTGGCACAGAAGCTCATCATAGCCGCGCCCATCGTGCAGCACACCCAGTGGGTCGTGGACGATAGATTTTCGGGGGCGGGCCCGCGTCGGGTCCAGCTACTTAATGGCAGTGCGAAGGCCGTCGACGTCGCAACCCTCACATCAAGATCGCATCGTCGACAAAACCCTATGTGCGCCAGGTCAAGCTTGGGAAAGGAGGAGTCATGAAGTGACGAAACTTTTCGATGGAGCCTTGCGAGTGAGGCCGCTCAACGCGAGTCTGTAACTCATCGTAGGTACTCACTTGGCCGGTTGCACTCTATTCGCACCGATAATCATCTAGCTTGGTGGTCGTCAAGCCTCGCAAAATCAAGCTCCGCCGTCGACGACCCTATCGCTCGGTTGACCGCGTCTCATTCAAGGTGTCACGCTGTCGCATGCACAACCTGAGCAGCTTTGTCAGCAGCCATCCGTTCATCGTTGCGATTGCCGTCGTGTTGGGGATCATCACCGTCATCGCTATTTTGAAAAAGATGCTGAAGCTGATGTTGATTTGCGGCTTGGGGTTGGCCTTCGCGGCCGGCTACGCCTATGTCACCGGGGCCAAGCTGCCCAAGAGTTCTGCGGCGTTGGCGCAGCAGGTTACCGATCAGCTCGTGAAAGCCGTCGCCAAGGATTTGCCGGAGGATCTGCGCGCGCAAGTGCAAGCTGTGGTTGCACAGAAGCTCGCGCAAGGCGTGCACCCCGAGGTTCTGATTCAGGTTCTGCGGGAGCAACTGGTGAGCCTGTCGGCGTCGCAACAAGCAGCCACCCCAGCGTACTTTCGACAACGTCTGGAGGCAGCATTGCGCATGGTCGGCAACGAATCACCCTAATACGTCCCGGCTTGCCTCGCACGCGCAAGCCATGCCAGCCTGCGCAGCATGTCCAGCGAACCGAATACCCAACGTTCTTCTTCGCGTCGTCGACGGCGAGGCAAGCGTCCTGGGGATCGCGAACCCAAGGATGGCAAGGCGAACCCGAATCGTGCACCTCAGGCCGCTGTCGCACGCCCGGCGCTGCCCCCCAAGAGTGTATTCGACGATCGCAAGCCCGCCGATGCCGAGCTATCGGCGGAGGAAAAGGTCGAGCTAAAGCAGCACTTTGCGTTTTTGGCTCGCTCCCGCAAGGTGTTGCGGCTCAGCTTCAATGCTGCCGAGGACCTGCTGATCAATGGCGCGCGTGAACCGGAAGATCGGGGCGTCTGCCAACACTTGTTGAACAAGATCGATCGGGCCAGCGTGAACGCCGCTTTGGCGCGTATCCCCGAGCCGGAACAACGCACGCGATTCTTGGGTGGGGTGGTGCGCTTCTCTCGCGACGCCGCGATGGTGATCCTCTACCTGGAATCGCTGTCGGCCACCGCCCCCAAAGCAGAGGCGGCCGCGACCTTGGTGGCAGCGCTCAAACAACTCAACTTTGCTGAAGTTTCTGCGGCACAACTGCGACGGTTGTTGGAGCTTATGGTGGCGCTGTTGGCCGCGACCGACCGTCCGCACTTGGTCATCAGTTTGCTGCGTAGCCCGAGCTTTCGCGCCGCATTCGACCAGGCGGCCGACGTTTTGCCCGCGGAGCTCGCGAGCTTGTTTGTGCCTATGCGCGCCGTGGTGGGCGCACTGTTTGCTCCCGAGCCCGAAGCGCCCGATCCGGAGCTTTTGCACCAAGGGTTGCAGCATGTGCTTGCGGCTCCCACCCATCACTTGACCGGTTTTCCCGAGCGTGCCCGGGCGCGCCTATTGGAGGCGGCGCTGAGCTTGCCGCATGCGAGCGAGAGCCATGATGGCGCCCTCAACGCGCTGCTCAACACCTTTCCTAAAGAGTCGCGGCTGTATAGCCAAATGGCCACCAAACGCGCGATGCAACTGCTGCAACAAGGTCGCGAAGCGCTGGCACAACCGTTGCTGCTCACTCTGCGCGAGCACCATCCTGACTACAGGCTGCCGGGGCGTTGGCTCGACGCGTTGGCCGCGCCACGCCTGGGTGAAGTGACACTGCCGGAGGCTAAGGCGGTCGCGGTTGGGCTTAACCGAGGCTTTTGGGTACCCCACCAACGCCCGGTGTGGACGTTCGTGGGCCCCACAACCGAGGTCGGCGCGTTTGCCGCGGCGGCAGCGCGCCATATGGAGTTGGCGCTGCCGGGACTCGTGCCGCTGTTTAGCCATGGCGTGGGCGCCCAAGCGACGCCGTACTTGGTGTTCCCGCAGCTAGGCCAACCGGTGCGTCGAGCCCTAAAGGAGTTGCGCCGTGAACCGCAGTCAGCCACCGAGTGTGCGCGTTCAGGGGTAGAGGTTCTGATCGCTCTGGCGTTGGCAGGGGTCGCGCTGCCCGATGCTGGCTCCGAGCGCTTTTTGTTAGATGCGGCTGGGCACTTGGTGCTGTTTAACCTGGTGGGGAGTCGGACCGAGGCCCCCGAGCAGGCCATGGCTGTGCACTTGGAGTTGGGTCGCAGTTTGGTCGCGGGGGTGTTGGCGGCGATCCTGGGACCCAAGGCCTCTGCCGAACTGTGTGGGCGTCTGCCTCAGGTTGAATCCTTGCCCGCCATGGCGCGGTTGTTGGCGCTCTGGGCGTGACGTCGCCTGCACAAAAATTGCAGCGTTTTTCGCCACATGCTCTATTGTGAAAGGTTCTTTGGTTGTTGACCCGTTGAAGGTCCGGCAACCTATGCGCGTCTTAAGGAAGTCAAAAGCCACAGGAGAGGTCATGCGTACATTCAGCCTGTTCGCTTGTTCGGCCCTGCTCATGTCGTCCACCGCCTTCGCCATGGAACCGATTCCGGGGGAGGAGCGTTTTGCGGGCAAGGTCACCGACCCTAGCAATGAAGCCGCCGGGCAATTGGGCTTCGCCAAGATGAATGAAGACTACTTCATGCAGCTGACGCTGCGCACCGGCCTCAACTTCGGCAAAGTTGGCATCGGCTTACAGGTGCCGCTCAACCTACGTGTCTGGGACAAAGATCCCGAAAACAACGACGACTACTACGGCATGGTCCGCTACGAAGACTGGAACGAACCGGCCAAGTGGCTGAAAGTCATTCGCTACGTACGCTACGGTCATAAGAGCAACGAGGACGATGTCATTTACGCCCAGGTGGGTGAGCTGGCCGCGCAGATAGGCCATGGCACCATCATGGACCGCTATCTGAACAACTTGGATATGAACACCTTCCACTTGGGCAGCGCCTTCGACGTCTACACCAACTACGGCGGCGTCGAGACCGTGGTGAGCAACTACGGCAGCGTCTTCGGCTCTAAAGACGGCTCGCGCATCGTCGGCGGGCGTGTCTACGTAAAACCTGTGGGCTTTGTGGATCCCGAATCGTCGCTGAACATCTTTGCGATTGGCGCAAGCGTCGTCTCCGACCTGAATGCCCCGCGCGAACTGGCGAGCGTCGCCCGCGTGAACGCCGACAACAGCACCACGCTGGAGCCAGTGCTCGACAAAGACGGCAACCTGAAGGCCAGCAAGTCGGGCGCACAAACAGTGTGGGGCGTGGATGCCGAGGCGAAGCTCTTGAACACCGCGATGATCCAAATCACGCCGTACACCGACTTGAACTTCATCGATGGCGCGGGCTGGGGCTGGCACTTGGGCACGCTCATCACCCTCAGCATGCCGATCGGCTTCGAGCTCACGATTCCCATGCGCTTTGAGTATCGGCGCATGAAGAACAACTACATCCCGGCCTACTTTGGCACTTTCTACGAAGTCGAGCGCTACAGCTTCCCCACCAACGCGGACGTCTCGGTGCCGAAGTCAGCCTTGGTGCGCGCAGCCAACGACGACGGTGGCCTGAACGGCTACTACGGCGACCTGGCGTTTAACTTCGCAGGGCTCGTGGCGGTGGGCGGCATTTACGAGTGGTACGACAACACCGACCCGAACTTTGCGTTGTTTGCCACCCTGCCGGCCATCGAAGTCATCCAGGCCAAGGCCTACTACACCCGCCAAGGCGTGAAAGATGGCAACGACGCTTTCAAACTGGACGACCGCTCGTTGCTCATTGCCGAAGCACGTTACGAGATTTTCACCTACACCTATCTCGTGGGCCGCTTCACCCGCCGTTGGGCGCTTATCGCCGACCAAGCTGAGAAGGATTTTGGCACCTACAAGTCGTCAGATGATTACAAGTTCGGCATCGAGTTCGCGCTGACCTTCTAGGCGCCTATGCGCGATGGGCGCGCCAGCTTTCGCACGACCATGCGAGGTCTACGTCGTCACCGCGTGCAGGGTGCAGCGGCCGGTGTGGCCTTGCTGGGCGTCATACAAGTGCAGTGAGTTGCCCTGGCAGCGACCGAAGGCGTGGCAATCCTTGCACGGACCTTGGCGCAGCCAGTCGCGTTTGCGGAATGGTGCGAAGCGTTTTTCCCAAACCTCGAAAAAGTCGTCGGTGCGGATGTTCCCTTGCACCAGCTCGCGGTCGATGTTGGGGCAGGCGCTGATGGATCCATCGCGGCCACGCAGCCAATCGTGTGAGGCGGGCAGGCCGTCCAGGCTCACGGTGGCGGTGTAGATATTGGCGTCCACCAGGCGCTGCACAGCTTGTGGGGTAAGCGCATAGCCATTGGTGACCATGCCCCAGGCGAGCCCCAGCTCTTGGAACACATCCAGGAGTCGTTGCAGCTCTGGATGGCACAACGGTTCGCCGCCGGTGACGATGAGCGCGACCTCTTTGGGGTTGATGCCTGCCCGCAGCGTGCGAAAAAAGCTCAACCACTCGTCGGTCGAGAGCTCTTTACGTTGCGCGGCTTTGGTGCAGTCACTGCCGCAATGCCGGCGGAAACGACTCTGGCACCGCGAGCACTAAACCCTGTCGGTGTCTTGGATCCTGGACCCGCTCACCTCGGCAGATGTGATCGGCCGAGCCGCGGGCGTTGTTGGTTGTAGCTATAGGTGACCTTTGGTAACCACTGTCACTTCATGCCAAGGGCGCCCGCGAGTCTCCACACAAAGTCGTTCGACCGCGAGCGCTTCTGGGCCTATGCGGCAGCTTTTGGATCGCTGTGGGGCACCCTAGAGGTCACGTTGGGGGCGTTTTTGCACACGCTGCGGTTACCCCTCACCGGCGCCTTCTTGGCTGCCATGGGCGCAGCGTTGTTGGTGGCGATGCGGCAGTTCTATCCAGCCCGCGGGTCGAGCTTGGCCGTGGGGGTCATCGCCGCGTTGCTCAAGTCGCTGTCGCCAGGCGGCGTGATTCTGGGGCCAATGATCGGCATCATCAGCGAGGCGTTCCTTGTGGAGTTGGCCTTAGTTGTGGCGCCGCGGGCGCTGCTCTCGGCGTTCGTCGCGGGTGGCCTGTGTGTGTTGTGGAGCGTATTTCAAAAGGTGCTCACCCAGACGGTGCTGTATGGGGGCACCATTTTGGATCTCTATCTCGCCGCTTTGAAACGCGTGGACCAGCTGTTGGGGAGCGAAAACGCTGGCGCCTGGTTGCTCGTGGTTTGTATCGGAGTCCTGACGCTGTTGGGCGGTAGCCTGACGCTCGTGGGGCGCCATTTGGGGCGTAAGGCTGCCGTCGAGTTGCGTCAGCAGGCTCTCCCGCAGGGGTCGACCCATGCCTAGGTCGGTACCCCCGACAGCACCTGCTGCCGCGCGTCCAGGCTCACGCACAGCGCCTTGGCTTGTGTTGGTTGCAGTTCTTGTGTGCATTGGCTTGCAGTTTGGCGGTGATTTGACAGCCTCGGCGTTGGCGCTTTTGGTGTGGCTCTTGGTGCTTGCGCTCGTGGACCGACGGGCGTTGCGAAAATTGTGGCTGCCGCGTTTTTGGCTGTTCTCGTTGCTGCTCGCGCTCGTGTCTGGTTTTTTGCTGGGCGGTAATCTCTCAAAGGCGCATGGGCTGACGTTGTCGCGGGTGGGGCTGGATGCCGGCCTGCTGATGATCGTGCGCGGCGCGTTCTTGTTGAGTCTGGCAGCGCACCTGAGCGCCAAAGTGAAGAGTGCGCGTTTTCAGCGACTCTTGGCGCGCCTGGGTTTCAGTGGCTTTGGCGCCGCGTTGGCCACGGCCTTTGCGCTGTTGCCTGAGCTGTCACACACGCTGCAAGTGCGTGCTGGCGTTTGGCAGGCTGAGGCCCCCACATGGCGTGGGCGGCTTCGGCATTTCCCAACGCTTGCGGTGCAGCTGTTGGTTGAAACGGCCGTCTTGGCTGAGCAGTGTGCGCGAATGGGGAGCAACCCGCTGTACGCGGCTGAGTTGCTGGTGTTTATCGAAGGTCCGCCGCAAAGTGGCAAGACGCGTTGCCTGCTGGCCTTGGTGGCGGCGCTCAAAGCGGCGGGGCACAGCGTCGGCGGCATTGCGCAACCGGCCGTGCATCAAAGTGACGAGCGTGTAGGTTATCGGCTGTTGGACGTTGCCACCGGTGAAACTACGGCGTTTGCCGAGCGGGTGAACCCCAGCGCCCCCGCGGCGGCTGGCCGGCGTTATCAGTTTGAGCCGGCGGCCTTCACCCGCGCGCGCGATTTGCTCCAGCGTGCGGTGCTGGAGCATCCGATCGTGTGCGTGGATGAGCTAGGGCGTCTGGAGGCCCGTGGCCAAGGGCATCTACCCGGGTTGCAGCAGGCGCTCCTCCAGACACAACCCCGGGTGTTGCTGGCCACGGTGCGCGCCGATGCGGCGCCCGCTTTGATGCTGTTGTTGGGCCGGCCCACCGTGACGCTTGCGCCCACCGCCGATGCTGCGGAGCTAGGCGAACTGTTGACGTTGATAGCGCAGGTGGTAACGCGCCTGTCAGCTCCCAAAGGCGATGCGCACGCGCGAGTAGCATCTGAGGAATGGCGATGACAGCAGGCTTTATGTTGACGCCGATCGGGCGCGTTGTTTCCAACCACAAAGTGCGCGCCGAGCTGCCGGTTGAAGGCAGCGCGGCCACGCTCACCATCTTTCCTGAGTATGCTCCGGCGCTGGAGGGGATTACGCGCAGCTCGCACCTGATCGTGCTGGGCTACATGCACGAGGCCGACCGCAGCGTGTTGCGCGCCCGCCCGCGTAAGCACGATCCGCAAGCTCCCGAAGCAGGTGTCTTTGCCACGCGATCACCGGCGCGTCCCAATCCGCTAGCGCTGACGGTGGTGCCGCTGTTGCAAGTGCGCAAGCTCAGCGTGGAGGTGACTCGCCTCGACTTCGTCGACGGCACGCCGATTGTCGACCTGAAACCCTACTGCCCGGGTTGGGACTCTGTCTACGCGGCCACGCGCGCTCATCGCACGCCGGTCGCGCGAATGGACGACACCCGCTTGGACACGATTTTGTTGCGTGACTTGGAGAATCACCTGGGCAGCGCCGCCAATGCGAGTTGGGCCGTGGCCTTTCGTAACGCGATGCTGATGGCAATTCGGACTTTGGGTGTGGATCCGCGTGACCCTGAGCTATGCTTTACACTTAGCGGTGCCGACGTGACGCTGGACGCGGTGATGGGGATCAGCGGTGCAAGCTTTGCCAATGGCCGCCTGCTTGTTGCGTCCAGCCCAGGGGTACTGCAATTGACGCTTGCGACCCCGCGCCAAACCCTGATGCTGCAACGAGACGATGCAACTGCAACGTTCCGCGTAGTTGCCGAGACACGAAAAGAGCCATAGGCAATGAGCGACTGGCTCCGCCAGCGCGAATTGCGGGGGCGTTAGTGGGACGCAGAAGCGGCGAGCCGCTGGGCGGTCCCCCCAATATAAAAAAAGGCCGATGGGGTTAGCCACCGGCCCGTCTTTACGAAACCGTAACGCGACGACTACGCCATTGCTTTCAGGTTCTTGAGCGGGCGAACCTTGATCTTGGTGGTCGCCGGCTTGGCTTTCACGTTCATCAACTCGCCGGGCTTGAACGGGTTCGGCACGCCTTTACGCGCCGGACGCGCCGGGACCTTGCGCTTCTCGATTTTCACGAGGCCGGGGATTTGGAACACGCCAGCGCCCTTCAGGCCTTTTTTGATTTCGGCGGTGAGGTTTTCGAGAACCGCGTTCACCTGCTTCTTGGACAGCTCGGTGGCCTTCGCGATGTTCTCAACGATTTCACTCTTGGTCGGGGCTTTTTTCCCTGCGGTCTTCGCCATGCTCAATACCCTCATAGAATGGTTGGATGAACCTGCAAAGCCATACCAGATGGAGGGCAGAGAGCAACAGAAGAACTGCACGACGTGCGAGGATTTGTTACCGAGTGCACAACTGGCTCTCCTTTTGGGTAACGGCCGCATGTGCGCATTGACACCGCTAGAGAGCCAGGCATAAGAGGCCCGTGCTGACTCGCCACTTTCCCACCGTGATAAGGCTCTGGCACGCTTGGCGGGCGCTCTTGGCGCACCTTGAATCGGAGACGCCCGCGACTCGGTTTTGGAGTCTGGCACACAGGCGGTTGGCTGTGACCCTTGTGGTGTTGCTGCTGCTGCTGTCGGCGATCGGACTACACGGGTTTTCGCTACCGATATGGCACGACATCCTAGAAAGTGAGAACGGCAGCTTTGCGCCCGAGGTGCTTGTTGGTAAGCCGCGCCATATCCGTTCCGACGACTGGATGGCATCGCTGCCGATGTTCCTGTCGCAGGCTAGCGTCACACCGGCGTTTCCTACAACCAACCCGACGATAGGCCTCGGCCAAGACATGCAGGTGTTGCAGGGCTGCCCCGTATGGAGCCCCGTGTTGTTGTTTCGTCCTACAGCCTGGGGCTTTTTGCTCGGCCGCAATTTTGGCGTCAGTTTTACCTGGTGGGCGCGAGTGCTTGGTTTGTTCTACGCGGTGTTCTTGACCGCTTACCTTTTAACCGAGCGGCGTTTTGCCTTGTCAATGCTTGCTGGCATGGCGCTATTGGGTGCGCCGTTTTTGCAGTTCTGGGCACACAACTGCGACGAGATTCCGGCGTATGGGTTGTTGGCGTTTGTGTTCTGGGCTCGACTTGTAACCTCGACTCCAGTGCGCTCGGCCCTACTTTGTGGCCTTGGCTTCGGCTGGATGGCCACGGCCTTCGCGCTCACGCTGTATCCTCCGTACCAA
>Ga0116155_10001079_pt1 | contig 20043 bp, 18 predicted proteins | sample AD_UKC032_MetaG_FD_89890 | JGI IMG/M metagenome (GOLD analysis project Ga0116155, IMG submission 89890) | Active sludge microbial communities of municipal wastewater-treating anaerobic digesters from USA - AD_UKC032_MetaG | ecosystem: Engineered > Bioreactor > Anaerobic > Digestate | place: USA...
TCGGAAGGCTCAGTGTAGGACCCCTCGGCGAGAACGTCTACGTCCTGCCCTCCCGCGGCCCCGAGGGCCAGGAGGGCCGCTGCGTCCTCGTCGACCCGGGCGACGAGGCGGCGCGCATCCTCTCCTTCCTCGACTCGCGGGGCCTTAGGCCCGACCTCGTGGTCCTCAGCCACGGCCACCTCGACCACAGCGCCGCCATCCCCGAGCTCTTCGCCGCCTACGCCGCCCGCGGCGGCGCCCCGGGCCTGGCCATACATGCCCTCGACGCCCCCTACCTCGGCGAGGGGGGCGAGGCTAAAAACCGCTCGACCTTCGCCGCGATCCGCGCCCTGGGCTTCTTCAAGAGCTACTGGCGCCCCTTGCCGGCCCCCACCCTCCTCCTCGAGGAGGGCTCCCTCGTCCCGGGCACCGGCTTCCGCGTCATCCATAGCCCGGGCCACACGGCCGGCTCGATCTGCCTCTACGACGAGGCGGCGGGCATCCTCGTCTCGGGGGACACCCTCTTCCGCGACGGGATCGGCCGCAGCGACGGCCCCGACTCCGACGGCGCCGCCCTCGGCAGGAGCATCCGCCGCCTCATGGCCCTGCCCCCCTCCACCGAGGTCCTCCCCGGCCACGGCGAGCCCACGACCATCGGCCGGGAGGCCCCGAGCTTCTCCTTCGGGGACGATTGAAGGAGAGCCCCTTCCCGGGCCATACTTCTCCCGTGACCACGCCCACTCGCCGCGGCGCCGCCTTCGGCGCCCTCCTCGCCTTCCTGTCCCTCTTCCTCGGCTGCTCCTCCTCCCGGGCCTCGGCCGAGACCTCGCGCACGGACTTCGTCCTCGGCACCCTCTGCACGGTGCGCATCGTCGAGGGGCCGAAAGGCGCCAAGGCCGAGAAGCTCCTGGACGGGGCCTTCGCCCGCCTCCGCGCCATCGAGGAGCGGCTGAGCGCCAACAAGGAGGGCACGGAGCTGGCCCGGATCAACGAGGCGGCGGGCCGCGCCGCTCTCCCCGCCTCCGACGAGCTCCGCCTCGTCCTCGGCAAGGCCCTCGAGTACGCCCGGCTCTCCGGCGGGGCCTTCGATCCGAGCATCGGCCCCCTGGTCAAGCTCTGGGGCATCGGCAGCGACGCGGCGCGGCTCCCCGCCCGCTCCGAGATCGAGGCGGCGCGGCGCCTGATCGACTGGAGGGCCGTCGAGCTCGACGAGGCGGCCAAGACGGTCCGCCTGGCCAGGCCGGGGATGCGCCTCGACCTCGGCGCCATCGCCAAGGGCTACGCCGCCGACGAGCTCAAGCGCCTCCTCGCGGCGGGCGGGGTCAAGGCGGCCATCGTCGACCTGGGCGGCAACGTCTACGCCCTCGGCGCCAAGCGCGGCGGCGGGAACTGGCGCATCGGCGTGCAGGTCCCCGATCCCCAGGCGGGCCGCGGCGAGTACCTCGGCATCGTCGAGGGCCTGGACATGACCGTCGTCACCTCGGGGGTCTACGAGCGCTTCCTCGAGGCGGGCGGTAAGCGCTACCACCACATCCTCGACCCGGCCACGGGCTACCCCGTCGAGAACGGCCTGGTCTCCGTCACCATCGCGACCGGCTCGAGCATCGACGCCGACGCCCTCTCGACCACCCTCTTCACCATGGGGCGGGAACGGGGCATGGCCCTGGCCGCCAAGCTCCCGGGCTTGAGCGTCGTCATGGTGGACGCCGCGGGCAAGGTCTACCTGAGCCCCGGGGCGAGCAAGGTCTTCACCCTCACCAGCGCGGCGTACACGTTAGCCGATTGAGCCTCGGGCCGGAGGGCCCCCTCCGGCGTCAGGCCCCCGCCTCCCCTTCCCGCTCCGCGAGCCCGAGCTTCAAGAAGAGCCAGGGCGCCCCCAGGGCGGCCCAGGAGGCCACCGCGGCGTAGCGCAGGAAGCGGACTAGGGGCTCCGAGCCCGCGGCCCCGAGGAGGAGCTTGGGCGCCCCGTAGACCAGGCCGACCGTCGCCAAGCCGAGGAGGTAGCGGGCCGCGCGCTTGGCCGCCGGGCCCTCGGCGCTGAAGGGCGCGGCCGCCGGGGCGTAGATCAGGCCGGCGGAGAAGCCGAAGAAGGCCCCGGAGAGCGAGGTGTCCTTCATGAACAGGGCGTTCATGGCCAAGGCGACCGCGGCCGCGGCGGCGAGCTTGAGCTGGGGCCGCAGCCCAGCGAGGAAGGCCTCGATCCGGTCCCCGAGGAGGCGCTCGGCGGCGACGAAGAGGGCCCCGAGGGCCCAGCCGGCCGCCAGGTCCGTGGGGAAGTGCACGCCGAGGTAGAGCCGGGTCCAGCCGATGGCCAGGGGCAGGGCCAGGGCGAGGAGGAGGCCCCAGGGCCTGCGGAAGAGGGGGGCCGCCCCGCCCCAGAAGGTCGCGCTCGACTGGGCGTGGCCCGAGGGCAGGCCGTAGCTCGTCTCGAAGGCGAGGCCGAGCGAGGGATCGAGCTGGTAGGGACGGGGCTGGGCCCAGAGGACCTTGAGCCAGGCGTTGAAGAAGGTCGAGACGAAGACGAGGAGCCCCAGCCGGGCCCCGCGGCGCCGGTCGACGCACCAGTAAACCAGTGGCAGGGCGGCCAGGAAGAACCACTCGGTACCCAGGAAGGTGATGGCCTTGACGAGGGGCGTGAGGCCCGGGCTGACGCAGCGTTGCGCGAACCTGACCACGTCGAGACCCCAGGCGAGTACGTCGTTCATCGGGCTTGCCCCCTCGCGCCAACTGTAGCGCCCGCCCGGGCGCTCCGCAAGCGCCCGGCTTGACGCTCGTCCCCCCGCGTAGTAGAAACGTCCCATCCCGCGCCGGCATGGTGAAATGGCATACACGGCAGACTCAAAATCTGCTGCCAGCGATGGCTTGAGGGTTCAAGTCCCTCTGCCGGCATAGTCCCGCACGGATCCCGCGTGTATACTCGCCCCGTGGAAGCCAGCGCCTGCCGGCCCGGCTGCGCCGCCTGCTGCGTCGCCCCCTCGATCTCCTCGCCCATCCCGGGCATGCCGGGGGGCAAGCCCGCGGGCGTCCCCTGCGTCCAGCTCGATCCCGAGGGCCTGTGCCGCCTCTACGGCCGGCCCGAGCGGCCCGCGGTCTGCGCCTCCCTCAGGCCCGATCCCGAGATGTGCGGCTCCTCGCGCGAGGAGGCCCTCGCCTACCTCGCCCGGCTCGAGCGCCTGACCGCCCCCTGAGCTAGCGCCCGGCCCCCGCGAGGAAGCCCTCGAGGAGGCGCTCCATGCTCCGCTTGATCTCGTCGTAGCGCGGGCCCGGGGCGGCGAAGCTCGCCGGATCCTCAGCCTCGGGGTCGGCGGGCAGGTCGCTCCCGCCCTTGGCCAGGTTCGCGGCTATCTGCAGCTGCGTGTACTCGAGATGGAACTGGATCGCCAGGACCCCGGGCCCGTAGCGGAAGGCCTCGTTCTCCCAGGCCCCGCTCCGCGCGAGCCGGGCCGCCCCCGCGGGCAGGTCCCAGGCGTCCGAATGCCACTCGAGGCCGAGGAAGGAGCCGGGAGAGGCCGGGTCTCGGCCGAGGGCGCCGAGGACGGGATCCGCGAGCCCCTCGGGGGTCAGGGAGATGCGCTTGAAGCCGAACTCCGGCGCCGGGCTCGCGTAGACCCGGGCGCCAAGGAGGCGGGCGAGGAGCTGGCTCCCCAGGCAGATGCCGAGGATCGGGAGGCCCGCGTCCATGCATTGCTCGAGGAAGCGCAGCTCGCTGGCGATCCAGGGATGGCCCGCGTCGTCGTAGGCGCTCATAAAGCCGCCGTAGACGATGACCGCGTCGAGCTCCCGCGGATCGGGGGCGGGCTCCCCCGCGAAGCAGAGGAAGCTCGAAACCTCGTCGCCGCGGCGCGAGAAGAAGCCGGCGTTGTTGAGCTCGAAGGCGGGTTTCCGATGCAGGACCTGGAGGACGCGCATGGCGCAGGGTAAACCCTCGGCGGCTCCCGAGGCTAGGGGCTCAAGGGCCGCGACGGGAGCGAGGCGCCGAGGCCCCGGCTGCGCTATGCTTGTAGCCGTGGCCCGGGCCCGACGCCCCATGGCGCGCCCCGGCCGGGAGGCAACATGAAGATCCGAACGAATCGCATCGCCCTCGTCGCGGCCGCGGCCGCCCTCGCCCTCCTCGCGGCCTGCGCGGGCTCGGCGCCTCGAGGCGCCTCGAAGGACCTGGCCCGGCCGGAGGAATCGATCATAGCCGAGCGGGAATACGCGCCCCGGGCTAAGATGGCCCTGGCACCCTCGCCCTCCCTGGCCGCGGGCGCCCCGGCCCCCGCCCCGGCCCAGGCGGCCGACCAATCGAGGGATGCCGCCTCCGGCGAGGAGTACAAGGGCATCGTCGAGAATCGCTTCAAGAAGAGCGCCGAGGAGGCGGTCTCGACCTTCGCGGTCGACGTGGACACGGCCTCCTACGCCAACCTGCGCCGCTTCCTCAACGAGGGCCGGCTCCCTCCTCCCGACGCGGTCCGCATCGAGGAGCTCGTCAACTACTTCGACTACGGCTGGAAGGAGCCCGCTCGCGGCGAGCCGATCGCGGTCACGAGCGAGGCAGCCTCCTGCCCCTGGGAGCCGAGCCACCGCCTCCTCGCGATCGGCCTGCGCACGAGGAGCGTCTCGGCCGACAACCTCCCGCCCTCCAACCTCGTCTTCCTCGTCGACAGCTCGGGATCGATGGGCAGCCCGGACAAGCTCCCCCTCGTCAAGCGCGCCTTCTCCCTCCTCGCCGAGTCCCTCCGCCCCCAGGACCGCGTCGCCATCGTCGCCTACGCCGGCTCGGCCGGCCTCGTCCTCCCCCCCACCCCCGGCAGCGACAAGGCGAGGATCCTCGCCTCCCTCGAGGAGCTCTCGGCCGGCGGCTCCACCGCGGGCGGCGAGGGCATCGTCCTCGCCTACGAGACCGCCCTCCAGAACCTCCGCAAGGGCGGCAACAACCGGGTCATCCTCGCCACCGACGGGGACTTCAACGTCGGGGTCTCCAGCGAGGAGGGCCTGGTCAAGCTGATCGAGTCCTACCGCAGCAAGGGCGTCTTCCTCTCGGTCCTCGGCTTCGGCACGGGCAACTTCAAGGACGCGCAGATGGAGGCCCTGGCCGACAAGGGCAACGGCAACTTCGGCTACATCGACTCGGTCGCCGAGGCGCGCAAGCTCCTCGTCGAGGAGATGGGCGCCACCCTCCTCGCCGTGGCCAAGGACGTGAAGGTCCAGGTCGAGTTCGACAAGTCGGCCGTCGCCTCCTGGCGCCTCATCGGCTACGAGAACCGCCTCCTCGCGGCCGAGGACTTCGCCGACGACAAGAAGGACGCCGGCGAGATGGGCGCCGGCCACCGCGTCACGGCCCTGTACGAGATCGAGCCCGCTGCCGGCTCGGGCGCGGCGAGCCTCGGCGAAGTCCGCGTCCGCTACAAGAAGCCCGCCGAGGACCAGAGCTCCCTCCTGACCTTCCCCCTGGCGGGCGGGGGCGGCGGCTACGAGTCGGCCTCCGACGACCTGCGCTTCGCGGCCTCGGTCGCGGCCTACGGCATGCTGCTGCGGCAGTCGCCCCACAAGGGCGCCGCGGACTGGAAGCTGGTCTCGTCCCTCGCGCGCGGAGCCTCGGGCGCGGACGCCTCGGGCCGCAGGGCCGAGTTCCTCGGCCTCGTCGACAGGGCCGCCGCCCTCGCGAAGTGAGGGCCCGCCCGATGAAAGCCGCATCGAAAGCCTTCGAGGCCCTCGTCGCCCGCTCCGTCGAGCACGCCCTCGCGCTCTGCCGCATCCCGAGCCCGACGGGCTTCACCAAGGCGGCCGAGGCCTACGTCGAGTCGGCCCTCGCCGCCGCCGGCTTCTCGCCCTCGAGGTCGGCCAAGGGCTCGGTGCTCTGCCGGCTCGGGGGCTCGGGCCGGCCCCTCGTCCTCGCGGCCCACATCGACACCTTGGGGGCAGTCGTGCGCGCGCTCAAGGACCGGGGCCGCCTCCGCTACTCCAAGATCGGCGGCTATCCCGACCTGAACCTCGTGACCGAGACTTGCGTCGTCCATTGCCGCGGCGGGAAGAGCTTCACGGGCACCTTCCAGCCCGTCGACGCCTCGGCCCACGTGAACAAGAAGCTCGGCGAGGCCAAGCTCACGGACGAGAACCTCGAGATCCTCGTGGACGAGCGCGCGAAGGACAAGGCCGAGCTCCTCGAGCTCGGCCTCTCGCCCGGCGACATCGTCTCGATCGACGCGCGTCCCGTCCTCACCCCGAGCGGCTTCCTGAAGAGCCGGCACCTCGACGACAAGGCCTCGGCGGGCATCCTCCTCGCCCTCGCCGAGGGGCTACGCTCGGGGGAGATCCGCGCCGGGCGGGAGCTGTGGCTCCTGTTCACGACCTACGAGGAGGTCGGGCACGGCGGCGCCGTCCTCCCGCCCGGCGCCGAGGACCTCGTCTCGGTCGACATGGGCGCGGTCGGCGACGACCTCGGCTGCGACGAGTACCGGGTGTCCATCTGCGCGAAGGACTCCCAGGGCCCCTGCGACTGGGACCTCACCACGGCCCTCGTCGAGGCGGCGAAGGCCGCGGGCTGCGACTACGCGGTCGACGTCTACCCGGACTACGGGGCCGACGCCGACGTGGCCCTGCGCGCGGGCTACGACCTCCGCCACGCCATCCTCGGGCCCGGCGTCTACGCGAGCCACGGCTACGAGCGGACCCACCGCGACGCGATGGCCAACACCCTGGCCCTCCTCGCCCGCTTCGTCGCGAGCTAGGGGCGCGCGGCCGAGAGCTCGAGCAGCATCTCGTACTGGCCCGGCCCCTGGGCCGCCCCGCACCGGGCGAGGAGGCCCAGGCTGGCCGCGTCGTCCGCCTGGACGTTGACGTAGCGGAGGGCGCCTCCCGAGCGCGCGGCCAGGGCGGCGAGGAGGGCCGAGCCGAGGCCCCGGCGCCGCGCCTCCCGGGCCACCGCGAGCTGCCAGATCGTCCCGCTCGGCTGGGCGACCAGGAAGCCCGCGAGCCGCGCTCCCTCCCTCGCGCCCAGGAGGACCAGGGGGCCGGGCATCCGGGCGATCGCCTCGTCGGAGTTCTGCCAGGAAGGCTCCCAGTCGCGTATCGCGGCGGCCTCGGCCGCGGGGAAGGAGGAGAGCTCCTCGATCGAGAGGCCAGGCGTCGCCGCCGCCCCGCCCGGGGGGATGAAGGTCCCGCCGGGGCACTCGAAAAGGCGCGTTACGCGAAACCCGGCCCGCTCGTAGGTCCTGATCGCGGGCGCGTTGTCCCGCAGGACCTCGAGGAGGTAGCGGCGGATCCCCGCCCGGGGCAGGAGCTCCTTCGCGGCCTCGGCGAGGCGGCCCGCCAGGCCCGAGCCCCGGGCCGCGGGCGCCACGCCCGTGCCAAGGTCGTAGGCCGTCGGCGCCCCTCCCCAGCTCCCCCGCCCGTTCAGCGAGAAGCCTACGAGGCGCCCGTCCTCGTAAGCCCCGACCGAGATCGAGGCCTCGAAGCCCCGGCGCGCCTTGTTCGCCTCGAAGTCCTCCCGGCTCCAGGCGACCGGGACCTGGTAGTCGGCGAAGGCCTCCATGAAGGCTTCGTAGATCCGTTGGGGCGGCTCGCCCTCGAGGCTGCGGATGTCCATGCCCCCGATCCTACACCGGCGCCGACGGATTCACCAAGGAGCGGCCCGGCGCTATAGTCTTGGCATCCCGGAGGCAAGCCATGGAAAAGCGCAAGCGCATCGCCCTCGTAGCGCACGACAACAAGAAGCGGGACCTGGCCGAGTGGGTCCAGTACAACTGGGGCACCCTCATGGGCCACGAGCTCGTCTGCACGGGGACCACGGGCAAGATGGTCGAGGAGACGATCCGGGCAAAGGCCGAGGCAAAGCTGCCGCAGGGCTTCCAGGTCAGGCGCCTGAAGTCGGGCCCACTGGGCGGGGACCAGCAGCTCGGGGCCCTCATCGCTGAGGGCGAGGTCGACATCGTGATCTTCTTCTGGGACCCGATGTCGCCCCAGCCCCACGACGTTGACGTGAAGGCCCTCCTCCGCATCGCCGTCCTGTACAACATCCCGATGGCCTGCAACCGCTCGAGCGCGGACTTCGTCATCTCGAGCGAGCTCCTCGGCCGCGAGTACCACCAGCGGGTCGAGGACTACTCGAGCTACCTCGCCCGCTCGATCCCCCGCTAGGCCGGCGCGGGAAGGTGGCGCATGGGCTTCGACCTCGCCGGATGGGCCGCCCTGGGCGGCGCGGCCCTCGTCGCGGGCATCTCCAAGACCGGCATGCCCGGCCTGGGCATGCTCTCCACCCTCCTCGCGACCCTCGCCCTCCCGGCAAAGGCGGCGACGGGCTTCATCCTCCCCCTGCTCAGCGCGGGGGACCTCGGCGCCGTCATCCTCCTATCGCGGCGCGCCCGCTGGCCCATCCTCCGCCGCCTCCTGCCCTGGACCTTGCTCGGCATCGTCGCGGGGGCCCTCGCCCTGGGCCGCGTCTCCGACGAGGCCTTCCGCCGGATCCTGGGCGGCCTCATCCTCGGCCTCCTCGCCCTCGACCTCTACCGCAAGGCCAAGGGCTTCTCGATCCCCCCCGGCCAGCCAGCGGCCGCCGCCGCGGCGGGGATCCTCGCGGGCTTCTGCACCATGATGGCGAACGCGGCCGGCCCCCTCATGGCCCTCTACCTCCTCGCGATGGGCCTGTCCAAGGAGGACTTCATCGGGACCCAGGCCTGGTTCTTCCTCGTCGTCAACCTCGTGAAATGGCCCTTCAGCCTGGGCTTAGGCCTCATCGGCCCGGATTCCCTGCTGGCCGACCTCTGCCTCCTGCCCGCCCTCCTCGCCGGGGAGCTCGTCGGGCTGTACCTGTTCCGCAAGCTGCCGCAGAAGGCCTTCGACGCCGCCGCCCGCGCCCTCGCCGCGTTAGGCGGCATTAGGCTACTCCTCTAGGCCCGCCCGATCCCGCCGCCGTGCGAAACAGCTCGACTTTTGTTCAATTTTGAACTATAATGACCCCATGAGGAGCGACAGCGTCATAGCCCTCGTCAGCGCGATCCGCTACCAGGGCGTCGAGCTCATCGAGCGCGAGCTCCGGGCCAGGGGCATCCGCGACCTCAAGCCCTCGCACGGCGCCCTCCTCGCCTCGCTCTACGGGCGGCGGGGAAGGGCCGGCATGAAGGAGCTGCTCCGCTCGAGCGGCCGCAAGAAATCCACGCTCACCGAGATGGCCAACAAGCTCGAGAAGCAGGGCTACCTGCGCCGGGTTCCCGACCCCGAGGACAGCAGGGGCGTGGTCCTCGAGCTCCGCCCCAAGGCCTACGATATCGAGGGGGATTTCACGGCGATATCGAGGCTCCTCATACAGCGGGCTTGGCGGGGCTTCGGCGAGGACGAGAAGCAGACCCTCCTCCGCCTCCTCGAGAGGATGCTCGGCTCGCTGCGGGAAGAAGCCTAGCAAGGAGGTCCGCCATGGCCGCGCGCATCGAGGTCTCGGGTTCGGAGCTGCGCTACGAGCTGATCGGCGCGGAGCATCTCGGCGCCATCGACGAGGCCTGGAGCGCGCGAGCGGCCTCGCCCGGGCTCAGCCGGCACCCCGTCTTCCGAGGCTACATCGAGGGCTTCCGCGCCGCGAGGCCGGCCGGCCTTGAATGGGCCGGGGCCCTCGTCATAGCCGCCCTCTTCTCGCCCGGGCGCGTGGTGGAGTTCTCCCTGCCCGGCGGGGAGCTCCGCCTCCTCCAGCCCCCGAACTACATTCCCTGGCCCGCCTCGCGCGAGGCGATCCGCGCCGCCCTCGCCCGTGAGCTCGGCTGCCGGGTCGAGCTCGCCTCGGCCCTCCCCCTGAAGACCCTCGCGGCCTGGTCCGGCCTCGGGCGCTACGGCCGGAACACCATCATCTACGTCGAGGGCATGGGCAGCTCGGCGAACCTCGCGGCCTTCTGGGCCGGCCTCGCGGGCCGGAGCCTCCCCCCGCCCCCGGGCCCTGCCTTCCTGAAGCGCTGCTCCTCCTGCGAGGCCTGCGCCCGGGCCTGTCCGACCGGGGCCATCCCCCCCGTCCTCGGCGGCATCGACGCCGCCCGCTGCCTCCCCCTCTACAACGAGATCGAGGGCGAGTTCCCCGCCTGGCTCGATCCCGCGTCGCACAACGCCCTCAAGGGCTGCGCGCGCTGCCAGGAGGCCTGCCCCGAGGACGCCCCCTTCCGGGAGCGGCGGCTCCGGCACGGCCCCTTCGGCGAGGCGGAGCTCGCCTCCCTCCTCCGAGGGGCGGCCGACCCGGCCTCGGACGCGGTCCTGGCGCGGCTCCTCTCGGAGGAGGACGAGGAAAGCCTCGCGGCCGAGCGGCCGGTCATGCGGAGGAATCTCGCGGCCTTCATCGAGGCGGAGCGGCTGCGGGGGCTGGGGGCCGCGCGGTCGGGGAGCGACGGGGGAGCCGACTAGGAGCGAAGCCCGGCCGAGCAGGCGGGGCAGAGCCCCTCGGCGTAGAGCTGGACCCGCTCCGCGAGGTAGCCCGCGGGAAGCTCGGGCGGGGAAGGGGCCTGGCCGGGCAGGTCGGAGACGGAGCCGCAGGCGCGGCAGCGGAAATGGAGGTGGGGCGAGACGTCGGCGTCGTAGCGGAGCTCGCTGCCCGTGAGGGCGAGCCTCTGGGCCAGGCCCCGCTCGACGAGGAGCTCGAGGGTCGAGTAGACGGTCGTGCGGGAGAGGGTGGGCATGCCGGGCGCGAGGGCGCCGTGGATGAGGTCCGCCGAGGGGTGGGCCTTGGTCGAGGCGAGGGCCTCGTAGATGGCTATCCGCTGCTGCGAGGGCTGGATGCCCCGCTCGCGCAGGAACTCGGCCGTGTGCTTCATCGTCCTCCCATGATACAGCGCCCCGCGCCGCCCCTTCGAGGGGCCGCGGCACGGGGCGGCCGGGCTTACTTGAAGTAGCGCGCGAGCAGGCCCCGGAAGCCGGCGCCGTGCCGGGCCTCGTCCTTGCACATCTCGTGGACCGTGTCGTGGATGGCGTCGTAGCCGAGCTCCTTGGCCCGCTTGGCGAGCATGAGCTTGCCCTCGCAGGCGCCGAACTCGGCCTCGGCCCTGAGACCGAGGTTCTTCCTCGTGTCGGGATAGACCACCTCGCCGAGGAGCTCGGCGAAGCGGGAGGCGTGGTCGGCCTCCTCGAAGGCGTAGCGGCGGTAGGCCTCGGCCACCTCGGGGTAGCCCTCGCGCTCGGCCTGGCGGCTCATCGCGAGGTACATGCCCACCTCGCTGCACTCGCCGTAGAAGTTGTCGCGGAGGCCCTGGACCACCTGGGGATCCAGGCCCTGGGCGACGCCGATCTTGTGCTCGTCCGCGAAGGGAGCCTGGGCATCGAGCTTCTTCTCGACGAACTTCTCGCGGGGCGCCTTGCACTGGGGGCACTGGAGGGGAGGCTCGTCGCCGACGTAGACGTAGCCGCAGACCGAGCAGACGAAGGTTTTCATGGGGTCTCCTTGAGTTTATTTCAAGTTTGTACTTGGTACAATCTTTATACACCGGAGAAGGACGCTTGGCAAGCGGTATTCGTCGCGGAAGTAAGGGCCTTGGCCGCGCTCGGCCGTACCCGCGCCGGCTCCCTGGCGGACCCCTCCTAGCGCCGCTCCTCGATCTCCCGCTCGCGCTCCTGCTCGGGATCGAGATCGGCCCGGCGCGCGTTGAGCGAGGCCGAGACCTCCTCGATCTTGGCGGCCGGGGCGAGGATGAACAGGAGGTCTTGCGCGCGGAGGATCGTGGCGCCTCGGGGCGGCACGATCTTCTTGTCGCGGACGATCGAGCTGATGAGGAGGTCCGCGGGGAGGACGAGGTCCCGGATCCGCAGGCCGTCGGCGATAGAGCCCGCCTCGACGCGGAGCTCGAACATATCGATGTCGCTCTTGCGGAGGCTGTGGAGCTCCACCGAATGGGGCGAGTGGGGCTTGGCCGGCAGGGTCAGGCCGAGGCGCCGCGCCAGGGGGCCCATGCTGAGCCCCTGGACGAGGCAGGAGAGGAGGACCGCGAAGAAAATGATGTTGAAGATCTCTCCCTCGGGATCCAGGCCGTAGGCCGCGGGGTAGGTGGCCAGGACGATGGGCACCGCCCCCTTGATCCCTCCCCAGGCGATCAGGGCGAGCTCCCGCGCCTCGTACTTGAAAGGCATGGCGCAGGCGAGGACGACGAGGGGCCGGACGATGAATATCAGGAGGCAGGCGATGGCGAGGCCTTCCCGCCACACCGAGGGGAAGCGGCTGGGGAAGGCCAGGAGGCCGAGCATGAGGAAGAGGCTCAGGTTCGAGAAGGCCGAGATGCCCTCGAGGAAGTTGCTCACGCCGCGCTTGCCCACGAACTCGGCGTTTCCGAGCCAGTAGCCCATGAAGAAGACGGCGATGATGCCGTTGGCCCGCGCTATCGAGGCGAGGCCGTAGGCGAGGAGGATGACGCCGATGACGAGGACGTAGTAGTAGCCCCGGTTCTCCGACTCGAGGCGGTCGAAGAGGAAGACGCTCGCCCGGCTCACCGCGTAGCCGACGAGGACCCCGCCGCCGAGCTGCCAGACGAGCTCGAGCCCGAGGAGGGCCGGGCTCCGCCCGGAGCCCGCGGCGAGCTGGACGCAGGCGAGGGTGAGGAGGATGGCCATGGGGTCGTTGGCCGCGGACTCGACGTCGAGGGTCGCGGCCACCCGTTCCCGTATCGGGTTCTGGCGGGTGATGAGCATGACGGCCGCGGCGTCCGTCGAGGAGATGATCGAGGCGATCATGAGCGATTGGGCGAGGGAGTAATGCCCGACGAAATGGACGAGGAGGCCGAGGAGGCCGGCCGTCGCGAGGACCCCGACCGTAGCGAGGCCGAGGGCCGGCTTGGCCACGGAGCGGAGGGCCGAGCGCTTGGTCTGGAAGCCCCCCACGAAGATGATGAAGACCAGGAGGCCGTCCGCGAGCCGCTTGGTCAGGAGGGCGTCGTCGAAGTAGAAGAAGTTGAGGACGTCGCTGCCCACGAGGATCCCGAGGCCGATGAAGGCGATGAGGACGGGTACCCCGAAGCGGGAGCTGAGCTTGGTGGAGAACACGGCTGCGACGATCATCGCCGCGAAGAGGAAGATCACGGGCGGCCTCGGCGTTCAGGATGGGGAGGGCGGCGCGGACGGAATCCTCCCTCCCGGAAAGATAACGGCTCGGCCCCGTCCCATCAACCCGGAATCGCGACCATGCCCCTCGCGAAGACCGGGCAGAAGCCATCGAGGAACTCCTCGATGGCCTCTTCCGGGGCGACTCGCTGGAGGTGGAGGGTGGCCCCCATCACGGCCGAGACGAAGGTCTTTGCCAGGCGCTTGGGCGGCGCGGCGAGGGGAAGCGCCTCGCTCACCCCGGCGAAGTAGCCGGCGATGCTCTCCGTGAGCTTGGCGGGCTGGGCATGGAGCTCGGCCTTGATCTCCGGGAAGAGCTCCATGTCCTTCATGCTCATGCGGAGGATCTTGCCGTTGTGCCGGAACAGCGCGGCCATGCCTGCCCCGACCGCGGCGAGCTCGGCGCCGAGGTCGCCGCCGAAGGCCGTGGGCAGGGATATCTCGCTCGGGGAGAGCCTGAAGCGCCGGAACACCTCGATATACAGCTCCCGCTTCGAGCCGAAGATCCTGAAGAGGGTCACCTCGTTCACTCCCGCCGCCTGGGCTATGGCCCGGGTCCCCACGGCGGCGAAGCCCGATCTCGAGAAGAGATCGAGGGCGGCGGCGAGGATCCGCTCGCGCGTCTCATCCGACGACATGGGCGTACTATACCACGGATACATCATGCAAGCAAGCACTTGCTTCTATTGCGGCATTCCTGCTAGTATCGCTTCATGGATACATCGACCGCTACCCGCTCCCGCACCGCCTTCCTCGGCAGCGAGGCCCTCTTCCCCCTCCTCCTGAAGATGGGCCTCCCCGCCGCGATCGCCATGCTCGTCAACGCGCTTTACAACATCGTGGACACCATCTTCGTCGGCCAGGGCGTCGGCCCCCTCGCCATCGCCGCCCTTACCATCGTCTTCCCGATCCAGATGATCGTCTCCGCCCTGGCCCAGGGCCTCGGCGTCGGGGCGGCCTCCATCGTCTCCCGCAAGCTCGGCGAGCGGCGCGAGGAGGAGGCCGCCAGGACCATCGGCACGACCTACGCCGCCGTCGGCCTCGTCACGCTCGCCCTCGTCCTCCTCCTCATGGCCTTCATGGATCCGGTCCTCGCCTTCTTCGGCGCCAGCGGGGAGGTCATGCCCTACGCCCGCGAGTACCTCGGCGTGGTCGCCCCGGGCTTCTTCTTCTTCGCGGCCTCCATGGCGGCGAGCGCCCTGGTCCGCGCCGAGGGAAACGCCAAGGCCTCGATGACGGGCATGCTCATCGGCGCCCTCCTCAACTGCGCCCTCGACCCCCTCTTCATCCTCGGCTTCGGCTGGGGCGTCTGGGGCGCGGCCCTCGCGACCGTGATCAGCCAGGTCGCCTCCTGCGCCTACCTCCTCTCGCTCTACCTGGGCAAGAAGACCCATGTGCGCTTGAGCCCCGCCGACTTCCGGATCAGGCCGCGGATCCTCGCCGACTGCGCCCTCCTCGGGACGCCCGCCTTCATCCAATCCGCGGGCATGAGCCTCCTCGCCCTCCTGGTGAACACCGGGCTCGGGCGGATGGGCGGGGACGAGCCCATCTCGATCTACGGGATGACCCACAAGCTCAACACCCTCGTCATATTCCCGATACTCGGCATCGCCCAAGGCTTCCAGCCCATCGTGGGCTACAACTACGGGGCCCGCGACTTCGCGCGGGTCCGCGGCGCGATCAGGGTCGCCGTCCTGACGGTGCTTGCGATCGCCTTCGCCTGCTACGCGGTCCTCATGCTCTTCCCCGAGGCCGCCATGGGCCTCTTCTCGACCGACGACCGGCTCGTCGCCAAGGCCGCCGGCGTGCTCCGGAAGATGGCCCTCTTCATCCCCCTCGCCGCCCTCCAGATCCTCGGCTCGACCTACTTCCAGGCCATCGGGAAGCGGACCCAGGCCCTGATCCTCGGCATCTCGCGGCAGTTCCTCGTCCTCATCCCCCTGGTCCTCCTCCTCCCCCTCCTCCTCGGGATCGACGGCATATGGTGGGCCTTCCCCCTCGCCGACCTCGTCGCCGCGACGATCACGATCGCCCTCCTCGCGCGAGAGCTGCGGCACCTCGGCCGGGCCGGGGCGGCGGAGCCGGCGAGGCCTATCCCCGGCGGCTTCGAGGTCGAGCTTCCCTGAGCCGGGGGCGGGGCCCGGCCCCACCCCTCGGCCGCTCACTCGGGAACGAGGCTCCCCCCTCCCGAGAGCTGGTAGCTCTTCCCGCCGAGCCCGGGATTGCTCTTCGCGTCGTAGCTGACCCGATGCCCGTTGCCCCTGATATTGACGACGCTCTTCCCGCCCGCCCCGATCTCCGCGGACAGGGAGTCCAGGCATGAGTCGGCGCTGACGATCCAGACGCTGCCGGCCTCGACGACGAGGGAGGCGAACTTGGCGGCGCCGTCGGCGTTGATCGAGCCGGTCAGGGAGGCGCCCCCGCGCAGGAGGATGGAAATCGAGCTCGAGCGGTCGGCGGCGAAGTCGCAGGCGACGCTCTGGCCATCGACCTCGAGGAGGGAGCTGCCTCCCTTCCCCGCGAGGAGGCCGTATTCCGCCGCCGGCTTCTCGGGCTTAGCAGCCCCTCCCGGCTGGGCGCCGCGCTCCCCCGAGACGCTCCGCCCGCCCGGAGGCGGCCCCGGCGGCATACCCTGCCCGCCTCCGGGCCCTCCGGAGCGCTCCTCGTTGCCCCCCGGACGCGCGGCCTGGGAGCTTTGGCAGGCCGCCAAGCTCGCCGCCGCGAGGATCAGCAGCCCGAAGGCCGCCAGGGCCGGGGAGGCCCGGCGCCCGCGCTTGTCACCGCACATCGCCATCGGTTTCTCCTTGAGACTCGGATGCCAGGGAAACAGCCTCGAGCCCGGGGCGGCAACAGGGGAAACGCTCGCGGGGCTACGCGTATTACACGGCGTTACAATAGGCGCCTCCAGCCGGAGCCCGCAGCCTGGCGACGCATTGCCCCCCGGGTCCGGGGCCACTAGAATCCCCCCATGCGCCTCGTCGCCGACCTCCACATCCATTCCCGCTACTCCCGGGCGACGAGCCCCAAGCTCGGGCCGGCGCGGATCGAGCGCTGGGCGCGGATCAAGGGCCTCGGCCTCGTCGGCACGGGGGACTGCACCCACCCGGCCTGGCTCGCCGAGCTGCGCGCGGCCCTCGATCCCGCCGAGGAGGGCCTGTTCCGCCTCAAGGCCGACGCGCGCCTCCCCTTCGACCGGGGCGAGGCCCTGGCCGAGTCCCTCCCCGAGCCGGCGGAAGGCTCGGAGGCCCGCTTCGTCCTCTCGGGCGAGATCAGCACGATCTACAGCCGCGGCGGCCGCACGAGGAAGGTCCACCACCTCGTCCTCCTGCCCGGCTTCGCGGCGGCCGAGGCCTTCCAAGAGCGCCTAACGCGCGTCGGCAACGTCGCCTCCGACGGCAGGCCCATCCTCGGCCTGGACTCGCGGGACCTGTACGCCCTCCTCCTCGAGGCCGACGAGCGCTCGATCCTCGTGCCGGCCCATATCTGGACCCCCTGGTTCTCGGCCCTCGGCGCCCGCTCGGGCTTCGACTCCATCGACGAGTGCTACGGCGACCTGGCTCCCCGGATCGGCGCGATCGAGACGGGACTCTCCTCGAACCCGCCCATGAACTGGGCCCTCTCCTCCCTCGACCGCTTCGCCATCGTCTCGAACTCGGACGCCCACTCGCCGGAGAAGCTCGGCCGCGAGGCCACGGTCCTCGAGCTCGAGCCCGGCTTCGCCGGCCTCGCCGAGGCCCTCGCGGGCGGAGGCCCGCGGGGCTCGATCCTCGGCACGATCGAGTTCTTCCCCCAGGAGGGCAAGTACCACTACGACGGCCACCGCGCCTGCGGCGTTGTCCTCCCGCCCGAGGAGAGCGCGGCCCGGGGCGGGCTCTGCCCGGCCTGCGGCAAGGCCCTGACCCCGGGCGTCATGGGCCGCGTGGCCGTGCTCGCCGACCGGCCGGTGGACGAGGCCGCTCCCTGCCCCCGTCCCGGCGAGGCCCCGGGACCCCGCGCGAACCAGAAGCCCTACGAATCCCTGGTGCCCCTGGACGAGGTCCTCGCCGAGCTCCTCGGCGCGGGGACCGGCTCGAAGAAGGTGGCCGCCGCCTATAACGCCCTCGTCCGCGAGGCCGGGAGCGAGCTTCGCCTCCTCAGGGAGCTCCCCGAGCGCGAGATCGCCGCGCTGGGCTGCCCGGGGCTCCCGGGCGAGCTCCTCGCCCGGGCCCTGGGGCGGATGCGCGGAGGCCTCGTCTCCCTCGAGCCCGGCTACGACGGGGAGTACGGATCCGTCCGCACCCTCGCCCCGGGCGAGGACCGGGAGGCGGAAGGCGCGGCCGGGCTCTTCGGCGGGGAGGGCGCGGGGCTCGCCCCCGCGAAGCCGGAACCCCGGGCGCGGTCCCTGCCCCGACGGCTGCGGCGGCCGGCGCCGGCCGGTGCTCCCGGGACCCCACTCGCCCCTGCCCCGGAAGGCCGGCCGCGCCTCCCCGAGGCCCCCCTCGCCCTCGACCCGGCCCAGGCGGCCGCTCTCGCCCATCCGGGCGGGCCCGCCCTCGTGATCGCGGGGCCGGGCACGGGCAAGACCGCCCTCCTCGCACTCCGCGCCGCCCGCCTCCTCGACGCGGGCCTCGAGCCCGAGTCCATCCTCGCCCTCACCTTCACGAACAAGGCCGCCGAGTCCCTCCGCGAGCGCCTCGGGCGGGCGGCCGGCCCCGAGCGGGCCGCGCGCGTCGCGGCCTCGACCTTCCACGCCTTCTGCCGCTCCCTCCTGGCCGAGCGGGCGGCCGAGGCCGGCCTCGACCCGGCTTTCGCTATCCTCGGCGAGGAGGAGCGCGACGCGATCCTGGGACGCCTCGCCGGCAAGGCCCGCGGCGCCCGCCGCCTCGGCGACTACATCGAGACGCGCAAGCGCTTCCTCCTCCTCCCCGGCGAGGCCCGCCCGCGCCTGGGCGCCGGCGCCCCGGCCGGCCTTCCCGAGCTCGCCGAGGAGCTCGGCCTCCCGGCCCTCGAGCCCGAGCTCGAGCCCGGCTACGCCGCCTATCGCGCCGAGCTCAAGGCGACCGGCTGCCTCGACTTCGAGGACCTCGTGGCCGGGGCCGCCCGCCTCCTCGCGGCGAGGCCCGAGGCCTTGGCCGCCCTCCGCGCCCGCGTCCGCGCCCTCTTCGTCGATGAGTACCAGGACCTCAACTTCGCCCAGTACGCCCTCATGCGCCTCCTCGCCCCCTCGCCGGAGCCCGAGGCCGGCGCGGCTCCCGAGCTCTTCGTCATCGGCGATCCGGACCAGGCCATCTACGGCTTCCGCGGCTCGGACCGGCGCTTCATCGAGCGCTTCCGCGCGGACTACCCGGACGCGAAGGAATATCGCCTAACGCGGAGCTTCCGCTGCGCCGCGCCCATCGTCGGGGCGGCCGGCAGCCTCGTCGGCTCCCGGATCGAAGGCGCCCCGGCGCCGGGCTCGCGCGGCCCGGCGGGCGAGGTCGCCCTCTACCGCAGCGAGTACCCGAGCGGCAAGTCCGAGGCGGAGGGCATAGCGCGGGAGATCGACCGCCTCGTCGGGGGCACGGGCTTCTTCGCCCGGGACTCGGGGGTCGCGGGGGCCCAGGAGGGCGAGCTCCGGAGCCTCGGCGAGTGCGCTATCCTCGTCAGGGCGGCCGCCCTGGCCCCGCCCCTCGAGAAGGCCCTCGCCGACCACGGCATCCCCTGCCGCCTCGTCGGCGAGCCCAGCCAGGAGGGCTACGAGCCCCGCACCGAGCGGGTCTGGATCATGACGATGCACGCGGCCAAGGGTCTCGAGTTCGACCAGGTCTTCGTCGCGGGCCTCGAGGAGGGCATCCTCCCCTTCACCCTCTACGACGAGCGCGAGGAGGGCGGCGACTTCCCGGCCGAGCGCGTAGAGGAGGAGCGGCGCCTCCTCTACGTGGCGATGACCCGGGCGCGGATCGGCCTGCGCCTCTCCTGGGCCCGCTCGCGCTCCTTCCGCGGCCGCGAGCTCGAGCTTCCCCCGAGCCGCTTCCTCGCCGGCCTCGCCGGGCTCGTGCCCCTCGTCGAGGCCGGGCCCCCTAGGCCGCGCGATCCCCAGCTCGGGCTCTTCTGAGCGGCCGGGACGCCGGCGCGCGGCGGCTCACTCGCTGTTGAAGCTCCCGTCGAAGAGGGGCGAGCCCTCGCCCGGCGCGAAGGGGCAGCCGCAGGAGGCGCGGACCACGAGGCTCGTCGGCAGGATGATCTTGCCCGTCAGGGAGCCGGGCTTGCGGAGGATGGAGGCCATGGTCTTCATGGCCGTCGTGCCCATCTCGTGGATCGGCGGGCGCACGGTCGTCAGGGGCGGGGAGAGGTACTCGGAGAAGAAGGCGTCGTCGAAGCCGACGACGGCCATGTCTCCGGGGACCCCGAGGCCCCGCTTCCTCAGGTACAGGAGGACGCCGAGGGCCATCCGGTCGTTCGCGGCGAAGACGGCCTCCGGCTCGAGCTCGGGGATGAGCCTCGCCGCGGCCTCGAAGCCGCTCCTCGTCGTGTAGTCCCCCTCGGCGCGGAGGATGGCCTCGGGCCCCAGCCCGCCCTCCTCGAGGCCGACGCGGAAGCCGAAGTAGCGGTCCTGGGAGTCCGCGTGGTCGGCCGGCCCCGAGAGGTAGAGCATCCGGCGGAAGCCGTGCTCGAGGAAGTGCCGCGCGACCATCCTCCCCCCGCCCACGTTGTCGATCGCGATGGCGGGATAGTCGCCCAAGGGATTGCCGATGAGGAGGAAGGGTATGCCACGCCGGGCCAGGCGCGAGAAGAGCTTGGCGTGCTCCTCGGCCCGGTCCATGTTGCGGAAGATGAAGCCCTCGACCCGGCCCTCGTCGAAGAGCCGCTCGGCCTCCTCGAGGTAGTCCTTGGTCCGGACCAGGACGTGGAAGCCCTCGCGGGAGGCGACCTCCTCGACGCCCTCGATGAGGATGGCGTGGTAGGAGCGCCAGACCCCCGGCAGCATGAGGGCCACGGTGTCGGTCCCCCCTCCGGAGAGGGCCTTGGCGTGGAGGTTCGGGTGGTAGCCCAGGGCGCGGATGGCCTCGTTCA
>Ga0116155_10001083_pt1 | contig 19998 bp, 24 predicted proteins | sample AD_UKC032_MetaG_FD_89890 | JGI IMG/M metagenome (GOLD analysis project Ga0116155, IMG submission 89890) | Active sludge microbial communities of municipal wastewater-treating anaerobic digesters from USA - AD_UKC032_MetaG | ecosystem: Engineered > Bioreactor > Anaerobic > Digestate | place: USA...
GTTTATAAGCTTTACTCCAAAAAGATTAACAGAATTACTATTCTTAAAGCAAATTCCATATTGACCAAGAGTAAACCGTGGAACAGTAATTAAGTATGAACTGGTCCCGTACTTTTTTGCTTTAAACTCTACCTTTTCAGATTTTGAAGTGTTCCAAACTCTTTTAGTGTTTTCAATTTTCATTTTAACAATACTAACCAGGTCGTATGGGTTAATTGAATTATCTGAAACCCGGACAATAAACTGTGAATTTAAAGAATCGACAGATACAGTGGAACAACACATTTTAAATTCTAATATCAACTGCGTTGTCATATATTTAATTTTTGTATTTACCGCTGTCTGGTGTTCCAGTAAAACACCGTTACCAATGGAATCATTTACAAAAACTGCAGTCTCGGAAAAATCTGGCTCGATTATTCTGATATTTTTGAACTTTTGACAATAAACCTGAGCTATTGAAAAAAATAAAAACGATAAGATTAATATATTCCTTTTCATGACCTGTAGCTAAGATACATTTTTATTGGTTTGATATTTTATCTCTTCCGAATCTTCATCAATTGGCATGAAACTATCCTCCTCAGGGATAGGGTATAGTTTTGGTTTAATTAATTCGTCTTTTTTTCTCTGCCCTTTTTCTAGCCTATTTTTTTTGAGTTCTCCGTCTTCAGCTGGCAGACCAGAGATTTTACTTAAACCCTTTGATTTTATCATGGCTATTATGCTAGTAGATTTATTGCCCCTCTATTTTAATATCTTATTTAAGATCAGATATTATTATTTTTCTTTTTTTTGAAGCCATTAACTGTCACCCCTTCTTTTCGAAGATATTGGTAAATTGTTGATCGGCTGACATTTTGTGTTTCCTCGATAAAGTTAATTGATTCTTTTTGTTTGTAAAGAGTAACAATTGCAGAAGCTTTCTTTTTATTGTAAGATCCTGCAGGTCTTCCTCCTTTTACACCCCTTGCCCTGGCTGCTTCAATTCCTTTTATTGTTCTTTCCCTTAGAACGTTTACCTCCATCGTTTTAAGTATGGCAATAATTTGAAATATAGCCTCCCCCATCGGGCTTGACGTATCAAAAATTCCCTCTGATAAACTTTTAAATGTAATACCCTTTTCTTTAAAGTCATTTAAAAGGATTATCAGCTCTCTTGTGGTTCTACCCAACCGGTCAACGCTAAAAACTATTAATGTATCACCTGGCCTAATTTGTTCAATGAGTTTTAATAGCTCCGGACGGTTTGGAGATCTCCCGGATACTTTCTCCTGGAAGATCCTTTCACAACCGGATTTTTTAAGAGCATCAACCTGTAAATTTAAATTTTGTTCTTTTGTAGAAACCCTTGCGTATCCAAAAATCATTATAGTTCTAATATATGTATCTGCAAAGATAAAAAGAACTTTGATTAATGAAAAGCGATTAATCGAACTTTTTATCAATAATACATATGGTTTTAAATAGTTTGATTAAACGGTCGTTTAATCAAACTTCTTTGCCTTGGCCAATGGCTCAATAAAATTTCTCACTAATGTATTGCCAGCTTTGTTATTTGCAGAATAAATGGTATCCCAAATTATGAAAATAGCCCATGTTCAATCAACCCTAGATTAATTAATCTAAAGTTCATAGCCTGCTCACTGACATTGAACTTATTAGAAAGAAAAACAATTACTTCGGAATTCTTTGGAACCTTTTTAATTTCAGGTTCAATCAAATATTTTGGCATAAGTAGGGCTGCTGCAAATGCATTTGCTTCCCGTTCCCTATGGAGTTCTCCAGAAGATGAAGTAGCATCCCTATATAATACTTTGTCATTATTCCCTTTATCAATAATTAGAGGGATTTCTTTATGTAGTACAAAATGACCTAATTCATGTGCGATTGTAAACCGGGTCCGTTTATCATTTTTCTCAGTCTCATTATAACGAATAAATGCCATTTTGTCTTTCATGACAAATAGTCCTGAGATTTCTTCCTCAAGAGGAGTTGATTGAACATCCACTCCCAAATGCTTTGCGATAACGGTAGGATCAATAGGCGCATTTTTAATATCAAGATCCTTAAGCAATTTTTCAGTCTTCTCTTCTATATAAGTAAGTATCATAATTAAAGGTTTCTAATAAGATCTTCGATGTCAGAAATCGTTTTCTTCTTCAGTAATTGCTTTTCAAGGACAGATTTTATGTCTGAAAATTCCGATATGTTCATTTTTTCAATGACCTCTTTAAAAGTAGGTAAAATCAAATGCACCTCAGTGTTAAGTTTATTTGATAATTGGTACAAAGTCGACAACGGTATTTGATGTTTCCCTGCTTCTATATTAGAGATTGATGCTCTTCCGATACCTAATCCTTTTGCAAGATAATCTTGACTATAGCCCAATTCTAAACGCTTCTTCCGAATTCGCTCACCCAGCAATTTATATAATGCCTCTTTAAATGTACCCATCTTTTTAGTGTGCAAAGATAATTCTATAAAATTTAATAAACAAGTTTAATGTCATCAACAGACAAGTTGACATGTTTACTATTTTGGCATTGTTTATGCTATTGACACAATAAAAGACATTATGGAAAATTTTGAAAACAAAGACCATGGAAATCATGGCAAGAAATCAATTCTCATCGAAGGGACACCTTATGACTGGGAAAAGGATCAAATTTCATTTCAAGAAGTTATTATATTGCGCTATGGTGCATATGATCCAGCAATTATCTACACTCTCAGCTATGAGGATGGTCCAAAAGAAAATCGAGAGGGTGTTTTGAAATCAGGTCAATCAGTTTTTATTAAAAACAAAATGATTTTTCATGCAACAGCAGGTAATAAATCATAACGATGACTTGAAAAAACTTGAAAATGAGAGCTTCTCATTAGAAATAAGAGGCTCTCACCTTCTTGTTCATGATATCCCATATGTAAATTCCAAAAAGGAAATTAAGTATGGAACTATAGTGACCGTCCTTACTTATACAGATAAAACATCAGTAAGTTGTACAAAAGATCATACTGTACATTTTTGTGGTGAAGAGCCTTGCAACGAGGATGGACAAATTTTAAGTAATATTATTAATTCGAGTGCTGACTTTGAAATCACTCCCGAAATTAAAGCCAACCATTACTTTTCATTTAAGCCACCTAAAGGGTATTATAATGATTACTACGAAAAAATTAGTGCATACACACATGTTTTGTCAAGCTATGCTAGGCTAATAAATCCACTGGTCTCCCATAAAACAGGGATAAAAGCTGTTCTAAATTCAGGTAGTGATGTGTTTAAATACCCTGATACCAACTCGGCCAGGGCTTGTATTGACTCTGAAAACGCAAAATTTCATAATCTTAAGATTGGTATCATTGGAGTTGGGGGTACCGGTTCATATATTTTAGATCTTGTTTCTAAAACGCAAGTAAAAGAAATTCATATATACGATGATGATGTGCTACAATTACATAATATTTTTAGAGCCCCGGGAACGTTATCGGATGAAACAATAAACAATATGAAAGACCTAAGGAAGGTAGATTATTACAATTCAATTTACTCTAGGATGCATCTTGGCATAAAAGTTTATCCATACCGAATAACTTTACAAAACATTAGTGAACTTCATGACCTTGATTACGTATTTATATGCGTTGATAATAATGAAGTTAGGTTTTCAATTGTCAATGAGCTGGTAAAAATGGGGTTAGCTTTTTCAGATGTAGGTTTAGGGGTTGTTAAAAGAGAGAATGGGCTTCTCGGTACCCTTAGAGTTACATCAGCGAATAAGAACAATTATTCTCATTTAAAAGAAGTAATTGGCCCGCTTGAACTTGAAGATAATGAATATAATACAAATATCCAAATAGCTGATTTAAATTGCTTAAACGCTGCTCAGGCTGTGATTAAATGGAAAAAACACGTTGGCTTTTATGCAGATATTAAAAGAGAACATCACTCGCTATATCACATCGAAACAAATAAAATAATAAATGACCATTTTACGTCCTGAGTTTGTTGAGTTTTTACCCAAAGAGCTTGCGGAGGGGATACTATACATTAGCTTGAAGTATAATGCTGTTGGACACAAATGCCCGTGTGGTTGTGGAAATTTGGTTTTTACGCCATTATCACCGGTCGATTGGCAATTATTCTACGACGGTATAGGAGTTACATTAAAACCTTCGATTGGAAATTGGAGTTATAAATGTAAATCGCATTACTGGATAATAAAGAATGAAGTGCATTTTGCCCAAAAATGGAGTGATTGGAAAATTGAAAAAGTGAGGAAGAAAGATGCCAAGGACCTGGAGCGATTTTTTAAAAATAGAAGGCAAAAGAAATTGTAATCTGTAGTTAATAGAAAATAAAGATGCCCTGGTTGATGAAACAAAGCCATCGAATAATATGGTCAATAAGCCCCATAATGTATAATAACCTCCATAAAGACCTTATAGGAAATTACCTTACCCAACTTCAATATGGCTGTTATTCTAAATGTTAACCTTTTCCGGTTCACTTTGTAAAAACTGCAAGCTTTGCACAGTCTGCAGTTTTTTTTCTTCCTGATATCCTTAATAATATGTATTTTTGATCTTGTCTGAAAGTATAAAAAAAATAGGTGAGTCAATTTTGTGTTTATGGTCCGTACTTGGAGAAGGCGGGAAGTAAAATTAATATTAAGAAAAAGGAAGAAAGAACAATATGCCGACATTGAGCTGGATAGGAAAAGAGAAAGTAATAAATCACCACAGGGAGGTACCCTTTAAAATACTGGAGCATAAATATAGCTTTAGTGCAGATATAGGTGAATCAGAGGAACCCGTCAATAACGGCAATAAGATCATTCATGGAGATAACCTCGAAGCCTTGAAGAGCCTTTTACCTGAGTATGAAGGAAAGATCAAATGTATTTATATAGATCCACCTTATAACACAGGAAATGAGAACTGGGTATATAATGACAACGTCAACCATCCAAAGATCAGAAAATGGCTTGAAACTACCCTGAAGGCAAAAGAGAACGGGAAGGAAGCTATTATAGGAATTGACGACCTGGCAAGACACGATAAGTGGCTTTGCATGATGTACCCACGATTACAACTAATACATAAACTTCTTGATAAGAATGGGGTCCTTTTTATTTCAATCGATGATAATGAGCAAGCAAATCTGAGACTGATTTGTAATGAAATATTTGGGCAGAGTAGTTTCATTACTTCTTTTGTATGGAGGAGAAGGGCATCTTCCCAATTGTCTCAAAATTTCATCTCTGTGGATCATGAATATGTTTTTGCTCTAACAAAAAAAGAAACAATTTTTAATGGTTTTAAGAAAGATTATAGGAATTATTCAAATCCTGATAATGATCCAAAAGGCCCTTGGACATTAGGCGATTTAACAGTGGGTATGACTAAAGACCAGAGACCGAACCAATATTTTGATTTAACAGATCCTTTGACGGGAAATATTTATCATCCAAACGCAAAAAGAGTTTGGACATATTTTCCAGAAACTATGGAAACTAAAATTCGTGAAGGGAGGGTCGTTTTTCCTAAAAACGATAAAGGGAAACCTATGTATAAAAGATACTTAAATGAACTAAAAACCGACATAAATCCTATTTCCTCCTGGTTAAGTAACGAAGCATATCAAATTGGGCTAAATTCGGAAGGAACTAAAGTAATTCAAGAATTATTTGAAGGGAAAGTTTTTGATTATCCAAAACCAATATCTCTTATCTCTTTATTAGTATCACAAGTTACAAAAGAAAATGATATTGTGCTCGATTCTTTTGCTGGTTCCGGAACCACAGCACATGCAGTATTAAACCTCAACAAACTGGATGGTGGCAACCGTAAATTCATTTTGGTTGAGATGGAGGATTATGCTGATTCAATTACTTCCGAAAGAGTCAAACGGGTAATCAAAGGTTATGCAGATAAAAAAGGCACTGGTGGAAGTTTTGATTATTATGAGTTAGGCAAACCTCTTTTTATCGGGGAGAATAGCGAGTTCTTGAATGAAGAGGTTGGAACGGATAAAATAAGAGAATATATCTGGTATAGCGAGACACGGACTGCGTGGGGAAAGCCTGATTTAAAGAAAGAAACACAATATTTTTTGGGTAAGAAAGATGGTACTGCATATTATTTCATTTACGAGAAAGAGATACTTACTACTCTCGATTATGATTTACTTTCCACAATTAAATCAAAAGCGGGTCAATATGTAATTTATGCAGATAACTGTCTGTTAGCTAAAGATTTCATGATGAAACACAACATCATATTTAAGAAAATTCCACGTGATATAACGAGATTTTAACATGGAGCTGAAAAACTATCAACATAAAGTTATAAAAGACCTCGAACTATACCTGGAATACGTTCAAAGGTTCAAAAAAACCGATACTGCATTTAATAAGTTTTGGGAGGATCGTATTGGACCATATAATGCATTAAATGGTGAGGGTATGCAGCCCTATAAGAACACAATACCAAATGCGGCACATGTTTGCATTAAAGTACCCACTGCTGGGGGTAAAACTTTTATTGCCTGTAATGCATTAAGCACAATCTTTACAGCCTGGTCATCAGAATTACCAAAGTTGGTTATATGGCTGGTTCCATGGAGCAACCTGCTTGATCAGACTTTCAATAATTTAAGTAACCCCGATCACCCCTATCGTCAGAAACTCGACAGTCTGTTTAATCATCGTGTCGAGGTGTACCAGAAAAAGGATCTTCTTTATGGCTCAAACTTTAACCCCGGCGTTGTAAAAGAGCAACTTTCAATAATTGTAATGAGCTATTCAAGTTTAAGGGCCAGGAATAAAGAAGACAGGAAGGTTTATCAGGAGAACGGAGAATTGGCTCCATTTTCGAGCCAGTATAGAGATAAATCTCATCTGCTTGAGGATACCGATGAAACAGCTCTTATTAATGTTATCCGTAGCCTTAATCCGGTTCTTGTTGTTGATGAAAGTCATAACGCAGAAAGTGATCTGAGCGTTGAAATGCTGAATGCTTTAAATCCTTCATTTGTTCTCGACCTTACCGCAACACCAAAAGATAACAGTAATATTGTTAGTCTTGTTCCGGCCATCGAGTTGAAAAAGGAACACATGGTAAAGCTGCCTGTGATAGTTTACAATCATCACGATAAAACAGAAGTAATAAACAGTTCTCTGCATCTTCAACACAAACTCGAATTACTTTCAATTGAGGAGGAAAAGAACGGCGGAAAATATATACGTCCGATTATATTATTCCAGGCACAGCCGCGCACCGATGAAGATAATACCACATTTGATAAGCTGAAAGAACAATTGCTTAAAGTAGGTATTCCGGAAGGACAGATAAAAATCAAAACCGCTGAAAAGGATGAACTTAAGGGAATTGATCTGAGCTCCAGAGACTGCGAAGTCAGGTATATAATTACTATTAATGCCCTGAAAGAAGGCTGGGATTGCCCTTTTGCCTATATTCTTGCATCACTGGCTGACAAGTCTTCTGCTGTTGATGTTGAACAGATACTTGGTCGTGTATTGCGGCAACCTTATGTAATGCAACATTCTGCCCCATTACTTAATATATCTTATGTACTTACTGCTTCTGCAAAATTCAATGAAACATTGCAGAATATTGTCAGAGGTTTACAGGCATCTGGTTTCAGTGAAAAAGATTACAGGGACAAAGATGATATGCCCGAAGAAGTTAAGAACAAAGTAATCGAAAAGCCATTGGAATCATTTCTTTTCCCGGAAAGGCAAGAGGAATTGGCAAATGCAGAGGAAGAAATCGAAGTGGATCGTATTTCGTACAATCCTGATTCCGGAAGCACTCCTGAAACAAAGATTTCAGCAATCGCAGAAATTGAGAGTATGGCAGAAGAACAAAATCGGGCAATGGATGCAGAGATTGAAAAACAAAACCAACAACCAATTGATGAAAATATATTTCAGGAAATGGGTGATAAAGTAAAGCGTTATCAGATTATTGATGTAAATAAAGATATTGCATCAAAGATTAAACTGCCTCAATTCTTTTTGCAGGTGCAGCAGAGCGATGTTTTCGGAACAGACACGATATTGCTCAATCAGGAATCGCTGCTTAAAGATTTCAAATTAGGTAGTGAAGATTCTAAAATAGACTTTGATCAGATTTCTTCTGATCTCTATAAGGTGGATATTGTTCAGATTAAAAAAGACGAATATGCACCACGCTTTACCAAGATAGAAGATATGAAGGTGAAAGACCCGATTGTTGAATATATTCTTGCAAAGCCAAAAGAAGGACAGATTAAAGACATCACACATCAGCTGGTTCAACTTGTTGGCGATATGTATCCTATACCTGATCAGGAGATAAGAGCTTACGTTGAGCGGATTCTGAAACAGCTTAGTCCCGAACAATTGCAGGATATACTTGTAAGAAAGTGGACATATTCTGATAAGATCAAGGCAAAGATCCGGTTCCATGCGGATACGTATGCTGAAGGCAGATTCATGGATCTTATTACGATCGGAAAAGTTTCAACTGTTCCGACATGGAATTTCCCAGAAATGATTGTGCCTGGGTCACTTGGCGCTTCGATTGGAAATTCTCTGTATGAACGTGAAGGCGCCATGAATAACTTTGAGGCCACCGTAATCACAGATATTGCGAGCTTACCAAACATTTCCTTCTGGCATCGCAATTTAGGCAGAGGAAAAGGGTTTTCGATAAATGGGTTCAAGTCCAACCATTACCCCGACTTTATAGCTGTCTCAAAATCCGGCAAAGTTATAATCATAGAAACAAAAGGTGATGACCGTGACAATTCCGATAGTGCTGCCAAATGTCGTTTAGGAAATAAATGGGCTGAATTGGCCGGACGAAACTTCCTATATTTTATGGTTTTCGACAAGAAAGACATTGCCGGAGCCTATACTGTGGATAAAGCGAAAGAATTGATAAAACAATTATAAAACTATTGTTATGGAAAGGTACAAAAACAGTGGTGGTAACTCAGGAGTCATTGCATACGAAATTGCTGATGATTCTATCAAAGTAAAATTTAGCGATAATTCAGTTTACTTGTTTAGTTATCGTAAACCAGGTAGTTCTCATGTTGAAAAGATGAAAATTCTTGCTATAAGAGGGCAGGGCTTGAACAGTTACATAAATACGAATGTGAAATATTTGTATGAATCAAAATTGAGATAAATTCAATTTCAAAGTAAATATTAAATGCAATCTCTTCAAATAAACTTTGATGCGTCCAAGCAATTTGAATTAAGCAACATAAAGTCGCTTAATGGAATTGTTGGATTGTATTTTATCTTCACTTCTGGCACATTTATACAATATCCTTTTCAAAAATCAAGACTGCTTTATATCGGAATGAGTGAAAAGAAAACTAACAGTATAGGAAGCAGACTTACAGGGCATTTTGATGGTAAATCAAAAAATTTAGGTTTGGTTAATTATCGTAAAGTTGATCCTTTGTATTTTACGTTTATAAATTTTGAAATGCTCAGAAAGTTTTGGAATCACAGGATTGAGGACCTCGAAAGTTATTTTATTCTCGACTTTGTTGAAAAATACGGTGTATATCCTATCTGTAACAACAAATCCGGCTTTGAAATTCTTGAGAAAAAAGTCGAGGCTGATTTTATTATTAACTGGATATATTTTGAATAATCATGAGTGAGAAAATTAAAAGCGGTCAGGATGTTATTGAAGATTTTTTTGCAGAAATCTACAATGTGCCCAATGCCGATAAGAAAACAATAGACACATTAGTGGCATTGTATAGTGAGAATAAATTCACAGAAAAAAACATTCAAAATGCATTGGACAGCCAAATGCAGATTGAGTTAAATAAAATTGAAAAAGGCAATGATTAAACTCAAACAGATAAAAATTGCCGGTATTCGTGGTATTAAAGAATCTCTGGCTTTATCCCTCGATAAAAAATCATTGTTGATATACGGTGATAACGGAACTGGGAAAAGCTCAATAACTGATTCAATAGAATGGTTCTATAAAGATAAAATTGCTCATCTTGCTGGTAATGAAATTGGCAAGGATTCTATTCGAAATATTTTTATTACGGATACGGTTGATTCAAAAATCGGATTTCAGTTTTCCGACAATAAATTGGATACAGAGAAATCTATAGATAACTCGTATAAAGTATTTAATTCTAATAGTTCAAAAGAATATTACAACTATATCCTGGAATCTCAATCCGAAAACTTGTTTCTGCGCTATCGTGATTTAACCCGATTCATTGTTGCTACAAAAGGAGAAAGATTAAAAGAACTACAGCCGATAATCGGATTCAGTCAGGTTCAGGAAATGCGAAGCATATTAAGAAAATTCGCAAACAAATTCGCAAAGGATATCAAAGCAGCAAATTTCAGCAATAAGAAAAGCAACCAACAAACAATTTTAATGGAGAGTCTGGGGCAAAATATTACTTCAGATAATCAATTCTTCGAAATAGCATCAAAGCTGATTCTGCCATTAAAACTTGAAAAAGACATTAAATCCTTTAAGGATGCTCGTTTTATACTAAAATCAATCGAAGCAAAAGAAGATTCACAACTTTCAGATCAGATAAGTTTCAATAATAAAATTGCAGATACGCTAAAAGAAATTATTGACGAAACAGCTTTATTAAATACTCTTTATAAGGAGTACCATACACCCTATTTTGAACTAAAGAAAGATGCAGAAAAAATCAATAATTTGCAACTACTTTCTTTACTCACAGAGGGTTTAAATGTCCTCAAAAAAGATATTGTAAAAGATGACTTCTGTCCCCTTTGCCAACAAGACAAAAACAAATTGAAATTAATCAAAGAATTACAGCAAAGAATTGAAAGTTTAAGTGAGTTAAAAAGTGAAAAAGAAAAATTAGGTGAGAAGGCCGCTACCATTAGTTCTATTCTGCAAAACAGCTTAAATGCAGTCAACAGTTTACTTCGTGAAAAACTATTTAAAGAAAAAGAAAATATTGAAACATTACGGATTATTAATGTTTTTAAAGATTCACTAAATAATATTTCTTCAGAAATTAAAAAAGATATTTTTTCTGTTGAACCGCTAAAAGAACCTGCACTTGTTCAAATAAGCACTAAAGATGTTGCTGTATTAATTGAACAGTCAAAAAAAATTGTAAAGGAAATTACAGAAAGTGCAAAAGGAAATTTAAAGTTGCAGGTACATACTAAACTTTCCAGAGCAATTGATGCTTACATCGTATTCAGAAAAATTGAAAAGGAACAGGAATTAATGCTGAACCAGCAAAACACCTTTGAAGCACTTTACGCCGATTTTATTAAACGTCAGGAAGAAGCGTTAAACGGTTTTCTTACTATGTTTTCAGGCGACATAAATAAATATTACACCTTGATGAACCCTAATGAAAAAGTCGAGGACATAGAACTGGTTCCAATGAAAGACAAGTACGATGATCTTGATGGCATTACAATCAGTTATAAATTTTACAATAAAAAATTATCACCGCCATCTTCTCTTTTAAGTGAAAGTCATATTAATTGTCTTGGTTTGTCATTTTTCCTTGCATCTGTAAAAGCATTTAATAAAGTCAATGATTTTTTTCTGTTGGATGATGTAATATCAAGTTTTGATGGGCATCACAGAACACGTTTTATGCGATTGCTGATAAGTGAGTTCTCAGATTTCCAGATTATTTTACTCACCCACGAAAAAGATTTTTTTGATATTGCTTCAAGTGAAGCAAAACGAAAAAACTGGATCATTAAATCATTATCATGGTCTGCTGAAAATGGTGTTGGCTTTGAAATACCTCTTGTTGATTTAAGAACTAACATCGAAGAAAAGTTTAAATCAAAAAATATTGACGGGCTTGGTAATGATATTAGAAAGTATGGAGAAAGACAACTAAAACAAATAGCACTCAATGTTGAAGCCGACCTACCATTCAGGTTAAATGACCGGAATGAAGATAGAATGATGAACGAATTACTTTGTGGTGTTCAGAGTAAAATTAACAAGCATTCTCCAGCAAGTCTTAAAACTAAAAACAATATTGATTCATTGCTTGCCTCGCCTTTACTTATTGGGAATAAAGCATCTCATGATAGTTCTTTTAAGGAGAACATTTCTGATCTTGAGGTTTTCTGGGAGGATATAAAGAAATTAGTAAAATTGTTTTATTGCTCTGAGGAAAAATGTGAGAGTTTCATTTCAATTAAAAACTTTGATACAGTTAAGAATGAAATTCGTTGCTCATGCGGTTTATTAAAATATGATTGGAAGAAATGAAAAAACAACCTTTATTAGAAATAATGTTCTTTTAACCTACTATATGTCAGTGATAAATAATAATTTACAATTTGGTCACCTCACTTATAAGGCCAACAAAAAATGAATTTTAATATGTCAGACAACAACAGAAAACAACCTCGTGAATATATGGAAATGGCAATTGAAGTCATGAAAAATTCTCTTCACGAAAATAGGAAAGATAAATCAAGTCCTCTTGTTGGAGCAGTTCTTGTATTTCCAAATGGCACAGTTGATACAGCTTGTCGGGGCGAGTTTAGAGAAGGAGATCATGCAGAATATACAGTGCTTGATAAAAAGAATCGCAGTAAAAATATTACTGGTTCATGGCTATTCGCTACCCTTGAACCTTGTGCTCCGGGTTCCAGAAATGCTCCCAAATTAAGTTGTTCTGAGAGAATTGTAAATGCACGTGTATCTGAAGTTTGGTTTGGTATTGAAGACCCTGATCCTAAAGTTGATCACCATGGAATAGAATATCTTGAATCCTATGGCATCATAGTTCACCAATTTGATAAAGATCTTCACAAAGAAATTGAAAAATTCAACGAAGATTTTCTCAAAGGTGCGCATCGGCGCAAGAAAGAAGCAATTGCTTTTAAGCTAAACAAAACAGGTGTCCTTAATGCAAAAGCTGAAAAAACAAAACTTGAAGATCTCTCTCTTGAGGCACTTCAGAAGTTTCTCGATAAATCTAAAAGTAATCTGAAAATTAATTCTCCTGAATTTATTGACGAGCTTTTACAGATGGAGTTGATTGAATATGATGAAAAATTAAAAGCAAATATTCCTACCGGCAATGCTATTTTGCTTTTCGGGAAGCAACCACGTCTTAAATTTCCTCAATCAGCAGTTAAAACTAAAGTGGATTTTGGCAATGGAGAAACAGATGTTCAAAGTTTTGATGATGCTTTGGTTCTGATTCCAGAGAAAGTGGAAGCCTGGGTTAAAACAGTAATACCAGAAAGTTTTGACAGGTCAAGTTTTGGCCGTTCAAAAATTCCCTCCTTCCCCATCGAAGTAATTGATGAAGTTCTTATTAATGCTATTATTCATCGTGATTATGGCATAGATGGAGCTAAGGTTCAATTAGAAATTACCCCTGACAAAATAGTTGTTAAAAGTCCGGGTAAACCAGTTCCCCCAATAAAGCTAGAAGACTTACAAAATTTTACTGCAACCTCTATAAGCCGTAATAAAACACTAGCCTATGTATTCAATCTTATGGGATATATGGAGGAAGTTGGCGTTGGAATGGATACATACAGAGAAATGAGGGAAAAATACAACCTGCCTTTGCCTGTTATTACGTTTGAAGATCCTAATCTTGTTGTTACTTTCCCTCGTACCGCTGATGCTGTTCGTGATATGAGTGATAATGATGCTATTTCTCAGCTTAATGATGAAGAACTCGTCGGGTATGATTTTGTAAAAACACATAAAGAAGTATCAAGAAAGGAATATGAAGATCATTTTAAATTTGAAAGAAAGAAGGCCTTTAATCAGTTAAAGAAGATGAAAGATCTTCGTTTAATTGATGATAATGGTGAGAACCCCAAATCGAATAATTATAGATATGTATATAAGACAGATTGAAAAGCGCATGGTCAAACGCATGGTAATTATGTCCATGCGATTAATATGTTTACTGCTATTAGCGCCATGCATGGACATTTATCTAGTCAATTTGTCCATGCAGCCTCTAAATTAAACAACATGAAACGTCCTCATGGACATAATCATGATTTTAGTGTCCCTGAAGGAATTGATTTCTATTGGTTGATAAATGAACATGATGATGATGATATTATTTGGAATGTGATTTTTTCATATAAGAGTCAGTTTTAATGGTAAACCAAAATCTCATATTAATCATTATTACTTTCAACCACCTAAAAAAACCAGTGGTCTTGGCCACTAAAAGCCGGAGTTAAATATTTGTTGTTTAGCTATGTAAGTAAATTGAAACCTTTCTGACTTTTTCAATTTGACGCATAATCATTTTGAACAAAAAGTGAATCATGTAAAAAATCACTTGGTATCAACTCAAGTACATTCTCATTAAAGAGATTGATATTACGAAACGAAATAGTTTTGTTAAATGCCAACGCTCCAATGATAATAGCTGGGTGAACTTTGACCGTCTCTGCACATTCTCCAATTTTTGAAACAGTTAGGTAGTCGAAATACAACTGAAGAAATTCTAGTATTTCAGGATGTTTCAAATGTTTAGAGGCTAAAGTGTTGGCCTCAAGCTCCTTCCTGTCTGTGGACTCCTCGCGAAAGTTATCTAATACGAAAGGAATTTTATCATTAAGGTGCTTCAAGACATGAGCAATTTCGTGAGCTACTGTAAACCAGAAATTATCGACCCTTTTATATCTAGCTGTGTATACAATTACAGGATTGTCTTCATGAAGAAAAGCTGCTCCGTCAAGATATGTTTTTTCAAGGTGTGGAAGTACAAAGAATTTTACACCAGTACTAGTTAAATCGTTTAAGAAATCAGTTATTCCATTTTCTAATATAGTATAATCGGAAATGTCTTTATACAAAGTCTCCAGTGACTGTCTATTATAAACTGGCACTTCATAATCTGTACTTACTTTCTTAGCCATTTGGAACCAAGTTGCAGCATAAGCAGCATTAAATTGATTAAAAGCTTCAGACTTTTTGCAAAGCGGCATAACTGACTCTTCCAAAAATTGAAAATTTAATTCTGTAATGCCCCAAAAATCTTTAACATCTTGAATTAGTACTTTGGTGTCTCGAGTTGGGGTTAACCAACCTTTTTTCATCATATCACGTACTGGCATCCTACTATAAATAACTGCCTTAGCTTCAACGACATCAATAAGTTCTTCTTTTTCGTGTTCAAGCCATAACCGGTAGTCGTTATCTAAGTTAAGCCAATATTGAGGTGAAGTATTGAAAGTGATACTTAGTTTTTTAGCATTTTCAATACTTAACGCTTGCTTATCCTGCAATATGCTGCTAAGGTGCTTGGTAGATATTCCCAATACATCTGCCAGTTCTTCCTGTATCCAGCCACGGATTTCCATCTGTTCTCTGATAAAATATCCTGGCCCAAGTTTTTTTGCTGCTCTAAGGGTTTTAATTGATGCCATGCGTCAATGTTTTTTTAATCTTCGTAGTGGTTTGAAATCTTAAAGAGGTGAAACTCTCCAATTGATTTTTCTTCATTTAACCATTTTACTTCAGTTTCAAGACGATATTTGCCTGATAATCGCATTGAGTAATGCTTTTTGTATTTTTCAAAATTAAGTGAGGGATCGTTCCATAGATCATAAATATCATTTGCAGCGTCTATTTTTTGAATCGTCGCAAAATATTTTTCTATAATGTCCGGTCTTAATTTCAATTTCCTTGAATTTCCGGTTTCATATAGTTTTTCAAGTTCCTTATCATCTATATAAACTTCCAAATTGTAGAAATGTTTTGCAAAGTTAGTAATAAAATGTTAAAATGCAATATGTAATTAGAAATAATGTGTTAATATACCATATTCATTGTTGAAAATATTGTTGAAAATATTTTCGATAATAATTTTCGGTGGAAAAACCATTTGACTTGACCATAAAGGATAGGATAATATTAATCACTAAAATCTGGAGTTAAGTATATGTTGTTTTGCCATAAATGTAAATTGTACCATTTCTAGCGAGATTGGTCAATAAACACGGCTTTTGCATTTACCTAACAATAGAGGTCAGGGACCGAGATTCTTGCAGTTGCTGAAAATTTTGGGTAGTTCTGAAAAGTGTTATCAAATAAAACTTATTTTAAGTCCAAAGTGATCAAGGATAACTATCAACGTATCTATCCTGTAGTCTAACGTTCCCTTTTCGATCTGGCTGATCCGTGCCGGAGAAACACCAACCTTAAAGGCAAGATCCTTCTGACTTATTCCTGAATCATTCCGTAAAGTTTTAACGAGCTCCCCGATCCGCTCCCTCTCCTGCTTGGTTAAGTTTGTATTAAAATTCCTCTTGGGCATACCACTATTTTTTAACGTAAGATGTGTAAAAAGCTCCCATCTTTTTCATAAGTTTCTCTATTTGAGATATATCTTCCGGGGGCTGATCGATCCATTCCATCTTATCATAGGTGCCATCAACAAACAGAGCCCGGAATTTTGGAGATTTTAGATGATGAATGATTTCTTTGAAATCACTGACCTTTTCAATTTTAAAGATTGGATCTTTCTTAGAGTACTCTTTCACAAGTTCATCAATTGGCTTCTGCAGGTAGTAATCTTCAGTTGTATAACTAAATAGTTTCCCTTCAGGCTGGAAGACATGGAAGACTTCATCAGTCTGTCGGATACGGTAAACAGTGGAGCTGCTGCGATCCTCCAGGATCTCAAGGGTGCAAACCTCCAAGATTTTTAATCGTTTTACTATATCAATACCAGGTTGAACTGCAACATCAGCAAAATGCTCACTAAAAAGACTATCGATCTGCGTTGTTTTAAGCAAGTGCCAGTCGTTTCTAAAAATTACCCCTTTCATATAAAGTTCCATTGTTTCTACAAATTTAAGATTTTTATCGTCCCATGGTCAAAAACATTAATGGCCAGCCGTTTCTCGATGTTAACGGCTGGCCATCCGCCCGCCTAGTTTTCTGACGGAAGAAACAGAACATTATCAGCCAGGTAGATTTTAAAAACGTCAAAATTTTCCTCGTAATCATTAGTTAACGAAATTGAACTAAAAAGCTGCTTTATAACAGGCGTTTTATCTAAATACATGACAACCTTCCATTGCCCGGCGTTTTCTCCCTCTGTAATCCTCTCAAGGGTCCAAATTTGAAACTTTATAGCCTTAACCACTCTTTCACCTTGATAAGACAAAACCGTGTCTAAAAACCAGCACAGCCCTATTTTAACAGCTATATGCTTTACCCCATCAGTTAAAAAGAATTTTGAAAAAAGGTTTGAATGTCTGTAATAATTTTCAGATCCCCGGAATCCTAAAAACTCATCGTTTAAGGATCTTCTTTCTTGTTTCACATTTTCCATATTTTTCATGCTTTACACAGTTTTTCCGGTGTGTCTCACCTTTCAGGTTAAATTAAATATTATTTGTTTGGCAAAAATTATCAAAATAGGAGTTTTCCTGTGCCTCAATAAAAGAGCTGGTGTTTTCTGTTTCAAGTTCTGCCTGAAATTTTTTTGAAGATCTGCAGTAAACTTTTTTATTTACTCTGTCATATAAACAGTTTTCCCCTTTTGCAATGATTGCGCCTGTCTCAGCGCATTTGCTTTTGAATTTTGCATTAATAAAGTTCATAAGATTAAACAGTTTTTTCGGTGTGTCTCACCTTTTTATAATTAAAAGTAAAAAAAAGTAAGCGGGGATGGGGTTCCCACCCCCGCTTTTTTTTAACTGACCATTTCAACTTCTTCCACTTCTGCAACCTCGTTATGGCTTTCAGAATTAATATTGAAATACGGTACTGCTTCCGGGAATCTTTCAGCTATATAACTGATAGCCTTGTAAGCTTCACCGCAAACTTTGAAAGCCAGATTTTCATCTTCTTTCAGGCTCTCTTTCCAGCCCTGCAGATAAACAGCTGAGTTAATTTTTTGCTGTTCAGGAGCAAAATTATTGCTGGCCATAATGAAAGCGGAGCTTATTTCTGCCACCAGTTCTTCAATTGCATAGGCCTGTTTATGGTCTTTATAGCTCTCTTTAAACTTCTTAATTCTTCCTGTCCTGATATCATGGCCGGTGCTGTGTGTTACTTCGTGTAACATCGTAGCATAAAAAAACTCATTGTTTTTAAATTGTGGTCTGTCAGTAAGTTGAATAATATCATTTATCGGACTATAAAAACAACGATCTGAACCGGGGACCAAGTTAATTTTGCATTCCCATGAAGAAAGAACTTTTTCGCAACCTTCCAGAATTCTTTCAGGATTTGAATTAATAATTCCCTTGCTTTCTGTTTCATTTAACAAAGTGTTATTGATCACTGTTTGTAAGCTTTCCCCGGTCTGGACATTTGAAAACTGAGCAACATTAAAAACATGGTGAATTTTAATAAATGAAAGCTTTGTAATTTTAGCCTCATTTAATTGCGCTGTTGTCCAGGTGTTATATGGGCTTTCAGGTAAATTTTTCCTTTGTCCGTTTATCATCTTGAAAAAAGAAAAACTATAAAAATATACCGGTAAACCTTCACTCCCTTTGTTGACCAGATAACCAAGGCTTAAGCCCTGTTTAAAAGTCATAAATTGAAGAGTGCTGAAACCTTTAAACATTGAAGCAAAAAGAAGAAAAATAAAATTCCCGTTTTTGTACTGGTGGCCGGTCTTGTAATTAGTTACGGCTGAATTTTTGTTTACTGGAACAAACCAAGGTTTTTCCCAAGATTCATTTAATTTGCGGTTTAACATCTCGTTAAACATCTCCTGAAGTTGTTCTTTTTTCATTTTGTTAGTCAGTTTTTACGGTGTGCCTCACCTTCTAAAATTAAATTATCAAATATGGTTCCACGTGGAACTGAAAACTCTGTCTATCAATCAAATAACATACTTAAAGATACAACCATATATGATATATTCCAAATATTTTAACAACTATTTTCAAACATTTTTTTATTTTTTTCACTCATAATCAATATGTTAAGTAGATTAGAAGCCCCAATATTCATATTTTCTTGCTTTCTAATTTCATAGAAAACTATTCCGGATCATATTGGAATCATATCGGGACCAGACAAAAAGTTCCGTCATTCGTCTTTTTCATTTTTGCATGGGAGCAAAAATGTATAAACAATCATTTCGGAATGGGCTTTTGCTCCGAAATGGTAGTGACTAACACCTTTTTTGTATTTGAAAAAATTCTTAATCAATGTTTTTTCCCCTAAAAACTTCTTTATTTCTTTCTTTGGAAAAGAAGAGCTTTATGGTGCTCATTTCTGTAGTAGCTGCGACGGAGTTCGTTTTCTTTCAGGGCTTCATTTCTATTTAAGCTATGCTCACACATTTTGTCCTGGTTAGATCTAGGTTTTATATAGCTTTTCTACCACAGCAATTTTTATATTTAAGACCACTTCCGCAGTGACATTTTTGATTCCTACCGATATTTTGTTTGAAAAAAATTTCAGTTCCCTTATTTTTCCCTTCTAGTAATGAAGAAGATTTCTTCTCTGAGTCTTCATTATAAGTCCATTTTTGATTGGAATAAGCAATAATGTCAATTCTCCTTTTACTGTTGCAAAGGCTGCCAAATCCAATCCATGAATCACACATGCTCTTATATTTTCTTGCCTCACACAGGGTTAATAGGTATCCTACCAATTCGTCTATATTATCATCCATCCACGAAACATAGGTAATCCCTGAATTAGATTCTTCTTTTTTCGACATTAAGGAGCAATTATGCATATTTTTGTCCCGAAATGTTTTTGATTTAGTGTCTTTAATTAACTGTAATATTCTCTCTCTTCCAGAACTTGACCAATCCAATAATGTAAAAATTATGTCAGTCGTCATAGGCTCCTTTAATTCCTTTAATTGATCACAAAGCTCATCAAAGTCTTTATTTTTCCACCTATTTTGGATTGCATCTGTATCACTAGGTAAACTTATACCTAATTTATAGGGATAATAATTTCTATCAATTAGACCTCCATAATCAGGATCAATCATTA
>Ga0116155_10001084_pt1 | contig 19985 bp, 8 predicted proteins | sample AD_UKC032_MetaG_FD_89890 | JGI IMG/M metagenome (GOLD analysis project Ga0116155, IMG submission 89890) | Active sludge microbial communities of municipal wastewater-treating anaerobic digesters from USA - AD_UKC032_MetaG | ecosystem: Engineered > Bioreactor > Anaerobic > Digestate | place: USA...
ATCAGGGTATAAGCACCTTCCTCGTAATTATAATTGTCACCCTCATCCTCGTAAAGCGTGAAGCTGCCATCGGCGCCTGTATAAATCCATAATGCAAGGGGATCAGCCTCCTTCTCGTCAGCATACTGAATGTCAGGCCCGGTCGGGATGACCGATCCTTCCCTTGCGAACAGCGGCATCCACTCATAGGGCGCTTCCGCCTTTGTCACCGTCCCTCCGGGATAATGCCTTCCCGTGCGAACGTCATACCATCCATACGCTGAAGGCAGGTAAACTTTACGCGACCTTGCCCCGTACTCAGTAACGGGATTGACCATAAGTGACGGTCCGAACATATACTGATCCGCTATGTCAAACACGGCTGTGTCAAGGCTGAAATCCATTGTCAGGCCTCTCATTATTGTGTAGTCATTGAGCCACGCCTGTCCCGCGAGTGAATAGATGTATGGCATAAGCCTGTATCTCAGGCGGTTGTAATCTGCCATCGTTTTGTATGCTACATGGTTTTCGGGGGCGGTATTGTACATTTCCCTGTACGGGAATTCTCCGTGTGAGCGGAAAAGCGGCACAAATGCCCCGTACTGGTGCCAGCGGGTCATCAGCTCGCGCCATTCGTCAAGGTCAGCCGGGGATGGATTCTGATAGCGGCTTTCCACTGAGAAGCCTCCGATGTCCATGGTCCACCAGGGGATCCCTGACATCGAAAAATTCAGTCCGCAGGGGATCTGAGCAGCCATGTCATGCCACCTGGCCGCAATGTCACCGCTCCAGTTTGCTGCAGAATAACGCTGCAGGCCCGCAAAGGCAGACCGGGTGAGAATGAACACCCTGTTTTCAGGATCGGTGGCATGCTGCCCTTCGAAGACGCCCTGTGCCTGTACCAGGGAGTATGCATTGAAGTACCTGTCAGCTGACCCGAGAGCTGTCGGGTTCATAAGGGCCTTGCGCTCATCCATCGGGTAGTTGGAGATGATGTCAGGTTCAGTCGCATCAAGCCACCATGCGTCTATGCCCTTGCTGTAGAGAGCCTTGTTGATCTGGTCCCAGAAAGCTGCCCTGGCATCGGCATTGAACGCATCGTAGAAGGTTGAAAGATACCCGATCCAGTCCTTACGTTCCTTCTCAACGTTACGCATGTACAGATAACCCTTGCTCTTCATGGTCTCGTAGTTCTCTGTGCCCACGTAGTATTTCGGCCACACCGAGATCATTATTCTGGTGTTCAGGTCATCATGGAGTGTCCTGATCATTCCGTCAGGATCCGGGAAACGGGTTGCATCAAACTGGTGATCACCCCATTTGTCTATGGGCCAGTATTGCCAGTCAAGTACGATGTTGTCAAAGGGTATGCTCCTCTTCCTGTATTGCCTGACTACATCCAGCAACTCCTCCTGGTTTGTATATCGCTGACGGCTCTGCCAGAATCCCATGGCCCATTTCGGCATTACGGGAGCCTTCCCGGTAACGGTACGGTACCCGCTTATGACCTCGTCCATGCTGTCGCCGCTGATGAAGTAATAGTCAATCTGATCGGCCACCTCCGACCAGAAAGAAATGCGCTGCTGCTCTTCGGCATCGGGAGGGGTGAGATACCTGAGGGCGATATAAGATTCCCCTCCGTCAGGGATCCATTCTATTTTCAGGGGATAACGTCTGCCCTGCTCAAGGTTCATGGTGAAATAGTTTGTGGAGGCATTCCAGCACTGGCGCCAGCGGTCAAAGAGAAGCCTGCCGTCAATCCAGAGCTTTGCATAGCCTGCTGAGTTGAACATGAACTTGAAAACCCCGGATGTGTCAGGTTCAAATTCTCCCTCCCAGGTCACCCTGCCATCAGCAAGGTTAAACCCCTCCGGAAATTTTGCAAGATCAGGAATGAACTGGTAACTTATCTCCGGTTCATTACGGGTAGTGAAGACTTTCGTGCCGTTCTTTCTGTCAGCGTAAACTGCCGTAAGTCCTCCCGCAGTACCCTGATTGTCATATAGTTTGAGTGATGAAAGTTCGTTCCAGTCGCGGATATCGCCGTATTTTGTCCTGGAATTATTATCCCAAAGGATACCGTAATTGCGGTTCGAGATGATGAACGGGACCACTGCCAGTGTATTATACTGGAACAGGTCCGCATCTTTCCCCTTAAGGTTCATGAATGATGTCTGGTTGGCGCCAAGGCCGTAAATTGCCTCGTCTGGATAAGACTCGAACTGCTGCCTCACTGTATAACCTTTCTCGTCCGTTGCCATTACAGGCATGAAACTCCTTCCGCCGCCCTCCTGCTCCGACAGGAAAAGCGTTCCTTCATTATCGGTGAATGAGACCTCTCCAGTTTTCAGTGAGACCTGTGCGCTGAGCGATGATGTATTGACTGTTACATGTCCGTCACCTTTCTCGATTGTAAAATCCACATTTTCATCAGGCTGCGCCACAGCCATAAGGCTGGCTGTTTCAGGGAACTCTCCTGAAGGAACAGCAGAAACCCTGATTATCCGCTCATTTATTACTATAAGTCTTACTGCCTGGCCAGGATGGTCAGACTTGCCGTTCAGCCTTATGATCACGCAGTTGTCAGTCCGCTCGTAGGGTGTATGGGAGCACGACTGGTTTGCCAGGGCTGCGGTGAGTGCTGCCACAATTGACAGCGCAGCCAGTAATCGTCCCGTCTTCATAGCCTGTTATTATTTGATTACCAATTTCCTTGTTACTAAGTAGTTATCTCCGGTTATTGTTACCAGGTAAATGCCCGGGGTAAGACCGGTGCCAATTGTAACCTCATTGTTTCCCCTCCCTGTTTCCTTACCAAGCAAGAGGTTTCCACGAAGGTCGCATATCTCTATCCTGCTTACATGATCTGGCATACCGGTGACTGTGAAGTTACCGTCGGAGGGATTGGGCCAGATTGTGACAGCATCATCAGACCTTACAGCATGTACGGTGGTCACCTCATTGTTGACGGCCAGCTGCCTTGTGCCCGGTTCAACCAGCAGGTAGACGGCTGAGAGCGGAGGAAGGTTTATCCTTATCTCATCACCAATCACAACTGCATCGGCCTTGAGTGATTCATAGCTGTCAGGCCCTCCCGCCGCCAGGGTGCCTCCGGTACCGTTGATAAATACCTTCCTGGAAAAATCCTGCCCATCAGTGCCTGTCAGCGTATAGGTGTAGAAGCGGTCGCCAACTCCGAAATCCTTCAGGTTAAGGCGAACGACTTTGCGTAACTTCGTTGTGTTGACAAGAGATGCTCCGATATGTCCTGAACTGAACCCGGTAGGTGTAATAACCACTCCGGGAGTTCCGGTAACAGTCGATTTCAGCAGTACATCGCCTGTATGCCGGCGCATGTAATAGAGATGATAGAAGGCAGGGTGAGGCGTGTATTGAGGTATTTTGGGTGACAGGGGATCAGCGGGGTCGACAGGTTCATTGTATGAATACATTCCATGGTCATTACCGTTATCCCATCCGTTGGCAAGGTCCCATCGGCAGGCGGCGCCATAACCTGTCCTGATCATCTCTCCTGTGGCGAGCACTGCCTGCATTCCGTTGGCGTGCGAGACCGGCTGTTTTGACCCGACTGCAAAGATGTTGTATTCTGTCAGCGCCACCGGAAGCTCCGGCATACCGGCGGCCGAAACCGTATTCCGGACATAATTGATGTAGCCTTCCGTGTTTCTGTAGGAATTCAGTACAGTTGCCACATCAGAGTTTGTGTTCCACGGGGTGTAATAGCTGTGGACAATATAAAAGTCGGCAATATCACCCACCTGTGCTGCCACGCCGGTATTCCATGATGAATTTGTTGAGGCGGCTTCAACCATCACCACGCCAATCTTTATTTCATGGCCGGTCTCCGCGGCTGCAACCCTCATGGAATCAATGAAAACCCGGCAGTGTTGGCCGTAGAGCTGTGGAGTAATATACTCCGGCTGACCGTCCTTGTTGAGTGACCGGTCAATGCGGTAACCTGCCTCCCAGCTGCCGAACACCTCGTTACCTATCTCCCAGAATTTTGTCCGGCCGTTGTCATACCGCACCCAGTCAGCTGCCATATGTGCAGCCTGAGCCACGGGATTGGCGCTGGTGCCGTACCTGGCGTACCCGTAATTAACGGTGAGCATCCCTGTAAGGCTGGCCTTGCTCAGTATGCTGTAGAATGAATCGACATCCATTGTCCAGTTTTCCGGACGCTGTCCGTACCAGGGCCAGTTTTTATTATTTGGATCATTGAGAAGAGCCTCCGGCACATCGGGCGGCCGCTGATTGCTGCTGCGGTTCCAGAAGAAGGCATCTGAGGTACTTCCTCCCGGCCCGCGCATAACTCCCTGATCACGGTTGGCGATGTTCTTCATAAGGGTGGCATTGTCTGACATGGGTCCTGTCCACAGATTGGCATTGTCGCCGAAGAGGTACGGTGATACAAGCGTGACAGTGTCAGCACAGTCAACTGTAACGGAAACAGTAACCGGATCGGTCACTGCCGCAACTTCGGCAAAGTCAGGCACAACGGCTATGCGCGGCTTCCATCCCGCCATGAAGAACCCCTGAGGATAAGCGCTGTAGTCAGGCTCGTCGCTCAGGGGATAGTTTTTCAGGTCCGGCATCTCGTCAAGAGTCACAACATAATCATGTGCCATCACCTTCTGCCAGTGGCTTAAAGGGTTCTTTATCCCGTCACGGATGAATGAGCCGTACCAGGGCATGAACCATGACCAGTGAGCCCTGTCAGCCACGAGCATGTCAGGGTCAGGAACAGGGCCGTTCTCGCTGAGAGTTATCAGCTTTTTTCCTCCGAACTTTTCCCTGATAGCATCGTAAGTCAGCAGCTGTGAGCTGAAGTCGCCGTCGGCGGCATAAATGTCAGCTCCGAGGATATCCACATATTCGTCGCCCGGGTACCATTCAAGGCAGTCCGGGGCGGCATCGGTTGTCCAGACCCAGATAAGGTTTTTCAGTCCATGGTAGTTAACCAGGCGGTCAAACATAAGCCTCCAGACAGCCTTGCATGGTTCAGGCCCTTTGGCACCCCACCAGAACCATCTGCCTGAAGCTTCGTGAAGAGGCCTGAAGAGGACGGGTATGTGATCATTGTTAAGCTGCTTCAGGTATCCGGCGATTATGTCAATGTCACTAAGCATGGCCTGGTATTCGGCCGATGTGGTTTCGGAAATCTTTGAAATATCAAATTGAGTGTCAGCCGTATAGAATGCCTCCGTTGCCCGTGAGGGATCACGCCAGTGCCAGCAGATGGCAACCAGGCCATTCCGGTTGTACCAGTTCCGGGCCTCATTCACCACAACCGATTTGTCGTACCAGTTGTAATTGCGGGTATGGTTCATGAAGTCAAGACCGATGAGGGCAGGGTATTTGCCGGTTTGGGCAAAGAGCCATTCAGCCTCCTCCTTCGCGTTGAGGCTCATGGCGCCTGAGTGAATCCTGTGGGTGAAGCTGTCCATGAGGTAGCTCCAGAGCATTCTCGTCTCCATATGAGGGGATGGAGCTGACAGACTGTAAGGCAACTGAACAGTGACCTCCGGCTCTGTGTTTGGTTCAGTGCGGAAATAGTCCAGCAGGAACCAGCCCCAGCTCTTTGTTATCGAAATAGTGTTGCTTCCTTCCTTAAGCCAGACTTTTCCGCAGGAGATCTCAGTGAAGCCGGCTGACGCCGGGAAAGAGGCCTCCGTACTGTTCCCGTTAATTGTGAGGATATTCTTTTTGTCACCGTAAGGTCCGGCATAACCAAGGTAAAGGTTGTAATATCCGCCGGCGGCGAGGTTAAAGGCAACGGATACCCTGTCGCCGTCATTCTCAAATCTCCCGGTATAGCCGGTACCTGAATAACCGGCAAGAGTAGTCATCACCGAGACTGTTCCTGTAAGTGTGCCGCTCTCAGCTTCGTATTTCATGCCCTGGGCGAACCCCGCCGTACGGCATACGCCAAGTAACAATATGAATGCCAGCAGCCTGGAAGCAAATGCCATAATGTAAATCAGTTACCCTGTTTTTAAATACAAAGGGTATCTCAATTTAATGATAAAATCTGAGATACCCTTTGCTTCAGGTTTACAGGAAAATCAAATTAGTTCATCGGTTCAAACCGAACATTGTCAATTCCCATGTTAACTTTTACAGAGACGCCATGGCTCCAGATCATTCCAAACTCAGCTCCGCCGACAGCGGGATCAGGAATGACTGCTCCTCCGTCAGTCTTGAATCCGGTCAGCGGACATGTAACAGTGATCCATCCGGTGGTCTTGAATCCTCCGGCGACACTGTTCCATGGCTGGAAGTGATAATAATAATCACCGAACCTGATCCTGAGGTCTCCTTCGAAGATCGTTTCGCGAACGTTTATATCAAACCTGACTGCCCATGTATTAACGTCCACACCGGTGGTCACAAAGTTGTTGCTTCCGTTGCGGAAGAAGAGGCCGTCCCACCAGCCAGTGCCACCCATTCCGTTGATATTCCAGTATGGCGTACCGTCTGCTGATGTAGCCGGATCATTAAGAATACCACTTCCGATGGCATTGCCCCACCATGAGTCTTTCCCTGTTCCGTTGAAGTCAAAGAAGCAGAAGGTCTGGTTCAGTACCGGGTCTGTGCCGCCAAAATAGAGAGCAGGGAAGAATCCTTCTTCTCCCTCGTAAGTCACCAGCTTTATTGTACCTGTTCCAAAGGTTACATCTTCGGGTACATACACTTCGATCCGTGTGTCTGTCTTCGATCCGTAAGCAGTTGCTTTCTTGTCTCCCGGGAAGATCAGTTCCTTAACAAGAAGCATATTGGTGCCATTGATTGTCAGTATCTTGCCCGGCTCACCCCGTGTTTCGGTATAGGAGCCGAAAGTCGGGAGATTGGCAAGCAGTGTGAAGTCGATTGCAGATACAACCTGCGTACCGTTCTTTGTCACAATAGTAATCTTCCCCGTCTTGGCTCCCACAGGCACAGTAACGGCCAGGGAGGTTCCGGTTCTTGTCCCGATTGTACCTTCCAGCCCGCCGTTAAAAATAACCTTTGTCACCAGGTCAAGGTCCGTACCTGAAAGGGTGATCGTTGAATTGGCCCTTGCTGAAGTGGGACTGAATGATGAAAATGCCGGAACGATCATAGTAAGGTTGGGGCCTGCAATCTCCTTGGCAGCCTTGGTGACGAAAGTCACAACTCCGTCAACAGCGTCATCGGGAACGGTGACAAGGATCTGTGTGGCTGTTCCGCCTGCCTTGATTGTTCCCTGCTTGTTGCCGCCAAAAATGACATGATCAACCAGGTCAAGGTTCGTGCCGGTGACCGTTATGTCCTGTCCGTTCTTGAGAGTCACAGGTGTGACCGATACTGTCGGGACAACCATTACAAGGTCTGTTGCCGTGCTCACCTCGACACCTGATGCTGGTACCAATATCACCTTGCCGTCTTTTGTATCTGCAGGGACAACCAGCACAATCTGGGTGGCTGTACGTGACACGAAGTTTGCTGCCTCAATCACCTTGCCACCTCCAAGCTTAACAGAAAGCACCAGGTCAAGATTGGTTCCTGCAATGGTGAGGTTGGTTCCTGCCTTAACCGGGTTCGGTGTTACAGTTGTGAAAGCCGGAAGGGTAACCGTGAGGGTACCTGTTGAATAAACAATGATGGGCTCCTCGTCACCGTTGGAGACGGCTATCTTGCCGGTCTGTGCCGTTGCCGGGATCGTTATTTTGATTTCGGTGCGGCTGTGGCTGATGAAGTCATCTTCAGTCACCGTTATCCGGTCAGTGAGAATCACCTCCTCCACGAGGTTCAGGTAATCACCCGTGATAGTCAGCTCGTCGCCCGCCTTGACTGTTGCGGGGGCGAAGCCGGCGATTGAAATGGGTTCCGAAAAGCCGATTGTGGTTTTTGTAGTGATGTCACCGTCAGGAGTTTTCAGTACCACATAACCTGGTACGGCTTCCTGGGGTACAGTGAGTGTCAGCAGGCGGGCTTCCTTCTTTGTAAATGAATTAATTGTGATGTTGTCAGGCAGTATCACTGCCGTCACCTTGTCAAGATTGAGCCCGATGAATTTAAGTTCAGCTCCCCTTGCGATGGGCATTGGCCCGAAGCTCTGGAGAATCACCTTGGTTTCTTCCTCTTCCTTCCCCTCGCATGAGGTGAACAGAAGACCGGCACCCGCCACGCAGATTGTCGCGAAGAGCAGTGCCCAGTTGCGGAATTTTGATTGAATCTTATGCATTGCAATTCTTTTTTCAGTTGATGTTACTTCGGTACAACGCGTATGTTGTCTATACAGATGTGCGGATTGCAGTCCTTGCCTGCCACGCCTCCGTGCCAGACATAGAATGTAAGACCGCGGATCATGTCAGCTGTAAGCTTGTTGGCACTGACCGAGCCGTCGAAGCTGTAATTGAACTCTGACAGCGGGTATGACACGGTGATCCAGCCGTCTGTCTTAAATGTGCCGGTTGCCTTCCATGGATTCCATACACCCCTGGGCACTGATCCGTCTGCAATGTAGCTGTTTGATCCAGTTACAGAGTATGGAGTGAATATCATCTGCAGTGCACATGATTCCCATGCTTCAACAACGTTTATCTCGAACTTGATCTCACCGTCTTTAAGTTCCCCGGTATAGACAGGCGCATCGGGTCTGCCGTTTGCCTGTGGCCAGAGGTTGAAACTGAATCCGTCCTCGTTCCAGGTTGTCCCGGCACCGCCTGCCAGTGCACCGGAAAACCTTACATAATTGCCAGAAATTCCGGCCGGGTTTGAATTGCCCATTACTCCCGAACGCCATCCGCCGGCAGCTGTCAGGTCATCAAAGTTCAGGATTATGTTCCTGTCATCGCGGAAGAAGAACCGTGAACGGGTTGATCCGTAAAGTGACTTGACCTGTATCTGGCCGGGGCCTACTCCTGCCGGAACCGTTACATGGATTTCGTTTATTGTGGAGCTCACTATTGTTCCTGGCACGTTTCCGGGGAACAGCACTGTAAGAGGAGAAGCAGGGTCATCAACGAAATAGTTCCCCTTAATAACTGCCGTTTCGCCGTCAGCCACATACTCACACACCATCCTGTCAACCAGCGGAGCAGGAACATCAACGCCAAACGTGTACTTCAGCGTATCCTTCTTGTTCATGTTGATCAGGTACATGTAGTTTGTAACCGTTGAAGGGATCACCTGGGGTACTGAAACGATTATCGTGGTAGGCGTGACCAGGTTGGGGTTCAGCCCCGACTTCTGGTCATTGAACCAGACCTCGTCAACATTGCCGAGGTTCCGTCCTATGATTACAATATTGTCACCCATGAATGCATGGGCCACAAGTGAGTCTGACTTGGCCGGATCTGCCTTGCGGATGTAGAAGATCTCAGGCATCGGCATATCGTCCTCGTTGCCCTCGCATGCCTGGAACACAATTCCTGCGGCCCCCGTCAGGAGCAGCAGCAATAATGCTGATAATGTATTGTTTATTATCTTTTTCATATCAGGTATCGTCTATTTTGTGTAATAGGGTTCCGGATCTTCGTTAAGCAAAGGATCCTGAAGCACTTCCGAAGCAGGTATCGGAAGGAACATCTTGTCCTCGGTAAAGTTTGTTACGCGGTACGGGTTACCGGGCATGGTGCCTCTGTTCTGAGCTTCGATTATCTGCTTGGCCTTTGTGAAGCCCTGACGGGTGATATCAAACCAGTAATCACCTTCGAAGGCGAACTCTACCCGACGTTCCTTCATGATATCATTCAGTGTAAGAACCTCTTTTACGGGAAGTCCGGCCCGCAGTCGGACCTTGTTGAATGCTTCAAGTGCAGTTGCGTCGCTGGTTGTTGCTGCTTCTCCCAGGGTTGCCTCGGCATAGATAAGGAGGATGTCAGCATAGCGCAGCATCATGAAATTGATGCCTGTGTTCATGCCAATGACCTGCTCACCGCCATATTTCTGCCCGGGACCGACAACATACTTGGCTATTGTTGAACGTGTTCCGTTCATTGAGCCTCCCTGACGGGTATTCTGAATTGTATCGTACTTGTAGCCGTCCTTCATGAACTCATTGTATGCCGCGTCATCTGCAGAGTATGATCCGTCTGCCTGTGGCAGCTTCTGAGGTTTCCATGCCGGCATTGTCCAGCCATGTTCCATCATCGAACCGGCGCGCCTCTTGTCATTGGGCTCGTATGCTGCCCTGAGGTCAAGTGAAGGCCTGAAGAGCTCCCACATGTTTGCCTCATCAGTCTGGAGGCTTCCGGGGCCGCGGTCAGGATTGAGCTGGTTGCCTGATCCCCAGGGGTTCATTGTGCACTGATGCTGAACCGCGAACAGTGTTTCTATGTTGTTGTTGTTGGCGCTCGAGTTGAACATTGCGCGGTAATCGGGGAAGAGATCATACTGCCCTGATTCCATTACCTCCCACGCCTTTGCCTTGGCATTTGCATAATCCTTCTGATAGAGATACAGTTTTGCCATCATCCCTTTTGCCGAATACTTTGTCACCCTGCCGGGGACATCGGTTTCGGGAAGCCCTTCCTCTGCAAGCTGCAGTTCCTCGAGGGCGAAGCGCAGGACATCTTCCTGGAAATAACGCGGGATGCTGAAATTGCCTGTAAGTGCAATTGAACCCGGGTCAGTCACTATCGGAACATGCCCGAAGATGCGTGCAAGGTAGAAGTAAACCGTGCCTCTCAGGAAATGACATTCGGCAATCGCCGGATCGAGTATTGAAGCATCACCTCCGTCAGCTTTTTTCTGCTCGAGGGTAGCCATCAGTGCACTTGTCCAGCCGTTGACCTTGTAAAAGGCTTTCCATGAATCGCTCAGACGGACAGAAGTGGCGGAAACGGTCATCTGCTGGAAGGGAGTGTCATCACCATTCCAGGTGTGCTCGTTGCCTGACAGGATCTCTCCTATGCAATCGAGGGCACGGGCTTCATATCCTGACCATGCCAGTCCCGAATAGATCGTACTCGTGGCAGCCCTCACCTCATCGGCAGTGTTGTAGTAGTTGCTCACTGTCGCACCCGAAAGCGATGGGCGCTCGATGAACGACTCGCTGCATGATGCAAGTGTTGCGGCCAGTATTACAATAAAATATATAAATCTGTTTTTCATGATCATATTGTTAAAGTCATTAGAACTCAACACTTACACCGCCCATATATGTGCGCGGGTTGGGGTAGTGACCTGCATCCACGTTCATCAGCCTGATGCTGTTGTTGTAAGAACCAACCTCAGGATCATAGCCTGTATATTTGGTGAAGGTGTGAAGATTCTGTACCGTAACAAACACTCTCAGGCTGTTCATCATCACCTTGTTGATGACAGTTTTGGGCAGCCTGTATCCGAGGGTAATGTTCTGGACACGCAGGAATGAGCCGTCTTCAACATAACGGTCTGACATGGCCGTGTTGTTGGTGTTTGTATTTGTGAACCTGGGAAGCGCTCCGTCCTTGTTGGTTGCAGTGTAACGGTCCATAACAGCAGTCGACTGGTTGTAGTAGACATTGTTCATCCTCTCGAGCTGCCATTTCATGAAATTGAAAATCTCGGCGCCGTAGCTCCCCTGGAGGAAGACGGATAAATCGAGATCCCTGTAGCGGAACGTGTTGGTCAGGCCGAATGTGAAGTCAGGTATCGGGCTGCCGATGAATGTAAGGTCCTTTGAGTCAATTACCTGGTCCTTATGAACATCCTTGTACCTGATGTCGCCAAGCCATGTCTCGTTCTGTGCAACAGCTGATCCGAACTGCGGGTAGGAGTTGGCAAGGTCAGTTTCTGTGCGGAAGAGTCCGTCAGTCACAAGACCCCAGAAGGTACCAACCGCATAACCGGGAACGGTATGGGTTATAAGGTAGTTGTCATAATAGAGCTTGCCGTCAATTGAAGATGATTCGTTGATCAGCTTGTCAAGCACGTTTTTGTAGTGCGAGAAGACAAATGAGGTGTTCCATGAGAAATTGGGCTTTGAGATGTTGCGTGTCACCAGGCTTATGTCAATACCGGTGTTTGTCATCTGCCCTACGTTTCCAATGGGAGCCTTCAGGTCATTCCATGCATCGCCTATACCCAGCAGGGCAGGACCCGTACTGAACAGAAGCATGTTGGAGGTTATCTTCTTGTAGAGATCAACCGTAAAGTCTATCCTTCCGTTTAAAAAGCCGAAGTCAATACCTCCGTTATAGGTGATGACTGATTCCCATCCGAGGTCAGGGTTTGCAATACCGGCGATAAAGTTGGTCGATGCGGTGCCAACCTGTCCGAATCCCACCGGACCTGGCCAGAAGTTGACGTTAGAGGTATAAGGCGGGTTTGGAGCGCCTCCGGGGAGGTTCTGGTTACCCACGGCACCTGCACCGAGTCTTATCTTCATGTAATTCATGACGTTGGCCCAGTTGGCAGCGAATTTCTCGTTGGTGACCGTCCACCCTATCGATGCTCCCGGGAAAAAGCCCCACTTATTGTTCGGGCCGAAGTTAGCCGAACCATCGCCTCTGTAGCTCAGAGAGAGGGAGTAACGTTCATCAAAGGTGTAGTTGCCTCTGACGAAATATGACTCCATTGCCCAGTCGCCCTTGCCACCGGTCAGGTCCCATGTCAGCTTGTCAGTACCGCCTGCGTTCATATCAAGGATATTGTTCTGCAGGTCAACCTTCTTGCCTCCCATTGACTCCCAGTAGGAGTACTGTGCTTCATGGCCGCCTGTGAATGCCACTTTGTGCTTTCCGAAGGTCTTGTTATAGTTCAGGTAATTCCTGACGGCATAATAATAGGAATTGCTGCGGCTGTCATAAAGCTGTGCCTGCAGTGACCTTGTTCCGATGTTGGCTTCGTACTGGAATGCCATGTTGTTCTGAAGCCCCAGCTGATATGAGAATTCGTTCCTGAGTGACAATCCTTCGAAGAAGATAATGTCAGCATAAATGTTTCCGAATATCTGGCTGTTGACCCCCTTGTTGCCGCGGCTGCTGCTTGTGGCAACAGGGTTGTCGGCAGTGTAGGTGTAACCTCCCACCGTGTAGTTTCCGGCCCATGTGCCGTCAAGGTTTTTGACCGGGATAAGCGGATTCTGCAGGGTTGACCACCAGATAGTACTTTCAGCGGCGTCTGCGAGGGTAACATTCTGAATGCTCCTTGTGATATTGGAGCTGACACCGGCCCTCAGCCACTTCTTGACCTGGCTGTCAAGGTTGAAACGGGTTGAAAAGCGCTTGAAGTCGGACCCGATCAGAATGCCCTTCTGATCAAAGTAACCGGCGGAGAAGTAATAGTTCGTATTTTCCTTACCACCGGAGATTCCCAGCTGATGATCCATTGTGTACCCCTGGCGGAATATTGCATCCTGCCAGTCAGTTCCTTCACCCAGCAGTGAGGGATCCGCGAATTCCTCAGTGGGGGTATATCCCGATCCCAGTTCGGCAATGACGCTGTTCTGGTACTCGGCGAACTCGCGGAGGTTCATTACATCAAGTGTTCGTGCCACCTGCTGTATGCCATAGGAGACGTCATAGGTGATCTTGCCGTCACCGGCCTTACCCTTCTTGGTGGTTATCAGTATGACGCCGTTTGCTGCCTGCGATCCGTAGATTGCCTGTGCCGATGCATCCTTCAGAACATCAATTGACTCGATATCATTCGGGTTCAGCGTGGCAAGGAAACTGTTCTGGGTCTGGCCGTCAGAGCCTCCCAGTCCGTCATATCCGGTATTCTCAACATTGTTGTCGGTGAAGGGTACGCCATCAATGACTATTAGCGGGTCATTGCTGTTTATAGAGGTAATACCCCTGACCCTTACCGAGACGCCACCGCCCGGCTGACCGCTGTTGTTCATTACCTGCAGACCGGCCACCTTGCCCTGAAGAGCCTGGTCAACACCGGTTACAACAAGATCCTGTATTTCCTCAGTTTTCACGGAGGCAATTGCAGATGTCACTTCCGATCTCCTGATCGTACCGTAACCAATCACAACAACAGCGTCAACCTCTTCGGCAGACATCGTCATCGTGACATTTATGGGACCTGCAGTGATGGGCACTTCCTTTGTATCCATTCCGACGAATGTGATCACAAGGGTGGTGGCATCAGAAGGTACCTGCAGGGTGAAATTCCCGTTGAGATCAGTAGCAGTCCCTATCGTCGTGCCCTTCACCACAACCGAGGCTCCGGGCAGTGCAGCATTGCTGTCATCAACTATCTTTCCCGTAACAGTTCTCTGCTGCGCGAAGAGCATCGTTGTTGACATTACAGCTGCCAGACAAATAAGAAAAGTTAGTCTTAAGAGTTTGTTTTGCATAGCTGTACAGATTTAGGTTTTTAAAGTTAAGGATTCTTGTCAGCGCAGCACTGATACTTTTTTGTCTCTTTATTGTAAATATTTGATTAGTCCTGCAACTGAAAACACAAAACAGGCTTTTCTTGGTGTACTTTATACACAAAGATAAGAATTATTCGCCCCGCAACAGGCTGGTTAAAGGTTTTAATACCTCCGGGAACAATTTCGGAATGCTATCTTATACATTATTAATAGATATATCCGGAACTTTCCCCCGGACATTTTCGCCTGCTCTTTTTTTTCATTCATATTGATTATCCTATAATTTTGAAATATCTTTGAATTCTTACATTGTACACTAAGTCATTTTATAACTTCACTGGTATAATAAAATGATATCCCACAAGATTGTTCCCAACATCTCTGTAGACTGCGTGGTGTTCGGCTTCGACTTTGAAAAACTGAATGTCCTGCTTGTCAAAAGAGAGATGGTTGATAAAAAGAGCGGTAAGGTTCTCATCAGTGACCATACCCTTGCAGGATACCACATCTTCGATGACGAAGACCTTGACAGTGCCGCCACCAGGATACTGAAAGGACTGACAGGGCTTGACAACATATTCCTCGAACAGTTCGGAGCATTCGGTCAGCTTGACCGCGTCTCCTCACCCAAGGATAAGAAGTGGCTTGACTACATCAACCAGGGTTTTGCTGACCGAATTGTCACCGTGGGCTACCTTGCACTTATTGACAATACAAAGGTTACCCTGACCCTGAAAGACCGTGATGTCTCATGGTTCCCTGTTTCAATGATAGCAGACATGGAGATGGCGTTTGACCATAAATACCTTTTCTACGAGGCTCTCGAAGCTCTTCAGCGCAAGGTTAAGGTTGAACCCATTGCCTTCGAGCTGCTGCCAGACTACTTCACCCTGTCACAGCTTCAGAAACTCTACGAAGCTCTCCTGGGGACATCGTTTGACAAGAGAAACTTCAGGAAAAAGGTTGCGCAGATGCACTACGTGATCCCGCTGAAAAAGAAACAGCAGGGAGTGCCGCACAAACCCGCTCAGTATTACCTTTTCAGCAGGGAGGTATACGAAAAAACAAGAAAGGGACGCATTTCATTTATAATCTGATATTTAACCCAACCAACCACCACCACTATGAACTTGCATATAATTGACCTGGGTATAGTGCTCCTGTACCTTCTGGCCACCATCTTCATCGGAAACTGGGTCTCGAAGAGGGCATCGAGAAATATTCAGTCCTACTTCCTGGGTGGCAACTCCCTTCCCTGGTATTTCCTGGGGGTCTCCAACGCATCAGGCATGTTTGACATAGCCGGAACAATGCTCCTTGTCTACTGGCTCTCAGTCTACGGCCTCAAGAGCCTCTGGATACCCTGGCTCTGGCCTGTCTTCAACCAGATCGTCCTTATGGTTTTCCTGTCGGCCTGGCTCAGACGATCAAACGTAATGACCGGCGCCGAGTGGATAAAAACCCGCTTTGGCGAAGGCAGGGCAGCAAACCTGTCACATATTATAGTGGTGATATTTGCAATCGTCAGCGTTATCGGATTTCTCTCATACGGCTTCAAGGGGATCGGCAAGTTTGTGTCAGCATTCCTCCCGCCCATCGTTTCAAACCCGGAGTATCTTGTAACTCACCCGCAGGTAAACGTCAACCTCTACGCCCTGATACTCATGGCTATTACCACTTTCTATGTGGTCAAAGGCGGTATGTTCAGCGTGGTCATCACCGAAGTCATACAGTACGGGATACTGACAATAGCATCCATAGCGGTAGGAATCATTGCAATCAGCCAGATCTCCCCTGACGCGCTCAATTCGGTGATCCCCGAAGGGTGGAAGACAATGTGGTTCGGCCGGACGACGGGACTTGACTGGAATACAATTTCCTCTGCGGCTTCGCCGAAGCTGCATTCATTCAATGACTGGATAAAGACTGACGGGTATGAGCTCTTCGGACTCTTCTTTGTAATGATGCTGTTTAAGGGGATACTTGTTTCGGCAGCAGGACCTGCACCCAATTATGACATGCAGCGTATCCTTGCCACCAAAAATCCAAAGGAGGCCTCCAAGATGAGTTCGCTTGTTAGCGTGGTTCTCAACCCCACCCGTTACTTCATGGTGGCAGGCCTTACAATCCTCGCCCTTGTGAACTTCGACAAGCTCTATACCGGGTCACTCACCAACCCCGACTTCGAGAGCATTCTTCCCGAGGTGCTGGCTACCTATGTGCCTGTTGGGCTCCTCGGCTTCCTGCTTGCAGGGCTGATTGCGGCCTTCATGAGTAACTTCGCGGCAACAGTGAATGCCGCCCCTGCATACCTGGTAAATGATATCTACAAACGGTACGTCAACCCCAATGCAAGCGAGAAGACATATGTGCGAATGAGCTACGCAGCCTCTTTGCTGATAGTGGTGATCGGAATAGCGGTGGGCTTCCTTGTAAAATCAATCAATGATGTCGTGCTCTGGATAACCGCAGCACTGTGGGGCGGATATACCGCTCCCAACTTCCTGAAATGGTACTGGTGGCGGTTCAACGGTTACGGGTACTTCTGGGGCATGCTCTCAGGCATCGCCGCCGCCCTCATTCTGCCTGCGCTGAACCTTGATCTGCTTCAGAACTGGCCGCTGACCGAAAACTTCAGCATGAACGCCTTCCCGGTTATCTTCCTTATTTCGCTGATCGGAAGCATCCTGGGATCACTTCTCACAAGAAAGGAAGACGACGAGACACTGAAGAGGTTCTACAGGCAGGTGCGCCCCTGGGGATTCTGGAAACCGGTCGAGAGAATGGTCACTGCAGAGGATCCGTCATTCAGGCCCAACAGGGATTTCTGGCGTGATATGTTCAATATTGCTGTGGGTATCGTCTGGCAATTATCCCTGATGGCATTCCCTGTTTTTCTTGTAATAAGGGAATGGAAACAGTTCTACGTGGCCGTCGCGGTTATGATCGTTACAACTGTGATCCTGAAATTCACATGGTGGGATAAACTCAAGGACTGAACCGGTGATTAGACCGGCATCCGGTCTGCGGCAAGCAATGAACTGACACATGAATAAACTCCAAGACTGACCTGACAATGAAATACGGATATTTTGACGACACCGCCAGAGAGTACGTCATCACCAGCTACATGACACCCTGGCCGTGGATCAACTACCTGGGCAACAAGGACTTCTTTTCGATAATATCCAATACTGCCGGGGGTTACAGCTTCTACCGTGATGCGCGCCTTCGCCGTATCACCCGTTACAGGTACAATAACGTTCCGGCGGATGACGGAGGTAAGTATTTCTATATCAATGATAACGGAACAGTCTGGTCTCCGGGCTGGAAACCGGTAAAGGCTGATGTGGAAAATTATTCCTGTCATCACGGTATGGGATACACGAGGATCGGCTCGGAAAAGAACGGACTTCGTGCCGATATGCTGTTTTTTGTGCCGCTGGGCGACACCTGCGAGGTTCAGCGCATAACGCTGCGTAACAACGCGAAGCTTCCGAAGCATTTCCGTCTCTTCTCCTTCACGGAATGGTGCCTCTGGAACGCCCATGATGACCAGACGAACTTCCAGCGCAACTTCTCCACCGGTGAGGTGGAGGTTGAGGAAGGAGTAATTTACCATAAGACAGAGTACCGTGAGCGCCGCAACCATTACGCCTTTCACTCGGTAAACAGCCCTGTGGCAGGCTTCGACACTGACCGCGAAAGCTTCCTCGGCCTTTACAACGGTTTCGACCGGCCTGAAACGGTCTTTGCCGGACGGCCTGGGAACAGCATTGCTCACGGGTGGTCTCCTGTGGCATCGCACTGCCTCGACATAAGCCTTGAGCCGGGTGAAACGAAGGAGGTTATTTTCGTTCTGGGCTATGTTGAGAATCCGGACAAAGAAAAATTCGTCGCACCCGGAGTGATTAACAAGTCCAGGGCGAAGGCAATGATCGGAAGATATAATACGGCCGAGAAAGCCGATGCCGCATTCACCACCCTGAAGGAGTACTGGAAAAGGCTTCTCTCTGTGATGACCCTCTCCCACCCTGATCCGAGGCTCGAGAGAATGGTCAATACCTGGAACCCGTACCAGTGCATGGCTACCTATAATTTTTCGCGCAGCACTTCCTATTTTGAGTCCGGCATTGGACGCGGGATGGGATTCCGCGACTCCAACCAGGATCTGGCGGGATACGTTCAGATGATCGCACCTGAGGCGCGTGAGCGGATTATCGACATTGCCTCTACCCAGTTGCCTGACGGCAGCGCCTACCACCAGTACCAGCCGCTCACCAGGCGCGGGAACGCAGAGATAGGCGGTAATTTCAACGATGATCCGCTGTGGCTGATATTCGGTGTAGCCACATACCTTAAGGAGACAGGTGACTGGTCAATCCTTGACGAAACGGTGCCATTCAACAACAACCAGGAGGATACGGCGAGCCTGTTCGAACACCTGCGACGCTCATTCATGCACGTGGTCTGCAACCTGGGGCCTCATGGCCTGCCGCTCATAGGACGGGCCGACTGGAACGACTGCCTTAACCTGAACTGCTTTTCTTCGAATCCCGACGAAAGCTTCCAGACAACTGAAAACCAGAAGGGAGGAGTGGCAGAATCAGTCTTCATAGCCGCTATGTTCGTGCTGTACGGAGCAGATTTTGTCACAATCGCCCGCCGCAGGGGAGAAACGCAGATGGCTGATGATGCCTCCGTACAGATTGAACGCATGGTTAAAGCCATCAATGCTCACGGATGGGATGGTGAATGGTTCCTCCGGGCTTATGACTTCTACGGAAGAAAGGTCGGCAGCCGCGAGAACGAAGAGGGCAAAATCTTCATAGAGTCACAGGGTATGTGCGTCATGGCCGGCATGGGCCTTGAGGATGGCAGGGCTCTGAAGGCGCTTGCCTCAGTTAATAAATATCTGGCCTGCGAGTACGGAATAGTGCTCAACAACCCCGCCTTCACAAAGTACCTCCTCCACCTTGGCGAGATCTCCAGCTATCCCGAGGGTTACAAGGAGAACGCGGGAGTATTCTGCCACAACAATCCATGGATAATAATCGCCGAGACCATCACGGGGAACGGGCACCGGGCATTTGACTATTACTGCCGGATAACACCCGCCTACCTTGAGGAGATAAGTGACCTGCACAAAACAGAGCCTTACGTTTACTCCCAGATGATAGCAGGCAAGGATGCCTTCCGTCCCGGTGAAGCGAAAAACAGCTGGCTAACCGGTACTGCCGCATGGTGCTACTACGCTGTCACTCAGTTTATTCTGGGCATACGTCCAGAATATGAGGGGCTGACGGTTGATCCCTGCATCCCGTCCGACTGGGGCGGCTTCACAGTCAGACGCATGTTCAGAGGTGCGGTATACAATATCGAGGTAGTCAATCCTGAAAGGAAATCAAAGGGAGTATGGGAGATTACTGTTGACGGCAGAAAGGTCGATTCCTGCATCCTGCCTGTGTTCCCTGAAGGAACAGAACATAACATTAAAATAATAATGTAGTGTCATGATATTCAGAAAAGCTGCTTTAATACCAGTCGCTGCAGCGACAATCATGCTGTCAGGTTGCGGGAGCAATGCCCTAATCAGGGCGAGGCTTGAGGCTCCTCCGGCAACCGATGCCATCCTTGTGAACCAGGCCGGGTATCTTCCGGATGCGACCAAGGTGGCTCTGCTGAGGGCTGATGCTGAAATCTTCGA